>Ga0315278_10007283_pt1 | contig 10104 bp, 8 predicted proteins | sample YL17G06_0_MG_FD_203880 | JGI IMG/M metagenome (GOLD analysis project Ga0315278, IMG submission 203880) | Sediment microbial communities from Yellowstone Lake, YNP, Wyoming, USA - YL17G06_0 | ecosystem: Environmental > Aquatic > Freshwater > Lake > Sediment | place: USA: Wyoming | collected... | reverse complement strand
ATCAAGGAAGTCGAGATGATCATCATGTCGGCGATCGGCGGGGAACCCGTGACGACGACCGTGGAAGGCCGGGAGCGATACACGGTGAACGTCCGGTACGCCCGAGAGTTTCGAGACGACCTGGACAAACTCCGCCGCGTGCTTGTCCCGACGATGTCCGGCGCCCAGATCCCGTTGGAGCAGTTGGCCGACATCCGCCTGACGCTCGGACCGTCCATGCTCCGGGACGAGAATGCCATGCTTGCCGGGTATGTCTATGTCGATATCACGGGTCGCGACGTGGGGAGCTACGTGGCCGAGGCTAAGAAGATCGTCGGGGAGAAGCTGACCTTGCCGACGGGCTATTCCCTCCAGTGGAGTGGGCAATACGAAAACATGATGCGGGTGAAAGAACGGCTCAAGGTGGTCATCCCCTTGACGATTTTCATCATCTTCGTTCTGCTCTTCTTGAACACCAAATCCCCGGTCAAAGCGGGCATCGTCATGCTGGCCGTGCCGTTCTCCCTGATCGGCGCCATCTGGTTCCTCTACATCCTGAAGTTCAACGTTTCGATCGCCGTCTGGGTCGGCATGATCGCCCTCATGGGATTGGACGCGGAGACGGGCGTCTTCATGCTCCTATTTCTGGATCTATCCTATTACGACATGGTCCGGCAGGGGCGCATGAAGACATTCCAGGACCTCAAGGAAGCGATCATCCACGGGGCCGTCAAGCGGATCCGGCCCAAGATGATGACCGTTACGGCCATGTTCATGGGCCTTCTTCCCATCATGTGGTCCCTTGGCACGGGCTCGGATATGATGAAGCGCATCGCCGCCCCGATGATCGGGGGCGTCTTCACAAGCTTTATCCTGGAGCTTCTGGTTTACCCCCCGGTTTACGCCATCTGGAAATGGCGCTACGAGATGAAGCATGGAACAGTGGACGTCAGTCAACTGCCGGTTCCCCGCCTGAGGGGGCATTGAGACCGGGCGGCCCGGCCGCGCCGAGGAGCGCAGCAACATGGAGCATGACCATCATCACGAGCAAGGCAGTTCAACAAGCCACGGGGTTCATATTATGCCCAAGATGGGCGAGGGAGAACGGACATACACTTGCCCCATGCATCCTGAGATCAGACAGGCCGGACCCGGCCGCTGCCCTCTATGCGGAATGGCCCTCGTTCCCGTGAAGGCCGGGCAGGCCTCGCGGACGGACGAGAAGAAAGAATACGACAAACACGCGGGCCATAGGATATCGTCATTCTTGGCCAAGTTTTGGGTTGCCCTCGCCCTGACCTCCCCGATTCTGGTTTACTCCGAGCTGCCCGAAAAGCTGCTGGGATTCAAGGCTCCGGCTTTTCCGGGCTCCGTATTTCTGCCGCCCGTCCTGGGGTCCTGCATCTATTTTTATTGCGGCTGGGTATTCCTAGCCGGAGCATGGAGAGAGCTCCGGGCTCGTTTGCCCGGAATGATGACGCTGATCGCCCTAGCCATCACCGCGGCCTATGCCTTCAGCGTTTATGTCACGCTCATGGGGGGCGAACACACGCTTTTCTGGGAACTCGGCACGCTGATCACCATTATGCTTCTCGGCCACTGGATCGAAATGCGCGCCGTCCAGGGGACGCAGGGTGCTCTCAGGGACCTCGCCAAGCTCCTGCCCGATCAAGCCGAGGTGATAAGAGGCGAAAAAATCGAGATCATTCCTCTGACAGAGCTGAATGAACGAGACCTCATTTTGGTGAAGCCGGGGGGGAAAGTGCCGGCTGACGGACGCGTTGTGGACGGCCGGTCCGAGCTAAACGAATCGATTATCACAGGTGAATCAAAGCCCGTCCCCAAGGCCGCAGGGGACGAAGTCATCGCCGGGTCGATGAACGGCGACGGGGCCCTCAAGATCGAAGTGATAAAAATCGGTGAGGCGACGTTCCTGGCAGGCGTGATGAGGCTCGTCGCCGAAGCCCAGGCCTCGAAGTCACGTCTCCAAATCCTCTCCGACAAGGCGGCATTTTTTCTCACCGTTGTTGCGGTGTTGGCGGGAGGAATCACCTTTTCCGCCTGGATCCTTTCGCGCGCCGGGTTTGCCATCGCCACCGAAAGGCTCGTGGCCGTGCTCGTCATCGCCTGCCCGCATGCCCTCGGCCTAGCCGTCCCCCTTGTGGCCTCGATTTCCACCGCGATGGCCGCCAGGAACGGACTCCTGGTCCGCCAGCGCCTGGCGCTCGAGGCGGCTCGGAAGGTTAACGTCATTCTGTTTGATAAGACGGGGACTCTTACGAAGGGCGCATTCGGGGTCCAAGCCGTCGTTCCCTACGCGAACAACTCCAGAGAGCGAGTGCTGCAAATGGCGGCCTCGGTTAACAGCGAGTCCGAACATTCCCTCGCCAAGGCGATGGTCGATGAAGCGAGGAGGGAGGGGTTGCCTTTCTCCCCGGTGAAGAATTTTGAGCGCCTGCCGGGGAAGGGGGCCAAGGCCGAGGTCGAGGGAAGTGAGGTACGGGTGGGCAACGATGCCTTACTGAATGAAACGGGAACATCCGTACCTCCCGAGCAGCAGTCACTGATCGCCGAACTCTCGGGACAGGGCAATACGGTTATCCATGTCATCGTGGATGGCCAACTTCTGGGAAGCATCGCCCTGGCGGATGTCATTCGAGAAGAATCCCGCGAGGCCATCCGCTCTCTGAAGCAGCTTGGCGTCAAAGTTGCGATGATCACGGGAGATTCCGAAGACGTCGCCTCGTGGGTCTCACGGGAGTTGGGGCTCGACGAATATTTCGCCAAAGTCCTGCCTCAGGAGAAAGTCGAAAAGGTGAAAGCCCTGCAAAAGAAGGGGCTGAAGGTGGCTATGGTGGGCGACGGCATCAACGATGCCCCGGCGTTGACTCAGGCCGACTTGGGCATCGCCATCGGCGCGGGCACGAACGTGGCCATAGAGTCTGCCGGGATCATCCTGGTGAGGAGCGATCCGCGGGACATACCCAAGATCATCAAGCTTTCGCAATTAACCTACGCCAAAATGATGCAGAACCTTTTTTGGGCATCCGGCTATAACCTCGTAGCGCTTCCCATCGCCGCGGGGGCCCTGGCCTCAAAAGGCATCATTCTTCAGCCGGCCGTGGCGGCCATTTTCATGTCGCTGAGCACGGTGATCGTCGCGGTGAACGCCTTATTGCTAAGGGGCAAAAGACTTTGAAACGAATCGGAGAATCATGAAATGGACTTTCAACAGAGTGCGCCCTGATGAGTGATTGCGTCGCCAGTGGGTATTCGATCTTCGCGGATGGAAAGCTTTACAAGTTTGATCAGGCGAGCAACAAGAAGATCGAGGAGTTCCTAAGGCAGCCAGACAGCAAACTTCAGGTTGTGGTGAAGGCCGAGAAGCTCGGCACAGAGCTGAAATTGGTCTCGATCTAGAACCAGAAATAGGTATCGATGAGCAATCCCGACGCTCCCCTCGGGCACCACATGCAGGATTCAACCCACATCACCTTCGGCGTCCTGACGGGCGGCGCGAGATACAAGGGACTCAAGTTCGACACCTCGGTCTTTACAGGCCGGGAGCCCGATGAGAACAGGTTCGATTTCGATCGGCCCCGTTTCGATTCCTGGTCGGTCCGGCTGTCTCTCAATCCTTCTGATCACATCGCTCTCCAAGTCTCTCACGGCTTTCTCCACAGCCCCGAAGCGCTCGAGCCCGATGTGAATGTCCGACGGACCACGGCATCTATGATGATAAACCGTCCCCTGCGCCCGGGAGCGGACTGGACGACGACCTTCGTCTGGGGAGTTAACACGTCTTCGGAGCGCCCGGCAACACATTCTCTCCTGGTCGATTCTGAGGCCGCTTTCGGACGGGCTTCCGTATACGCCCGGATCGAGTACGTCCAGAGGGGAGCCCATGACCTGAAACTGGACGAGCTCGGTGACCGCGTCCTTCCTGTTGGCGCCCTGACCGCCGGCGCCGCTTGGCGCCTGGGAACTAGCCGCCACTTCCAGCTCCAAGCCGGCGCTCAAGCTGCAATCTATCACGTCGTCGACGATTTGGTGCCTGCCTACGGGAAGCGGCCGTTCTCCTTCGAGATCTATCTCCGGATGAGCCCGCCTCGCGCTTCCGGGATGGGTTCGATGGCCGACTGAGCGGACCTGTGCCGAGAATCACGAAACTGTTACAGGCGATTGAGCGATGTCTGGGCGTCAAGTTTGAGGAGGCGAGAGCTGCGATCGAGGTATTGGAAGCCCCCGGGATGAAGGCCCTTTTGGCGCCGTCCGTGAGCACAATTCCAATACAGCGGGCTCGCCAGGTACGCCAGAAAAGAGGGGACCCCGGAGGATCCCCCCTTCTCTCGATCGTTAAGGTGATTCCTTACTTCTTGCAGCCGGCTTGGGATCCGCAGCCTTCGGTGCCGCATCCCTTGGCGGCCTGCCCGCCCTTTTCCATCTTGCCCATCATGTGGCCGTTGCATCCGCCGCCGCAACCGCCCCCGTGGCCCATTCTGGCTCCGTGCCCCATTCCGGTCCCGCAACTCATGCCCCCGAACTTCTGTTCAAGGGCTTTCTTCTGCTCATCTGTCAGCAGACTGCCGACTGCATTCTTGTGCGCCAGGCATTTTTTCTGGATTTCCGCGCCCGCTTTGGCCACCTCATCGATCTTGGCTTCGAGTTTTTTTTGGTCGGCCTTTTCGAGCATCAGCTGACGAAGCTCGAGACGCTTGGTCTTCAGATCGGCCTGAAGTGGCACCAGGGCCTTCTGGTGTTCGAGCTTGAGCTTAGCGGGATACTTTCGAAGCTTTCGAGCAGCTGGCCGGCGAAAGCCGCTTCGGGAGGGGGGACCGTAATATCCCGCTTGCCCAGCTCATGCCCTGCGAATATCCCGCCCAGGAATAATGCCGCTATGGCCGCCGGCCGGAGGACCCTCCAGGCAATGGCAAGGACATCTCGCCGGCCGGGCAGGGGTTTCTCATCGGCGTCGATCCTTTCGATGAGCCGGGGGAAGAAGGACGGGGAAGGCTGAGAATCCGCGGGCAGGGCTGGGCATTCCCAGGCTTTTGAAAACTGTTGGACGAGCGAGGTGCACTCCGGGCAGGAATCCAGATGATCCTGGATACCCGAGACCGCCGCACCGGTGACGTCTTTTTCAGCAATGGAGATCAGATGACTCCGAATGAAGGCGCACGCGCCGTCCCCGCCCAGTTTATCCCATGTCCAAGAGCCGGACCAAGCGGCACGGTTGGGTCCCGCCCCCTTGGTGCCAAGGGAATTGTTGAAGCGTACGACGCCGGAAAAGGCGCGGACGGATTGGCAGAGAGGACTTAACCCATTATCAGCTTATATATTGCCCCCAGTAATCCGCCACCAATTATCAGCCAGATTGGATTAACCCTTAGCCGAAATATCACGAAAAAAAGGCATTCCTCGGCCTCCATGCATATCTAACCGAAGTCAACGATGCTCGTATCACGCTATAGGTCGCTCAAGGTACTTGAATCGTGAAATTCCCTGAGATAGAAACTGTGATATACTCGCCGCCGAAGGTTTTTTTGAAGACCACCTTAAGGAACGCACACAAAAGCCAAAGGGGACTTGCATGGATACCATATATGATCTTTTGAAATTTCTCCATGTGTTAGGTTTTGTCTTCATGTCAACGCCCTTATTTAACCTAATTGTCGTCAATGAAAGGGCCCTGCTGGGACCCTCTTTTGATTACAATGTTGACCGGTACATGGAGAATATCATCCGGCGCGGGGCTTCTCGGTGTTTTGTTTTCCAGTTTACCGTCCTGATTTCTGGTGTGCTATTGCTCATTTTTGGCCCCCTGGGCATTCAGTCGCTCTGGCATCATTGGATGATCTTGGCTAAAACAATAATATTGATGACTCTTATGGGGCTTTTGTCGTATGTCCACTTCAGCCTCCAGCCTAGAATTGAATCCCTGATGTCAAAAATAGGTCCTGGAAACACTGTGCCTGATGGCTTTGCAGCCCAATTGAAACCTTTCCGAGCCCGGCGAAAAAAACTTGCGACGTTCTGCCTGTTTTTTGTGATTACCGCAATTATTTTAGGGCTGCAAGTTTTTGGAACTTTCAGCCCCGCCTTAAACATCGCACTTATTGGAGCCGGGGCTCTTTTTGCATGGAAGGCCAGCCGAACGCTCATTCGTTTCGGGTGGATATAACCCCGTCCCAATCATTCCGTCGGCGCCTAAATAATGGCTGTTGTCTTGCCGAGCATAGGGGCCTAATCTGGCGATGGGCTCACTTTCTCCTTTTCTCCAACGTGAAGCAACCGCAGCGCGTTGAAAATCACGAGGAGAGATGCCCCCATGTCGGCCGCAATCGCCATCCACAGCGTTGCCACTTGCGCCAGGGCCAGCGCCATGAAGGCGGTCTTCACGCCCAACGCAAAGAAAATGTTCTGCCGGATAATGCGCAGGGAACGCCGCGCGTGTCGAACTAACCAGGGCAAACGTGCCAGATCATCGGACATGAGGGCAATATCCGCTGTTTCGACCGCCGCGTCGGTTCCCGCCGCCCCCATAGCAATACCGATCGTAGCCGTGGCCAGCGCGGGCGCGTCATTAACGCCGTCGCCCACCATTGCCACCGCACCGTGGTTCCGTTCGATTTCCTGAATCGCCAGCATCTTATCTTCCGGCAACAGTTCCGCCCGAACTTCATCAACTCCAACTGCGAGGCCAACCGCATCTGCCGTGCCTTGGTTGTCCCCGGTAAGCATAGCCACATATCGCACGCCTGCCGCCCTCAACTGGCGGACCAAGTCCGACGCCTCCGGCCGAATGGAATCCGCTACACTGATCAGGCCACAGACGTGCCGGTCGCTGCCCACGACCACCACGGAATGCCCCGCGTCTTCCATGCGCTGCGCCCGCGCATGAGTCTCGGATTCTTCGACGCCTTTTTCGTGCAAGAGCCGATGACTTCCCACCCAGAACGGTCGGCCCTCTATCGACGCCTCCGCTCCCCGGCCTTTCAGCGCTCGGAAGTTTTCGGCATGGAGCGGCTGGACATTCGCCTGTCGCGCCTTTCTCAGAACAGCCGCCGCCAGCGGGTGCTCGCTGTGCGCTTCAAGAGCCGAAGCGCGAGCGAGAAGTTCGTCGCGGGTGTGGCCGTCTAACGGAACGATCTCCTGCACCTCCGGGAGGCCCTTCGTCAACGTGCCGGTCTTGTCCAAGGCGAAGACGTTCACGCGCCCAGCCGCCTCAAGAAACGCGCCCCCCTTGATCAACACGCCCGCCCTGGCAGCCGCCGTAAGTGCCGCGACAATGCTGACGGGCGTCGAAATCACCAGCGCGCAGGGACAGGCAATGACCAGGATGACCAGCGCCTCATAGAACCAACGGCCCCACTGTCCGCCGAACAGCGGCGGCACTATCGCGACCAAGATCGCCACCGCGATCATCGCGGGAGTATAGATGCGAGCGAACCTCTCGACCCACCGTTCGACCGGCGCGCGCCGGGACTGAGCCAGTTCGACCATGCGGATGATCCGCGCCAGCGTGGTGTCGGCGGCGGGTTTGGTGGACTTGAACTCGATAGCGCCGTCTTCGTTGATCGTACCCGCGAAAACTTCGGCCCCTTCCTCTTTGGTAACCGGCATGGATTCGCCGGTGATAGGGGCCTGGTTCACGGAGGTTCGGCCTTTGGTGACGATGCCGTCCAGCGGTATTCGTTCGCCGGGGCGCACCAGAACGATCGCGCCAAGCGGGACTTCGGCAACTGGTTTTTCCATAATGTCCCCGTCAGGGGGACGGATGTAGCGCGCCGTCGGAGGTGTCATGTTCACCAAGGCACGGATCGCCCGGCGAGCGCGGCCCACGCTCCATGATTCCAACAGCAATGAAAGCGCGAAAAGGAACGTGACCGTTCCGGCCTCAAACCACTGGCCGATGATCATCGCGCCGATCACGGCGATGGTCATCAGCAGATTCATGTCCGCCCGCAACCGCTTCAGGGCCATCCAAGCTTTCGGAGCAAAAAACCAGCCCCCGGTCACAACCGCCGCGGCGTAGAGGAGGATGACCGGCAGAGGAAACTCATGATGCGCCATACCTTCACTTGCGGCCAGCGCATGCAACAGGTCGCCGTGAAGAAGCGCGTGAGTCACGAAGCCCGCGAGCACCAAGGCGCCCGAACACCAGCACATGACCGCCCGCTTTCGTTTTGTCCACCAACCCTCCTCGACAGCGCACACTCCGGAGGGGCAAGTCTCGTCAACAGCTTCGGCTTCCAGCCCAGCCCGCCGCGCGGCGTCGAGGATCGACACTTCATTCACCTGACCGGCGTCAAACTGCACGGTCATCGTTCCGTCAATGAGGTTGAAATCGAGGTCGCCGATCCCCGGCAGTTTGCCAACCGTCCCCTTGAGCGCGTTGACTTCCTCCGCGCAATCCATCCCGCTGATTCTGTATGTTCGCTGTTCCATCAGTTGCTCCAATCCGGGCAGTCTTCCATCCAGCGCTGCATTTGCTCGAGGTTGTCGACTATGCTGACAAGATACCACCTCTGAGGTTTTCAAGCCATCTTGCCTCCGGCGCCGGCGGCCGATTGGCCACAATACCAAGAGGCCGATGAAGAGCACGCGGTTAGCGGACAATGCATTGTTGCGGGAGCGGAAGTTCTGACGAAGGTTAGCGACTCAGAGTGTTGGAAGATCGGCTCCGGTCGGATATAATCCGGGCGGAGCAGAGAGATGAAAGTCCGGTTTCTCTATTTCGAGGGATGTCCTAACGCGGAGCCAACCCTGATACTGCTCAAAGAGACGCTCGCTGCAGAGGTCCCCGACACGGACTTGGAAAGCCGGGAGATCAAATCCGACGAGGAAGCGGGCTGCTATGGTTTCCTCGGATCGCCCACGATCCAAATCAACGGCCTGGACATAGAAAAGGAAAGAAGAGAAGATTCCCCGTATTACGGGTGCAGGATTTATCGGACCGCACATGGCTCAAGCGGAATCCCCGCGAAAGCGATGATCATCGAGGCCATCCGGGAAACCAGGGAGGACGGCGATGACCCCTGCGGGAAATCCAGCCAAAAGAACCCACCTAGGGCCTGACCTTATTCCTCTCGGACCAGGGTCGGGGAGCACGGTCATGGGACCGGCCCAGCCCAGAGTTGCCCAGATCGGACTTGACAAATGCATTAATATTGCATAGTATGTCGACAATTAGTCGACATACTGGGGTGAATTATGACATTGGCTATCGACGTCCGAATCCGCATCCCAGCGGAGATCTTCGATTATCAAACCCTTACAGATGCCTTGAAGGGCCTTTCTTCCCCCAGAGACAAGATCACGGATATGCTCAGGCAGGGGATCATCATCAGGGTCAAGAAGGGATTATACGTTTTCGGGGACAAGTATCGAAGGCATCCGTATTCTAAGGAATTGCTGGCCAATCTTGTTTATGGCCCCTCCTACGTCTCGCTCGATTATGCGCTTGCCTATTACGGGCTCATCCCCGAGGGGGTCGAGGCTTTGACATCGGTCACGCCGAATCGTCCGCGCAGGTTCAGCACACCGGTAGGCCTCTTCATCTATCGGCAGATCCCCGCTCGGGCTTATCAAGAGGGCATGGTACGTGTGGAAGGTGAGCACAGCCAGGCGTTCTTGATCGCCTCTCCCGAGAAGGCACTGGCTGACAAGCTCGTTTCGGTGCGCGGTGCCCCTATCGCTTCCATCGGGGAGATGGGCAGGTTCCTGGAAGAGGACCTGAGGATCGACTCCGGTGCCATTCGCTCTTTTTCCGTGGAGAGGGTCGAAGAGTTTGCCGGGCGCTACCGCTCCTTGAGGCTCAGGCGCCTCGGCGGATACCTGAGACGCCTCCAAAGATCCAAGAAGGTGATCCCTGATGAATGAGGCCATCCGACAGATCCTGGCTACGTACGAGATCCGCTCGCTCGAGGATTCGCTGCGGGCCCTCAGGGAGGTCATGCAGGAGATCTCGCTTCTCGGTCTCTGGAGGAGCAAGTTCTTCGAAAAGGCCGCCTTCTACGGGGGCACGGCGCTCCGGGTGCTTTATGGGAACGACCGCTTCTCCGAGGACCTGGATTTCTCGCTCCTGGAAAAGGGCGGGAGCTTCGACCTGGCCGACTATAGCGA
>Ga0315278_10007282_pt1 | contig 10105 bp, 8 predicted proteins | sample YL17G06_0_MG_FD_203880 | JGI IMG/M metagenome (GOLD analysis project Ga0315278, IMG submission 203880) | Sediment microbial communities from Yellowstone Lake, YNP, Wyoming, USA - YL17G06_0 | ecosystem: Environmental > Aquatic > Freshwater > Lake > Sediment | place: USA: Wyoming | collected... | reverse complement strand
CGCAGCATGGCCGATCTGCTGCCAATTCTCAGCCTGACGCTGCTCGAAAAAGAGCTGCTTTCTCCGAGGTTCTTCCAAGAAACCGACCATGATACGATTGCTCAAAACTCTAACCAGTTGTCATTGTGCGAGATATAACCGGACAGTAGTGACGCCCGATCTACTTGTATTGCTGGAGTGCAATCCTGAGTGCACTCTGCCATTGATTGAAAAGCTGTTGATCGAGGGGCTCTTGGCAGACCCCAAGCGGGCGGAATTTTCGCGCAAGATGCCGAGTGTCGCAATTGCTGCAATATTGACCTATGGTCATGATGTGCAGAGTGGGCTGGGGGAAGAGCGAGTCCCCACTGAGGATCACGTCGCGGACAGGCTTCGGAAGCCGATTCGGGCCATTGTCGCGGATGGACTCGTGCCTGCTTTCAGAGCCGGCAAGGTCTCCACGGACGATCTTGCGAGGTTGCTCGTTGACGGTGATGCGCTACTGTATACGCACCTGTCCATCTGGGCTAACGGTGGTGCCTATTGGCAGAATCGCCTTGAACAGAAAACGCCTGTTGAGTGCGTTCCGACCGCGTTGCCGAAGCCAGCGAAGCTGGTGGTAGCCGCTCTCGGGCTGCTATTGATCGTCGCGTCCGGGGTGGCTGCGAAGAAACTCTATGATCGTGCTCGCCAGGCTGAGGCGGAACTGGTTCAGGCGAGGCTGGCAACCCGAATCCCGCAAAACCCGGCCGAGCAGTTCCGCAACGGATTCGAGAATGCGCGTAGGCCCATCTTACAGCCAAGTAGGGACCGGCCGGGACACGTAAGTCTGGCATTTCCACAATCTGTGCGACCTCCCTACTACGCCGCACTCGACGTGCTCTGGGGTGACGGCAGTGAACCAGAGTGGGTCTTCAATGCTCAGCTGACGCTGTTCGAATCGATAGTCACTCACGACTATGCTCGCTATCTGCCTGCAGTTGGGCAGCGGGAGTTCACCGTCACTTTGCGCTACTACCCGACACAAGAGGCCGTGGATCGCCTGAAAGTGGGTTACACAATTGCCGAGGAGACCAGACTCGTGCTCACTGCTGAGGGTATACGTGCTGGCCCCATTCAGACCGCCGATTCAGCAGTTGTGGGTATCCTTCATCCGTCTCCAGGGCAGGCAGTATCCGACCCGTTCCTGCTGGAGTTCACGCTGAGGCACCCGCCCGGGGCACCCGGCACCAACCCAGCCCGTGTGATGCACGTTCTGGTTCGTGCGTTCAACGGCGGAATGGCTTTCCAGGAGCGATACTACGTGGTTCCCCTCTACGAAAACGGCTACAAGAGCCTCGGGCAGGAACGGCACTATGAGCTTTGGGTGCCGCTCCGCGCCACGATGGGTCTGGACGCCACACAAGAGGAAAACGAACGTCCGACGCGCTTTGAGGTGCTTGTCGTCGAACTGCCATTCGTGCTAGAAGGATGGCCAATCGCGCAGCGGCAAATGAACCTCGACGATCCCGATCTGAAGGCCTCGTTCGTGCGGGCGCGGGCCATAATCACGGTGATTCAGAAGACGCCGCGCGATTGACGCGGCGCGTGCGGTACAGATTACTTCACATTCGCTTTTCTGGAGAGTTGCTATGTACACCACTGCTGCAATCTGCAGACTCACGCGAGTTCTGCTCCTGGCCTTGGCGACTATGGCGTCCGCCGGGGCCCTGGGACAGGAGCCCAAACAGCCCGTCTCGGAAGATGCCATTCCTCGCGTATGGATTTACCGTGATGTCCCGGCACCGGGGCAGGAAGACACTCGCTCAGCCCCCGAGCGACACTTCACGCCGTATTTGTATATGCCCGAGAAAGGAGCCAACAGGATTAGCGTGAACGTGAGAATGCCTTGCGCCGAGCTTGACTCGGAGGAAAAGGGCACTTGCGTGGAGTTCCTGTTCGCGATGTCAGGCGTGAACGACTGGCTTAGCGCTGGCTTCATACCGGGCGGCAGGCCTGGCGACAGACCGCCGAGGAACGTTATCGACAGCGATCACTTTGTGGTCGGATTTGGCCGACCCGTCTTCCTGAGATTTCGCGCCCGGACTGCCAAAGGCCAGACCGCGAACGTAGGTTTTGAGTCTGGCGGGTTCGCAGATGGAGAGATCAAGGACGGTATTAGACCGGCTGAGACACCGAAAGAGCAACCCACGCGTCTCACCGACAAGTGGGCGCAAATCAGCATCGACCTAACCAAGAAGGCAGGCGGCCTGAACTCGGTTGCCTCGCCTCTCAGAGTGGTCGTGCGCGCCAATGAGAACGCGGGACGCGGCGAGATACTGGTCTACGTGGACGACGTGCGATTTGAGATCGGCGAGCCAGTGAAGGAGAAAGACAAGAGAAGCGGGGAATGAGCGAAGTCGACCTCGGATTCTGGACTTCTCAGGCCGTCAGAGCAGGAGGACGTTATGCTTACGAAGCGTTCCCGATACGTCGTAGCTGTCTCTGTTTTCATGGCGATCGTGACGAGTGGCGCGCAGGCGCGAGGTGCGACCGATGGGCCAAAACCGAAGGTGGGCGTTGTCTGGATCTACAAAGATGTGCCCGGCAGGAGCGATCGCGACACTAGGTCCGCGACCGAACGCCTGTTCGCGCCGTTCGGGTATATGCCCGCCGAGAGGACCTCCCCGATCTCGGTCAACCAATCGTCGCCGATTGACCCCCCGGACCCGTCGAAGGGAACATGCATGGAGTTTCTTTTTGAGTTCAAGGATCCCTTGGACTGGGTAGGCACTTATATGCTGCTGGACGGAGGGACGGCTTGGGGAACGAAGGCCGGAATCGATGTCCAGAAACTGCTGGACGTGGAGGCAAACACGAAACTTGCCTTGCGCTTCAGGGCTAGGGGCCGGGGGGCCGTTTCCTTCAAGATCGGAGGTGTTACAAATGGACCGCACCCCAGCAGTCTTCGCCTTCCGAGACAGGTTGATGGCAGCCCCACCACGCTGACGAAGGAGTTCCGCGAGTACACAATTGGGCCCATCGCAGCGAGGGACTTGGCGAATCTGATCGATCCGTTCTGTGTAGTGACGTCGGGCTTGGACAATCGCGGAAGCAAGAGCGTGGTCGTGCAGGTTGATGACCTCCGAATTGAGGCTTTCGAGAAGCAGGTGGAGCAGACCGCTTTGCCAAGGGACTGGCACCAGCGCCTTACCGGGACGCTTTGGGTGTGCTACACGCCAACCGGTTTCAACCCGACGATCCAACGCATCAAGCAGCCATCTGCCGACGAGATCCGTGCCGATTTGGCAGCTATTCGTCAACTTGGCACCGCGGCTGGTATTCCTGAGGGACGTCTGGGCATCATCACCTATGGTTGCAGCAACGGCCTGGAGCAGATCCCCGAATTGGCTCGTGAAGCGAAGCTCGCGGTGATCTTGGGGATCTTCGGCCCTCACGACGGTGCTGAGATCAAGAACGCGCGGAAGCTCCTTGGGCAAGAGGAACTGAGCAAGACCATCATCGCGTGCTGTGTGGGCAACGAGGCAGTCACTTTCCGGCGAGCTACCCTAGACGAGATTGAGCAGTTGGCCGATCAGCTTCGCGAAGTGAGGCACGTACCGATGACGACGACGGAGATCGTGCAATCGTACGGTGAGAAGCGTCTATTCGCATTTGACTTCACTTTAGCAAACGTGCATGCGATCTTTGCCGGCATCCATGCGCCAGACCGCGCTGCCACCTGGGCCGTCGAGCGTGCCCAGGACCTGCTTGCCTCTGCGCCAGCCGGCCATCCTGTGCTCATCAAGGAATTCGGCTGGCCCGCAGGACCGCGTCCGACATTCAGCGAAGAACAGCAGGTCGCCTACTGGAGGGCGATTTTCGGCAGCTCTATTGCTCGCAAGGTGAATGTGTGCATTTTCGATGGGCTAAGCAACGTACCATGGAAGAACGAGCCCATCAGGCTTCCAGAGGGAAAAGAAGCAAATGTCGGCCCCTATTGGCCAGTGCTGTTCGAGGCTGACCGCAAGCCTAGACCCTTTGCGGTGGAACTGCTCAAGCTCTGGGAGAGTTCACGATCTATGTGATCCATGAGTGAGAAGAGAGCCGCCCGCTCGCACCGTTGATCTGCCCCAGAGGCAGATCCAACCCGCTTTCGGTCTTCTGGCGGCAGTTTTCCTTGAGCATCTCGTGGATTGTGCGGCCCAGCGCTGTCTCGCCCATCGGCGGCATCTTCATGCCGCAGGCGTATCGGAAGAAGCACTGCAGCGGGCAACCGAGGTAGGTCTGGAACGGCGTGACCGATAGGTGCGGTCGGTCGGGCATGCTTTCTCGTGCGGCGGCTATTCGTTGTTCCGCGCGTTCAGCAGGTGCTGCTCAAGCTGCTGGCCATCCGGTACTTGCGGGACCTGCAGTTCGCGCTCCATCTGCCGCGACGCCCGCCATAACTCCTTCAACATGGGTCGTTGCGCCGCCGAGCGCAGTTGAACAGACCCAGGGCTCTTGGTAGAATACAGTTATTCAATAGCACGTCGGTTTTGGGTGCCATACGGCAACGAGGCAAACATGAGGAAAGTGGCGCTGCTGGTGGGAGTGGACAAGTACCCCCGAAACAGCATCGGCCTGCGGGATCTGAACCACGCCGGGGACGACGCTTGCGATCTTGGCAAGGCGCTTCTGGAGGACTGCCGGTTCGACACGGTGAGAGTGCTGGCGGGAAAGAGGCGCGATTCGGACGGGGAGCCGGACATGACAGGCATCAAAGCGGCGATGGCCCACCTCAGTTCCGGATTGAAGGACAAGGACCTATTCCTGTTGTTTTTTGCGGGGCATGGCCATGAGGACAATGGGCAGGGATACCTGCTGCCGAGCGACTGCGTGGACGGGGTCAAGGACTGCCTCTCAGTGCAGTCTTTGAAGCGGTGGCTGACGGATCTGCCCTGCCGCCGCAGGATCGCCCTCATCGATGCATGCCGCAGACCCTTCGAGACAGCCGAACACACGTCGATCGGGGGGTCGATCAGGAGGGATATAGCGAACCTGTTGGGCAGAGGCGCAGCTGTGCAGAGCCAGGTGGACGCTTCCGATCCAGGAATGGGAAGCCGCCTTGCCAGGGACATCAAGCAGATCTGTACTTCATCGGTGGAGGGCGACGGGCTGACGGTGGTCCTGTCGGCGTGCAAGCCCGGCCAGTGTGCCTACGAGTGTGAGAAGCGCAAACACGGGCTTTTTGCGTACTACCTGTGTGAGGGAATCAGGGGCAACGCATGGCACCGGGGGAGGCTGAGATTGTCCCGGCTCGCCCGTTACACTTCCGATCAGGTGAAGCGCTGCACCCGCTGGCTGCAGGTCCAGCAGACTCCGACGCGCGATTGGGAGACCTTCGAGGATATCGCGCTCGATTGCAAGTCGGACAACGCGAAAGACCAAGCCGGCGAGGAGCGCAAGGAGCAGCGTGGCGGGGGCAGGGCCGGTGGATGGGCCATCGCCATCATCCTCCTGGCGATAGCCGGCGGGGCATGGTTGTTCTTCACCGGTAGCGGCAGAAAGGCCTGGGTCAACAGTGTCGGCATGGAGTTCATGCCTATCGAAGCGGGGACCTTCACGATGGGCAGCGCGCCCGGCGAGGAGGGTCGGCATGTCGATGAGCCCCAGCGTGAGGTCACCATCTCCCGCCGATTCTGGATGGGCGCGACCGAAGTGACACAGAGCCAGTGGCGCCAAGTGATGAATACCGCTACTCACAGCAACTTCCGCGGCGACAACCTGCCCGTCGAATGCGTTTCCCTGGAGGAAGTCGAGAAATTTTGTGAAGAACTCAGCAGGAAAGAAGGCAGGCGATACCGCCTGCCCACCGAGGAGGAGTGGGAATACGCCTGCCGAGGCGGGACATCCACGCCATTCAGCACGGGCAACACCATGGACAGGGGGACCATCGGCCAAGGCTGGCAGTCGTTGGCGTCAAGCCGCTCGGTAGGCGATCTCCGACCGAACGACTGGGGCCTGCGGGGCATGCACGGGAACGTCTGGGAGTGGTGCTCCGACACGTACCAGACGCCGGCACAGCTTGCTGGCGGCGCGTCTGCCAGTTCTGAGGGCACAAACCACGTGCAGTATGTGATCAGGGGCGGCTCGTGGATGAGCAGTGCCGAGGACTGTCGCGCAGCGAGGCGAGTCAAGCGGCCGACGAACCACCGATCCATGGATGTCGGATTTCGCATCGTCTGCGAGGAAGCGGGCGGTGGGGAGGATTCCAAGTGAACTCTGCGTCGGCAGCACAGACGGTCGAGGCTGCGTGCGGGCACGGATGGTTGGCTTGCCGCCCGCAGGTCAAGTTGTCAGGCGGCGAAAGGAGCAGTACCGCGGCAACCATCATTCGAGGCATTCTTCTGTCGCTCGGAAGCTCCGTTCTTCTCATATTGGTAACAGCTACTGGAGGATCATTTCGATGAACGACCGGAATATAAGAGACAGGTTTCTGAGCCGCCGCATCACCAACATCTTGGTATATTGCGTGAAGGTGGGCGACGCGGACCGGAGCGGTGCCTGGGCCAAGGCGTGTGATGATCTGCAGTTCTGCATGAACAGCAACATGACATCGGCAGCGCTGCGGCGATTCGGATTGCGTGGCGAGGAGGTGGCAGGCCGAGCGGCTTTGCAGGTGCTGGATCGCGTCCGCGCCTGCACGATGCATGGCACCTGCGCCACGTTTGAGCGAAGCCTGCTCAGCACGGCGGCGCACCAGCTCGACCGCCGGAGCAAGCACGGCTGGCAGGAGCAGTCTGACCCGGCCCAGGCAGTCGCGGCTCCGCCGCAGTGGCTGATCGTGCTGTTTGACGTGATCGCGCTGTCGCAGCGGGGTTGGGGTTACTTCCTTCTGGCATCGTCGCTGGACGGCGAGTGCGGTTGGCAGAGCCGACTGGCGCGGATCTATCTGGGGGCGGAGAATCGCGCCTCAACCATCTCGCGGTACCGGACGGTGCTGCAGAGGATCCGCGACGATTTGGGTGATGCTTTGGACAGGCTAGAGGCAGACGAGTTGCTGGATTCTCCGGTCGATCGGCTTTGCCAGCGGCTGAACAACGAGTTGGTGGCTTGGGGCCAAGGGAGTACTCACTGCCAAGACCGAGCTGACTTCGCGACCCGCACGCTGGAGATGATCCTGGCCGAGGAGGACGGCGGCTACGCACGGTCATCGGGCCAAGCAGAGTTGGGTGCGGCGCTCGATCAGGTTGTGACGCGGTTGGCAAAGCACGAGACACTGGTCGGGCAGGCAGCCGAGGAAATGTGTCGCGTAGCCCATTGGACCGGCACGCCGCCGACGGGCCCGTGCATGTCCATGATCCGCCAGCTCCTGGAGCAAAAGGAACTGGCGGTGGGTCCGGAAGGTGCCAACAGCCCCGCCGTGGTTCTCGATGCACTGGCGCAGTGCTGCGTATTTCGTCTGGCCGGTCAGTCGCGGGCTCCAGAACCGACGGGCGAACCCGTTGGCGACCAAGAAGGATTGATTAAGCTGCTGTACACGCGTCTTCGACCGCGTACGCCCAAGTGGGCCGTTTTCATGGGTTTGGTTGTATACGACGGCGATCTGGACCGTACGCGGTGGGTGCTGCGCGATTGGCTAACGGGTCCGTTGGAGATGCTGGAGGCTCCGGAGTTCGATCTCAGTGCAACTTGGCTGCAGCGGGCGACGCAAATCATGAAGCAATGGCTGAATCTGCTCGAGTATCCCCTGGGTGGCCCAAGCAGCGACCCTTGTCGCGATGCTCTGCAGTGGCTGGAGATTCCGGACGCTCTGCAAGCGAACCCAACAGCGATCAACGATGCCATAAATGCCGTCGAGCATTGGAGCAAGCAGCCCAGCGCCGTGCCAGAGGTGTGGCGCGGCCCAGACGGTGTACCGGAGAGCGTGGAGCCGGCCATTCGTAGCGCACTGTTAATCGTTATTTTGGAAGACCTTATGCAAGACATGGCGGACTTCTACGGATAAAGCTGATCGCCCACGGAAAACCGGGCTGAAGCAGGCTCATGATAAGTGGAAGGCCGTCGTTAGCGCCATTAGCGCTATTACGGAGGTGACTCATGAACACCGCGGACCACGCCAAGCATCCGCTGTTTGACGAAGACGGCTACTACCACCTTGCCACCCAGCAGAGCATCTGGCGGGATGGGGGACAGCGATGCATGGTGGGCTTTCTGGCTGCCCACGCAAGATCTGCGCTGCGAGAACGTTGGCTCTACGGGGAGGTCTTGAAACAGCAGCCGTGGCGTTTTCCCGGAGGCATCCCGGACAGCGACGTGCATCAGTTTCTCTCTCGCAGCCGCGAATCGGCATCGAGAGCAGAGGACGAGGCCCGCGGACGCTTTGGCACACTGGGCCATGGCGTTGCCCCCCGGGAGGTTGTGCCAACCTGGCGAGCAGTCCCGCAGAGAGGCCGGACAGTGTCCCTGGTCGCCTATCTCAGCCCCGACAGTATGCCTCAAATCGAGGACCGAACCGGTGCGGCTGCCGCTCCTGACTGTATTGTCGGAATCCGGCCGCACTCCGGGCCATCGACAGTCACCCTATTGATCGTGGCGGTCCATCGAGTCCCGGCGAGGAGGCAGGCGATTGTCTTTCTGTTCCCGGATGCGCTGTTTATCCGGCTGGCCCAGCTGGTCTTAGGTACCGGAACGGATGATCCGTCCGACTGGTACCGCGTATTGGAGAGAGCACTGCATCCTGCCGCGCTCGATCCGCCAGACCCAAGCCCTGAGGCCCGACGGCGAGCGCTGGATCTGGCGACACTGTTCGCTCTGGCACCGGCTGTGGGCGGCACGACAACCTCGCAGGGCCTCGATCTGGCCATGGATCTGCCGAGCGGATGCGAGGACCCTGGCCCACGCGTCTGGCGCATCGTGTGCATCGAAGGTTCCAGCTCATGAGCGGCATTCGCGTGCGCCTGCAACTGTCACGGGCAAATGGGCATGTCAGGTCCAGCCAACGGTGGGAAGTGCACAGATTTGGCTCAAGCCGGAGGCAGTGCAGGTCCGATAACAACGGTGGATGTCCACCGCGCCGTTCGTACGGGAGCTGCGGACTCCAAGTCAAGGACGACGGTCATGTTCATGCGCGTGCTGAGTTTGGCCAAGGACGGCCAGCTATACGTGTTTCGCTACATGCCGGGCCACGAGACGGACATCGTCGACGTGATTATGCGCCTGGCGAATCGCCCCGGCTCCGAACTGGACTTCGTGGATGCCGCCAGGTTGACCCTGCAGGTGGCGCAACACCTGACCGTGGCTGCAACACAGTAGGGCGTTGTTCGGAGGTTGGCTGGCGTTGCTCTGCCCGAGGCTGGGGTGTGGTCGCGCGCTGTTGCGCCGCGGCCTGATTGCAGCTTGTTCGCCGATCCTGGCGCGTTATAATGGGCAGTAAGGGTTTTCAGTGCGGTCGCAATCTGAGGGGATTGTTCACGGAGGAATAAGAACCTCTTTCCGGGTCGCGGGTCGCACATTGTGCGCCGGACAAGGGGTCAGGCAATGCCCAGGCTGTTCAGTGAGTGGCGCCTGCAGATCACTTCGAAGCCCCACGCGGCGGCGTATTATGATGTCGCGCTCTCTGAGTTGACGCCGACCCTTCTGGAGCGCTGTTCAGAGGCCGTCCATCCGAATGGCGAGACGATCGGGTTGATACGCCGTCTGGTGCGCGAGAGCCATGATGCACCGCCCGGATTCCGCGCCGAGCGGTTAGGATCCCTTCTTTCCAGTATCCTGTTGCCGCCGGCGGTGCGTCGGGAGCTGCTTCTGGGGCGGGATCGAACGGCACGCAACAACAGCTTCTTGCGGCTTCACCTCGACATCCAGGTCAGCGAATTGGCATGTTGGCCGTGGGAGTACGTGTACCTCCACGACCGCTATGTCAAGGATGACCCGTCCCGCGGTGCGTTTCTGTGCACAGACCCATTCATCTCCATCGTGCGTCAGAGCGGCGGTCCGGCGCCTGATCCGGGACTCCCGGGCCGGGGCAAGATCAGAGTGCTAATCGTATGGGCCGGCGGTTATCCGGGGTGCAGCCAAGCACCCCCTGTCGGAGGGCTCCAGGAGATCTGCGCGGCGTACCATGGGCTTTCGGAGGCATTGTCGCATCGGGTCGAGATACGGTTCG
>Ga0315278_10007281_pt1 | contig 10106 bp, 11 predicted proteins | sample YL17G06_0_MG_FD_203880 | JGI IMG/M metagenome (GOLD analysis project Ga0315278, IMG submission 203880) | Sediment microbial communities from Yellowstone Lake, YNP, Wyoming, USA - YL17G06_0 | ecosystem: Environmental > Aquatic > Freshwater > Lake > Sediment | place: USA: Wyoming | collected... | reverse complement strand
GCCCGAAGTCATGGTCCGCGTGCGCTGCGACGTGCATCCGTGGATGCGCGCCTACGTCGGCGTCCTCGATCACCCGTACTTCACCGTCACGGGGAAAGATGGAGCGTTCCGCCTCGGGAACGTTCCGGCAGGCGAGTACACGGTGGCCGTCTGGCACGAGCGGTTCGGGAAGCGGGACACAAGAGTGGTCGTCCGCGCCCAGCAAACGACTAGCGCCGAGTTCCGCTTCGGCGGCTGAGACCTCTTCGTTCCGACTGTGTCCGGCTCGAACGTTCGCTCGTGTAGTGCCTCGTACGTGCCCTGACTGGAGCAAGGACCGCCGATCAAGGCAGCCGACCGTGAAGGGACGTTGGAGGTGTTAGACTAGAACCCCTTCACCTTCGGCGCGTGGTTGAAGAGGTGATACGTACCGAAGAAGCCGACAAGCACGGTCAGCGTCAGTGCCAGCGGATTCGCCGCCCAAATCAGGCGCTGGTGCTGGCTGATCATCGTGAAGACGAGCGGCACGGACATGTAGGTATTGTGCTTCGATCGTGACCCGGCGAGCGCGACCGTCGCGGGCTCGGGCGCTTGGCCGTTCTTGATCGCGGTGATGATCTTCTGCTGGTTCGGCCAGATGCGGAACCAGACGTTGAAGGCCATGGTGGTGCCGAACATGCTGCCGAGATGGATGGCGTAACCGCGGTAGCTGAAGCCGCCCAGGAAGTCCGCGAGGAAGACGAATACGCCCGCCGCGACGACACCCGCCCAGAATTGCATCTGCGGGTCGGTGATCACCGCAGCGAGATAATCGTAGAGGAACACGGCGGTGAACGTGACGATGACCATGAGAATCGTGCCGATTCCCCATCCCTCGCTCGGATTCGCGAGCAGGATTCCACCGTGGTAGTAGACCAGGAGGAGCAGCAGCACGCCGGTGACCCAGGTGAACGCCGCACCCCAGCGAAACCAGTAGAGCGCGCGGGGACGGAGCTCGGGAATGACCTTCTTCTTGGTCTCGGCGTCGAGCGTTGGTTCGAACTGAGATTGAACCCAGTTGAAGAAATAGAGGTGACCGATCCAGATGATTCCGGCGACGACGTGAATCCAGCGGAAGAGCGATTCGAACAGGTTCATCACATCCATGGCCAACCCTCCTCTCGCGACAACCGGTTCGGTGAACCGCGAGTGCTTCTGCAAGTAATCGCATCGTTCCACCGGGTCAAGGCCCGTCTCCGCCTACTCTCCGGGCCGCTCCTTGTGCTATGGGAGGGACTTTCGGGGGCAATTGGTGCCGTTACCACGCAACATCCCGCTCTTCCCGCTGCCGAACGTCGTGCTCTTCCCGCAGGTGCTCCTGCCGCTGCACATCTTCGAGCCACGATATCGTCTGATGGTGAAGGAGGCCGCGGAAGCGGATGAGCTGATCGGCATGATTCTTCTCCGCAGTGAAGAGGGCGGTGGCGGGCCGGGGCGGGACGTCTACTCCGTCGGCTGCGCGGGGCGGGTGATTCGCAAGGTCGAGCTTGCCGACGGGCGCTCCAACATCCTCCTCCAGGGCGTCCGCGAGTTTGTGCCGCACGAGCAATACTGGGATCGTCCCTACCGCACGGCCGCGGTCGATTGGCGGGCGGCCCCCGAGCGGGATTTTCGTCTCGACAGCGCCACCAGAACCTCCCTCCGGAAGTGCATTCGGCGCTTCGCGGGCAAGGAGCACGAAAGGGATTTGCGAATCCTCGCCGATCCCACACTGAGCGACGAGATGCTCGTCAACCTCTTCGCCTTCGCCCTCGATTTTCCGGTCGCCGAGAAGCAGAGCCTGCTGGAGATCGAGAGCGGCGCCAAACGCGCCGCGAGGCTGATCGAGACTCTGGAATTTCACACCCTCGAGCGGGAATTCTTCCCGGGCGGCGAAGTCGCGAAGCTGCGGGTGCAGTAGGAGATGGCTACGGGCTACAGGCTACGGGAAAAGACTCCGCGGCGCATTCCCTGTAGCCTGTAGCCTCCTCCTCCGCTTGACGCATTTTCGACGGCCGATATAGTTCCCAGATGTCTCGATATCATCGCGGGCGAGAGGATCGATGAAGCGCCTCGAGCAAATGACGTTTTGGGAGAGGATCTACTTGCCGGAGATCTTCCGCGGGCTCGTCGTCACCGGATACCGGTTCTGGCGAAATCTTTTTCTCAACGTCGCGCACCAAGTCGGTTTGCTGAAGAACCGCCGCTCGATGGTGACCGTGCAGTATCCAGAGGAACGCAAGCGCTACGGCGACCACTATCGCGGGAGCCATCGCCTGACGCTCAAGGAAGACGGATCGGTGCGTTGCACTTCCTGCTTCCTCTGTGCGACCGCCTGTCCGGCGAATTGCATCTACATCGAAGCCGCGGAGAGCCCGGATCCGAAGGTCGAGAAGTATCCCGCCCGCTACGAGATCGACACGCTGCGCTGCATCTACTGCGGCTACTGCGTGGAGGCCTGTCCCTGCGATGCGATCCGCATGGACACCTACGTCCATCCGCGAATCTGGGGCTATTCGCGACTCGATTTCGTCGAGACCAAGGAAGTCCTGATGGAGCGCTCGCGGGTGATCGCACAGCGTGGGCGGGACGCGCTGATGGAAGACATGCTGAAGAGCTATCGGTCGTGAACAGGTTGCCGGCTGCCGACGACCGGCTCCCGCAAGAGACGGCAGGAGTCGTTCCCGGTAGCCGGTAGAAGATGCTCCTCTACTACCTTTTACGATCCGGCCTCTGGCGCGCGCTCGATCGCGAAAAGCTCCGTTTTTTTCTGGGCTTCACGCCTCGCCTGTATCTATCGCGCAACCGCCCACTCTGGCGCGGCATTCCCTGGGGCGCGGCGCTGTTTTCTCCGCGGCGCGCCCGTGAAATCTACGTGTGGCTTCAGTACCGCGTCGAGCTTTTCGACGGCAAAGCGGGCTGAAAAGAGCGGCTACCGGCTACGGGCTGCCGCAAAGGCTCCTGGGGTCTCTTGCGGTAGCCGGAAGCCGGTAGCCGGGCGCCGTCCTTTCGGTTGATTCAACGGTCCTGGGGCGTAGAATAGCTCTTTCAAGGAGAGCTCGATGACAAAGACCTACAAGGAAATCATGGCGGAGGCGCGCAAGGTCGTGCCTGAGCTGTCGCCGGCCGAGGTCAAGCAAAGGCTCGACCGCGGAGAGAAGCACGTGCTTCTCGACGTGCGCGAGAAGGAAGAATATCGCGACGGCCATCTCGAGGGTGCGCTGTCGCTTCCCAGGGGCTTTCTCGAGATCCGCGTCGAGGAGTCGGTTCCGGATCACTCGACGCCGATCATCGCCTACTGCGCGGGGGGCACCCGATCGCTAATCGCGGGCCGCACGCTGCGTGAAATGGGTTACGAAAACGTGATTTCGATGTCGGGAGGCTTCACGGGCTGGAAGAACGCCGGTCTACCCTTCGCGACCGACCGCCAGTGGAGCCAGGAGCAGGCAACACGCTACAGCCGCCACTTCCTGCTTCCCGAGGTCGGCGAGAAGGGGCAGGCGAAGCTTCTCGACGCGAAGGTGCTGTGCATCGGCGCGGGCGGGCTCGGCTCGCCGACAGCCTTCTACTTGGCCGCTGCCGGCGTCGGCACGATCGGCATCGTCGACCACGACGTGGTGGATCTCTCGAACCTGCAGCGGCAGATCCTCCACACCAACGACCGCATCGGCCTGCCCAAGGTCGAATCCGCGGAGGTGACGCTGCGGGCGCTCAACCCCGACGTCAAGGTCGTCAAGTTTCAGGAGCGGCTGTCGTCGGCGAACGTGCGGCGCATCTTCGAGGGCTTCGACATCATCGTCAACGGCTGCGACAACTTTCCGACGCGGTATCTCGTCAATGACGCCTGCGTATTCATGAAGAAGCCCCTCGTCGACGGCTCGATCTTCCAGTTCGAGGGACAGGCGAGTGTCTTCTATCCGGGGAAGGGCCCATGCTACCGCTGCCTCTTCCCGGAGCCGCCGCCTCCGGGAGCGGCGCCGTCGTGCGCCGAAGCGGGCGTGCTCGGCGTACTGCCGGGTCTGATCGGCTGCGTGCAGGCGCTCGAGACGATCAAGCTGATCCTCGACGCCGGCAAGCCGCTCATCGGTCGCATGATCCACTTCGACACCATGTCGATGGACGTGCGGGTGTTGAAGCTCCGCCGTGACCCGAACTGCGTGGTCTGCGGGGATCATCCGACGGTGACCGATCTCATCGACTACGAGGGCTTCTGCAGTGGTGTGCCGTCGGCGAACGGAGGCGGCAACGGCTCCGGCGAGGCGGTGCGCGTCGGGGGGAGCGAAGCGACGCATGCCTGACCGCTCACGAGGGGACGGAAACTTCATTCCGTCCCCTCTTTGCTTCTGGCAATCCGCCCGCCGAGTTTGATAAAGGGTGCCGGTGGCGGGCGTCGCGCCGCCGTCGAGGAGAGCCGACATGAGACAGATCGTCGTCCACCAGGAAAAGTGCACCGCCTGCCGCGAATGCGAGATGGCCTGCTCGTTCGAGCACGAGCAGGCGTTTAGTCCGACGCTGTCGCGGATCCGCGTCCAGGATTTCTACGACGAGCAGTTCTACCTGCCGATGGTCTGCGTGCACTGCGCCGATGCGCCGTGCGCCACGGTCTGCCCGACCGTGGCGATCACGCGTGAAGCGAGCGGTCAGGTCAAGGTTCACGAAGACCGCTGCATCGGCTGCAAGATGTGCCTGCTGGCCTGTCCATTCGGGGTGATGGGCTTCACGCCCAGCACGGGCGTAGCCCACAACTGCGACTTCTGTGACGGTGACCCGCAGTGTGTGAAGTTCTGCGTGCCGCAGGCGCTCACCTACGAAGAGGTCGAGACAAACGCGACGGCGCGGCAGAAGTTCGCCGCGGCGATCGCCCACGGCGCCATGCTGGGAGCATCCGGGCAGTAAGACGCCGGGGAGGTACCATGCGGGGCAAGTATGTCCTGATCGGTAACAGCGCCGCGTCGCTCGCCGCGATCGACTGGATCCGCAAGCATGACGGCGACGGTTCGATCCTCGTGCTCAACCGCGAGAAAGGCCTGGCCTACTCGCGCGTTGCGCTCCCCTACTACGTGTCGGGTCAGCGCACGCTCGAGAGCCTGATGATCCGCCAGAAGCCCGACTACGACCGTCTCGGTGTCACGCTCGTCGAAGAGGCCAACGTCGCTGCGATCGATCCCGGGGCGCACCGGGTCGAGCTCTCCGACGGCCGAACGGTCGGATACGAGAAGCTATTGATCGGCACGGGATCGGAAACGATCGCGCCGCCGATTGCGGGCTTGAAGGACGTCCCGCATCACTACCTCTGGACGCTCGACGATGCGATCGGCCTCAAGAAGGCAACCGAGAAAGCCAAGCGGGCCCTGGTGATCGGCGGCGGCTTCATCGGCATGCTCGCCGCCGAGGCGCTGCGCAAGCTCAAGATGAAGCTGGCGATCGTAGAAATGGCCGACCAGCTGATGCCCCAGCTCCTCGACGCGGAGGGAGGTAGGATTTTCGCCCGTGCGGTCACCGGCTCCGGCGTCGATCTTCGGCTCAGCAGTCAGGCGGATTCCGTCGCGAAGAAGGGTGCGGCCATCTCCGTCAGGCTGAAGAACGGCTCCGAGATCGAGACCGACGTCCTCGTCGTGGCCGCCGGCGTACGGCCGAACCTTAAGTGCGTGAAGAATGGTGCGGTCAAGACCAACAGGGGTATCGTGGTCGACGCGGCGTTGCAGACGACCGCGGCCGACGTCTACGCGGCGGGCGATGTCGCCGAGGTTCGAGACTTCGTGAGCGGCGAGCCGGCCGTCCACGCGATCTGGCCGACGGCCGTCGACGAGGGGCGGGTGGCGGGAGCGAACATGGCCGGCCGCGTGGTCGCCTATCCGGGAAGCCTCGGCATGAACGTGGTCGAGCTGTTCGACGTCACGCTCGCCGAGCTCGGCCGCTTCCGCGAGGCGCCGGGCGACTCGATCGAGATCTCCGGCTCGAGCCAGAGCTCGCACTACCGCAAGGTGGTGCTCGACTCCGGAGGCGTCATGGTAGGGGCGATGTTCCTCGGCGACGAAAACGGCGTGGCCGAGATGGGTGTGATCCACCACGCGATCAAGCGCCGCGAGCCCTGGAAGCAGTTCGTCGCGCAGGGCCTGCGTCCGACGGCCTCCTACGCCGCGATGTTGGCTCGAGTGCCGATGGCACTGCCGAAAGTGGCGAAGCCGGCATGACGGTTCGCGTGACGCTGCACGCGATCCTGCGCAAGTTCTTACCGCCCAACACCGTCGACCACACCGCGGTGCTCGAGCTGCCCGACGGCGCCACGGTCGCCGACGTGATCACGCGGCTCGGGATTCCGCCCAAGCACGCGAGCATGCTGGTGTCGGGCGACGACTATCTGAAGCCCGAGACGCCGCTCCGCGATGGCCAGCAGGTGAACGTGTTTCCCCCGCTCGCTGGCGGATAGCAGACTTCGGGCTTCAGCAAGAGACTCCAGGCGTCTTGCTGAAGCCCGAAGCCGGCTTGGTGAGCGTCGCGTAGTAGAGAGCGCGGCCCTCGGCGCGGTACTTGTGCTCGAAGTTCGTGAGTGGCCGCCCGAGCGGTGTCGGCTCGCTCCCTCTCACGATCGTGAAGGGCGCGCCGGAGAGCTCTTCGATCATCGCCGCGAAACGCTCGCGGACGTCGGTCGCGAGATGAAGCACGCAGCCCGGTGCAAGCGTGCGCCAAAGCTCGCCGGCGAAGTCGCTCTGCACGAGCCGCCGCTTGTGATGGCGGCGCTTCCACCACGGGTCCGGAAAATAGAGATGGTATGCGTGGATGCTGCCGTCGCTCACGAATCGCGAAATCACGACGGCGGCGTCGGCGCAGAGCACCCGTACGTTCGATTGCGGTGCGCGCGCCAGGCGCTCGCCGATCCATCGCGCCCAGCGCGGCTGGTTCTCGATCGCGAGCAAGTTCGTTTCGGGATGCTGCCGCGCGTACGCGAGCAGGAACGCGCCTTTCCCCGAGCCGATCTCGATCTCGACGGGACGAGCGTTGCCGAAGATCTCGCTCCAATCCACTTGCGGCTGTGACGCGAAGATCACCAGCACGGCTTGCTATCACGCGAGCGAAAAAAATTCTTGCAATCGATTTCGAGCTGCGCTACGACGCTGCGCTCGAGCGTCAACTCGTCTCTCCGAGATACGCAGAAATGCCGGTGGCACAAATTCAACCACGGCCCCGAAAAATGGGGGCCGAGGGGGAATTTCCGCCCGACCTGTGGACGTCGATGTGGACGTTGCGTGCAACCGGGGAGAAACGTTGGGCGCGGATGCGTTATCCCCACGTGTGGATAATCGGATTCGCGCAGGAGGGGGGGGGGCGGTGCCGCAAGTGCTTTGGCAGCAGACCCTGAGCCAGTTGAAGGGGCGATTGTCGGCGACGGAGCTCGGATGTTGGGTGCAAGCCATTCACCCCGTGGAAATCCGCGAGCGTCGGCTCTACGGCGAAGTGCCGAGCGTGATGCACCTCGAGCAGATCCGCAATCGTCTTCAGGGGGAGATTGCCGGAGTACTGGAGGAGCTGCTCGGCTCCGGCGCGGAGCTCGTGCTCTCCGTCAACCGCCTGCGGGTGCAGCCTGTCGTGGACCCGAGGCCTGCGGCCGCCGAGGCGACGAGTCGCTACGGCTTCGAGAGCTTCGTCATCGGGGAGAGCAATTCGCTTGCCCATGCGAGCGCGCGGGAAGTTGCCAATCACCCCGGTGTTACCTACAACCCGCTCTTCCTCTACGGCGGCGTCGGGCTCGGCAAGACACATCTCGCCACCGCGATTGCTCAATCCCTCGCGAAGCGCCCGCGACTTCGGATCGCGATGCTCTCCGCGGAAGCCTTCGCGAACGACTTGATTCGAGCCCTTCTCACGGGAGCCATCGACGCGTTTCGCGTGCGCGTTCGCCAGCTCGACGTGCTGATCGTCGACGACATCCAATTTCTTGCGGGCAAGGAGCGCATGCAGGAAGAATTCTTCCACACCTTCAACGCGCTGCATGCGGCGGGGAAACAGATCGTCCTCGTCAGCGATCAGGCGCCGCGGTCGATCTCGAATCTCGAAGAGCGGCTGCAGAGCCGCTTCGAATCCGGCCTCACGACGGAAATTCGCATTCCCGAAGCACCGCTTCGCCTCGCCATCCTCGCCTCCAAGGCGAAGGGGCTGGGCTTCGATCTGTCGCTCGAGGTGGCGCAGTGGGTAGCGAGCAGGGTCGTATCGAGCGTGCGCGAGCTCGAGGGAGCGCTCCACCGGCTGGTCGCGGCTTGTCGCTGCAGCCGCCGGTCGCTCGATGTCGGCTTCGCCAGAGAGGTCCTGCGCCCGATCCTGCGGACCCCTCCGGCCCGCACGGTCGAACAAGTGCAGCGGATCGTCGCCGAGCGCTTTCAGCTGAGAGTCGAGGACCTCGTTCATCGCGCGCGCACGACCCGTATCCGCCTTCCCCGGCAGGTGGCGATGTATCTCGCACGCAAGGGAACCAAAGCGACCTATGAGGAGATTGCTGCGGGGTTCGGCGGGCGGGACCACTCGACGATCATGCATGCCGTCAAGTGCGTCGAAGCGCGCCGTCACGAAGAGCCGGAGTTCGCGGTTCTCGTGGATCAGCTCGCCGAGAAGCTGGCGTCGGCGTGAGAAGACTACAGGCGACGGGCTACAGGCTACGGGAAAGGCGTCCTGAGTCTTTGCCCGTAGCCCGTCGCCCTAGATCTTATTCCGCTCGATCAGCTGCCGCGCGATGATCGTCCGCTGGATCTCGTTGGTGCCTTCGCCGATCAGCATGAGCGGCGCGTCGCGGTAGTAGCGCTCGACGGGAAACTCCGCGATGTAGCCGTAGCCGCCGAAGATACGCATCGCCTCGAGGCTGACCTCCTGGCACGTCTCCGAGGCGAAGAGCTTGGCCATCCCGGCCTCGAGATCGCAGCGCTCGCCGCGGTCCTTCTTGGCCGCCGCGGAGTACGTCAGCAACGCGGCGGCCTCGACCTTGGTGGCCATGTCGGCGAGCTTCAGCTGCACCGCCTGGTGCTCGCAGATCGGCTTGCCGAATGTCTCGCGCTGTTGACTGTAGCGAATCGCAGCGGCGAGCGCGGCGCGTGACACTCCCACGGCGCGAGCCGCGATGTTGACACGTCCGACCTCGAGGCCGGCGAGCACTTGCTTGAAGCCCTGGCCCTCTTCGCCGCCGATCAGGTTCTCGGCAGGCACGGCGCAATCCTCGAAGACGACTTCACAGGTCTCGATACCCTTGTAGCCGAGCTTGTCGAGCTTGCGCGTGACTGTGACGCCGGGGCCCTTGTCGACGATCAGCAAGCTGATGCCTTTGTAGGGCGGGTCGGTGTCGGGATCGGTCTTGACGGCGGTATTGAACAGCGTGGCGGTCTCGGCGTTGGTGACGAACATCTTCGAGCCGTTCACCACGTAGTGGTCGCCCTTGCGGACCGCCGTCGCGCGGATACGCTGCACGTCGCTTCCGGCGTGGGGCTCGGTCAGGCACAGCGCCGCCCGGTGCTCGCCGCGCGCCATCGCCGGCAGATAGCGATTCTTCTGTGCTTCGGTGCCGAAGGTCTTGAGGGCGAAGGCGAGCATCATATGCGTGTTCAGCACGCCCGAGAGGCTCATCCAGCCGCGAGCCAGCTCCTCCACGATCATCGCGTAGGTCGTGACGTCGAGGCCCATGCCGCCGTAATCAGTCGGGATCGTCGCGCCGAAGAGGCCGAGCTCCTTCATGCGCTCGACGAGGGGCGTCGGATAGGTGTCGGCATGTTCGAACGCCGACGCGGTCGGCATCACCTCGCGGTCGACGAAGCGGCGTACCGTCTCGAGAATCTGCTCCTGTTCGGGCGTGCGGGAAACTACGGCGCGGCCTCCTGCGGCGGATACCCCAGTTTCCCACGTTCGCTCAGGCCAGGCAATACGCGCGGTGGGGGGGAGTACCTGCGCAGAAGATTTTGACGGCGCGCCGCCCCTCGCGCTAGGATGCCGCGTGATGCGGGGTCGCATGGGTCGGTCGAGAGCCTCGGTCGCGGTTTGGGTCGGCGTCATCTTTCTCGGATTCGCCACGCGGGCTTCGGCGGGAGCCTTCCGCATCATGGTGTGGAAGCAGCGCCACGTCCTGGAGGTAG
>Ga0315278_10007280_pt1 | contig 10106 bp, 8 predicted proteins | sample YL17G06_0_MG_FD_203880 | JGI IMG/M metagenome (GOLD analysis project Ga0315278, IMG submission 203880) | Sediment microbial communities from Yellowstone Lake, YNP, Wyoming, USA - YL17G06_0 | ecosystem: Environmental > Aquatic > Freshwater > Lake > Sediment | place: USA: Wyoming | collected... | reverse complement strand
ATGAATGCAATGCGCGGTTAGGGTCCACTAGGGGAACCGTTCTCCACACCTCATCCCACGTCCCAACCACCGTTTCTTTTTCGAGGAGCACTCGGCGCCACGATCCAAGTGATGCACGAACCCAGGAGGAGGGGGCTTGACAACGGAAGATAAATTTGGGACATTAGTCCCAGAAAATGACTAATCGTCACACACAACCGATCATCGCGGCGCTCACCGTCTTACTGCGCCCTCTCGTGCGCATTCTTCTGCGACACGGTATTCCATTCGATGTGCTGGCAGCGGTCGCGCGCCGCGTTTATGTTCACGTGGCTGCCGAGGAATTCGTTCTGCCGGGCAGAAAACAGACGACCTCGCGGGTTTCGATATTGACTGGCCTCACGCGCAAGGAGGTGAGGCGCATCACGACGACGGCCGAGGTGGAGGATCAGGAGGCCACAGACCGGTACAACCGTGCGGCTCGTGTCATGGCCGGGTGGATTCGCGACAAGGATTTCCATGACAAGGCCGGTGACCCGCTTGCCCTGCCGGTAGAGGGCAAGCCCGCGTCGTTCGGAGCATTGGTACGATGCTATAGCGGAGATATGCCAGTCAGGGCGATGTTGGATGAGCTCCTCCGGGCTGGAGCTGTCCGCAAGACACGAGATGGTCGCATTCGCCTGCACGCCCGTTTCTATGTGCCGGAAAAGAGTGAAACGGACAAGCTCCACATCCTGGGAACGGACACCGCGGACCTCATCGCGACGATCGCCCACAATCTCAAGGCCCAGACCGTTCCACGATTCCAGCGCAAAGTCATGTATGACAACGTGCCGGTGGAAGCCGTCCAGGAATTTCAACGCCTGTCCGCCGATCGAGCCCAAACTTTTCTGGAAGGCATCGATCGCTGGCTCGCACGACGGGACCGGGATGTCAATCCTGCCGTGAAAGGAACGGGACGGAAACGGGTCGGTATTGGCCTCTATTATTTTGAAGATGATGTTCAGCCCCCACAACAAAAGGACTAGACCATGAAACGCACAACCTTGTTTGCCACACTCGGTGCCGGCTTCTGTGTACTTGCCGCCTTGTCCTGCTCCGGTGGAGGCGGAGGAGGGACCGGCGTCCCTTCCGCGAGCACGACTCCTGTAACCAGCTCGGGCACGATCACGGCTTTAGGAAGTGTGTCTATCAACGATAGGAAGTATGAAATCGACGACTCAACCTCAACCAGCGTGGACGGATCTGCCGCTGTAAAAGGTGACGTAGAAGCGAAGAAAGTCCTCAAGGTCGGCATGGTAGTGACGGTGTCGGGGATTGCCAACGGTTCGTCACGCACAGCATCTACGATTACGCACACAGACACGCTCGAGGGGCCGATTCAAAACAAGGTCCAGGTGGATCCAAACAATGGCACGCTCACGATTTTGGGACAGACTGTGGCGGTGGATGATACGACCAAATTCGACAATAGCAGTGCGCCGAATAAGTTGACCAGCTTGGGCAATGGCGATGTCATCGAGGTGAGTGGGTTTGTGAAAGGCGGCGGGGTCATTGCAGCGAGTTTCATCGAGCGGAAGGCGGGGGCGCCCACCAACTGTAGTCAGGGTTGTGAAATCAAGGGGATCGTCAAGCCCGGCAGCCTTGACCCTCCTAAGACAACCTTTCAGATCGGCGGGTTGACTGTGAACTACCTGACCGCAACGATCAGCGACATGCCGACTCCGAGCGGAACCAACTGGGATAATCTCCTCGTGGAAGTGAAAGGAACAGTCTTGGCGGGTACCACCCTCACCGCCACCAATGTTGAACCGGAAGGCTTTCAAGCGCCGGAGGGCAACGAAGTGGAACTCGAAGGATTCGTTTCGTCCTTGATAGGCGGACCTGGAACTGGCCACTTCATGCTCGGCACAACCGAAGTCCAGGCAGCGAATGCTCAGTATCTCGGCGGCACGAAGGACGAAGTGGCGGTCGGCCAGAACTTGGAAGTCGAGGGGACGATTTCCGGTACCGTCATCACGGCAACCAAGGTGAAGTTTCAGGATTCGGTCCGGCTGGAGGGCATTGTGGAGTCAATTTCGTCAATGGCATCCAACACAGGCACGATGACGCTCAAGGGCCTAACGTTACCAAACACCATCACGATTAATTGGAACAAGGCAACAACGGAGTTCAAGGGTAACACCCCTGTAGTGGGAGTGGGGGATCGTGTCAAGGTCCGTGGTCGGGAAGGCGCCACTGTCGTCGGTATTGTCAATGTGATTGCGACGGAAGTGGATGGGAGTGGTCTCGATAACTGCACTACTTGTGACGTCGATCTTCAGGGGGCGGTGCAGGCTTTCTCAGCCACAAATCAGACCCTGACCATTCTGGGGGTTGAGATCAATACCAGCGGGTTCAGTGATCCTGCGGACTTTAAGGGGACGAGCGATCAGGAAATCGGCCGTGCCGCGTTCTTCAATGCCGTGAAGGTCGGCACGGTGGTGCAGGTAAAGGGCAGGCTTACCACTGGGGTTATTACCTGGCGCGAAGTCGAATTAGAAGAAGAATAGGGGAGAAGACGATTAAGCGTGTGCCACATTCTCGATCGGATCATTGCCGAACGGTCATTGCGGAGGACGTGATCCTGGGAAACGGCTACGAGTTCGCTGGAGACGCCTTGGATGCGTAGGCATTCTAGCGGGGGGTGATCCTGTGCTTTATTCAATGGAGGTAGTTCCATGAGGCACCGCCATCACGATCAACTCGCGATGGCGGTCCAGTGCTCAGATCTGTCCCGGTGGGGGAGCCCGCCAGGACTGGAACTGTCAGAACGTGTGCTAACTTTGTGCTAACCCCTGCCAGCCGATCCAAGACTTCCACCCCGTCTCGCAAGCTTTCCGGATAGTGGTGCGCATAGCGTTGCGTCATGATTGGCGACTGATGCCCGAGCAGCCGCTGGATCTTGTAAAGATCCACGCCCGCCTGAACGAGCCGCGTGGCGAAGGTATGCCGGAGATCGTGGAAGTGGAAATCCTCGATCTTGGCCCTGCGCAACGCTAACCGGAATGATCGACGCAACTGCCCCGACTCAATCGGCGTGAAGACCTTGCTGCAGAAGACCACATCCCCCAGCTGCGGGCCAGGTGGGTGTGCGCGAGACGGCGCGGCCCGCCGACGCGAGCGTCGGTCCCTGTCTCGAGATGGGGAAGGAGGGCCCGATGCTACTGCGGCGTGTCCTCAAACCGGATGGCGATGCCTGAGAGGACGTGTTCGATGCGGGGCTGATCCGTGGCCACTTGTGTCAGGATATACGGGTTCGAGCTGTAGGGCGTGTACCATCCGTATCCATACAGACCAAACGCTGCTCCGGCTGGGCCCAACAGGCCAGGCTCATAGTAGGGATTTCCCGGCTGAGCCGTCACGCCCATCGAGACGTCCGGGACGATCGCATCGGCTCCCAACGCGCGGGCGCGATCCAGCATCGTGTGGTGCAGCGTGTCCACGCTATAGTTTACGCTTCGGACAGTGATGCGTGCGACTTCCACGTGAGGGCGTACGGGCGGCGCCGTGAGCCACTCGACCGGAGCGGCGGCGCGGCGCGGTGAATAGGTCGTGTCGGTGAAGTACTCGATGCGGGTGCCGACGCATCCGCTGAGGAGTGCCGATACGGCAAGGGTGAGGAGCATTCGTGGGAGAGTCGCCATACTGGGCCTCTGATCAGTCACTCCAAGCTATTCTACGCTGAAACTGCCGCAACCCCCATTCCCCATTGGTGGGGGGAGTCGCGGCACGATGGGGCGTGCCGTCAGCTCGGGCCATCACAGGTTGGGTGCGGGACCTTGATTTCGAAGATGGAACGGGACATCCGCATCCACTTCGCAGGGAAGGGCAGCGCGTATCATATTGAAAACCGGCCTCCCTGACTATGCGGTCAACGGCTTCATGAACAAACCACACCGCTGGGCGATCAACCTTCGAGATCAGCGCCCTCACCGTCGATGATCGCCAGGCAGACTTGCGTGACATGCCGAATCAAACGAACAATTCGTGGACCGGCCTGTTGGTGGACGTCCGGGGAAGCCAGGTGTCATCGGGAGGGTCGGGATCGTCTGGCGTCAGAATGGCCGCGACGAAGATCACACCTGATGGGCTAGGCACCGCTGACCGCGAGGACACTGCAAGTCAAGCATTGGTGACCCAGGTTGTCGCTCTGGGTGTTTGTTACCTGGGCACTGGGCATGTGCAAACGAGCGCCGGCACGACCTTCGACGGTGGAACCCTCAACGACATCCTGATCGATGCCTATCGGGAGGTCCAGGGTTGGCTGGTCGGCGGCATTGTGAATGCAACAAGAGTGGAATTTGACTGCGCTTCAACATTTCCTTGCTCGGTCTGCATGCGCAGCCGATGAAATGGAGAGACCGGTCCGGCTGCCTGCTGGGCTACGTGAGTCGGCTGGTCGTGCGCCGGAAGGAGGGGCTGTGAACGGCCCCACGCGTTCATCAACGTGAGCATCGTGCCGGCGACCAGGATCCAACTCCACATCTGTACCTCCTTGCACAAAGCTATTTCGCCATAGCCGTGCCGTAGTAGGTATCGACCATCACGCCTATTTCCTTGAGCATGGGAGTTGGCAGGGTGCCGCCGGCACAGACAATGATAGCGTCGTTCTTCAGTGAACAACTCTTGCCCTCCTGCTCAACCGTCACAGTATCTTTCCCAATCTGTTTCACGCTCGCATTCAGAAATATCTTCAACTTCCCTTGTGTCGAGAATTCTTTCAGCAGCATCCGGTTCTTTTCCTTTGGCCGCGTGAGGATTTCGTCGCCTCGACTGGAGACCGACACAGTCGTACCCCGCTCTGCAGCAATAGCCAGTGCCGCCTCTGCCGCGCTGTCTCCGCCGCCCACCACCAGCACATGCAGCCCGCGGTATTGTTCGGCATCGATCAGGCGATAGACGACTTTCTCTTGCTCTTCACCAGCCACACCGAGTTTGCGGGGCGTACCCCTCCGGCCAATGGCAAGGAGCACGTTCTTCGTTTTGTAGCTATCCTTTGAAGTCTTCACCAGGAAACCGCTGCCCGTTTTCGTGATCGCTTCCATGCGTTCAGTGAAATTGATCTTGATGCCGTTATCACGGGTAATGCGGTTCCAGAACGTCAGCAGCTCTTCCTTACTGATCTCGTACTTATTGAACTTGCCGACAATGGGCAGCGTCATGGGCGCCGTCATGGCCAGTTTCCGACGCGGGTAGTGGTAGATTGAGCCTCCGAGTGAGTCTTCCTGCTCGACCGTCACGAATCGCAATCCGGCTTCCTTGGCGGCCAGGGAGGCGGAAATGCCGGCTGGTCCGGCGCCGACGATGACCACATCCAGATCGCTCCCCTTGCTCTTGTTTTTTCGAATCGTTTCAATCGCCCGTTGCCCCTGATCGACTCCTTTTCGAATGAGACCCATGCCGCCCAGCTCGCCCGCGATGTAGATGCCGGAGACGTTGGTTTCAAAGGTCGGCTTGACGTGCGGAATATCGATGCCGCGCTTCTCTGTCCCAAACACCAACTGAATCGCTTCCACGGGACAGGCCGCCTCGCAGGCGCCGTGACCGATACAGTGATCGGGTTGGATGAGCACGGCTTTCCCCCTCACGATTCCGAGCGCCTGCTCCGGACAGGCTTTGATGCAGGCGCTAGAGCCGATGCACTTATTGGTATCGATGACGGGGTGTAAGGTGAGTGGCTCTGGGACTCCCGACTTCACCTTCTCAGCCAGGCGAACGCGGTTGTGGGTGTCCTTCTTATGATGGCGGCGGTAATACAGAACCAGGACGATCATCACCGGCAGGAGGTAGAGGAGCGTGGTGAGATATGATTGCGACATGCGACCCTTTCAGGGCTATGGTCTTTCACGATCGATGACGACGGTGATCCCATCCACTCCAGATTTCACTGGCTGACTCATCCCCTCCAGGTCTCCACTTTGTGGCATGGCCTGGCCGGACTTCGACAGACGGGCCACAATCACCACCGTTCCTGAGCCGGAGAGTTTTCTGGACGGCATGGGGCTCGTCGAGTCATCGAGTCGGAACGCAAAGGGCAGATCTTGTTTCGTGGCCCGCACGATCGACACCGGCATGGGCGGGCCATTCATCTCGCGCGCGAACACGAATAACGTGTCCGTTGGGGCACCTTTCCCGGCGAGACTCGGCGCCAGGCTCACGGTCCCGCTGATTGCGGCAGCCTGACCTCCTGACATTGGCAAGGGCGCCGCCCCATCAACCGCCTTGATCATTGCCGATTTTCCTCCGGCTAATCCTTTGGCCTCAGCAATACCCGAGAGCAGCTCTTGTCGGACCTCCCCCTCCGCATCTGTCGGAAGGTTGGCGCTGGCCCGTTCCCAATACTGCGCCGCCTGCCCGAACTCTGTGCGGTCATACGCCACGGTCCCGGCCAGCATCAGAGCTTTGACATGGTTCGGATCGATCTTGAGCGCCTGCTGAATCAACAATTCAGGCTTCCCCGCCAGCTTGCGGCCATGCAGCACGCCGAGGGCATCGGCATAGTCGACGAGCAGCTGGGGATCGTCGGGAATTAACTTCATGGCTTTCTCATAGATTGCTACGGCGTCGGCATGCCGCCCTATTTCTACATAGGATCGCGCGAGGAGGGCCCACCCCACTCCGTCGTTGGGATTCTGCTCGAGTTTTATCTTCAGCCGCTCCGACAGCGCGTCGAGTCCCTCGGACGTCTGATGGTCAAAGTCCGACCCGCCTTGCGCCGTCGGTGGGAACGCGCTGGGATGGGTGATCGCCAGGGGATTGCCCAGCTGCCAGTAGAGCAATCCACTGATCGTGGGGATGATGATCGCCAACACGGCCGCTACCAGCCTGCTATTAACCTGCCATCGCACCGCTATCGGCGCTGTGTCTGCGCTCCCGGTCTCATCAAGCAGACGGCGTTCGAGTTCCCGTTTCGATTGTTGAAACAGCTCACCGGTCAACAGGGCGTTCTTATGGTCTTGTTCTAATTCAGCAAATTGCTGGCGATAGACCGAACGCGTGTTGTCTCCTTCTTGCTGTTTCGAAGATTCTTGGCGCTTGAGCAGCGGCCACAGGAGCAGACCAAGCACGAGCAGTGTCATGGCCCACGCAATACACCAAAATGCAAGCGTCATGATCGTCCCCTTCCTTGAGACAACAGTGGCTCGACATTCTTCATGCCGGCTAGGAGAAGTCCCACCGAAGACCAAAGAAAAAGAATTGTCTCAACGTCGAGTCCTTTTGTGTCGAGCTATCCGTCCACGTTTTTTCCACCCCGCCTGTGGCCTCGAAGATCCAACTGTCGAGGAAGCGATAGTCTATGCGAACCGTCGGAGTCACGCGATACAGCTCCGTGTTAAAACTATCCTTCTGGTGATAGAGCAGGACGAACGTGTCTAACTGCAATTGTTGTCCGGGACGAGCCAACAAATTGAGTGTGAGCGATTCCCCACGGTATGTCGGGCTCGTGCTATAGCTGGCATTCCCCACAAAGGTCGCATTCTTAAACAAAAAGTTCGATCCGATCGCTTGAGCTGTATAGGTCCAGATATCGCCAGACCCGGGCAGTGCTTGCAAGGAACAAGATGCATCCGTGATGGCGTTGGGACTGATGAATACCGTGCTCGTGCCAGGCAAAATAACCAGGCAGTTCGATCTAGGTGTACCGGAAATACGATTCAAGCGCACGTCCCCACCGAGCTGCCAGTCGGTGCTCACCGAATGGAGCACCCCGGCAAGGAACAGGTCACTTTTCGCAGTAACATTCAGCGCCTCCTCACGCAACAGACTCGCGTTCCCTGTATTGATGTTAGCAAGCGAGGCCCCTTGGATTCCAAAGAGTGCGTTCGCCGTTCGCAAGTATGGAGTCCTGCGATGGTCCGCCATGAAGTTGAAGGTCGTTCCCTCTGTCACCCATGTGCCATTGACCGTCGCGATGTTCAGCGCCTTAAAGTACATGTCGTAGTCCACCAGCGCGAAGAGATTTTTCCCATTGGATCCATACCGTACTTCAGAGCCGACTGCTCGGCGGTCAACCACCCCGTTCACCATTTGATTGAAATAGTACACATTGCCGCTCCAGGCCTGTCCAATCGGGCCGATGTCGACATTGGCCCCATAAAAGTAGGGATTCAAGTCGGCCCGAAAGTTTTGCGGGTCGTCGGGCACATAATTGGGAGTCAAGCTGAATTGTCTTGGCTGCCCACCCAGGAGGTTCAGACTCAAGAATTGAGGGACCGGCGTAAAGCGGACCCATGCCCCATCGAATCGGAAATCCAGCACGCCTCCGGTATTCCCCGGCTGACGACCGACCCGAACAAAATACGAATCCTGACTTGAGTGTTCGAAGTAGAGGGCCCTGAGACGGCTCACATTTCGTCTCGCATCTGAGGTGGCTAATAGGTCGTACGACTGCGTGCCACGCACGACGAGCTTGTTGTCGTATTCGTCTTTCCGGTAGCGCCCCGTGACATCGAGTGCAGACTGCAGCAAGGACTGGTCGTGGCGGTTGATATTCGTGGTGGTATTCGCCACTTTGTCTGTAGTCTTCGTCTGGGAATACCCGCCATAATAGTACGTGTACACACTCCCATAGACCCTGGTTTCGTCAATCTTCCTGGGCACTCTGCCTGTTTTGGCTTGTGCAAGCTGATTGATAGCCTCCTGCAACTCCGCCAACCGCTGTCGTACTCGCACTGCGTCTTCTCCCTCGGGGTAGAGTTTGAGGTAGAGTTCATATTCCGCTTTCGCTTTCACGTATTCCCTGCTTCGTTGCCTCGCCACTCCAACCCACTCCTGAGCTCCTTGTGATTGCTTATTCGGCGGGAGATTGAGGAGTGTGTTGAAAATCTGCACGGCCTGCTCATTCTCTCCGGCAATCAGCGCCTTATGGCCTAGTTTCATCAAATCCTCGGCATACGTCTCAATATCCATCCCAGGGCGGAACGCCGGAATATCAAAAGACTGCTGGGGTCCCTTGGCTACAGGAGGTGATGAGGGGACTTTCACCTCGGGAGGGGGTGGCGGAGGCATCGGGGGCCGATCCAGCTTTACAGAAATAACGATCTTGTTCCTCTGATTGTCCCGTTGACTGATCCGAAATCGCACCGGTCCGCTAAACCTAATGGAAAGACCATTCGTCCCCTGGTCGGGAAACGTGACCGTGAACTTTGGCAGCAGGTCGCTGGGCGGTGACACAGCAAGCTCACGCGAGAACCTGCGCGAGCGGTCGAGATCAGGAAAGTCTAGAAAGATCCGGATCAAATCACCTCGCTCTGAAGGAGTATGGCGCTGGTAGATGATGCGCGTATTAAAGGCGACATGGATCTCCACCGCGGTTGGGGTTTCGACGATTTCGATGCGGTCAAGAACCTGCTGTGCAGCCGTCGGCGCAGGCGCAAGCAGACCGCTGAGCGCAACGATTCCGCACAGCAGAACCGCCCACATAACACGACGCAACTTGCTCGTATCATCTCCCGCCAACGAAGACCTCTAGATGGGAAGTTTACTCAGGTCGAGGCTGAACTAATGAGCCCAACGGCAAGCCCTAACTACTATGGAAAGTTGTGATCGCTATCGAGAAGTATCCGTACAATGGCGACTCTCTCCCGATAAACCTCTGATCTCCAACCCATCCTGTATTCGCCTCTATTTGCTGAAGGTCCGGGTGGTATGACACCCAGACGCGTCACAGGACAGGGTCGTATTCGGATGGCCACTCGGTTTCCCACGGGCGATGGTCCCGTTATGACAAGTGAGACAAGTGCCTGGCACCACCCCCGTGTGACTGAACTGCGCCCCCGTAAAGGTTGTCGTCGATTTGTGGCACATTTCGCAGGCCTGTGCCGTCGGAAGGTGGTTTACCGGTTTGCCCCGTGCCGTCGTGCCGTTATGGCAGGTGGCGCAGCCCGTCACGATCCCCGTGTGATTAAACGCGGCGCCCAGGAACGTCGTGGTGGACTTATGGCACGTCTCGCAGGGTTGCGTGGTCGGGACGTGCGTGGCGGTCTTGCCCCGTGCCGTCGTGCCGTTATGGCAGGTGGCGCAGCCCGTCACGATCCCCGTGTGATTAAACGCGGCGCCCAGGAATGTCGTGGTGGACTTATGGC
>Ga0315278_10007279_pt1 | contig 10107 bp, 5 predicted proteins | sample YL17G06_0_MG_FD_203880 | JGI IMG/M metagenome (GOLD analysis project Ga0315278, IMG submission 203880) | Sediment microbial communities from Yellowstone Lake, YNP, Wyoming, USA - YL17G06_0 | ecosystem: Environmental > Aquatic > Freshwater > Lake > Sediment | place: USA: Wyoming | collected... | reverse complement strand
GAGGGGCATCAGGCGGTACCGCCGACGCGGCGATTCTGCCAGGGCAGGCGTTTCTGCCAGTAGAGACAGGCCGGGACGCCCGCAAGGACAATCGCAAGCCCCGCTGCGGCACGGCGGGGATCGGTCACCAGCGTGCTCGCCGAGATGTAGAGGGCCGCGAGTATGAAGACGATTGGCGTCACCGGGTAGCCCCACGTGCGGTACGGCCGCGGCAGCTCCGGCCGCTTCGCCCGGAGGATCATCACCGCGCCCACCGTCAGGCCGAAGAAGATCCACTGGCCGAAGACCACGTAGGTGGCGAGCTGCTCGAAGGTGCCCGTCACGCTCAGGACGGCCGCCCACGCCCCGGTGGCGAGGATGGAGACGTGCGGCGTCAGGAGCCTCGGGTGCAGGTCGGCGAACTTCCTGAAGAACACGCCGTCACGCGCCATCGCGAAGAAGACGCGCGGCGCGGTGAGCAGGTTGCCGTTCGCGGCGCCGGTGATCGAGCAGAGGATGACGCCGGCGATGAGCGACGCCCCGACGGGGCCGATCGCCGCGTTCATCACGTCGGCCGCGATGCGGCTCGAGCGCGCGATCTGGCCGGCCGGAAACACATAGAGATACGCCAGGTTGGTGGCGATGTACAGGACGATGACGACGGCCGTGCCGGCCAGCAGCCCGAGCGGCATGTTGCGCTGCGGATTCCGGATCTCGCCGCTGCTGAACGTCACCGCCTCCCACCCCTTGTAGGCCCAGAGCGACAGCACGAGCGCCGCGCCGAACTTGCCGACGAGTCCCCCCGACAGGACATCGGACCAGCCCGGCGGGGCGGGTTCGACAAAGTGTGACGCGCTTCCGCTGGCAAACGCGAACACCGTCAGCGACACCGCGACGATGGCGCCGAACTTGATGAACATCAGCACATTCTGGAGCGCAGCCCCGTAGCGCACGCCCAGGATGTTCACGCCAGCGAGGACGCCGATGAGCGCGAGCGCCACCATCTTCGATTCGAAGGGCGACAACGGAACGAAGTAGGGCAGGTAGCGCGCCGAGAAGGCCACGGACAACGTGGCGATGGCGCCCGAATCGATCACGAAGAACAACGTCCACCCGAACAGGAACGCCACCATCGACCCGTAGCTCTCCCGCAGGTAGACGTACATGCCGCCCGCCTGCGGAAACGCCGCGCCCAGCTCGGCGAACGCCAGCGCGCCGAAGAACGACAGCACGCCGCCGACCACCCAGACCGCCAGGATGAGCTGCGGCGACTCGACGAGTTCCGCGATCCGGTTGGGCGCGACGAAGATGCCCGAGCCGATCACGGTGCCGACGAGGATGCCGACGACAGAGGTGAAACCGAGCACGCGAGGGAGTTCGGCGCCTGCCAACGAGGATCGAGCCTGCACGGACGAAGGGAGCGACATCGAGGCAGGATAGCAGGGAAAGAAGAATCTTGCGATCTTGCGAACTGGGGATCTTGCGAACTGATCACCTGGCACCCTCGCGGTCTTGCGACAGAGGGATGATGGCGCGGGCCGTGAGATCGCACGATCGCAAAATCGCACGATCGCAAGATGACCGTGCCTCGCCCCTACGTCAGTGCGGCGATCAGCAGCGTCACGCTGATGGGGCTCGCGAGGGTGGACGTCAGCACGCACGCCGTCACGAACGAGGGCGTCACGTCGTACTCGAGCGCGAGAATCGTCGTCAGCACCGCGCTCGGCATGCCCGACTGCACGATGGCGGCCTGCCGCGCGACGCCCGTCAGCCCCAGCAGGTGACTGGCCCCGATGGCGAGGACCGGCGTGACGACGAGCGTGAGCACTCCGGCGAGCGCCACGAGCCCCGGCCGCTCCGGCCGCGCGCCGCGTTCGAGCTGCATCCCCAGCACCAGCAGCATCGTCGGAAGCGCGGCGCCGCTCAGCAACTCGACCGGCCGCATCACCGCCGGCGGAAGATGGAGACCCAGCCCGAGGACGGCGCCGGCCGCCACAACGCCCCAGACGGCCGGCACCCTGAGCACCCCGCGCGCCGCCTGCCCGAAAGACCGGCGCCCGGCCGAGGCGAGAAAGACGCCCAGCGAGTAAGTGGCGACCGCGTTGGCGACGAAGTAGACGGTGGCGTGGGCCAGCGCGTCCCGGCCAAAGGCGAACAGCACCACCGGCAGGCCGTAGTTGCCGCTGTTGGAGAACATCACGACGATCAGGAACGCGCTCGTCATGGCGCGGTCGAGCCGGAGCGGCAGCGTCACCAGGCGGGCGACCAGCCCGATGCCGAGGATCACGACGATCGCCAGCGCCGTCATGCGGCCGAAGTCGGCCGCCGAGAGCGACGAGGTCACGAGCAGGTGGAAGACGAGGCACGGCGACAGCGCGTTGAACGTCACTCGCGACAGGGAGCGGACGTCGGCCTTCAGCACCCGGGCGACGGCGAAACCGACGCCGGCCACGATGAAGATCGGGAGGACGTCGTTGGTGAAGATCGACAGCAGCAGGGTCACTGAACGGTGATCATACCTCTCAGTGCCAGCGCCAGGGAAAGCGGGCGGTCCTGTCGGCGAGGAGCGTGAGCCACCGGACGGCTTGAAACAGGAGGACCATGCCGGCAGCGGCAGAGAGGAGGGCGACGAACGGGCGGCGGCGCAGGAGGCCGGCCAGCGGGAACGACCATCGGATGGCCATGTAGTAAGCCGTGGGCGTGAGGAAGACGCCGACGAACAGCGCGGCAACGATCGCAGCCGGGTCCAGCCCGCGAAACGCGAGGGCGATGGCCGAAGAGAGCGGAATGGCCAGCCCGAACCAGCCGGTCGACTTCGGACCGGGCAGCGCCGCCTGCGCGACCGCGAACGCGAACGACACGAAGAGCACCGCCAGCGTCAACGGCACCGCGGGCGGCGGCGTGCCCTCCACGGCCGAGGGTGGCAGGAGGGCCGCGAGGGCCTGGACCGCCGCCACGCCACAGGCCGTGGTCGCGAGAAACGCCACGAACACCGCCTCAACCGCCGGACGGCCCGGCTCGAGGTCGTCGGGCACGGCATCCCCCCGCTAGTGCTTGGTCAACTCGAACGCGTCGACCGACTGCCCGTCGGCGGAGTAGCTCTCGAATGTCAGCGCTCGGCCGCCTTGATTCTATACAGGAACCGGCACGGCCGGTACAATTGTGCCGTTCGTTCGGCTCTGGCCTATCGGCTCTCGGCGCTAGGCTTCGGGCTCTCCGCCCGGGCCAAAAGGAGTGATTCATGCGAAAAGTCCTCTTCCTCCTCATCGCCAGCCTCGTGTGCGTCACCGCGGCGTCGGCCGGGGTGCCCGGCCGGTTCATGCAGTACCCGACGATCTCGGGCGACACCATTGTCTTCACCTATGAAGGCGATTTGTGGTCGGTCTTTGTCGCCGGTGGCGCCGCCCGGCGGCTGACGAGCCATCCGGGAACGGAAGAGGCGGCCAAGTTCTCGCCCGACGGCAAGACGTTGGTCTTCACGGGCGAATACGACGGCACACCGAGTCTCTACGCGATGCCCGCGACGGGCGGTGCGCCGAAGCGCGTGACGTACTTCGGCGCCGGCGTACAGGCGGTCGCGTGGACGCCCGACGGCAGGAAGATCGTCTTCCGGTCGAGCCACGAGTCGACGTTCAGGCCGATGACCCGGCTCTACTCGGTGCCGCCTGACGGAGGTTTTCCGGAGCCGCTCCCGATGGACCGCGGAATCCTCTGCTCCTTCTCGCCCGACGGCTCGAAGCTCGCCTACAACCGGCGCGGCATCGAGGAGTACTACTGGAAGCGCTACAAGGGCGGGCGGTTCGTGGACCTGTGGCTCTATGATTTCGGCAGCAGGCAATACACGGCGCTGACGGACTACGTCGGGAAGAACGCGTACCCGATGTATGCGGCGGGGAAGCTCTTCTTCGTGTCGGACCGCGACGCCGTGGGCGTCAGCAATCTCTACACGATCGATCCGGCCACGAAGAAGCCCGGGCAGGTGACGACGTTTGACGACTTCGACATCCAGTGGCCGACGACCGACGGGAAGCGCATCGTGTTCGTGCGCGGCGGGCGGCTGACGGTCTTCGACGCGGCGACAGGCGCGGCGAAGGTCGTGGACGTGGACATGCCGTCGGACCGGTGGCAGCTCGCGGAGCGCACCGTCAATGCGCGCGACTTCATCCAGACGTTCTCGGTGTCGAACGACGGGAAGACGGCCGTGTTCGAAGCCAGAGGCGACATCTTCCTCGTTCCCGGAGACGATAGCCTGTCAACCGTGAACCTGACGGCCACCGGCGGCACGCGCGAGCGGCACCCCCAGATCTCGCCGGACGGCCGGCGGGTGGCGTTCTTCTCGGACAAGACAGGCAGCTACCAGCTCTACGTCACCGACATCGCGGGCGACAAGCCGTGGGAGGCGCTGACGACCGACCTGGATCGCACCGTGTACCACCTCGAGTGGTCGCCCGACAGCTCGAAGATCCTGTTCGGGAACAAGGACTTCGCCCTCTGCTACGTGGAGGTCGCGACGAAGAAGCTCACCCGGTTCGCCTCGTCCAACCAGATGAAGAACGACGAGTTCTTCTGGGAGGTGAGCGACTACTCGTGGTCGCCCGACAGCAAGTGGATCACCTACTCCTTCGTGCAGTTCAACCGCAACAACCGCGTGTTCCTCTACAGCCTGGAACAGAACAAGTCGTTCGCGGTCACGGGCGATTTCTACGACAGCCTCAACCCGTCGTTCGACGCCGGCGGCGACTATCTCTACTTTCTCTCCTACCGGAACTTCGACACCCGGATCGACATCTTCGAGGACAACCACGTCATCGAGCACCCGGTGCAGGTCATGGCGGTCCAGCTCAAGGCGGGCCAGCGGCCGCCGTACGACCGCGGCCCAGAGAAGAAGGGCGCCGAGTCGTTCCGGATCGACCTGGCCGGCCTGGAGTCGCGGGTCTTCCCCCTGCCGATTCCCCCGGGCCTCTACTTCCACCTCAAGGCCGGCAAGGGCATCCTTACCTACACGTCGCTGCCGACCTACGGCGAGGCCGAAACCGAGGAGCTCTTCAAGCCGGGCGGCGCCGAGAAATGGACGCTGCACGTGTTCGACATGGCGTCCCAGAAGGACGTGGCCGCCGAAGGCGCCATCGTGGACTGGCGGCTGTCGGCGAACCGCGAGCAGGTCATCGTGCGCAGGGCGGGTTCCGCCTTCCAGGTGACGACGCCCGACAAGATCCTCCAGAACCCGCGCTCGCTTGGGGCGAGGCTCTCGCTCGAGAAGATGGCCGCGCGCGTGAGGCCGGTGGAGGAATGGACGCAGGTCTTCAACGACACGTGGCGGTGGTACCACGAGTTCTTCTACGACGCGAACATGCACGGCCGCGACTGGAAGAAGTGGGGCGACACGCTGCGCGCCATGATCCCGGACCTCTCGTCGCGCGCCGACCTGAACTGGCTGCTGTCGCAGCTGGTCGGCAACCTCAACGTGTCGCACACCTACATTGGCGGCGGTGACATGGGACCGCAGCGGGCACCCGAGGTGCGGACCTACACCGGCCTGCTCGGGGCCGATCTTCGGGCCGACGCCAGCGGCTACCTGGCGTTCGCGAAGATCTTCGGCCCGACCGCGTACAACGCCGACCTGACGTCGCCTCTCGTCCGGCCTGACGTGGACGTCAAGGAAGGCGACTTCCTCATCGCGATCGACGGCCGCGAGGTGAAACCCGGGGACAACCCGTACCGCTACCTGCAGGTGACGCGCGGCCAGAAGGTGAACCTGACCGTCAACTCGAAGCCGACCCCGGCCGGCGGGCGCACCTACGAGATTGAACCGCTCCGCTCTGAGTCGGCGCTGCGCTACAACCGCTGGCTCGCCGACAACATCGACGCTGTGCTGAAGGCTTCCAACGGCGACATCGGCTACATGCACATCCAGGCCATGAGCACCGACAACGTCGGCCAGTTCGACAAGTTCTGGCGGGCGTTCCGCTACAAGAAGGGCATCGTGATCGACGTACGCGGCAACGGCGGCGGCTGGACCGAGTACTTCATCATCGACAAGCTCGAGCGGAAGATGACGGCCTACAACGTCCTGCGCGGCATGGAGCCGTTCCGCTACCCGGGCTCGACGACAACCGGGCAGATCGCGGTGCTGACCAACGAATACAACGGCTCGGACGGCGAAGCGTTCATCGAGCATTTCAAGGCGCGCAGGCTGGGAACGGTCATCGGCGTGCCGTCCTGGGGCGGCCTGGTGGGCATCCTCAACCGGCAGCTGACGATCGACAACGGCACCGTCGAACAGTCGAACAACGCGTTCTACAACGAGCAGGGCAAGTGGCTTGTCGAAAGTCACGGGGCCGACCCGGACATCGTGCTCGACAACGACCCGGCCTCGGCCTCGGCCGGACGCGACACGCAGCTCGAGAAGGCGATCGAGACGCTGCAGAAGCAGATCAAGGAGAAGCCGTTCAGTTTCCCGCCGGTGCCGAAATACCCGATTCGGTAGCGGCATCGAGAGCGGACAGTTGTCAGTGGTCAGTTGCCGGTTGTCAGTCGATCGCGCGTGACAGATCTGCCGCTGATCACTGGCCACTGAAACGATCCGCCATCCCCCGTCGTCTATCCAGGAGGGGGTCGCCCTGCTCGCCGTGGTCGGTTCGCGGCGCTTCACGCGGATGAGGATGACGGTATGACGCTTCGCTCCCGTTTGACGGCGGCCTTCTTCGCCATTTCGGTGGTGCCCCTCTCCGCCGTCACGCTGTTCTCGTATGTCTCGTCGGAACGGGCGCTGCGCCGGGCCGCCGAGCAGCAGGCCAATGCACTGGCGGAGGATCTGGGCCGCCGCATGCAATGGGTGACCACGGACATCGAGAGCCGAATCAACCGCGCCTGGCCCGCCGCCCAGCCGTCGCCGTCATCCGAGCGGATGGCAGCGAGCGCGCCGCTGCGGTCCGGACAACGAGCCTCGACTGGGCGGTCGGTCCCATCCGGTCCGCCGGCCGCGCCTGCACAGTTCGCTTCGGCCGGACCGCCTGTGCCGGCCGGACCATCTGCGCCGCCCGGACCACCCGCAGCCGCCGGGCAGCCAGCCCGGCCCGAACAGCCCGCAACGCCCGACCAGGTGGCGGGGCGCCTCGCCATCGTGTTCGGCGACCTGGCTCCGCTCGTCGACGGGTTCGAGTTCACGCCGTTGCCGCCCAAGGCCCCTGGAACCGCCGCTGCCGAGACGATCGGCCCCGCAGCGCCGCCACCCCCTCCGAGGGCACCGCGGGACCCAGGCTCGCGCCCGAGGTCCGCGTCCCCCTCCCCGATGATGACCGACAGGATGGCCGGCGAGGCCGCTGTGGTCATCACACAGGCGATGACGCAGTACCAGGCGGGGAAGGTCCCGACCAGCCCTGAGGAGGTGGCCGCCTGGACCGAGAAGCTCCAGCAGCAGATCCGCCTGGGGGTGGCCCAGCTGCCGCCCGCACTGCGTGGGGGGCGTTCGGGTGGGGCCAGGGGCACGGCGGCGTGGAGCGTGCCGCCCGGCGCGAGCTCCGCCCCGGGCCCGGGCGGCCGTACGCAGTCGGTGACGGGGCTCCGAGGCAACGCCCTGCGCGCTGACGTGCAGCAGGACGGCCGGCCGGTGGGACAGATCAACGCGCGGATCAACACCGACCGGCTGTTTCGCGCGCTGTTGGGGATGACGCCCCGCGACCGGGAGGAGATCCCGTTCGCGGTCGGAGCGGATGGTCGACTGACCGTCCCGCGTTCGTCCGACGACGCCACGGTCGAGTCGCTGAAGCTCGCGAGTGCCCTGCCGGCGGACGGCACCGCCGTGCGATCGGTGAACAACTGGGTCGTCGCGACGCGGAAGGACCCGTCAGGCGCGACGCTTGGCATCGCGCGCCCGCTTGGCAACGAGCTCCGCGATCTGCGCCGAGTCTCGCTCCGGAACTTCGCGGCCGGATTCGGCCTCATCGTCGTCGTCTTCGTCGCCAGCATCCCGCTCGCCGGCGGCATGACGCGCAACCTCCGCACGCTGATGGACGGCGTCCAGCGGCTGTCCTCCGGCGACCTCGAGGCGCGCGTCGAGGTCACGTCGGGCGACGAGTTCGGCAGGCTTGGTGCGGCATTCAACCAGATGGCGGAGAACCTGGCGGCGCACGAGGCGGTCGTCGTCAAGCAGGAGCGCCTCCGGCGCGAACTGGAACTGTGCCGGCTGATTCAGAACGAGATGCTTCCGCACCAGCCTCTGCGCCTCGGTCTGGCAGAGGTGAAGGGCGTCTCGATCCCGGCCCGGGAAGTCGGTGGCGACTTCTTCAACTACTTCGTGCTGCCCGGGGGCGAGGTCGCGGTTCTCGTCGGCGACGTGTCGGGCAAGGGCGTTGGCGCTGCGCTGCTGATGGCGAACGTCCAGGCGACGCTGCGCGCGCGCCTGCCGCTCGAACAGGATCTCGCGAAGCTGGCCGACGGGCTCGACCGCGACCTCGAGGCGAACACCCCGATCGAAGTGTACTCGACGCTCTTCGTGGGGATTGTCGACACCACGCGCCGCGAACTCCGCTACGTCAACGCCGGGCACAATTCCCAGTTCGTCCTCCGCAAGCAGGGCGGCTTCGAGCGCCTCGCCTCGACCGGGCGGCCCCTGGGGCTGGTAGCCGGGGCCGGCTACGAGGAGATCACGCTGCCGCTCGACGACGGGGACGTGTTGTTCTTCTACACCGACGGCATGCTGGAGGCCGAGAACGAGTCCGGGGAGTTCCTCGGGCCCGAGCGCCTCGAGTCGGCACTCGCGTCGAGTCCGGCCACCGACGTGGACACGATCCTCGCGCACGTCGAGGCCACGGTCCGGACCTTCCGGGGCTCTGCCGAGCTGTCCGACGACGCGACGATGATGGCGCTCAGGTTTGGCGCGAACCTGCCGCCTCAGGCCCTCGTCTAATCGGGCATGCTGACGATCCGCTTGCCTCAGGCAATTCGCGCGCTGCTGCGTACGCCACTCGTCTCCGTCGTCGCCATCCTGTCGCTGGCGCTCGGCATCGGCGCGAACGCGGCGATCTTCTCGCTGTTCGATCAGATGCTCCTCCGGCCGCTTCCGGTGGCGGATCCCGGCCAACTGGTCAATCTGGGCGCGCCAGGCCCCAAGCCCGGCTCGCAGTCGTGCGGCCAAGCGGGTGAGTGCGACGCGGTCTTCAGCTATCCGATGATCCGGGACCTTGAGAGGGTTCAGGACGTATTCACAGGCATCGCGGCCCACCGGCCGTTTGGCGCCAACCTGGCCTATCGAGGCCAGACGCTGAACGGCCGCGCGCTGCTGGTGTCCGGCAGCTATTTTTCGGTCCTCGGCCTGAAGCCCGAACTTGGCCGGCTGCTGAGCCAGGGCGACGACGGGACGATTGGCGAGCCCCACGTCGTGGTGCTCAGCTACGACTACTGGCGGACCCGATTCGACGAACGCCGCGACGTCCTGAACCAGCCGCTCATCGTCAACGGCCAGCCCATGACCATCGTCGGCGTCGCGCCGCGGGGGTTCGACGGAACCACGATGGGTACCCGACCATACGTCTACGTGCCGATGACGATGCGCCACTCGATGGAGTCGATATTCGGCACGAGTCTGGAGGATCGCCGCTCCTACTGGGCGTACGCCTTCGCGCGGCTGAAGCCGGGCGTCAGCATCGAGCAGGCGAGGTCCTCGATCAACGTGCCGTACGCCGCGATCATCAACGACGTCGAGGCGCCCCTGCAGCGGGGGATGAGCGACCAGACGATGAAGCAGTTCCGCGCCCGCAGGCTGACGGCGGAGCTGGATCCGCGCGGTCAGAGCAATCTGCACAAGGAAGCAAAGACGCCGCTGGTGTTGTTGCTGTGCGTCACCGGGCTGGTGCTGCTGATTGCCTGCGCGAACATCGCCAACCTCCTGCTCGCGAGGGCGGCCGGGCGCTCGGCGGAGATGGCCGTGCGGTTGTCCATCGGCGCGAGCCGCTGGCGGCTCGTCAGGCAGCTGCTTACCGAGGCCGGCCTGCTCGCCGCTGCGGGCGGGGTTCTCGGCCTGGTCGTGGCGCGCTGGACGCTCGATCTGATCCTCTCCTTCCTCCCCGCCGAGGCTGGCCGCATCGTCTCGTCGTCGATCGACGGGCGGCTCATGCTGTTCGCCACCAT
>Ga0315278_10007278_pt1 | contig 10107 bp, 11 predicted proteins | sample YL17G06_0_MG_FD_203880 | JGI IMG/M metagenome (GOLD analysis project Ga0315278, IMG submission 203880) | Sediment microbial communities from Yellowstone Lake, YNP, Wyoming, USA - YL17G06_0 | ecosystem: Environmental > Aquatic > Freshwater > Lake > Sediment | place: USA: Wyoming | collected... | reverse complement strand
GCCGTGAACGTCCACCCCGTCAGCTCGTCGCGGAACGCAACCTTCACCGTCACCTCCGCATGGCGAACGGCGCCCTGCCAAGGACAAACCAGCACAAAAGCATGCAGCGGGCCCAGACCACGCCACGTCTCCTTCATCGCAGTGGGACCAAACTCCCACCGCCCGATCCGGTTGTCCCGATCCGACGCCAGGTCAAACGCCTCCACCAGAACGCTGCCCGTCGCTTTCATCGGGTCCCCGGTCTCATCCACAGGCGACAGGTAAACCCTCATCCCCTCATCCCCAGCCGCGCTTTCATCCAGATCGGCCCCACCCGTCAATCGGCTAAGCTCGATCCCGTGCACCGTGAACATCCGATCGAGCCGGTCCTGCGGCAACGTCGGCAACGTCCCGACGCTCTTCTCAAGATCTGCAATCCGTGCCCGATCCGCCTCGCGCAGCTTGCTGGTCTCCGCCAGCCGCCCCTGCAGCTCCTGCTTGTCCTTCCTCAACTGGATCGTCACCGCGTTGGGTCTGACGCAGCCCGTTAACAGCGCCCCCCCAAGCCACGCCAGCATGACACGCAGGGCAAACGCTGAGTGACGGCCGCAGTTCCACATCTCGCTCGCTCAATCCTTATCGTTGGCGTTGGCTTCCTCATGCCGGCCGCCCGCGACCTCTGGAGCACGCTCGATCACTCGATCGACACAGCCGTACTCAACCGCCTCTTCCGCAAACAGCCATTTGTTCCGGTCAAAGTCGCGATGGATTTGCTCCGAACTCTTACCCGTGAACTCCGCCAGCAGCTTGTACAGTCGATCACGCAACCGAAGCATATGTTGCGCCTCGATCCCGAGGTCCGTCGCCGGCCCTTCCAGAACCCCGCCGATCAGCGGCTGATGGAGCATAACCTGACCGTTGGGCAGCACTGAACGCTTGCCCTTGGTCCCCGCCGCCAGCAGACAAGCTCCCATGCTCGCCGCCATCCCGATGCACGTCGTCGCCACGTCGCAACGCAGAAAGCGCATGGTATCGATGATCCCCAGGCCCGCCGAGATGCTCCCGCCGGGGGAGTTGATGTAGATCTGTATGTCGCTCTTCGGGTCCTCGTTCGACAGGAACAGTAGTTGCGCTATGATCACATTGGCCAGGTCGTCGGTGATCCCTCCCCCCACCATCACGATGCGGTCCTTCAGCAGGCGCGAGTAAATGTCATACGCTCGCTCGCCGCGCCCTGATTTCTCGATCACGATCGGAATCAGATATTCGCTCATGGTGTTCTACCGTTTCGCCTCGATCGGCCGCTCACAAGACACACGCGGTACGGCCAAGCCCGCCCTACTTCGGCTTGGCCGCATTCGCCGCCACATCCGCCTTCTCCTGCGCATCCTCCCCCAGGATCTCGTCGCACACGCCGTACGCAACCGCTTCCTTGGCCTCGAAATACCGGTCGCGCTCGCTGTCTTCCCGGATACGCTCCGCAGGCTGGCCTGTGCACTTGGACATGATGTTGATCAGCGTCTCCTTCGTCTTGAGGATTTCTTCCGCCTGGATCTGTATGTCCGCCGCCTGCCCGTACACCCCGCCGAACGGCTGGTGGATCATGACCTTCGCGTTGGGCAGAATGAAACGCTTTCCCTTCTTGCCGGCCATGAGCACGATCGCACCGCCGCTCTCCGCCCGCCCGATGCAGTACGTCGCGATGTCGCAGGCCATGAAACGTATGATGTCGTAGATCGCCAGAGTATCCTCCACCACCCCGCCGGGACTGTTGATGTACAGGTTGATGTCCTGGTCGCGCTTCACGCTCTGCAGATACAACAGCCGCATGATAACGTTGGAGGCGGAGACGTGGTTGATCTCGCCGACGAGGAAAACCACGCGGTTTTCCAGCAGCATCTCGTCGATCGTCATCTCGCGGTAACGCATGTATCCCCCGGGGCCTGGCGCGCCAGGCATGCCCACCGGCGAGATAACCGGTCCAGCCGCCACCGGCCTCTGCATCAGCACGCGACCCGCCCCCCGCTCCGGATTCCTGTCTTTCATCTCGTCCATGCATCTCCTCAAATGATTCGTCTGCCTTGCGATGTTACGGCCCACAGGGAGGACCGTCAATTCGCACTCCCCCGCCGGAATCGGCACACCAAGTCAAACGCCTTGCCCCCCAACTCCGCCGCCACCCACCCGTCCTTGATCATGGCAATATTCAGACTGTCGCAGTTCAACGCCACATCCGTGTTGCTCTCTACGCCGCGCCCCATCCCTTCCAGCACCACGAAGTCCGCGTCGGCCGATAGCTCGTTCAGCTCGTCCGATACGCTCGACAGGTCAATCAGCGGTTCGCCCGTCCCCGTCCCCGACAGTTCGATCGGCAGGCCGCGCAGCGACGGTTCCGCCTCCACGATCCGCGGCCACCAGCTCCGCAGATCCCCAATCGACATGTCGTTCAACGTCGGCCGCTCGTTGGCCGCCAGCACCACACGCGTTCCGCGCTTCGCCAGCCACCGTGCCAGCGGCACCACTCCCAACACAAGGTCGCTGCCCGCATTGTCAATGAAAATCACCGCCTTGTGATACGCCTCGCCCAGGAGCCGATCCGTCAGCTCGTCAAAGTCGTCCACCAGCCAGGGCCGCGGCGAAAGGCGCGAACGAACCTGAAAAAAGTCCGGCCCCTTGTCCTTGAACGCCTTGGCCGTCGCCTCGACACCCATATCGTAAATATTACCCGCAAACACACCCTCCACCACCGCGCAGACCTGCTCCTGCCCGCGCAGTCGATCGAGCTGCCCGCAAACCTCCGGCAGCATCGGCAACACCTTCGCATTCTCCCGGTTCTTCAGATCGACAAACGGATCTCTGAAGCCCGCCTCCCGCAGAAAAAGGTCCCGCCACGCGTCGAAGGTCAGAATCGTCACGCGCCCGAACTCGTCCGGCCGCTCGTCAAACGCACCCAGCCGGCCCGCAAATGCCTTCCGGAAACCCTCGGCCCTCTCGTGCGCAGACTCTCGCGACTCACCTCGCGCCGCCGCCACCCCCACGGCCACCGCCGTGTTCATCTGCTTCTTGAAAAACTCGATCCAATATGTCCGCGCCGCCGCGTCCGCGCTCAGATCCCACTTGCACGCGACGTACTGTTTCGGATCGGCCAGTCTGCAGAAATGTGTCATGTGATGAACACCAGAAGTCGGGAGTCGCCATCTGGAAACGCTCGCCGCGGCGCCGGCCGCGCATCGGTTCTTGCACGCATCCGTCTATCGCGACGTGATCCCTCCGTCCACGTAGATGTTCTGCCCGGTGATATACGACCCTGCCTCGCTGCACAACAGCAACGCCAAACCCGCCGCATCCGATGGCTGACCGATCCGACCCATCGGCACCCATCTGCCCTTCTGGGCCATTTCCTCGACGCTGGCAAAATCCCCGCGGTTGCGCCACGTGTTGAACCACCCTGGTGAGATCATGTTCACCGTCACGCCATCCCTCGCCATGTCGCGAGCCAGCGCCTTGGTCAGGTTCTCCAACCCGGCCTTGCTCATCGAGTACGGCAACATCCCCGGATTCCCGCTTCGGCCCTGCACCGACCCCATATTGATGATCCGCCCCCATTGCTGGGCCCTGAAGCCCGCCGCCACTTCCTGGCAGAGCAGAAATGGACCGATCAAGTTGGCCCGCCACTCATGATCGATCTGCTCAACCGTGTATTCCGTCCAGCGCCGATCCGCCTGGATCGCCGCATTGTTGATCAGGATGTGCAACCCGGAGAACTGTCGGCGAGTCTGCTCGACCAGATTCCTCGGCAATGTCACATCCGAGATGTCTCCGCCCAGTGCCACAGCCTTTCCCCCCTCAGACCGCAACTTCTCCGCCTCTGCCTCCGCTACATCCAACTCGATATCCTGAACCGCCACCGCGCACCCTGCCGACGCCATCGCTCGGGCCATGGCAAGTCCGATGCCTCGCCCGCAGCCCGTGATCAGCGCCACCCGCCCCACCAGGGTGAGATTCGGTCCATTCATAAGAGCGGGAATGGTAGTTGAAATCCGCTCCTTGCGAAACAACTCACGCCGCGGTAGCGGCTCCCTTGACTGCCCTGCTGATCGCGCCCATAATCCGCCTGATAGGCCGTAGCGGTTTTCGATTCGGTGGACCCATTCGCCGGACTGGAAACCAGCAATGTGAATAAGGCGATGCCCCCTTCGTCTAGTGGCCTAGGATATCTGGTTCTCAGCCAGAGGACAGGGGTTCGACTCCCCTAGGGGGTATTAGGCAAGCGTTAGGGCCATCGCGCCCTGCCGCGGTACTCTGAGAAGCCCCGCAAATCGCGGGGTTTTTCGGTTTCCCGGCTTCCTCGTGCGATGCCGTGCGACCAGCCGCGTGCGGTTGCTGTGCCGGATTCTGTGCCGCCTCTGCTTTGACGGGTTGCTGCGGTTCAACGAGCGCGGCCGCAAAGTGCTCATTCGTCGCTTGCGGGTAGTGCTTGGCCGCAATCGTCGGGGAATTGCCGATCCAGACGCAGACCACGTGAAGGGGGAAGCTCTCGGCCAGCTCCGTTTCCCGCGTCGCCCGCAGGTTGTGGAACAGCTTCGGCCAGGGCTGCAATCCAGCCCGCCGGATGATCCGCTGTAGCTGGGTTCGCAGATTGACGCTTCCATCCCGGCAACGGGTGATGACGTATTCGGTTCCCGGCTCGGCCGCCTCAAAGGCTTCGCGCAGGTGGGGCAGTAGTTCGGGGAAGATCGGGACAAGCCGCGAAGCCTTGCCTTCGTAATGTTCGGTCTTGGGACTGCGAACCGTCATCCGGTTGTGTTCCCAATTCACATCCACCCACTTCAGCGCCAGGTGTTCGGACGGGCAGCGCAGCCCGGCGTAGCGGCTCAGGGCGAAGATCAATCGCCACTCGGCATCGGGGCAGGCGGCCAAGACCTTCTGCGCCTCTTCCTGGCTCACGAAATACAGCCGGTCGGGATTCGCCCCCACCGTACACTGGATGCCCTCGAAGGGATTGTGTTGCACCAGTTCCCGGCGGATCGCCGCCCGAAAGTATGGCCAGACGCGTCCGCAGATTCCCCGGACGGTGTTATCCGCCAGCCCCCTGCCGGGCAGCGCCAGCCGGAAGGCGTCGGCATCGCCGGCGATGATGGCCGCCAGGGGCTTGCCTTCCCAAAAATGGTCCACCAGCGTCTTGCGGGCTTATTTCAGGTTGATGAGGGTGCGGGGCTTGACCTCCACGCGGCCGGCAATGCAGGCGTCGATGAACACCCCCAGCTTCGTCACCTCGACAGCGGATCGCGGCTCCACCAGCCCGGCCCGCGCCAGCCGATCGTGCAGTGTGTCGCCGATGTCGGTCAGCCCCAAAGATGTTTCACGGCTCACGGGCTGCCCGTGAATCGTCGCCCTCGCCAGGGCCTCAACATGCCGGCAAACTTACTCCGCATCGCGCCCGCTGCACTGGCCCAGCCGGATCATCTTGCGCCTCCCATCGCCGGCCACAAAATGAATGCGTTTCCTGCCGTTCGGATCGCTGATGATGCTTGCCCTAGCTCACCTTTTCTTGCTCTGCCGGGCTTTCCGTTTCGCCGGCCGAATCACGATCTCCAGCCCCAAGGCGTCGGCCAGCTTCTCCAGATTTTCGTGCCCCAAGCCCTCTTGCCCGGTCATCAACCGGGACAGTTGCGATTGGGCAATGTCCGTTTCCTGCGACAGCCGGTACCGGGTCCTGTCACCCGCCGCTATCGCCTTCCGAATCTCATCAAGTATGCGGCTCAGGTTCAGCATCTTACCCGATACGTGAGTAATACGCAAGTACTTTTCAGTCATAACCGCCCCAGGTCTTCAAGTTCCCGCCGATAGCGCGGGTTCACCCACCCCCGCCGGCCGTCGGGGGTCTTGTACGGGACAAGCTGCGTCAGTTGCCCGCGGATTCGCCGCCGCACGTCCAGCACCGCCAAGCCGGCAGGTCCGCCGTCACGGGGGCGGAAGCGCAGGCGGTCCTCGTCGGCCTCAAGCTGGAGGCCCAGGGCGTCCAGTTCAGCCAACAGGGCCGATGTGGGGGTAGGAGTCATAGTTGCCCCCAGCCGCCCGCGTCGGGGGCGTGAGAGTGTTCCCGGTTTGGCCCCCCCGTAGATTCTGATTTAACATCAATGCCTCTGCTGGCCGTGACATTCGTCTGTCCGGTTGCTTCGGGGCTGGTTTTCGCGCCAGACTCCCCATCGCTCCCACCACCACCCCCACCAGAACAGGCAGGGTTTCGACCGTCCCGACCGTCCGATCTATCAACAGGGCCAGCGGTTTTCGCGGGACGGTTGGCCAGATCATACCGTCCCGAACCGTCCCGGCTTCGTCCCGACCAACCGCGTTTTCGGCTTCGGGAATGCTGGGTGGGACGGTGTGGGACGGTATGTCCCCCACTCGTTCCAGAAAGATCATGCGGGAACGGTTGCCGCCCGGTTTTCGTACAAAGGTTGTCTCTATCCGCAGCCGCCGTAGGTTCGGGGCTAGACGCCGAAGGGCGGCAGACAGACCTCTTGGCGTCTTCGGCCAGTCCTGCCTGTTTCGCGTGGCGCCGTCGGTATATGGTTCTGCCGACAACGCCGCCAGCAAGTCTTGCGGGGTTCCCTCCCACCGATCCCGCGTCTCCATCAGCTCTACCACCGCCGGTCCGATGACTGCTGTTTCAAGGGCCAGGGCGTTCGCGGCCTCACGATTGTCGGCGTAAGCCCGCATGAACGCGCCAGCCCCCAGCCCCAGCGCCCGCTCACTGGCAACCGCGAATCGCGCGAAATCCGCCATGCGCGGCAACCGGTCCAGCCGCACCGTCTCCAGGTTGCGAATTCCCTCAGGAACCGCGTCCAGCAGCGTCCCCAGAATGCGCGGCCTCACCGGCTCAAAGTCCCTCCACAGGTCCGCCTCTGTCCTTCGCTTTTCTTCTGGAATCATCGGCAGTTCCACCGTGATGCACCGATCCAACAGATCGGAGCGCATACCCAGCGCCTCAACTCCGTTCAGCATCACCGGCCGCATGGCGTCGAATAGCCGCTCCTCGCCATCGGAATATAGCTCACGTGTGGCGAAGCCCCCGCCCGTTGACAGACGGCATAAGGCATCGGACAGCCAGTTTTGTACGTGACTCAGGTTGTCAAATGCGAGTAGCGATGAGTTGTTCGCGGCAATCATCAAGTCCCGAACCTCTTTCGACCAAGATCGGAAACGGCCCCCGCCCGCGCAATGCCTGCACCAGCCACGCCAATATCAGCGCCCAGTCAGCATCATCCCCGATGTTCACAAACTGGCGTAGCTCATCGACACTTCCCCCGCCCACCGGCGTCGGCAGCGGCAGAAGTCCCGCGGGCCGTATGAATTTCACCGGCGGATTATCCACCACCCGCCAGCCATCGCGCGTCATCTCCGCGGCTTGCCATCGTTCGTTAGCCAGGTCCAGATAGGTCGCATCGCGAAATCCCTTGCAACTCACTCGCCACATCTCCCGATGATCGGCCACGGGAATCGTGGCGTAGCCCTCGCCGTCCGTGCCGGGGGTGTGGAACAACTCGGCCCCCTCGGCCAACTTCACCAGCAACGTTGATTGAGACTGAGCGGGGCCGTCATCGTCACGATGACCAGCATCATTGTTGGCCGGCTCAATCGTTGGCGGCGGTTCCACCGCCGGCGTCGGCGTGGCGTCCGCGGGCAGGCTGGACGATGCTTGTACGATCAGCGTTTCCAGGTCTTCGCGCATCACCGCTTCGGCGTGGCCGGCCTTGCGGCAGCGTTCCACCCAATCGTAAATGTCGCCCCGGTGGGGCAGGTCCATTCCGTCGGGGCCAGCGTCCACGATCCGCACCGCTGCCGGCGGGTTCAGCTTCGCCAAGATCGCTGCCACGTCGGCCGCGTACTTCGCACCGGCTTGGTCGGCATCGGGCAGAATCACCACGTCCCGGCCGGCCAGGGGCGTCCAATCGGCCTTGCCCGCGCTCTTGCTGCCGTGGGGTGAAGTAGTGGCCAGCAGCCCCAGCGCCGTCGCCGCGTCGGCCGCCTTTTCGCCTTCGGTGATGTGGACGCGCTCCCCCGGCCGGGCCAACAGTTCGGGCAGTCGGTACAACGGGCGCGGTTCGGGCATTCCGCCGATGATCCAGCCACCGACCGCACCGGCTCGCCGGCTCACGGGGCCAATGTCCTTGTCACCGTTGGGCAGGTTCCAGCGGACTATCAGGCCCACCGGTTCCGCGTCGGCGTTGTGGTACGTCCATAGGGCGGAGCGCTTGCGATGTTGGCGCTCAAGCTCGGCCACGGCATCGGCGGCCATGGCGAAGATCGCCGGGCCCCGGGGCGCGGGCTTCGTCCTCGTCGCCGGCTTTCGCGTGGGCGTGGGGGCCGTGGGGGTATTTGCCGGCATCAGGTCCGCCAGCCTCAACCCCAACACTGATAGGCCTCGGAACGCGAGGAACGCCACAGGTACGAAGTCAGAGAATCCTCTTTCCGGTAGTACTTCATGCCTGTGCGGTCTTTCACACTCTCGGCAACGAGCCAGATACACTGGGCATCCGCACCTTGTATATCTTGCGGCGCATACTGCGGAATCAGGTATAACTGGCAGGCGTCGCAATCCATCAGTTCTCTTATGGCGTCCACGACCCTGTCCCATGTCCCGATGTCGTCAAGAGACGCCACTCCTTGCAGGGCACCCGGTGCCAGGAGGCGTAGCGTCCCTGTCTTGAAGGCATCCCCGAGCGAACGCATCTGCGTCAACAACCGCGGGAAGTCCTGTGCCATGAGGTCCAGAGATATCGCCCGCGCCGCACCCTCAAACGCTCCCTGATGGTCTGGCCGAGTCTTAGAGTCACCGACAAGGGCAACGATCAGAACTTGCCGGAAAACTGGCGAGGTGCTGAAGGCTTCCGGCAGGACCGCCCTGAGTGGGAGGAAACCGAGCGCTTGGGGCTCCTTTGTATTGACGCCCCCGGCGAGCCAAAGCACTTCCTCAGGGTCCTTGGGCCGTTCAATGGTTTCCAACGCTCACTGATAGGGAATTTGATTCCGCGGGGGCGTGGTTGCATGGGCCGGGGGTGAGGGGTTAATTGATAGAAAAATGCGATGGCACTCGTCACTCGCTCCGTCCACATATGGTTGCGGCGGAGCTTGGCATAACAGTCATACAGCCTGCGGAGCTGATCTTCGAGGGCGGAGCTGTTGTGGCGGAGCGAGAGCGTGACAAACCGGACAGTCAGCCCGTTGCAGGCAGCGGCGACGTTGAGCGCGACCGTGTTCGCCCTCGCCTGTCCGCAGGGCAAGCAAAACCGATGATGACAGTAACTGCCCCGGACACGGTAACGCTGGAGGGAGGGGGACCACTCGACAGTCGCCTCAGCTCCGCAATTGGCATAGCGGGAGAGCAGGACAGAGCGAGTATGGCGACGTTGGAGGGCTCGCCAGATCAGCATGCGGGTCGGTGCCCAGCCGGCGTGACGCCACTGGTTTTCGACGCGACTGATGGGCTGGCCCTCCCATTCGGGGGGCGGCCTGTCGTAATCAGTGACTGCTCTGAAAATGGGGCGGTATGAACGCTGCCTGTCCAGAACCTCGTAAGCTGTAAGGCCCTGATTTACATACTCTTCGGGTGGCCCGAAGGGCCGTGAGGGACTGATAGGAAATCTGATTCCGCGGGGGCGTGGTTCCATGGGCCGGGGGTGAGGGGTTATCCCCCAGGGCAACTGCGTTTGGCCAGGCCGGGGCAGCGATTGCATGATCTTGCGCCTTTCGCCCGGGCTGGCGCGCAAGTATAGTCCACCTCATCGGTTGTGAAGCTTCACGTTGGACACGCTCAAAGGCTGACTTTGGAAAGGAGCTTTGGCATGGACGCCCAAGCGACCGCGAAGATTCCCCTCGCTTTTGAACAGATGCCCGATCCGCGTGCCACCAACCGCCGCCACAACCTGATCGATATCCTCACCATCGCCCTGTTCGCGGTGATGGCCGGGGCCGACGGCTGGGCTGCCGTGGCACAGTATGGAAGGGCCAGGCTCGCCTGGCTGCGGACCTTCCTGGACCTGCCCCACGGCATCCCTTCCCACGACACCCTCGGCGATGTCTTTGCCCGACTCAATCCCCAGGCCTTCGAGCGCTGCTTCCAGG
>Ga0315278_10007277_pt1 | contig 10108 bp, 8 predicted proteins | sample YL17G06_0_MG_FD_203880 | JGI IMG/M metagenome (GOLD analysis project Ga0315278, IMG submission 203880) | Sediment microbial communities from Yellowstone Lake, YNP, Wyoming, USA - YL17G06_0 | ecosystem: Environmental > Aquatic > Freshwater > Lake > Sediment | place: USA: Wyoming | collected... | reverse complement strand
CATACAAGGAACTCGAGCACACCTACAAGAAGCTCGAAAAACATTACCGGGATATGCTCGATTTGGAATTTACGATCCAAGAGGGCAAGCTCTACATGTTGCAGACCAGGGTTGGCAAACGGACCGGCATCGCTGCCGTGAAGATTGCGGTCGATATGGTTAGAGAGGGCCTCATTTCGAAGCAGGAAGCGGTGCAGCGGATCGGGCCGGAACAATTGGCGCAATATCTCTATCCGATTTTCGATACGAAAGAAGAGGCAAAATCCAATCCGCTGGGGAAAGGGCTCCCGGCCGGCCCTGGCGCGGCAGCTGGGAAGATCGTCCTGACTCCCGACAAGGCCGTGACGATGAAAGCGGCTGGTATGCGTGTCGTGTTGGTCAGACAGGAAACGAGCCCGGACGATATACATGGGATGAACGCCGCAGCAGGATTTTTGACGGCTCGGGGCGGGATGACGTCCCACGCGGCGGTGGTCGCTCGGCAAATGGGCAAGGTCTGCGTGGCCGGTTGCGATGCGGTGGAAGTGCTGGACGGTCAGTCCGTTCGCATCGGGGCCAAAGTGTTCGGCGAGGGGGACTATCTCTCGATTAACGGTTCGACCGGCAATGTGTACGAAGGGGACCTGCCCGTCGTCGAATCTGAAATCATTCAAGTCATCCAGGGCAAGCTGGATGCAAAGAAGTCGGATAAGTACCAGCGCTTCGCGTTGATTCTGTCATGGGCAGACAACGTGCGGACGCTTCACGTCCGCGCCAATGCCGACGTGCCGGACCAGGCGAAAATCGCGCGTGGCTTCGGTGCGGAGGGGATTGGACTCTGCCGGACGGAGCATATGTTCTTTGCCGAGGACCGTATCACGATCATGCAGAAGATGATCCTGGCGAGGACCAAAGAGGAGCGGGAAAAGTTTCTCGATCAGCTCCTGCCGCTGCAAAAACAGGATTTCATCGGGCTCTATCGCGAGATGGCGGGCTTTCCGGTCACCATTCGTTTGCTCGATCCGCCGCTGCACGAATTTCTGCCGAAGCGTGAAGACTTGATGGTGGAGATTGCGCAGCTGGAACTGACCGGGCGCGACGGAGCCCGGCTCGAAGAAAAGCGCCGGTTGCTGGCCCGCGTCGAGGAACTCCACGAGTTCAATCCCATGCTAGGGCTACGCGGCTGCCGCCTCGGCATTACGATGCCGGAGATTACCCGCATGCAGGCGCGGGCGATCATGGAGGCCGCGTGCGAGTTGGCCAAGGAAGGGAAGAAGATCGTTCCGGAGATCATGATCCCGCTGGTGGGGATGGTCTCGGAAATGAAGGCGCAGAAAGATTTGATCTGCGAGGTCGCGCAGGAGACGATGAAGCGGTACAACGTGAAATTGTCCTATCTCGTGGGCACGATGATCGAGTTGCCACGTGCCGCCGTGACGGCGGATCGCATTGCGACAGAGGCGGAGTTCTTTTCATTCGGGACGAACGACCTCACCCAGACCACCTTCGGATTCTCCCGCGATGATGCGGCGAAGTTCATCGATTTCTATCAAACTGCCAACATTCTGGAAGCGGATCCCTTTGCGGTGCTCGATCGAGAAGGGGTGGGGGCCTTGATGAAGCAGGCCATCGCCGGAGGCCGGAAAACCCGTCCCGGGATTAAGCTCGGCATCTGCGGTGAGCACGGCGGCGATCCCAGTTCGGTTGAGTTCTGCCATGAACTCGGATTGGACTATGTGAGCTGCTCGCCCTATCGCGTCGCCATTGCGCGGCTTGCGGCAGCCCATGCGGCGTTGGCCGAAGCCGGATCGAGCAGTTCCCCTCCCACGCGTAAGGTGTCGGGGTCGCGTGCGAAGGCGAAGAAGGCGACGACAAAGACCACGAAAACTACGAAGACGAAGTCGGCTCAGCGGCCTCGCAGCCGATCGCGCGTCACGCGCAAGAAACGGTGACTGCCACCACACCGCACCTCCACTTCATGACCCTGGCCCTTCGCCTCGCGGCGAAGGGCCAGGGTCAGACCAGCCCGAATCCCATGGTCGGCGCCCTCGTGGTCAAGAATGGCCGCATCGTGGGCCGCGGGTATCACCACGGTCCAGGACAACCCCACGCAGAAATTCTGGCGCTCAACCAAGCGGGGCCACGCGCCAAGGGCGCGATTCTCTACGTTACGCTCGAACCCTGTCGCCACCTTCTGAAGCGAACTCCGCCTTGCGTGCCTACAGTGGTTCAGTCCGGGGTGCGACAAGTAGTGGTAGCGATGGCTGATCCCAACCCCTCGGTCAAAGGACGAGGCATTGCCGCATTGCGCCGGGCTGGGATCACGGTGACGACGGCGGTCGCACAAGAGAAAGCGGAGCAGTTGAATCGCACGTACCTCCACTGGGTGACGACCGGCCGTCCCTACGTGATCCTCAAAGCCGGGATGACCTTGGATGGAAAGGTGGCCACGGCGAAGGGGGAGTCACAATGGATTACGGGTCCACTCGCACGACAAGACGCGCACCGACTCCGGAGTGAGGTGGATGCAGTGATCGTCGGGGTCGGCACCGTGCTCAAGGATAATCCCACGCTGACCGCTCGACTATCCGATCGTCCACTCGAACTAGCACTGCGGCAACCATTGCGTGTCGTGCTCGATAGCGCACTCAGGACGCCATCAAGGGCGATGGTCTGTGCCACGCAGGACCGCGCGAAGACGTTGATCGCCACCACGAGTCGTGCCTCCCGGTCACGCCGCCGTCCATTTGAACGGGCAGGGGTAGAGGTCGTGTCCCTCTCGACGAAGAACGGGCGTGTCGCGTTCCCGGCGCTCATGACGATGCTGGGCAAGCGCGGGATCACGTCCGTGCTCATAGAGGGAGGCAGCACGGTCAATGCCGCAGCGTTACGCGAGAAACTCGTCAATCACGTCGTGCTCTATCTCGCTCCTATGCTTATGGGGGGTCAGGATGCCAAGGCTGTGATCGGTGACCGTAGTCCGAAGCGCTTGGCCCAGGCACTGACATTACGCCACGTCACAGTTCGCCGCATCGGGGAAGATTTGGTTGTGGAAGGAGATCTGTGAAGCGTAGGCTCCTCGGTACTGTTCTCGTCGTCATCCTTGCGGCGCTCGTCAGTCACGAAACGGCTGCGGTTGCTGCACCCCTCTCTGTTGATCTCAAGACGCAGGTCTTCCGCTACCTGGACAGCAGGGATACGGACGAGGTGGCTCGTACTCTTCAAGCAATGCTGTCCGATCCGAACGCCACGATCGACCAGGTCATACGAATCATCCAAACCGAGCGGGACTATGCCTCGCAGCCGATCGGGACCATTCCCGACGAGCGAGTCGATGTGCAGGGGCATGTCTATCACCTGGCGCTCTCCGTTCCCCTGTCCTATCACCAGGCGAAGGGCTATGGACTGGTCGTCTGCCTGCATGGGGCGGGATTTACCGGTGAGGCTTATCTGGAACGATGGCAGGCTCGATTGGGGGAGGACTATGTCTTGGCCTGTCCGACCGCTCCGATGGGCGCCTGGTTTACGAGAGGCGCGGAGGAACTGGTGCTGGCGACGATTCGTTCCGTGCAACGGCGCTACCACATCGATCCTGACCGGATCTTTCTCACCGGCATGTCCAACGGCGGGATCGGCGCCTGGGTGATCGGCATGCACCATGCGTCCCTGTTTGCTGGCATTGCGCCCATGGCCAGTGGCCTCGACGACGTGCTGATGCCGTTCCTGGCCAACCTGCGCTCCACACCGAGTTATATGATTCACGGATCCAAGGATCAGGTGATGCCGGTGGAATTGAGCCGCACGATTGCGAAAGAATTGACCTGGCAGGGCTATCCCTTTGTCTATCGGGAGCATAATCGCGAACATCCCGTGGCGGGCGGGCACTACTTCCCCAGGGAGGAATTGCCTGAACTGGTGACCTGGTTCAACGCACAACGGCGCAATCCCTTGCCGACGCGTGTGACGGTGGTGCGTGACGCGAGCCATTTTCAACCGTTTGGATGGGTGCGCATCGACGCGACCGATCTCATTGCCGCGTTCTCCGAAGATCTGGTCAGCAAGCGAGACGACCGGATCACGCGCCAAGAATATGCGAGACTGGATGCGTCTATCGTGGCGCCGAATCGTATTGAAGTCCGGGCCGAGCGAGTTCAACGCTACAGCCTCTTCTTGAACGAACAGCTCATCGACTCTTCCAAACTGCTCGTCGTGCTCACCAATGGGCAGGTGTCTTTCGAAGGTCCCGTGACCCCGTCGCTTGAGATCTTGCTGCGACAGGCGCGCCTGCGACAAGATCCCAGGCAACTCTTTCCGATCCATCTCGCCATCCAGGTTCGAAAGTAGCCGTGATGATCCCCGGGTGGTTGTGTTCGCGGATGGCCTGTTTTCTGTCTTTGATCGTCGTGATTGGGCTGAGTACGACCATCTATTCCAGTCTGGCTCAATCGGAGACGTGCTCCTTGTCCTCTCAGCATGCAGGGGTGACCTTTCCAGTTGAACAGATTGAGGCAAACTGGGCTTGCCGGCTGCAACCGATCATTAACCATTACACAACGGCGAACAAGCTTGGGCCGCTGCAAACGCCGTTACCTGAGGTGGTCTATCTCTATCTCTTGGACCATCCGCCCATGGCTGCCACCTTGGTCAATCGCCTCGGCATCGCGCCCTATCACTCAGAGATGCGAGGCCATGGTCGCTATTGGGGGAACGATGGCGAAAGGACAGAGGGGATCGTCGAACTCGTCTATCAGGATCGCACTAGCCGGGTCTATTATCTTGAAGGGTCTCACGACAGCCGGTTCCTGCCTCGCATCAAGGGGAAGGCCGTGGTGCTGCTCAGGATGAATCAGGTCACAGACTCGAATGGAACTGAGGCAATGGACAGTACGTTGGTCTCCTATACCAGATTGGACAATCGCCTGTTGGCGGGAATCGTCTCGCTGCTTCGGCCGCTCGCTGGAAGCGCCGTGACGCGGAAGCTGGCGAAGGGTATCGATACCGTCAACCGCCTGAGTCAGGTGATGCGGCAAGAGCCTGATCGAGTGCTGTCCGAGGCTACGAAGTCTCCTGGGTTGTCTTCCGACGAGGTGGCCTTCTTGAAACACGCGCTGGTGAATCTGTCGCATTCCAGCGGTGCGACCCCATCCAGGACGGCTTCACCATGACGACGTCGCGCAGCTTCACGTTGCTCTGCACCGTCGGCGTGTTCTGCTTTATTAGTTACAACATGGTCCGGATGCCGGTGTTGGCGCTGTTCGCAGAATCACTTGGGGCCGGTCCTGAACAGATCGGACTTATCGTGTCGGTCTCCACGCTCACCGGGGTGTTCCTCAAGCTGCCATCCGGTGCGCTGTCCGACATCTACGGTCGGCGCTATTTATTGCAGATCGGCGTCGTCGCCTTCGGGCTCCCACCGTTTCTGTACCCCTGGGTGACAGATCTCGATACCCTGACCGCCTTGCGATTTTTTCATGGGCTGGCCACCGCGATCTTCGCACCCAGTGCGCTGGCGACCGTAGCAGATCTCTATCGAGAACGGCGCGGCGCCGCGCTCGGCACCTACACGGCCTCGACGCAATCCGGCGCGTTACTCGGCCCGTTCATCGGCGGCTATCTGATCTATGCGTCGGGATTCCCCGCTGCCTTCGTGACGGCCGGCATATTCGGCTGCATCGCCATTGCCATCTTCTATAGCCTGCACCTCATACCGCCACCCCCTCGTATTCAGGAGAAGGGGATGGTCCCGCTGCTGGCGGAGATGTGGAAGGGCTTCAGGGAGGTCGCCAAGAAACGCAAGGTCCTCATTACCAGCTCAACTGACGCAGCCAAGATGATTGCGAACGGGGCCTTGATGGCCTTCCTCCCCCTCTATGGTGTTTCGGCGGGATTGAACCCGGGAGAAGTTGGGCTGTTGTTTACGGTTCAGGCCCTCACGTCGCTCGTCTCCAAGCCGATTATGGGCCGGGTGTCCGATAGCGTCGGGCGTCAGCCGCTCATCGTCGTCGGCCTCGTGATCTGCGCCGCGACTTTCGTCTGTATCCCTCAAGTGTCGATGTTCTGGCTGTTATTGCTGCTCTCGGCTGGCTTCGGATTTGGCGAAGCCGTCGTTTCCTCCTCGTCGTCCGCGTTGGTCGCGGATAGTTCCGAGTTCAAGACGCTCGGGGCGGGGATGGGTATGCAAGGGACGATCGGAGACATCGGCCATGCCAGCGGCCCGCTCCTGGCGGGGATCCTGATCGCGCATCTGAACTATGCCAATGCCTTCGCCATCATTGCGGGCCTGCAACTAATCGCGGCGGCTGTGTTCTGGATGATGATGAGACGGACGTAGCCTTGCTTCAGGCGAGAGGTCCTGGGCCAGAGGCTTGGGCCGACCAGAAGAAAAGTCTTTGCTCTCGCCGTGCGCCACTTACCCCTTGCCTGGGTTCTGCGCGATTTCGCGACGAACCGTCATGAATAATGAGGGCTAGTCCTATATAATGGGCCGGTGATGAACACGATTGCGACAGAGAATATCGTCATTGGCACGCTGGCCGGCATCGGCTTGGTTGTGTTGCTCGTGCTGTTTGTCTATGTGGTGAAACGGATCATGAGGGACGAGTAATGTTCACAGGCATCGTCGAAGAACTCGGCGCCATCATCTCGATCGAGAAGACCCTCGTCGGAACGAGGATGACGATTCTGGCCTCAACCGTAATGGGGGATCTCAAAATCGGGGACAGCATCAGCGTGAACGGCACCTGCCTGACCGTGGTGAACAAGAGCGAGCACAATTTCTCTGTGGAGGTCTCTCCCGAAACACTCTCCGTGACCACCCTCGGACAGCTCGCTGCCGGAGCACCGCTGAATCTGGAACGGGCGATGAAGCTCAATGAACGGCTCGGTGGGCATCTCGTGGCTGGTCACGTGGACGGTATCGGCACGGTCCGTAGTCGCCAACAGGATGGGAATGCCATCCTGTTCACGATCGAAGCTCCGCCGGAGATTCTGCGCCACTGCATCCTGAAAGGGTCCGTCACCGTTGACGGCATCAGTTTGACGATCAACCAGGTGACAGATCGAGGCTTCTCTGTTTCCATCATTCCACATACGGCGAAGGTCACGACTCTGGGCCTCAAGCAAGTCGGCGATCAGGTCAATCTCGAATCAGATCTGATCGGAAAATACGTCGAACGATTACTGCAGGAACGGGGACAACTCCCAGCCAAGCCCACCCCCGTTATCGATAAAGATTTTCTGCAAAAGCGGGGACTCCTATAATTCAAAGCCGTCAGTTATCAGCCTTCAGCGATTAGCTTCGACGGCAGGAAATGGTTGAAAATGGCACAGAAGTCAGCCCTATCGTCTAAACGTCTAACCGTAGATCGACTACTCTCGAAGCTGGGAGTCGCCTCCCGTGGCACGAGCCAGGAATGGGTCCGTGCAGGGCGAGTCCAGGTCAACGGTCGAGTCATACGCGATCCGGCCACGTGGGTCTTGTGGCCGAAAGATTCTCTCTCAGTCGACGACCAACCGATTCAAGACGCGGCCAAACGATTTATCCTCTTTCATAAACCCAAAGGGGTTATCACGACGCACAGTGATGAGAAGGACCGTAAGACGATCTTCGATGTGTTGCCGGCAGACCTGGGCTACATGCATGCTGTCGGGAGACTCGATCAGGCGACCAGTGGTCTCCTCCTGCTCACCAACGATTCGGCCCTGTCGAGCTATCTCACCAATCCTGGCCATAAAGTGATGAGGACCTACCTGGTCTCCGTGCGGGGAGAATTCACTGAGGCCCAAGCGAAAGAGGCCACAGTCGGAGTGGTTGAGGGAGGCGAGCGCCTCCAGTGCCACAGCGTGAAGATTCAGAAGAGTTCCGGACGCGAATCCCATCTGGAAGTGGTCCTGATCCAGGGGAAGAACCGTGAAATCAGAAGACTGTTCATGGCGTTGGGGCATGAAGTGACCAGGCTCAGGCGCATTCAATATGGCCCCTTCAAACTGGAAGATCTTCCGTCCGGTGCCTGGCGCGAGATCACGATTGAGGATGTGAAGAAAACGCTCCGACTGTGACCAACTATGCGACAGGTAAGAGGATCAGGCTTTGCGGGAGGAGGGCTACCTTGGAAGAAAGACTGCCGAGCCCTCAATCTCTTTAATTAAGGCGATCGACCCAAATAAGTCAGTATTTATGCCTGACCATGAATCCATAACCTACAGTATTAGAATTTTGGCCATTGGTTGTATCCTATTTCAGGGTCATTCGAACGGTGCTGTCGGATCATTTCAACTTCTTTTGTGGAAAGCTCAGCTTCTGTTTCCGTTTCAGATTCCCACGGAAATTGTTTTCGTATCAAGTATTCGAGGCGCTGCTCCTTTGGCAGCTTCTCGAAAGCTAAATTAATTAACATCATGTCGGGTGTGCCAAAATATCTGGCGCTTCCGATACTGTCTTTCCCAATATATATTTTTCCTGTCGGGCATATGATTTTGTAGATCTGTTTCATATCACATACCGTTCCAAGTGAGCGGGCGCCGGTGCGTGAAGCATAACGGGAACCCAATAGTGCTGCTGTTTGTCGCTCTGCTCGATTGAGGGGCTAGACAGTATTCACCCTTTGAACTTTGGCCACTGGTTGTAGCCAACGGATGGGTCATTTGATTTCAGGGAGTTGATGAATTCAACCTCTTTTAGAGTTACCTCAGACTGTGTCGCAGTCTTGGATTCCCAAAGAATCTCTCTTGTGGCGGTGAAGCGGCGTCTTTGCTCTTGGGTGAAGTCTTTCGCGATTAGATGACTGTTCGCGCTACCGAAGTAGTTGATGCTGTCGGTCCGATCCTGGCCGACGCAAATCTTCCCATTGGGATAGGTGATCTTGTAGATAAAGTTCATCGTCGAGTTGGATGGGTTTATCTTGTTTGTCTCGTTGAGCGACACAGACCAGCCCAGATAGACCAAACAAACCAGAGCCCCGCGCTTAAAAGTTTCCCGCCTGAACCACATCCTCGAGGCTGTTGATGTCGAGCCAGTGGCCTGCCGTATAGAGGACGCGGATCGGATAGTCCCGTTTCAATAGTTCTTGGAGTAGGTGGGGGATGGTGGCCTTGCGGTTGGCGGGCTTGGCTAGGAGTTCCGCGATGATGTCGGTGATGAGTGTGGTCGCACTGGGCGAGACTTTGAGGAAGCCCATCCAGACCCCATGGATGGATGCTTGGGGGAGGTTGTCCCCCAATTGCTTGAGATAGATCTTGGCGTTAAAGGCCTTTCTGGAATTAGGAATGGTGCATTCGGTAAACCCGCCGAGGCGGGCATAGCTGCTCTGCTCCTGCCAGTTGCTATCAACGAAAATGACACAGTCTTCATTCTCCTGACAGAGGGTCTGGGGAATGTATTTGTTGAACAGCACGTCGCCGTAGGAAATGATCGTGCTCTGCGCTGGTCCTCTCCGGGATCTGAGAGCCTTCAAGAGAGAATCGAGCTCACCGGTATCGGCATAGTCGTTGTTATCGACATAGGTCAGGTTGGGCAGATTGACGGCTTCTTTCTTATACCCTCGGACCACCACGATATCCTTGATGTCCACCGCATTGTAAGCGTCCACAATGTGGGAGAGGATGGGGACGCCCTGGATTTTGACCATCGTTTTGGGCTGCTGTTCGGTGAGTTCCCCCAGTTCTTTCCCGCGGGAGGCAGCGAGCACGATAGCGCAAGTGTCCTCGGCGTCTTTGGGAAGATAGCGGTCTTCAGCTTCTTGTAGCTCGGCGGCGTTTTGCAGGCGGAAGATTTCGGAGACCGGCGCGACTTTGTCTTCGATGGAGAGCAGGTGTTCCTGCTCCTTGAGGGTCCGCGCGGTTTTCTGCATGGCGGCCACTGATGACCGGAGCATGTGATTGGCCCAAATCACCATCGAAAACCCATGTTGCCGAAACACGTCGGTCGGCGTGGCGTAATATTTAGTGGGCACGATCACGACGGGGCAACGATTCCCCCATTCCTGTTTAAACGCCAGGATTTCATCCGGCACTGAGAGGGCGCTGTGAATGAGGATGCCGTCTGCTCCTGCTTGATGATAGGCCTCTGCTCGTCTTAAGGCTTCTGCCAGCCCCCAGCCGCAGATGAAAGCCTCTACGCGGGCGATGATGG
>Ga0315278_10007276_pt1 | contig 10109 bp, 6 predicted proteins | sample YL17G06_0_MG_FD_203880 | JGI IMG/M metagenome (GOLD analysis project Ga0315278, IMG submission 203880) | Sediment microbial communities from Yellowstone Lake, YNP, Wyoming, USA - YL17G06_0 | ecosystem: Environmental > Aquatic > Freshwater > Lake > Sediment | place: USA: Wyoming | collected... | reverse complement strand
GCCGTGCTTGACGTCGAAGGCGTAGCCGGACCCCAGTTCTTTGGGGTTCTCCCACAGTCCGAGGGCCGGCGTGATCGCTGTTTGCGGCGGCGCCGCGCTCACCGACGCCGATTTCCCGGCGAAATTGGTGGCAAGGTTGGGGATGATGCTGCCGCTGCGGTTGAGTGCATTGACGCCATCGGTCGGCAGCGAGGCATACGTCATCTGGTCGACGCCGGCGTAATTGACGGTGCCGCCATCGGTGGCAAGAAAACCGTTCGGGATCGTGTAATCCGGCGTGACGAGGCCAAGCGCCGCAAACCCCGCCGTGGCAATCAGCACCTTCGTGTTGGCCGTGGGGCTCGGATCGCACCCGTAATAATAGTCGCACCGCCCGCCGGGCAAGGAGCGCGGAAACACATACGTCTTGGCTATGCCACCGTGGGTGCTGGTCAGCGCGCGTCCGTCGAGCAGGTTCTGCCCGTCCATGCCCAGCGCCTCGTGCAGCACCACGTATTGCACGCTGCCGTCAGTGTTAGAGTAGATTTCCTCAATCTGATAGGTGTGATAGGTCGCCGTTGCCGCAAACGCGGTCGCCATGGCCATCGCCCCGAGAAATGAGCGCACCGTACGCATCATGGTGCCCTCCAGCGGCCAGGCGTCGGGGCCGCCCCAAGGCGGGAAACGGAATCCGCTTTCACGCTACAGCAAACAGATGCCGAGCAAGGTCTATTCCCCCGACGAGCGAAACCCGGAATAGCTCGCGAGTTCTCTCTGTTGGCGAATATTTGGGATAGTGTGGACAGCATGCAAGACTGTGGTCTGAACCTTCGTCATTGGTCAAAGGCATCCGGATTGGCACTTGCGCTGGCCATGTCGGATGCACATGCCCTCTTCATCGTCGCGGGGCCATGGGTGCGCCCTGCCGGGCAGGCACAATCGACCGAGGCCTTCATGGAACTTCGCAGCACGGAGGGCGCCACGCTGGTCGACGTGCACAGCGACACCGCAGCGACCATCGGGATTCGGCCACCGGGCAAGAACCCGGCAACCATCACCCAATTGCCGCTGCCGGCCGGCACGGCGGTAACGCTGGCGCCGGGAGGCTATCGCCTAGCGTTGCGACACCTCGCGCGCTCGCTCAAACTCGGCGATCGTGTGCATTTCACCCTGACGATCGAGGCTGCCGATGGCACCCGGCAAGAAATCCCGGTCAACGCCGAGGTGCGGCGGCATTCGCCGATCGATGACGAGTTACACGCCCATCACCGCTGAGCTCCGGCATCGACCTAGAAGTTCGACGGCTGGATGTTGGTGACGCGTCCGCCGGGCAGCGACATCGTGGCCGCGGTTGGCGACGAAAAGTTGATGGTGACGACTCCACCGTCTTCCTCGGGGGTCGGAACCACATACGAACAGGAGATGCACTGGCCAGACTTGAACCGCTTCAGCGTGCCGGTGAAACTGTGGCCGTTGTCGGTCAGTGGCCCGGAGGTGATGTACCACTCCGCGTCCCCGTTTGTCTTGTACGAATAAACGGTGATGACCAGAACGCCGTGCTTGACGTCGAAGGCGTAGCCGGACCCCAGTTCTTTGGGGTTCTCCCACAGTCCGAGGGCCGGCGTGATCGCTGTTTGCGGCGGCGCCGCGCTCACCGACGCCGATTTTCCGGCGAAATTGGTGGCAAGGTTGGGGATGATGCTGCCGCTGCGGTTGAGTGCATTGACGCCATCGGTCGGCAGCGAGGCATATGTCATCTGGTCGACGCCGGCGTAATTGACGGTGCCGCCATCGGTGGCAAGAAACCCGTTCGGGATCATGTAATCCGGCGTGACGAGGCCAAGCGCCGCAAACCCCGCCGTGGCGACGAGCACGCGGCGCCCGCCGGTCGCGCTGCTCGGCAGGTTGTTCGGAAACACGTAGGTCTTGGTCGTGCCGGCGTGGGTGCTGGTGAGGCTTTGCCCGGCCCAGAATTGCTCGCCGCCCGACGCCGAAGATTCGTACATGACGACGAACTGGACGCTGCCGTCGGCGTTGGAGTAGATCTGGTCGATCGCAAAGAGGTGAAAGCTGGCGCGGGCACCTGAGGCGAACGCGAGCGCGGTGGCGAGCACCGCCAGGAACCACAGGAAGCGGGAGGATGGGCGCATCAAGGACCTCGTTGGAAATGTCGAAAGGGCAACGGCGGCGGCGGTACGCACCGCACGCCTTGCCAGGTGAACACTTTCCCGCCTCGCTTCATTCCAACGGGGGTTCCTGCGGGCGACCGACGAGGTCGATCAGGATCTCCGGAACATCGGGGAAGGTGAGGATCGGGCAGTCGACCAGTCGACGCTGGTCACGGGCGAGCGGTTGCCCGCGCGGGGCAAGAAGGTGAGTCCTGATCGTACCGCAAACGCAAGACGCGCGCGTCAAGCCAACGGCGCGCCCTGGTCCCGTTCGCAAACCCGTCCGGGCATCAAAGCGCGGCCACGGCAGTCAATCAAGCCGGAACCGGCGCAGGATCCGGGTCTTCACGAATTGCGTCAGGGTCAGATACGCGACCAGCATCGCCGCCAGTGCAGCCCAGTAGCCGACGGGCAGCGCCACCAGCCCCAGCGCCGAAGCGAACGGTGAAAATGGCAGCCATACGCCCAGCGCGCAGATCGCCAGTGACATCCCGAGCAGCGTCTTGCTCGCCCGGCTCTCGACAAAGGGGATGCGCCCGGTGCGGATCACGTGGACGATCAGCGTCTGCGACAGCAGCGACTCGACAAACCACCCGGTCTGAAACAAGGCGCTGTCGGTCAACGCATCGAACATCCAGATCATGACGCCGAAGGTCGCATAGTCGAAGATCGAGCTCAACGGGCCTATGCACACCATGTAGCGGCCGATGCCGCTGATGTCCCAGCGGCGCGGCTTCGCCAGGAACTCGGCATCGACGTTGTCGGTGGCCACCGCCGTTTGCGACACGTCGTAGAGCAGGTTGTTGAACAGGATCTGCACCGGCGCCATCGGCAGGAACGGCAGGAGCGCGCTCGCGCCGACCATGCTCAGCATGTTGCCGAAATTCGAGCTGCCCGCCATCCGCAGGTACTTGGTCACATTGCCGAATACGCGCCGCCCTTCGATCACGCCCTCCTGCAGCACGAGCAGGCTGTTCTCCAGCAGGATGATGTCGGCCGACTCCTTGGCGATGTCCACCGCCGAATCGACCGAGACGCCGACGTCGGCAGCCTTCAACGCCGGGCCGTCGTTGATGCCGTCCCCGAGGTAACCGACCACGTGGCCGTTGGCGCGCAGCGCACGGATCACGCGTGCCTTCTGCTGCGGGTTCAGTCGGGCGAACAGCGCCGTCGTCTCGGCGCGCGCCGCCAGCTCGGCGTCGGAAAGAGCGTCGACTTCGCTGCCCGAAAGCGCCGCGTCGACCTGCAGACCGACCTGTTTGCATACGTGCCTGGCTACCGCGTCGTTGTCGCCCGTCAGAACCTTCACCGCGACCCCGGCCTCGCGCAGCATGCCGAGGGCTCGCTCCGCGCTCTCTTTGGGCGGGTCGAGAAACGCAATGTAGCCGAGCAGCGTCATGCCGCTCTCGTCGGCGTGCGTGTACGTCGCCGGGCCTGCCGGCAATTCCTTGTACGCGACGGCGATCACGCGGAAACCGTCCTCGTTGAGTTCGCGCGTCATGACGCGCAGTTCATCGCCGTGCCCCGGGACGATGGGAACCGGTACCGCTGCGCGCTCGGCGCGGTCGCAGACGGCGACCACCTCCTCGACCGCCCCTTTGCAGATCAGCAGATGCCGGCTGCCGTCGCTTGACTCGACGACGACGGACATCCGCCGGCGCTCGAAATCGAACGGGATCTCGTCGATCTTCCGGTAGCCGGCGCCGGATCGGATGTGCTCGTGCAGCTCCGCGTGCGCGAGCACCGCTTCGTCGAGCAGGTTGCGAAGTCCCGACTGGAAATAGCTGTTGAGGCAGGCGAACTCGAGCACCCGGCGCGACTCGGCGCCGGAGATGTCGACGTGGCGTTCGAGCAGCACGCGGTTCTGCGTCAGCGTGCCGGTCTTGTCGGTGGCAAGCACGTCCATCGCGCCGAAGTTCTGGATCGCGGCGAGCCGCTTCACGATCACGCGCTTGCCCGCCATCGCCAGCGCGCCCTTGGCCAGGTTGACCGTGATCACCATCGGCAGCATTTCCGGCGCGAGGCCGACGGCCACCGCGATCGCGAACAGGAATGCCTCCAGCCAATCGCCCTTGGTGAGACCGTTGATCAGGAACACGGCGGGCACCATCACCAGCATGAAGCGGATGATCAGCCAGAGATAGCGGTGGACGCCGAGATCGAAACCCGTCGGTTCGCGCGGCGCGCCGGTCGCATGCGCGACCGCACCGAAGTGCGTGCTTGGGCCGGTGGCAAGAACGACCGCCGTGGCGGTGCCGCTGATCACGTAGCTGCCCATCATCGCCAGGCTGGGGAGCTCGAGCGGCGAGTTTGCCGGCCCGGCCACGCCCGGATGCTTCTCGACCGGCAACGACTCGCCGGTCAGCGCCGCCTGGCTCACGAACAGGTCCCTCGCCTTGAGGATCCGCACGTCGCCGGGCACGAGATTGCCCGCCGACAACAGGACGATGTCGCCAGGGACGATGTGCACGAGCGGCACCGAGACCTCGATTCCCGGCGCCTGAAGAATCCCTTCATGGGTTCGCGGTCGGCGCAGCAGCGTCACGCGCGTATGAACCAGCGCCCGCAGCTTTTCGGCGGCCTTGCTCGACCGGAACTCCTGCATGAAAGCGAAGAGCGAGGACAGCAGCACCATGGCCATGATCACCCAGGCGCCCTCCTTGCCGCCGGTGAAGTAGCTGGCGAACGCCAGCACGAGCAGCAGCAGCGACAACGGATTGGCGAGGATATGCGCGAGCTGCCGCCAGGCGCCGGGCGGGTGCTCGTCGGCAACACTGTTGGGGCCGACGTCGCGGTAGCGCAGCGCCGCGTCGTGATTGGTCAGCCCTTCGGCGCTCGTGTTCAGGCGGGCGAGCAGCGCATCGTCGGCAAGCCGTGCGTGCTCGAGCAGGGCTTCCCCGGCGGCAACGGGATCGACCGGGCGCAAGGTCGCAGCGCGACGGCGCGGCGGCAGGCCGAAAATGCGGTACGTCATCGCGGATTCCCTGACGGCGGGATGCTCGGCCGCGGGGTGAACGCCGAGCGTGTCGATGCAGCGAAAAGTGCTATTTTACCGGTGCCGGCGCGCGTGCGTTGGCGTAACCTCTGCGGCCGCTACCCTGTCCGGAGCCACGATGACCGTTTTCCCCCGTTTCACCGCCGTTGTCGGTGCCGCCCTTCTGGCCTCGGCGCTGGCCGCCGTCGCCGAGCCGATCAAGCTCGGCGAGCTCAACAGCTACAAGCAGTTCCCGGCCTTCCTCGAGCCCTACAGGAAAGGCATGGAGCTCGCGCTGGACGAAGTGAATGCCGCCGGTGGCGTGCTCGGGCGGCCGCTCGAGATCGTTTCCCGCGACGACACCGGCAGTCCGGGCGACGCCGTCCGCGTCGCCGAGGAATTGATCTCGCGCGAAAAGGTCGCGTTGCTGATGGGAACGTTTGCTTCCAACGTCGGCCTTGCGGTGGCCGATCTCGCCAAGCAGCGCAAGGTCGTGTTCCTGGCGGCAGAACCGCTGACCGACAAGATCGTCTGGGAGAGCGGCAACAAGTACACGTTCCGGTTGCGCGCGTCGACCTACATGCAGACGGCGATGCTCGTGCCCGATGCGGCGAAGCTCGGCAAGAAGCGCTGGGCGATTGTCTATCCGAACTACGAGTACGGCCAGTCCGCCACCACGGCGTTCAAGAAGCAGATGATCGCGATGCAGCCCGGTGGCATCGAGTTCGTCGAGCAGGCGGTGCCGCTCGGCAAGATCGAGGCCGGCGCGGTCGTGCAGGCGCTGATCGATTCGAAGCCGGACGCGATCTTTTCGTCGCTCTTCGGCGCCGACCTGGCGCGCTTCGTCCGCGAGGGCCAGCTGCGCGGATTGTTCAAGGACCGGCCGGTGTTCAACCTCCTCGGCGGAGAGCCCGAATATCTGGATCCGCTGAAGGACGAGGCGCCGGTCGGCTGGTGGGTAACCGGGTATCCGTGGTACGCGATCGACACCGCGGAGCACAAGCGCTTCCGCGACGCGTATCAGGCCAGGTTCAAGGACTATCCGCGGCTGGGCTCCGTGGTCGGCTACAGCACGGTCAAGGCGGCGGCCGCCGCGATACGCAGGGCCGGCTCGACCGACACCGAGAAGCTCGTCGCGGCGATGAACGGGCTCGCCTTCGATTCGCCATTCGGTCGGATCACCTTCCGCTCGATCGACCACCAATCGACGATGGGCGCGTACGTCGGCCGAACAACGGTCAGCGACGGCAAGGGCGTGATGGTCGACTGGCGCTACGCGGATGGCAAGGACTACCTTCCCTCCGATGACACGGTGAAGCGGCTGCGGCCGGCGGAGTGACCGCATTCGCGGAAGCGCTGGCGTTTCTCCCTTTCCCGCGCCGCGCGTGTCCGTCGCCTCCTTCTTCGCCCAGCTGCTGAACGGTCTCGCCGGCGCATCGGCGCTGTTCCTGGTCGCAGCCGGCTTGACGCTGATCTTCGGCGTCACCCGTGTCGTCAACTTTGCGCATGGTTCGCTGTACATGCTGGGCGCATTCCTCGCCTATACGCTGGTCGGGGCACTCGGTCACGGCCCGCTCGGCTTCTGGGGCGGCGTGCTGCTTGCGGCGATTGCCATCGCGACTCTCGGCGCGCTGATCGAGGTACTGCTGCTGAAGCGCATCTACGGTGCGCCGGAACTATTGCAGCTGACGGCCACGTTCGGCCTCGTGCTGCTCATAAGCGACGCGGCGCTCGCGCTCTGGGGTCCCGAAGACCTGCTCGGCCCCCGCGCGCCCGGATTCTCCGGAGCGATCGAGTTGTTCGGACAATTGGTGCCGTCGTACGAGCTGCTGCTGCTCGTCGTCGGCCCCGTGGTGCTGCTTGTCCTCTGGCTGACGCTCGCGCGCACCCGTTTCGGGCTGCTGGTTCGCGCGGCGACCGAAAATCGCGTTCTCGCCAGCGCGCTGGGCATCGACGAGCGAACCCTGTTCACGACGGTGTTTGCGCTCGGGGCGTTCCTCGCCGGCCTGGCCGGGGCACTGCAGCTGCCGCGCGAGCCCGCCAACCTGGGCATGGACCTCGCGATCATTGCCGAGGCGTTCGTGGTCACCGTGGTCGGCGGTCTCGGATCGATTCCGGGCGCGTTTCTGGCGTCGCTGCTGATCGGCCTCGCCAAGGCCCTGTGCATCTCGCTCGGCACCGTCGAAGTCGCGGGGGTTGCGGTGGCCTTCCCGAAGCTGACGCTCGTGGCCGAGTTCGTCGTGATGGCGGTGGTGCTGGCGGTGAAGCCCTACGGCCTCCTCGGAACACCGCCGTCGGTCGCGGCGACGACCCAGATTGCGGAGCAGCGCGCGCTGGTCGTGCCGCCGGGGCGCAAGGCGGCACTCGCAGCCCTCGCGGCGCTCGCGCTCGCGGCCGCACTGCCTTGGGTCGGCGATCAATACACGCTGGTGCTCGCGACCGACGTGCTCGTATTCGCGCTGTTCGCCGCCAGCCTGCAATTCCTGATGGGCACGGGCGGGATGGCGTCGTTCGGCCATGCCGCGTATTTCGGATTGGGCGCCTATGCCGCGGCGATCGCGGCCAAGCACGGCTGGCCAATGCTGGCCGCGCTGGGCGTGGCACCGCTCGCCGCTCTCGCCGGCGCGGTGGTGTTCGGGTGGTTCTGCGTGCGGCTTTCCGGGGTCTACCTGGCAATGCTGACCCTGGCCTTCGCCCAGATCGTCTGGTCCGTCGCGTTCCAGTGGGACACGGTCACCGGCGGCTCGAATGGACTGGTCGGCATCTGGCCCGCGGGCTGGCTTGCGGACAAGCGCGCCTATTTCTGGTTCGCGCTGATCGCGATCGCGGCGGCGCTGGCAGCCATCGCATGGATCGCGCACGCGCCGTTCGGTTACGCCGTCCGCGCCGGACGCGATTCCCGGCTGCGCGCCGAGGCGATCGGCATCGACGTGCGGGCGACGCAATGGGCGGCGTTCGCGCTGGCGGGAACGTTCGCCGGTCTCGCCGGCGGTCTGTACGCGTTTTCCAAGGGCAGCATCTCCCCCGAGACGTTGGGGATTCCGCGCTCGATCGACGCGCTGGTGATGGTGCTGCTGGGCGGACTCAACGCCCTCGCCGGACCGCTGCTCGGCGCCGCGGCATTCACCTGGCTGCAGGATTCGCTGAGCCGCGCCACGGAGTACTGGCGCGCGGTGCTGGGGGGCACGATCCTCGTCCTCGTGCTGGTGTTTCCGATGGGCATCGGCGGCGCTGCTGCGCGGCTGTTGCGGCGGCGAGCTGCCTGATGATGACCGCCAACCCGGTTCTGCGCGTGGTGCGACTCACCAAGACTTTCGGCGGCGTCGACGCGGTGCGCGACGTTTCGTTCACGGTCGGGGCCGGTGAACTGGTCGCGTTGATCGGGCCGAACGGCGCCGGCAAGACGACCTGCTTCAACCTCGTCAACGGGCAACTCGCGCCCGACGCCGGCGAGGTCATTCTGGGCGGTGAGCGAATCGACGGCCTGCACCCGCGCGCGATCGCCGGCAAGGGTGTCGGCCGCACGTTCCAGGTCGCGGCCACCTTCGCCTCGATGACGGTGCGCGAGAATGTCGAGGTTGCGCTGCTTGCGCATGCAAACCTGCATACCAGTGTCAGGACGCGGGTGGCGCAGCAAGTGCGTGCCGCAGCCGACGCCCTGCTCGAACGCGTGCGGATGGCCAAGTTTGCCGACCAGGGCTGCGCGACGCTTGCCTACGGCGACGCCAAGCGCGTGGAACTGGCGCTCGCGCTTGCCGGCACGCCGCGGCTTCTGCTGATGGACGAACCCACCGCCGGGATGTCGCCCCGGTCGCGTGGACGCGTGATGCAGCTTGCCGCCGACCTCGTCCGCAAAGAGCGCATCGCGGTGCTGTTCACCGAACATGACATGGATGTCGTGTTCGGGTACGCCGATCGCGTCATCGTGCTCGACCGCGGCGAGATCATCGCCGAGGGCCCCCCCGACGCGATTCGCGCCGATGCGCGGGTACAGGCCGTGTATCTTGGTGCCGACGCGGCGGTTTCCGCAGTCGACGAGCGCCCCTCCGCCCGCTGACGAAATCCGGCGGTCAGCGAGCGAGCCGCCCGAACCCGGCGGCGAGATCCGCAATCAGGTCGCCCGTGTCCTCGAGCCCCACGTGCAGCCGCAGACACGGCCCGCCGGCATCCCAGCGCGTCGCGCTGCGCACGAGCTCGGCATGCGTCGGGATGATCAGGCTCTCGAACCCCCCCCAGCTCCAGCCCATCGCGAACAGCCGCATGCCGTCGAGCATCGCGTCGATGCGCTCCTTCGCCACCGGATGCAGGACGACGGCAAAGAGGCCGGTCGCGCCGGTGAAGTCACGCTTCCACAATTCATGGCCGCGGGCTCCGGGCAGCGCCGGATAGATCACTTCCTTCACTTCGGGCCGCGTCTGGAGCCAGTTCGCGATTTCGACGGCGCTTGCCTGATGGCGAGCGAGCCGCACCGCAAGGGTGCGCAGGCCGCGCAGGCCGAGAAAGCAGTCGTCGGAGGATGCGGTGACGCCGACGTCGGTCCAGAAGCGGTGCAGCGCCGGACGGGTCGCCGCGTTGGCGACGATCAGCCCGAGCAGCACGTCGGAGTGACCGCCGATGTACTTCGTCGCCGCGTGCACCGACACATCGACGCCGTGGTCGAAAGCGCGGAAAAAGAGCGGCGTGGCCCAGGTGTTGTCGAGCACCACTTTGGCGCCATGGGCGTGGGCGACCGCGGCGATGGCCGGAATGTCCTGCACCTCGAACGTCAGCGATCCCGGCGACTCGGTGAACACGACCCGGGTGTCGGGCCGGAAATCGCGTTCGATCGCCGCCCCCGCGAGCGGATCGTAATAGCTGACCGCGACGCCGTAGCGCGTCAGGTGGTTGTCGCAGAACCGACGCGTCGGCCCGTACACCGAATCGGTGACGAGCAGGTGGTCACCGGCGCGCAGCAGGGCCAGCAGCGGCAACGTCGTCGCGGTCAACCC
>Ga0315278_10007275_pt1 | contig 10109 bp, 5 predicted proteins | sample YL17G06_0_MG_FD_203880 | JGI IMG/M metagenome (GOLD analysis project Ga0315278, IMG submission 203880) | Sediment microbial communities from Yellowstone Lake, YNP, Wyoming, USA - YL17G06_0 | ecosystem: Environmental > Aquatic > Freshwater > Lake > Sediment | place: USA: Wyoming | collected... | reverse complement strand
CGAGCCCTGAAAACGGACGTCCTTAAAGATTTGGGGCTCAAGGAAAAGGGGACGACGATCGAGCAGGAGATGATCATCAAGACCCTGAAAAAAGGATACCGGCTGGCGGAGGTTCCCGCCCACGAATACCGCCGCGCCTTCGGCGTTTCGCACATCAGGATCGGAAGAGTCTGGTGGCGCTATCTTTATTCCCTGATCAAGAACCTTTTATTTTAATGGGCTTCAAGATCCTCCTCGTCAATCCGCCCTTTGGCCGGGGCAAGGGCTATAGCCGGGAAGGCCGCTGCACGCAGGAGGCAGGGTTCTGGGCGACGCCCTGGCCTCCCTACTCCCTGGCCATGCTCGCGGCCGTCCTGCGGAAGGGCAACAGCGTCAGGATCCTGGATTGCCCGGCCCGGAACATTTCGGAAAATAAACTGTCGGCCGTTGTCGCGCGGAGCGCCCCCGACATCGTCATGGCCTCGGTCGGCACGGAAACCATCGAGAGCGATCTCGCCGCGCTCGAAAAGATCAAGACGCTGCCCTTCAAGCCGCTCATCGTCATCTTCGGCGTGCACGCGACGGTCTTCGCCAAGGACATTCTCGAAAACAGCGCCGTGGATTTCGTCGTGCGCGGCGAGCCCGAGGAAACGGCCCGCGAGCTCGTCGGGGCGCTGCATAACAAGCTCGATCCCATAGAAGTCAAGGGCATCGCCGGACGATCGGCTTCGGGACGGATCTTCATGACGCCGCCCCGTGATGTCATCCTGGACCTGGACGCGCTGCCCTTTCCCGCCTGGGACCTGGTCGACCTCGACCGCTACCGGCTGCCCGGGTCGAAGCGCAGATTCATCCTGGTCAACACGCTGAGGGGCTGCCCTTTCCCCTGCGTCTTCTGCACCGCGCGGGCCTATTACGGCGCCCGCGCCCGGCTCCGCTCCGTCCAAAGCGTCCTTGACGAGATCGAAGCCGGCATCGCTCGCCACGGGATCCGCGACGTCTTTTTCTGGAGCGACACCTTCACCCTGGTCCGCGAACAGGTCAAGGAGCTTTGCGCGGGAATTGCCGGCCGGGGGATGAAATTCCGCTGGGTGGCGAACAGCCGCGTGGACACGGTCGATCCGGAGCTCCTCGACCTCATGAAAAAAGCGGGCTGCTGGCTCCTGAGCTACGGCCTCGAATCCGGCGACGACCGCGTCCTGGAGAGGAGCGGCAAGAAGATCACGGTGGCCCAAGTCGAACAGGCGGTGGCCTGGACCCGGGCCGCGGGCATTAAAAGCGCCGGGCATTTCATCTTCGGCCTCCCCGGCGAAACGGAGGAGACGGCCCAAAAGACGATCGCATTGGCCCGCCGGCTGGATCTCGATTTCGCCCAGTTCTACGCGGCGGTGCCGTATCCGGGATCGGCCCTCTTCGACGAGGCCGTGCGCGAAGGCCGGATCCGGGACGATTCCTGGCGCTCGTTCAATCAGGCCGATTTCGTCATGGATCTTCCCGGCATCGCCCGGGCGGCCCTTTACAGGACGAGGAGAAAAGCCTATCATGCTTTTTATTTCAGGCCGAGAACGCTGAAAACGGCGCTGTCCCAGGCTTCCCTGCGGGGCCCGATCGCGAGCGGGGCGCGCGCCGTGAAAAAGCTCTTCAAAAAAATATCTTTGACGTGGGACGACGAATGATCATTCTGGGAATTTGGGACGGGCACGACGCCGGGGCCGCCCTCATCCGCGACGGCGAGATCGTCTTCGCCGCGAACGAGGAGCGCTTCACCCGGAAGAAGCTCGACGTCGAGTTTCCCTCGCTTTCGATCCGCGAAGCGCTCGAGTTCGCCGGCCTCCAACCCGGGGACGTGACCTGCGTCGCGGTCTCCACTTCGGATTTCGCCAAGACCCTGACCCGCGTTTTCCCCGGCCTCAAGCGCCGCTATTATCTCATCCGGAGGCGGAAAATCGCGCCGTCCTTCCTGAACGGGATCGGCAAGAAGGCGAAATACGCCTTGACCGAGATCGGGCCGAGCCGGATGGCGAAATGGATCAGCTCCCGGGCCGTCGAAAAATCGCTCTCGAAGTTGGGGTTCGGCCGCGTAGAACTCGTCTGGGTCGAACACCATCTGGCCCATGCCGCGGCCGCGGTCGGGACGAGCCCGCATGAAAAAGGGCTGTTCCTGAGCCTCGACGGCATCGGCGACGGCCTCTCGGGGATGATCGGGACGTTCGCCGGGGCGAAGCTCGAGGTCCTCAAGCGGTTCTCCGGGAAGAATTCGCTGGGCCTGTTTTTCGAGCACGTCACGAACCTCCTCAACATGCGGGAGCTCGAGGACGAAGGCAAGGTCATGGCCCTGGCCGGCTTCGGCTATCCCGTGCCCGACGACGAAAATCCGCTCATGGACTGGTTCGAGACAGACGGCCTCGATCTCCGCTCGAAATACCATTCCTGGAAGCTCCACGCGAAGCTCGAGAAGATCCTCGCCCTTTATCCCTCCGAGCAATTCGCCTACATGGCCCAGCGCGTCCTGGAGGCGAACATCGTCAAGCTGGTCGAAAACGCCTGCCGGGCCACGGGCCTGTCCGACGTCGTCTACGCCGGGGGCGTCGCGTCCAATATCAAAGTGAACATGCTGCTGAAGAATTCCGGGGCCGTGAAGAACCTCTATGTCTTTCCCCACATGGGCGACGGAGGGCTGGCCCTCGGAGCGGCCGTCTTCGCCGGCCAGGCGCGGCAGGGGATTTCCCGCTATCCGCTCGATGACCTGTTCCTCGGCCCAGGATATTCGAGCGCCGAGGTCGAGGAGGAAATCCGGAAATCGGGCCTCGCCTTCCGGAAGGTGGAGCGCATCGAGGACACGGTCGCCGAGCTCATCAGCGACGGGCAAATCGTCCTCTGGTTCCAGGGCCGGATGGAATACGGGCCCCGGGCTCTCGGCCACCGGAGCATCCTGGCCCTTCCCGGCAGCCTCGACCTCAAGAACAAGCTGAATATCTATCTGAAAAAAAGGGTCTGGTACCAGCCGTTCTGCCCGACGATGCTCGCCGACGCCGCGGCCGAAATGCTGGAGGATAGCGGCGGAGCGGGCAATCCTTTCATGACGGTCGGCTACCGGGTCAAGTCCCGCTACGCCGACCGCCTCGCGGCCGTCATCGGCGCCGACCATTCCTGCCGGCCCCAGATCCTCGCCGGAGACGCGTCGCGCTACGGCCGGCTGCTCGAGCAGGTCAAAGCCCTCACCGGCTTCGGCGTCGTGCTCAATACGAGCATGAACAAGCACGGCGAGTCGATCATCAACAGTCCCCGGGAGGCGCTCGCGCTTCTCGCCGGCAGCCGGTTCGAGACCCTGGCGATCGAGGACTTTCTGGTTTGGAAAAAATAAAGCGCTTCGCCCCGCTCGCCCCGATCCCGGTCGTGCTGGCGGTCTATGCCCTGGCCTTCTCCGAGGACCAGGGCCGGATCGTCGAGCGCCTGAAATCCCTTTCGCCCCTTTTCCTGGCGGCCGCGTTTTTCCTGTTCGTCGCCCTGTTCGTCGTCTCCCGTAAGGACCTCCTCGCGCCGTTCGCTTCCGTCTCGCGGAGCGAGGGACTCGTCCTCGCCGCGCTTCTCGTTTTCGCCTTCGGCCTCGCGTTTTTCGTCGCGCCGAAAACCCACCGGATCTATTACGACGAGAACATCTACCTCCATATCGGCCAGAGCATCGCCTCGACCCAGAAAGCCCAGATGGTCAATTTCGGCGAAATCAAGGACGGCCGGCTCCTCGCGGGCGAGGGGGAATACAACAAGCAGCCGAACGCCTATCCCTTCCTCCTCAGCCTTTTCTACGCGATCTTCGGCCGGAGCGAAAACCTCTCGTTCCTCATCAATAATCTTTTCCTCCCCCTGTCCTGCCTCCTCGTCTTCGCCATCGGATTTCTCCTCAGCGGGAGGGCCGGGCTCGGGCTCTCCGCGGCCGCCGTTTTCGCCGTCATCCCCCAGAACATCCTCTGGCACAACACGACGTCCGTCGAGCCGGCGAACACGTTTTTCCTCATCCTCGCCGTTTTCATCTTTCTCGTCTTTTTGAGATCCGGCAAGAGGCGCCTGCTCTTCCTGGCCGCGGCCTGCGCCTGCTTCACGGTCCAGTTCCGCCTGGAGTCCGGCCTCATCTTTCCCCTGCTCGCGGTGCTGGCCTTCATCGAAAATCCGAAAGCCCTGAAACGGTCCGACGCTCTCTACGCGCTTTCCCTCGGCCTGTTTCTTCTCCTGCCCCATGCCCTGCATCTCTATTGTTTCCAGGGACATCCATGGGGGGCGGGCCAGGACAAGTTTTCCATCTTCTACGTCCGCCCCAACCTCCTGAGCAACGGGCTGTTCTTCCTCGACAACAAGGATTTTCCGGCCCTGCTGACGGCCGCCTTTTTCGTCGCGCTTTTCGTCCGGCGCCTGGCCAAGGAAAAGATCATGCTCCTGTTCTGGCTTCTTTTTTTCTGGGGCGTCTTTCTCTTTTTTTACGCTGGCAGCTACCATTACGGCGCCGACGTCCGGTTCGTCCTGATGGCCCTTCCCCCGTTCAGCCTCCTGGCCGGCCTCGGGCTTTCTTCGCTCGACGGCGAGATAAAAAAACTCACCGGGAAAAATATTCCGCTGGCCGCGGGCGTCGTCCTCGCCGCGTTTCTTTGGTTCCTGCCCAAGGCTTCGGCCGTCGGAGAAGAGGCTTGGGCGGCCAGGGCCGACCATCAGTACGCCAAGGTCATGGCCGAAAAGCTCCCCTCCGACGCCATCGTCTTCACCCACAATCCGAACATGTTCCTTTTCTGGGGGAGAAGCGCGGCCCAGGCCTCGATCCTGGCCGGCTGCGATCGGGCCCGCCTGGAAGAATGGAAGGCCCGGTTTCCGGGCGGGATCTTTTTTCATTTCAATTTCTGGTGCAACGTGAGCGACCCGGTCCAACAGAGCTTCTGCGCCAGGATTCTGGAGAAATTCCGCCATCAGGAGGTCCTGAAATTCGGGGCGAGGGAATATAAGTATGTTTTATATAGGATAGATGGGATGGATTGACACCCTATCGGCGCCCATAATAATATCCTTTTATCCATATCTTTTTTTCCTTGGAGGAGAGCCCGTGAATATTCGTCGTCAGGCCGGTTTCTCCAGGAAAACCATGGCTGTTCTTGTCCTTGTTCTAAGCCTCGCGAGCTTTTCCCTGTTTTCCCTGGGCAGAAGCGGCCCGAAACGATCCATCGATATCAACGCCCCGCTGAGTTGGATCCGGGGCTATACCCTGATTATGCTCAAGGACAGCGATATCCGTTCCGTGAACGAGGCCCGGGATTTCATCGCCGGCGAAGGCGGAACGATCGCCGTCGTTTCGGAGGGCCATGCCATGCTCGGCTGGGTCCCGCCCTCGGTCGCGGACCGGATCGTGGGAAAGCACGGCATCGAATCCGTCCATTACAAGCCGGTCGACACGGAAACGCTGGAATACGGGGACGACATCACCCGGACCTTCGTCAACGTCTTCAACTCCGCGACAGCGGGCGAGATCGAACGGCTGTCCCGCTCTCCGCGGAAAGCGGGAGATCCGCTGATCAAGGACGCCCTGGAGCACCCGTTCACCGATCCCCGGGACATCACGGCGAATCTCGCGGACAAACGGGTCGACTGGGGCGAGGACGCGGCCAGGACCGCGGCCAACCAGGGCATCTTCCCGGGCTACAGCGATTCCATGACCGGGACGATCACCTACGCGCTTTTATTCGTCGAAAGCAACGGGGCCTATGATGGCGATTTGTATGACTGGACGCCCGCGGCCGTGGATAAAGTCAACAGCGAATGCATAACGGGCGCCTCGTGGTGGTCCAGCAAAGCCGCCTCTTACGGCAAGACGGCGACCTTTACCATACGACCTATCGTTCCGACCAGGACGGAAATGCGGCAGCCATACGAGCCCATCCTCCATAAGTCGGATGAGGATGGTTTATGGATCAACAAGGTCATGGAAAATATGGGGTATTCCACCGGAGACCAGTGGGCCCGGGTGACCGCCTACAACGCCTGGCTCAAGAGCTACACTAACGCGCAGTGGGCCTATACCTGCTTCTTCTGCTACAATCCTCCCGGGGCTTCGAGCACTTTCACCGACGGCTATTTCGCCTACGCCTACCTGGGCGGCCCCTACATCCAAATGCTCTACCGGAACGACGGCTGGGGGTTGGACGCTACCCGTTATATCTTCTCCCACGAGACGGGGCATATCTTCTGGGCCTGCGACGAATACTTCCAGGCGGGATACGGCGGGTGCGAGAGCTGCCTCCCCTGCAGCTCGTTCCGGCCTGTCACAAACGGCAATTGCGCCCATCCGAGCTGCAATCCCAACCCGGTCCCCTGCATCATGAGGAACAATGAAGACGCGATCTGCAACTTTACCGCCCAGATGATCGGATGGGATGTGCCGCTGCAGACCCTGATCATCCAAACGGGAACGGGAGGGACGACGAGCCCGAGCCCCGGCGCCTACACATATGACCGGGGGACGAGCGTCATCGTCACGGCCGTGGCCGACAGCCGCTACCGGCTCAAAAACTGGTCCGGCGACGCTTCGGGCAGCGCCAATCCCGTGACCGTCACGCTGACCGGCGATAAGACGGTCAAGGCCAATTTTGAGCGGATCATCTATTCCCCGACGAATGTCGTCGGCGAGAAGGTGCTGAATCGGACGTTGGGCCAGGCTGAGCGCATCAACGTCCTCACCTGGGCGGCCAACGCCAACAACAGCGATCTGACCATCGTGAGCTACAAGATCTATCGCGTCAACGGAAGCACGAGGACGGAGGTCGGCGCCGTGGCGGCGGGAGCGGAATTGAAATTCCTTGTGCGCAAGGCGGGCAAAGACACACAGTACACCTACGAAATCGTCGCCGTGAACAACGAGCCGCGGGAAGGCGACGCGGCCTCGGTGACCTTCCGTTGATCGGCGATAAAGGAGACGGAATCATGAAAAGAACGCTTGTCCTGGGATTGATGATGTTCCTGGCCGCCGGCGCGGCCTTCGGCTCGATCATGCTCAAAGTGTCCAGCTTCTCCCCGGCGGACGCCGACTTCAAAAGCATCTACGGCGGGGGGATGACCTACGGCGGAGAACTGTCGTTCGCGGCCGGCAAAAGCCTCGAGTTCTGGCTCGGGGCGAGCACGTTTTCCAAAACGGGGAAAACGAGCTATACGCTGGAGGAGACGAAGCTGTCGCTCATCCCCATCAGCGCCGGAATGAAATTGAAGATCACGCTGAGCAAGAGCATCTCCCCCTACATCGCCGTCGGGGCGGAATACGTCCTCTATAAAGAATCCAACGCGATCGGCAGCGTGAGCGCGAGCGGCTTCGGGTTCATCGGGAAAGGCGGCCTGTTCGTGCAAGTGGCCGACTTTTTCGGCCTCGACGCCCACCTCGCCTATTCGTCCTGCACGATCACCTCCACGGACTTCAAGTTCGATGTCGGGGGGCTCGAGTTCGGGGCCGGGCTCGTTTTTATTTTCTAGCCGCTTCCGGCGCGAGGCCCGCGCCGTCCCGGCATAGCCTGCAAAGCGCCAAAGGATTAGGCCCGGCCGCGGATATTTTCGTATAATGGGACGGCGGTCCCATGAGCCTCGATTTTCTGAACGACGTCTCCGACTTCAAGGACTTCGTCCGGGCTTTGGACAACAACGAGCGCGGGGTCCGGATTTCGGGCCTGACCGATCCGGCCAAGCCGTTTTTTTTCTCCTTCCTGGCCCGGAGCCTTCCCCACAAAAGCCTGGTTCTCATCCAGCCCGGCGAATTTTCACCGGCCCGGTTCGAGGAGCGCTGCGCGTTTTTTCTTTCCCGGCTCGGATCTCTCCTCCAGGCCAGGTCGTTTCCTCCGCTCACCGAAAGCCTCGTTCAGGAAGCGCCGCCTTCGCTCGACGCGGTCTCGTCCCGGATGCGCTTCTTCCACGATCTACTGATCCGGCCGCCGGCGCTCGTCGTGACGAACCTCGCCGGCCTTCTGCGGCCCGTGCCCGAGCCCGGCCGCCTTCCGGATCTTTTCCTGCGGCTCGACAAGAATTCGTTCTATGAGCGGGACCGGCTGCTCCAGACGCTGGCCGCGTTCGGCTATATCCGGGAGGACCTGATCTCCTTCCGCGGGGAATACGCGGGACGGGGCGGCATCGTCGACGTTTTCTCGCCCTGGCGGAACGCGCCGTTCCGGATCGAATACGGCGGCGACGAAATCGTCTCGATCCGCGAATTCGACCTTTCCACGCAGCGTTCCATCCGGCGGCTGGACAGCGTCCTGCTCCCTTCGCTCCTGGAATCCGCCGGCCCCGGGGACCGGTTCGTGCCGTTCACGGGCTATGTCAAAGACGCGGTCTTCGTCATCGACCGGGTCGAGGACGTCGACAGGGAATGGGACGAGGCGCACGCGGAGCTCGCGGCCGCGGGAAACCCGTCCGCGGGCGATTTCTCCGCGCTCTGGAGCGAGGTCCGCGGAAAAGCCGTGATCGCCGGGGAATTCGGGCCGGACCAAGGGCCGAAAGACTTTCATTTTCCCTTCCAGTCCGTCCCCCGGTTCGACAACAAGATCCCGTTCTTCCTGGACTACATGCGCCGGCTCCAGCGGGAGCGGGACCGCGGCTATATCTTTCTCTCGAGCCCGGCCATCCGGAAAAAGATCGGCGATCTGCTCACGGAGAACCGGATCGAGAAACGGGATTCGGAAACGGCGCTGGCCAATCCCACGAGCGGCGAGCTGATCCTCCTCCTCGGCGATCTCGAGCGGGGATTCTGCTACCCGCGCGAGAAGATTTTGTTCTTCGCGGAAACCGACATCATCACCGAGGAGAGGGTCGTCGTCAGCCGCCCTTCGGTCCGGCCGTCGCTCACCCAGTTCCAGGACCTGAAATCCGGCGACTTCATCGTCCACGCGGATTACGGCGTCGGCGTTTTCCTCGGGCTTCTCAGAATGGACGTGGACGGGGGCGCCCGCGAGTTCATGGAGCTCCGCTACCGCGACGACGACAAGCTCTACGTTCCCGTCGAGGATTTGAATCTCGTCCAGAAATACGCCCAGGTCGGAGCGGCCCTTCCTCCGCTCGACAAGCTGGGCTCGAACTCCTGGCAGAAGACCAAGGGCCGGACGAAAAAGGCGGTCGAACAGCTGGCCAGGGAGCTTCTCGAGCTGTACGCCCAGCGGAAAGCGGCCAAGGGCTTCGGCTTCAGCGCCGAAGGGGAGTGGCAGGCCGAATTCGAGAAAACCTTCGAATACGAGGAGACCGAGGACCAGCTCCGCTCCATCCGGGAGATCAAGAACGACATGGAGGCGGATTCCCCGATGGACCGGCTGCTGTGCGGCGACGTGGGCTATGGAAAGACCGAAGTGGCCATGCGGGCCGCCTTCAAGGCCGTCATGGACGGGAAGCAGGTCGCCATCCTCTGCCCGACGACCGTCCTGGCCAGCCAGCACATGAAGACGTTCACGGGCCGGCTGGTCCTTTTCCCCGTCCGCGTCGCGGAACTGACCCGGCTCCAGTCCAAGGCCGAACAGCAGAAGATCGTCGACGACCTGAAAAAAGGACGGCTCGACGTCGTCATCGGCACGCATCGGCTCCTTTCGAAGGACATCGAATTCTTCGACCTCGGGCTTCTCATCATCGACGAGGAGCAGCGCTTCGGCGTCAAGCACAAGGAAAAGATCAAGCAGATGAAGGCGAACATCGACGTCCTGACCCTGACGGCGACGCCGATTCCGCGGACGCTCAACTTTTCCCTCACGGGACTGCGCGACATCAGCCTGATCGAGACGCCGCCCCGGGACCGGCTGGCGGTCCACACGGCCGTGACGACGTTCAGCCCGAAGCTCGTGGCGACGGCGGTCAAGCAGGAATTGGCCCGCGGCGGGCAGGTCTATTATATCTTCAACAAGATCGAAGAGATGGAGCCCATGGCGGCCAAGATCGTGGAATGGGTGCCGCAGGCCAGGGTCGTGACGATCCACGGCCGGATGACCCCCCGCGAGCTCGAGAAACGAATGCTCGATTTCATCGAGGAAAAATATAACGTCATGGTCTCCACGACGATCATCGAGAACGGCATCGATATCCCGCTCGTGAACACGCTGATCGTCCACCGGGCGGACCACTTCGGCCTGGCCCAG
>Ga0315278_10007274_pt1 | contig 10109 bp, 6 predicted proteins | sample YL17G06_0_MG_FD_203880 | JGI IMG/M metagenome (GOLD analysis project Ga0315278, IMG submission 203880) | Sediment microbial communities from Yellowstone Lake, YNP, Wyoming, USA - YL17G06_0 | ecosystem: Environmental > Aquatic > Freshwater > Lake > Sediment | place: USA: Wyoming | collected... | reverse complement strand
GGATCTTCGTAGAGTGCGAGGACGCCGCGAATCGGCGTCCGCTTCGCGAACGGGTTAAACATGGGAGGCCTCCGCGGCCTGCTTCGACGCGGGCTTGGCGTTCCCCTTCGCCGTCCAGAGCACCGACTTCACCTCCGCGATGGAGATGGCCGGGAAGAAGCGGCAGAAGAGGAGGAACCACATGAAGAACCATCCGAACGATCCGGCGAGAACGCTCCAGTCGAAGATCGTGGGACGGTAGTAGCCCCAGTTGGACGGCAGGAAGTCGCGATGGAGCGACGTGATGATGATGGTGAATCGCTCGAACCACATGCCGACGTTCACCAGGAGCGACACGACGAACATGACCGGGATGCTCCGGCGGAGTTTCTTGAACCAGAAGACCTGCGGCACGACGACGTTGCACGTGACCATGGTCCAGTACGCCCACCAGTAGGGCCCGCCGGCGCGATTCAGGAAGGTGAACCGCTCGAACGGGTTGCCGCTGTACTGGGCGATGAAGAACTCGGTGGCGTACGCGTACCCGACCATCATCCCCGTGACGAGAATGATCTTGTTCATGTTCTCGAGGTGATGGAGCGTGACGTAATCCTCCATGTTGAAGACCTTCCGGAGGATCACGAGGAGCGTCACGACCATGGCGAACCCGGAGAAGATGGCGCCCGCCACGAAGTAGGGCGGGAAGATCGTCGTGTGCCACCCCGGGAGGATCGACGTCGCGAAGTCGAAGGAGACGACGCTGTGCACCGAGAGAACGAGCGGCGTCGAGATGCCGGCCAGCATCATGTAGGCGCGCTCGTAGTGCTGCCAGTGGCGCTCGCTTCCGCGCCAGCCGAGCGAGAGGACGCCGTAGATGGCGCGCTTCCAGCCGCTGTTCCGGTCCCGCAGCGTCGCGAAGTCGGGGATGAGCCCCACGTACCAGAAGCAGAGCGAGATCGTGAAGTAGGTGCTGACCGCGAAGACGTCCCAGATGAGGGGCGAGCGGAAGTTCACCCATAGGAGACGCCAGTTCGGATACGGCACGAGCCAGTACGCGAACCACGGGCGGCCGACGTGGATGAGCGGGAAGAGCCCCGCCGTCATGACCGCGAAGATCGTCATCGCCTCGGCCGACCGGTTGATGGCGGTGCGCCACCGCTGGCGGAAGATGTGGAGGATCGCCGAGATGAGCGTCCCGGCGTGCCCGATGCCGATCCAGAAGACGAAGTTGGTGATGTAGGTACCCCAGCCGACGGGGTGCATGATTCCGAGGATCCCGAGGCCGCTCTGCATCTGATAGGCAAGCGTCGCGCCCATCTGCGCCACCAGGAGGAGGCAGGCTCCGAACGCCACCTTCCAGAGATGTCCGGGCTTCTTCTCCGTCGGCGCCGCCACCTCGGCGGTGATGTCCCCGAAGGACTTCCGGTGGTCGATGAGGGGCGGCTCGCTCAGCACCGCGGCGACCTGCTCGCTCACGCGGAGGCCTCCTCTCGATTGCGGATCTTGGTCTGGTAGGTGATCGACGGGAGCGTGTTCAACTCCTCCAGCACGTGATAGCCGCGATCGTTCTTCGCCAGCTTCGCGACGCGGCTCTGCGGGTCGTTCAGATCGCCGAAGACGATGGCGTTCGTGGGACAGGTCTGCATGCACGCGGTCTGGATGTCGCCGTCCTGGACCGGGATGCCGAGCGCCTTGGCCTTCTCCTTGCCGTCGCGGATCCGCTGCACGCACATCGTGCACTTCTCCATGATCCCCTTGGAGCGGACGGTCACGTCGGGGTTCAGCACGAGGCGGAGCGATTTCTCCTTCACCTCGCTGTATTCCCACCAGTTGAACCGCCGCGCCTTGTAGGGGCAGTTGTTCGAGCAGTACCGCGTGCCGACGCAGCGATTGTAGGTCTGGACGTTCAGCCCTTCCGCGGAGTGGGTCGTGGCGAGGACCGGGCAGACCGTCTCGCAGGGCGCGTTCTCGCAGTGCTGGCAGAGCATCGCCTGGTGAACCGTCTCGGGATTCTCCGGATCGCCCGAGTAGTAGCGGTCGATCTTGATCCAGTCCATCTCGCGTCCCTGGCGGATGACCTGCTTGCCGACGACGGGGACGTTGTTCTCGGAGCGGCAGGCGACCATGCAGGCGCTGCAGCCGATGCAGGCCGTCAGGTCGACCGCCATCCCCCACTTGTGGCCGGGATACTTGTGGCGCGTCCACATGCTCGGCAGATGATCGTGCGAATCGTTCCCGGAGCGCGGATCCTTCTGGTACTCGCCGAAGGTGCTCTCGAAGATGATCGGCCGGTTTTCCGCCGACTGGTGCCCCTGCGACATGGCGACAGGAGCGCGGCGTCCCGTGTTCTGGATCTTGACCGCGATGCCGGAGGTGCCGATTCGCCCGCCGGTAACCTCCGCGAGCGCGAAGGCGTTCTGTCCGACGCGGTTCCCCACGCGGCCGGCGGCCGAGCGGCCGTAGCCGACGGCGATGGCCACGACGTCAGGGTGGAGCCCGGGCTGGATGAAGACCGGAATCTCGATCTTCGCGTGCCCGGCGTCCACGACGATGACCTCGCCGGCCAAGATGTTCTCCGTCGGCCCGGTGAGCCCCATCTGCTTCGCGCGGGAGGGCGCGATGAGGGCGACGTTGTCCCAGGCGACCTTGGTGACCGGGTCGGGGACTTCCTGGATCCACGCGTTGTTCGCGCTCCGGCCGTCGTAGAGGGCCGTCGGCGTGAAGAGGACCAGCGTGAGCGCGTTGTCGGCCCCGGCCGGCGGCTCCGGAAGGCCGGCCATCGAGCCGGAACGGAACGGGCGCGGCGACGCCGCCGGAGTATCGAGCTGGACGACGCCGGTGCGGAGCGCCCCTTCCCAGAATAGTTCGAACGGAGCGGCGGCATCGGCGGCCGGGTAGACCTCGGTGCGCCAGCGCTCCTTCAGCCAGTCGTGCCAGGTCGCGGTCGTGGCGGCGAGCGATCCCTTGCCGATGTACCGGGACCAGGCGAGCAGCGTCTCCTGGAAGGGGCGAACGTCACAGAGCGGCGAGATCGTCGGCTGGGTGAGCGAGTGGACGCCGCGGCGAGGCTCGTGATCGTTCCAAGACTCGAGGTGGCTCGTGTCCGGCGCCACGGCGTCGCAGAGGAGCGCGGTTTCATCGATCCGGTCCGCGAACGAGATCGCGAACGGAACGCGCTTCATCGCCTCAGCGAACCCGACCGCCGCGGGAAGCGTGAACGCGGGGTTCACTCCGTAGACGAGGAGGGCTCCGACGTCGCCCGCCTTCATCCGCTCGACGAGCCGCGCCATCGACTCCTCCGAGCCCTGCGCCTGGTTCGAGGCGGAGGCGGCGTTCACCGTCACGCCCTCGTTGCCGAGCGCGCTGTTCAGGAGGTTCACGGCCACCTGGAGCGCGACGGCGTGCGCCGCGGGAGCGGACTGCGGGCCCGCGAGGACCAGGCTGCGGCCCCGCGCCTCCCAGAGTTCGTTGGCCAGCGCCGCGAGCGTTCCCTGCGGAATGCCGGCGGCCGGTTCCACGCTCTCGGCCGAGAAGGGCCTGAGCGCGCTGGCGACCGCGGCGTCGCCGGAGAGGCTGCCGCGCGGCTCTCGAACGAGCAGCTCGTGGGCCAGGGCCATCGCGACGGGATAGAGATCGTTGGGGCGGACCCGGACCCGCCGGTCGGCGTTCGTCCCGGTGAGGCTCATCGAGGGCTCGACGACGATCAGACGGCTCATGGCGCCCGACTCGGGACGGCGGCGGCTCGAGAAGCCGCGCGCGAATTCCACGGGCGAAAGCCACGAGCCGAGGAAATCGGCGCCGAGCGACACGATGACGTCCGCCTTCTCGAGGTCGTAGCCCGGCACGAGGCGCGAGCCGTACGAGAGCTCCTGCGCCCGGGCGATCGAGTCGCTCGAGACGGCGTCGTAGACGACGTGCTCCGCCGCCGGGAAGGCGCGAAGGAATTCCCCGGCGAGCGCCAGCGTCGAGGGGCTGTTGATCGTCCCCGAGAGGAGGACGACCGACTTCCCCTGCTCCGCGGCCTGCTGGAGGGCGCGCACGGCCTTCTTGTCGACCTCGCCCCACGTCGCGGCGCTCGCCGCTCCGTTGGAGCGCTGGATCGAGGCCGGCGACTTGAGCCGATCCGGATCGTACAGATTGAGCACCGACGACTGCCCGCGGGCGCAGAGGCCGCCACGCGAGAGCGGATGGTCGGGATTGCCCTCGAGCTTGATCGGACGGCCCTCGCGAGTCTTCACCAGGACGCCGCACGCCGCGGGACACTCGCCGCAGGTCGACGCGTAGTAGAGGGCGTTGCCGGGGGTGATCTCCTCCGGGGCCTTCAGGTACGGGAGGATCTTTTCGACAGGCTTCCGCGCGCACCCCGCCGCGGCGAACGCCGCGCCCGCGCCGAGGAGCTTCAGGAAGTCGCGGCGGGATGGAAGATCCGTCGCCTCCTCGCTCGGCGTCCTGAACTCGCGCGATTGGAGAGCGCGAACGCCCGGATCCCCCTCGAGATCGGCCACGCTCGTCCAGTACTTCGGAGCCATCGGCGTCGGTTCCTCTACATGTGACATGCGCTGCACTCCTGCGTCGCCTGCTGCTTGTTCTGCCTGTGGCAGCTGATGCACCACCCCATCTTCAGCGGCGCGACCTGCTTCACGACGTCCATGTTCTGGACTTCACCGTGGCATTGCTGACAGGTGATTCCCTTCGCGACGTGCCACTTGTGCGGGAAATAGACGTGGTCGGGAAGCCGGTGAACTCGAACCCACCCGACACTCTGATCCGACTGGTAGAGGCTCGTCAGTTTCTGGATGTTCGGCTTGTCGACGGCCACCACGGTGTGGCAGTTCATGCAGACGTTCTCCGCCGGGATCGTGGCGTGCCGCGACCGTTCCGCGTTGGAGTGGCAATAGAGGCAGGGGATCTTGTTCGTCCCCGCGTGGATCTTGTGGCTGAACGGGATCGGCTGAGTCGGAGCGTATCCGATGTTGCTGAACGTGTCGAAGAACGCCCACGCTCCCGCGCCGAGCACGGCAACGACGAGAAGTGGGAGGAGGCGGCTTCCGGTCTGAGGGCTCACTGCGGGTTTCACTACCTCCTAAGTACCAGAAGGGCGCGAAAAGATAGAGCAACGAAAAAAACCTTGTGAACTATGTCACATGGGTCGCGAGAGCGTCAAGCGACAAGGATCGCGAGATGGAACCGGGGCGGCTCGCGGCGCAATCTAGCGTAGGATGCCCCGCCCGCCAACCACCAAGTGAGCTTCGCCGAACGATTTCGCGCGGTGGCATCTCGCGGCGAATTCGGCGCTTCCGCGGATTGCTCCCGAACCCCGTCCTCTCTATACTCTCTGCGCCGTGACCACCCGAAGCCCGTCCCCTGCCACCCTACGCCTCGATCTCCGGAGCCGAATCGGCCAGCGGGGCGGCCTTTCGACGCCCGGCGAGCCGGAGCCGCCGGATCCGTTCGAGCTCCCGGCCCTTTCGGGTCGCATCGAGCCGTTCGACCGCACCGACTTGGCCCTCCTGCGCGAGGCTCGCGAGGGCCGGCCCGGGCGGCCACTCTTCTACTGGGAGAGCCCAGAGGGCGAGGTGGTCCTCGGCTGGGGCGCCGTCGCCTCGTTCCACGCCCATGGAGGAACCCGGTTCGCGGACGCCCATGCCTGGATCACGCGGCTCGCCGCCCTCGCCACCCTGACTGGTGCCCCCCGTGGGCCTCGTCCCGAGAGTTACCTCGTCGCGATCGGCGGGTTCGCGTTCGATCCGCTCGGCGGTTGGGGCGCGGGCTTCGAGCCCGCCTCCTTCATCGTGCCGCGCGTCCTCATCCATCATCGCCCCGACGTCGGGCCGATTCGAATCGTCTGGAAGCGCGACGACGATCCGGCATCCGGCGAGGCGAACGACCAAGCCCCGCGGGTCGAATGGACGCCCGAAGTCCCCTGCGGCGTCCGGGACGAGGCCCTGGCCGCCCAGGGATCGTGGGAGGGCGCTGTCGCCGACGCCCTTCGGGGGATCGATGGGGGCGCGATCGAGAAGGTGGTCCTGGCGCGGCGCGTCCACGCCTCCCTCCCGATCGGCTTCGATCCGCTCGATCTCCTGGAGCGGCTTCGCGAGCGCCACCCGGGGTGCTATCGCTTCCATTTCGATTTCGGCCTCGGCGGCGTCTTCCTCGGCGCGAGCCCCGAACGGCTCGTGACGCTTCGCGGCGTGCGCGTCGCCTCGGACGCCATCGCCGGCACGGCCGTCCGCCCCGACGACGCGGCCGAAGAGGGCGACGTCATCGCCGCCCTTCGCGGCAGCACGAAGGACCGAAGCGAGCACGAGATCGTGGTGCGCCACATTCAGGACGCGCTCGCGCCGTTCGCCGGCGAATTGTCAGTGGATCCCGAGCCGGACGTGCAGCGCCTTCGGCGGCTCCTCCATCTCCGCACGCGCATCGCCGGAAAGATGCCGAAGGGGACGCACATCCTGAGCCTCGCCGAGCGGCTCCACCCCACGCCGGCGGTGGCCGGCAGCCCGCAGGAGAAAGCGCTCGACTGGATCGCGGCGCGGGAGCCGGGCGACCGCGGATGGTATGCGGGGCCGATCGGGTGGATGACGGCGGGCGGCGACGGCGATTTTGCCGTCGGACTGCGCGGCGCGTTCGTCGCCGGGCGTCAGGCGCTCCTCGCCGCCGGCGCCGGCATCGTCTCGGGTTCCGATCCGACCCTCGAATGGAAGGAGACCGAGGGAAAGCTCTCGGCCATGCGCGATGCCCTCGAAGACGTCTGACGCCGTCCGCGCGGCCTCGCATTCCGACACTGGAGCCTTGAACGTGGCGTGGGCGCTCGCGCTCGTCGAGTCGATGGCCGAGGGCGGCGTCACCGACGCGGTAGTGTCGCCGGGATCGCGAAACGCGCCGCTCGTGCTCGCGCTCGACCGTTCGCGCGTGCGAACGCACGTCGCCATCGACGAACGGGCCGGCGCCTACTTCGCGCTCGGCTTGGCGCGCGCGTCGCGGCGCCCCGTCGCGGTGGTGACGACGTCGGGGACTGCCGCCGCGAATCTCCATCCGGCGGCGCTCGAGGCGCTCTACGGCCGGGTTCCTCTCATCCTCCTGACCGCCGACCGCCCGCCGGAGCTTCACGGCACGGGCGCGCCGCAAACGATCGACCAGACCGCGCTCTTCGGCACGGGCGTCCACTGGTTCGCCGACGCGGGGACACCCGAGCCGGGCGACGCGGGGCTCCGTCATGCCGAATCGCTCGGCGCTCGCGCGGTGGCCGTCGCGTGGTCGCCTCCCGCGGGTCCGGTGCACCTGAACCTTCCCTTCCGCGAGCCGCTCCTCCCCGAGCCCGGGGCAATGGCGGCGCGACGCGGCGCGCTCTCGCCGTCGAGCGCGGACCGGCCCGAGGCGCCGGTCGCGGGCGCCGCGCCGGCCGCGTCGATCCGGCGCGTCGCCCGGGCGCTCCGCGGGCGCCGGCAGGGTCTCATCGTCTGCGGGCCCCTCGACGGAGGCGCGGCGTTCGCGGCGGCCGTCACGCGGCTCGCGGCCGCGACCGGCTATCCGATCCTCGCCGACCCTCTCTCGGGTCTTCGATTCGGTGGCCACGATCGCTCGAACGTCTTCGGCCTCTACGATCTCTTTCTTCGGTCGCCCCGTTTCGCGGAGTTCGCGGCGGCGGACGCCATCGTGCAGTTCGGCGCGCCCCTCACGTCGAAGACGTATCATCTCCACGCCGCGCGCCATCCCTCCGCGTATCGCGTCCTGGTGGACGAGGCCGGGGAGCCGCGCGACCCCTCGCGGCTGACGCGCGAGATCGTGCAGGGCGATCCGGCCGCCACGGCGGCGGCGCTCGCAGACGCGCTCGCGAAGGGTTCGGAGCCCCTTCCGGAATGGAGCGCCTCCTTCCGGCGGGCCGAACGGGCGGCGGCCGAAGTCGTCGCGCGGCATCTCGACTCCGCCGCCTCACTCGGCGAGGAGGGAGTTTTTCCCGCGCTCCTCGACGCGATGCCCGATGGAGCCGGCGGACCGGCGGGAGGCATTCTCTACGTCGGAAATTCGATGCCGATCCGCGATCTCGATCTCTCGGCCGCGCCGAGCGGGAAGCCGATCCGCGTCCTCGGCAATCGCGGCGTGAACGGAATCGACGGCGTCCTCTCGAGCGCGCTCGGCGCGAGCGCGGCGGGCGACGAGCCGCTCCTCGCGGTGATCGGCGACCTCTCGTTCCATCACGACCTGAACGGGCTCGCCGCGTTCCGGGAGGGACGGGCACGCGCCACGATCGTCGTGATCCAGAACGACGGCGGCGGCATCTTCTCGTTCCTCCCGGTGGCGCGGCACGACGAGGTCTTCGAACGCTACTTCGGCACGCCGCACGGGCTCGATCTGGCGAAAGCCGCCGCGCTCTACGGCCTTCCCCACCATCGCTGCACCACAGCGGAGGAGCTGCGGGATCGCGCCAGGGCGTCGCTCGCCTCCCGCGAGAGCGTCATCCTCGAGGTTCGGACCGATCGCGCCGAGAACCGCGCCGCTCATCACGCTCTCGCCGAGGCGGCGCGACGCGCGGTCGAGGCCGCGCTGTGAGCGCCGTTCCGGCAGGCCGCGGCCCGCGCGGGGCGGCGATCGAAACGCGAACGCTCCGGGGCCTCCCGTATGGAATCCGCATCGCCGGCGATCCCGGCGCCCCGGTCGTCCTTCTCCTGCACGGGTTCGCGGGCTCGAGCGAAGAGTGGCATCTCGTGAACGACGCCCTGACCGCGGCCGGCTATCGCGCCGTCGCGGTCGATCTCCCGGGCCACGGCCGGACCCTGGCGCCGGCCGGCATGCCGCTCGCCCGGTTCACCGCCGCGGAGACGGCGCTCGATCTCGTCTCGCTCCTCGACCAGCTGGGCGTGGAGCGGGCCCACTGGGTCGGATACTCCATGGGAGGCCGCCTCGCGCTCGCGGCGGCGCTCACGCGTCCGGAGCGGGTCGACACCCTCACACTCGAGAGCACCGCGCCGGGCATCGCGGACGACGCGGCGCGCGCGGCGCGCGTCCGGAGCGACGAAGCGCTGGCCGCCTCGATCGAATCGCGCGGCATCGAGTGGTTCGCGGAGTCGTGGGAGTCGCTTCCGATCTTCGCGAGCCAGCGGACGCTCCATGACGCCGTGCGGGCCGATCTGGCCGCGCGCCGGCGGCGAAACGACGCCGCGGGCCTCGCCGTCTCGCTTCGCGCCGTGGGTCAGGGCGCGCTTCCTTACGCCGGCGACCTGCTGGGGATGTTTCCGCGCCCGGTCCTTCTCCTGACCGGCGACCTCGACACCAAGTACGTCGAGCTCGCGGCCGCGATGGCTTCGCGATTTCCGATTCCGCTCCATCTCGTCGTTCCCGGCGCCGGGCACAACGTCCACCTCGAACAATCGGCGTGGTTCGTGCGATCGCTCCTCACGCACCTCCGGCGAAACGCCGGCACCGTGCCGCACGCTTCCCCCGTGATCCCGTGAAGGAGACCGTCATGACGATTCGCCCTGCGCTCGACTGGAAGCCGGTGACGGGAAATCCCCCCGACTTCCCCAACGGCTACCAAGACATCCTCTACGAGAAGGCCGAAGGCATCGCCAAGATCACGATCAACCGCCCCGAGGTCCGGAACGCGTTCCGCCCCCGCACGATCAAGGAATTGATCCGGGCCTTCGACCAGGCCCGCGAGGACGCGGAGGTCGGCGTCATCGTCCTGACCGGCGCAGGCGGCGAAGCTTTCTGCAGCGGCGGGGACCAGCGCGTGCGCGGGCACGCGGGCTACGTCGGCGAGGACAAGGTTCCCAGGCTGAACGTGCTCGATCTCCAGCGGCAGATCCGCACGCTCCCGAAGCCCGTCGTGGCCATGGTGGCGGGCTACGCCATCGGCGGCGGTCACGTCCTCCACGTCGTCTGCGATCTCACCATCGCGGCCGACAACGCGCGCTTCGGGCAGACGGGCCCCAAGGTCGGCTCGTTCGACGGCGGCTTCGGCTCCTCGTACCTCGCCCGCATCGTGGGACAGAAGAAGGCGCGCGAGATCTGGTTCCTCTGCCGGCAGTACGACGCCGCGCAGGCGCTGGAGATGGGCCTCGTCAACACGGTGGTCCCGCTGGAGCGGCTCGAAGAGGAGACGGTGGCGTGGTGCCGCGAAATGCTGGCGA
>Ga0315278_10007273_pt1 | contig 10109 bp, 9 predicted proteins | sample YL17G06_0_MG_FD_203880 | JGI IMG/M metagenome (GOLD analysis project Ga0315278, IMG submission 203880) | Sediment microbial communities from Yellowstone Lake, YNP, Wyoming, USA - YL17G06_0 | ecosystem: Environmental > Aquatic > Freshwater > Lake > Sediment | place: USA: Wyoming | collected... | reverse complement strand
ATATCAGCCGCGAGGCCATCCCGGTGGTCCCGGCGGCGCATTACTTCTGCGGCGGCGTGGCTGTGGATGAATACGGCCGCTCCAGTGTTGCCAACCTGTATGCGGTGGGCGAAGTCTCCTGCACCGGGCTGCACGGTGCCAACCGACTGGCTTCCACCTCGCTCCTGGAAGGGGTCGTGTGGGGCAGGCGCGCCGCCCGTGAGATTGAAGCCCGATTCTCGTCAGGCAAGCCCTCCTCCGTGCCAGGCCGCGAAGACATTCCCGCCTGGGATGAATCCAATCTCACCCAGGAGTCCGACCCGGCTCTCATCCAGGGTGACATGCAGACCATCCAGAACATCATGTGGCACTACGTAGGCCTGGTGCGCTCCGGCGACCGGCTTTCGCGCGCCATCCGCGAACTCCGCCACCTGCAAAATGAGATCGAGACCTTCTACCGCAAGACGAAACTGAGCGACAGCCTGATCGGCCTGCGCAACGCGGTGGAGGTGGGCCTGACCATCGGCGAGGCCGCCCGCCACAACCGCCAGAGCCGCGGCTGCCACTTCCGCTCCGACTCGGTGGACGGGGGGGACAGGTTGTTGTAGGATAAAAAAAGAGACGGATGCCGTCTCTTTTTATTTCTCCAGGCCGAATTCATTCCTTTTTGTCGTGCTTTTCCAGTTCCTTCAATTCGCCAGTGGCGATGAATACCGTCCTCTCGCAGATATTGCTCACCCGGTCAGCCAGGCGCTCCAGGTTGTGCGCCACCCACAGCAGCCAGTTGGCGCGCTCGATGGTCCTGGCGTCCTGGATAACGAACATCATCAGTTCGTTGTAGATCTGGTTGTAGAGCCCGTCCACTTCGTCGTCCTCGGCAGGGATGGCGCGGGCAGTCTCCACGTCTTCGTGGACAAATGCTCCCAGGGCGCGGTGCAGCATGTCGGCTCCCTTCTCCGCCATGCGCGGGATGTCGATCAACGGCTTGAGCAGCGGCTGGTCACCCATGCGGATGCTGACGGTGGCGATGCCCTTGGCATAATCCCCCATGCGCTCCAGCTCGCCGCTCACCTCCAGGATGGACGCCAACAGGCGCAGATCGTGAGCCATGGGCTGCTGGGTGGCGATGACAATCATCACCTGCTCTTCGATGGCATAGCGCCGGGCGTTCACCTGGTCATCGGTCTCATAGATGCGCCGGGAGGCGTCCACATCCCGCTTTTTGAGCGAATCCACCGAGCCGAGAATCTGCGCTTCGACGATGCCACCCAGTTCAAGCATTTCATCCTTCAAGCGTTGGATCTCTTTTTCAAAAGTCTTTCGCATCGTTATCCTCGCTCCTTGGCGCTGTTCGCCTATCATGACCATTTCAAATACCTGGATTGACCCGGAATGCACGGTCAGGTTGAAATGGATTTTTACAGATCTGAGCCCCTACCCAAACCTGCCTTCGACATAGTCTTCTGTCCGCTTCATCTTCGGATGGGTGAAAAGTTCTTTCCCTTCCGCGACTTCCACCAGTTCACCCTGTAAGAAAAAGGCCGCATAATCCGCCATCCGCGCAGCCTGCTGAACGGAATGCGGCACCAGGATAAGGGTGAAATCCTTCTTTAACCCTTGCAAGGCGGCTTCCACCTTGGCGGTCGAGATAGGGTCGAGGCCGGAGGTGGGTTCGTCGAGCAGGATCACTTCGGGCTGGTTGGCGAGCACGCGTGCCAGGCACAGGCGCTGCTGCTGCCCGCCCGAAAGGGCGATCGCCGGGTCGTCGAGGCGGTCTTTCACCTCGTCCCACAGCGCTGCCAGTATCAGGCCGCGTTCCACCGCCTCGTCCAATTTGGATCTGTGTTTCTCGTTCGCCAGTTCCAGACCATAGGTCAGGTTCTGGCGAATGGACATCGGCAGGACCACCGGGCGGGCGAAGACCATCCCGACCCGGCGGCGCAGGGCGATCACATCCGTCCTGGGGTCGAGGATGTTCTCGCCGTCCAGCAGGATCTTCCCGGAAGCCACCTTCACTTCCGTCAGGTCGTTCAGGCGGTTGAGGCAGCGCAGCAGGGAGGACTTGCCTCCACCGGCAGGCCCAAACAACACCGTTATCGCATTCGCTGGAATGTTCAGGGTGATGTCGCGCAGGGATTCGGTCCCGTCCGAATATTGCAGGTTGAGGTGTTCGATGATGATCTTATTCATTCGTATGCCTCAGCCTACCATTGCCTTTTCGCCCTGGCTCGCGAACGAACGACCGTGGCGATCAGGTTCATCCCCAGGACGAATACGATCAGCACCAGCGCCGTTCCGTACTGGACCTGGATCGGCATCCCCGGTACCTGCGTGGTAATCACAAATAAATGGTAGGGCAATGCCATGGTGGCATCCAACGGCGAGCCCGGCAGGTGAGGCAGAAAGAAGGCTGCTCCCGTGAAGAGGATCGGCGCGGTCTCCCCGGCGGCGCGTTCCAATCCGAGGATGACGCCGGTGATGATCCCGGGCAGCGCCTGCGGCAAGACGATCTTCCGGATGGTCTGCCAGCGCGTCCCGCCCAGCGAGATGCTCACCGTGCGGAAGGATTGCGGCACCGCCCGAAGCGCCTCCTCAGCCGCGCTGATGATGACCGGCAGCGTCATGATCGAGAGCGTCAGTGAGGCGGAAAGGATGCTGGTGCCGAATTTCAGGAAGAGCACGAACAAGCCGAGCCCGAACAATCCGTAGACCACCGACGGGATGCCCGCCAGGTTGATGATGGCGATGCGGATGAGGCGCGTCAACCTGTTCTCCTGGGCATACTCAGAGAGATAGATTGCTGCAGCAATTCCGAGCGGGACGGAAAAGACCGCTGTGCCGAGGGTCAGGTAGAACGTGCCGATGATGGCAGGCAGGATACCCCCGGCGCGCATCCCGTCCCGAGGCATGGCTGTCAGGAACTCCCAGGAGATGGCAGGGGCGCCCTTGGCAATGATATACCCGAACACGCCGATGATCGGCAGCACTGTCAGCGCTGCCACCAGCGTGATCAGTGAAACGCCAAGGCGCTGAATCAGAAAACGGTCAAGGCTGAAGCGGCGTTTCATGATAACACCCTCTCGGCACGCTTCCGTGATTTGAAGACCACGGACGAAGCCGCGATGTTAACCGCAAGCGAGATGAGGAACAGCACCAGCCCAATCATAAAAAGGACATGGTAATGGGTGCTCCCATTCGCAACCTCACCCATTTCTGCGGCGATCGTTGCCGTCATGGTGCGAACAGGAGAGAAGATCGAAGTTAGTTTTATCGCCAGCACCGGTGCGTTGCCGGTGACCATCATCACAGCCATCGTTTCGCCGATGGTGCGACCGATGCCGAGCATGAGTGCAGTCAACACGCCCGACCGCGCCGCTGGGAGTGTCACCCGCCAGATGGTCTGCCACTTGGTGGCGCCCAGCGCCAGTGCTCCCTCCCGGTAACTCTGCGGGACGGCGTCCAGGGCGTCCTCAGCGATCGAGACCGTCGTTGGGACGGCGATCCCGCCCAGGAGCAGCGCCCCCGCCAGGGCTGTCATGCCGGTCGGCAGGTTCAGGAACACCCGCAGGTACGGCGAGAGCACCAGGATGCCGAGGAAACCGAGCACCACCGAGGGCAGCCCGCCCAGCAATTCCACCAGCGGTTTGAGGATCTCCCGCATCCAGCGCGGGGCGATCTCGGAGAGGAATACGGCTGTGCCGATCCCGAAGGGGATGGCGATCAGCATGGCGCCCACCGTCACGATCAGCGATCCGGTCAGGAGCGGCAGGATGCCAAAATGGTTTTCGATCGGATACCAGCGCGCGCTCAGTAGTTCGCCGAGTTTGACCTCCGCCAGCGCCGGGAGTCCTTCGCGCAGCAGGAAGAAGAAAATGAGCAGGACGAAAACAACTGCTGAATAACCGCAGGTTCTCACCACCGCCGTTATGACCGTCTCACGCCAGTTCTTGGACTTTCCCATACAACTCCATAAAAATTGTCTTCAGCCGTTATTTAATCGGCACAAAACCCAGATCGGCCACGATCGCCTGGGCTTCCGCTGATAGTATCCAGTTGATGTAATCCTTGATCGCGCCGGTCGGTTCGCCGGCTGTATACATGTACAGGTCGCGCGCCACCGGGTAACTGTCGTCATTGACCGAGGCAATCGACGGGGTGACAAACGGTCCGCTGGCATCCCGGGCGATCGCTATCACGCTGTCCATGAGATCGGGGGGAATGTACCCGAGACCGTCATAACCAATGGCATTCGGGTTCTGGCGTACTTCGTTGATGATGACCTCCGAGGAGGGCAGGAGCAGCGTATCGGTGGAGAAAAGGGTCGGGTTGGTCTTGTCACCCAGGCGCAGCACCGTCTCAAGAAAATAGACATGCGTGCCCGAATTGGTCTCGCGCGAGAGCCGCACAATGGGACGGTCATCGCCGCCCACCTGCAACCAGTTATTGATCTTCCCGCTGTAGATATCGGAGATCTGCTGGAGGGTTAATTCATGCACCGGGTTCTCGGAGTTGACGACCACCGCAATGGCATCCCGTGCAACCGTGAATTCCACCGGTGTGATGCCGTTGGCGATCGCCTGTTGCGTCTCCTCGCTTTTCATGGCGCGCGAGGCATTGGCAATATCCACCGTCCCATTGATGAGGGCGGCGATCCCGGTGCCAGACCCGCCGCCGGTGACTGACAGGCTGACCTCAGGATGCTCAGCCTGGTAGCGTTCAGCCCAGGCCAATGCCAGGTTGACCATCGTGTCGGAACCCTTGTTCTGGATATACATGGATCCGCCCGCGGGGGCGGCGGGGCCCTGCGCGCCTGTCTTGCAAGCAGCAAGCATCACGACCATGAATAGCAATAGAAAGCGGGCGGATTTCATCGCCCGGATTATAAGCCAAAAAGGTACGAAACTGGAAGAATCGTGTAAAATTGGCCCGTGACCCCTGTCCCTGTCTTTTCCATTCGCAACCTTGATTTCTATTATGGCTCGAAGCTGGCCCTGTCCAAAATCAATATGGACATCCAACCGCGCAAAGTTACGGCATTGATCGGCCCGTCGGGATGCGGTAAATCCACCTTCCTGCGCTGCCTGAACCGGATGAACGACACCATCCCCGGCATCCGCCTCGAAGGAGAGATCCTTCTGGAAGACAGGAACATCTACGCCCCCGAGTACAACGTGGCCGAGCTTCGCCAGCGGGTAGGGATGGTATTCCAGAAACCAAACCCATTCCCGCAGTCCGTCTATGATAATGTCGCGTTCGGGCCGCGCGCCCTGGGCATGGTCCGGAATAAGGCGCAACTGGATGAAATCGTGGAGCGCAGCCTGCGGGATGCTGTGCTATGGGATGAGGTCAAGCAGGATCTCAAGGCCAATGCGCTGGGTTTCTCGCTCGGACAGCAGCAGCGCATCTGCATCGCCCGGGTCCTTGCCGTGAAACCGGAGGTCATTCTTTTCGACGAATCCACCTCCGCCCTGGATCCCATCGCCACCGGCGGCATTGAAGACCTGATCTCGGAACTCAAAAAGGATTACACCATCGTCATTGTCACCCACAATATGCAGCAAGCCGGGCGCGTGTCCAACAGCACCGGTCTCTTCTGGCTGGGTGAACTGGTGGAATTCGGGCCGACCGAGAAGATCTTCACCCGCCCGGAAAAGGAACTGACCGATGCGTATCTGACCGGGAAAATGGGGTGATCCAGAAAGAGAATCTCAGTTGTTTATGCAAACAGACGAGGATTTCCATCCTCGTCTGTTTCTTTTTGTGTCTGGCTCATGCCTTAAGGCTGCAGTTCCAGCTCGGCTCGAACCACACCCGCCCGCTCGTGCCGGGCAACCAGCCTTACCTTGCCCCCTTTGGGCGCAGCGACCACCCACTCCACCTTCAGCCGATCATCCGTCCCGCCTTCGTGCAGGTCCGCAAAGGCGGAGTGATAGGCGCGCCCTTCCAGTTGCGCAAATTCCTCGCGCACCTTGCCTGTCTGCAGGGTTGCCCCCGGCGGGATCTCGATCTCGCAGATCACACCCCGCACGACCTTTTTGTTCAGTGCTTTCTTGGTGATATAGGTGGGCAGCCAGCCGCTATTTTCAACCACCAGGCGCACCCGGTAGGCAGTCTTGCCGATCGGTTTGACGCTTGCCTCGCGCAGGGTGAGTTTCGGCGAGATCAAGGTGTGCCAGATGATCCAATCCGGGAATAACTGGATCTCCTTCTCGAGGAACTCGCTGGGCGGGTTTACCCAGTTATGCAGGATATCCCAGCCGCCCAGTTCCACCTTTCCGAGTTGCGGGTGTTCGAAGGGGTGCCAGTCCACGTAGGCTTTTCCACCCAGGATTTCATCATTCCACTTCATTAACTTGAGGTCATCTTCCAGCGGATGCTCGCGGAACCAGTCGATATACTTGTAGTCTTTGAGACCTGCCTGCCGCAACGGGCTCCATATCTCCACCGTCCAGGCAAACAATCCGAGGTGGTCATACATCCAGGTGTCGAACCCGCCGGTTGTGACCGTTTTCGGATGGTAACGGAAATCGTGGTAGCACGAGAGGTTCGGGTAACCGGTTATCGCCGTGCCCTGCTCTCCGATCTTCTTGTAAGTCCACAGATCCTCGGCGGGGAATTCTTCATCGGCGCGGTCGTCGTACGGCCTCAGCAGCACCCCGCTGTAGGTGTGGAAGGTGATCGCCCCGGTAATGTTGGCATGCCTGACGATGAAATCCACCAGGTTGCGTGACTCCGGCTCGCTGACGGGGTAGGGGCCCGCGCCGGATTGTTCGTTCTCCTGGCGCCATCCGATCGGAAAGTTCCGGTTCAGGTCGAGCCCTTCCTTCGCGCCCCGGGGATGGATCGTAATCCCATCGAAATTGCGCAACAGTCCCTCGGGCAGCAGCCGGTAATAGGTCCCGCTCGTCTCTACCGGATCGCGCCGCACCATCAGCCGAGGATCGCCGGAGTGGGGTTTCCAGGCGCCATTCGGGTCTTTAATGCGCATGCTCAATATGCGCCCATCGCCATCAATATCCTCCTGGAGCAGCCCTTCCACCGGTTCCTCGTCAAAAGGGTAAGGCCGGGTGCTGGAGCGGATGACCCTGGGCTTATCCGCCAACGCCCATTCAGCGCCATCCGGGTTGACTCGCGGGACGATGTAAAAGGCACGTGTATCGAGAGCCTGAGTGATCCCGGCATCCTGCCCATAACGGGTGACGAGACGATTAATGAAATAAAGCACCGCTGCAGATCCTGCCACTTCGCTGGCATGCAGGTTACCATCCACCCACAGGGCAGGCTTCTCGTTATCCGGGCCGGTGGCATGATTCGTTGCCGTCACCAGCCAGACCTCCCGCCCTTCGTGGCTTTTACCAATGCTTTCCAGCCGGAGCAGGTCCGGGTGTTCCTTCACAAGGGCTTTCAGCAGGCGGACCAGGTCTTCATATCGGTAGGAGCGATCAAAGGCAATGTCGGTCATTGTTTCTCCATCGTGTGCATGTTTATCAGGATTTCCATTAATTTCCTGGAAGTGATATTCCGATTGAAATGTTCTTCCAGGTACTTCCGTCCGCGCAAGCCCATGGCTCTCGCTACCTGGTTGTCGCTGGATAACCTGCGGATTGCCTGCACAATTTCTGACGGTTTTCCCGGGCTGGAAAATATTCCGCACTGCGCCGCCTCAACCACCTGGCGGATCGATCCGTCGATTGCCAGGATGACAGGACGCCCGGCAGCCATATAGTCAAAAACCTTGTTCGGATAAGTGGTCTTGTATGCCTCAATGGGTTTAAGGATGGCGAGGCAGGCATCCGCTCCCGCCAGCGCATCAGCCATCCCGGTCTTGGGAACCGGTGGAAGGAAAAGGAGGTTGGTCAGTTTCAACTCGGCAGCCCGTTTCTGCAGGGCAGGTTTTTCCTTGCCGTCACCAAGCAAAACGACTGTGATCCTTGCGGGCTCCATTTCCTCCTGCAGCAGCCTTGCCGCTTCGACCACCACACCCAGGTCATTTGACAGACCATGCGCGCCTGCGTAAAGTACAACGAATTGATCTTCGAGGTGATTGGCAGACCGGAACAGGAGGCCGTTGTTCGCCGGGTCGAACATCCCGGGATCGGCACTATTGGGGACGAGTTCAACGAGGCGCGCGCCGCGTTCCTTCACATGGGTCTCGAAGCCGGGGCTGTTCACCATCACCCGGTCCGCATGACGGTAAAGGAATCCCTCCAGCCAGGTGGAAAGTTTGATCAGGGCCGGGTTTTTGAGCACGCCAACCGCGATGGCAAATGTGGGCCACAGGTCGCGCACCTCAAACAGGAACGGGACACGCTTGAGGCGTGCCAGCAACCAGGCGGTCAGACCCTGGAAAATCGGCGGGGAGGTGCCCCAGACCAGGTCCACGTTCCTGACCCCCAGGCCGATAAAAAAGGATCCTGCCATGAACGAGAGGAATGCAAAGACACGCTGGACAAAGGATTTATGCAGCGTGCCGAACGTCCAGGCACGGAGCACCTTCACCCCATCGTCCCACTCCCGCGTTCTATTTCCCGGGTTCCCGGTGAGAGTGGACCCTGTCAGATAACTGACCGGCGAGGTGATCACCGTCACCCGGTGCCCCTGCGCGGCAATAGCCCGGGCGAACTCGTGATGACGCGTCCCGCCGGGCTCATCGAGAGCGGCAAACGCCTGGTGGATCAACAGGATATGCATGTTGTGAACTCGACGATAGATAACTAATCCTGGATATTGGACACCCCATCGCCTTTGGCCTGCGGAGGGGACTGCCCGTTAAAGACGATCGTTTCCCGGGGCCAGCCTTCATTCGGAAAACGGGCCACCATATCTGCCAGTTCGGGCGGCTTTACGGGTTGAACTACAATTTCAGATATCGGCATCCACACCGGAAGGTAAGTGCCGCGTTCCGGAAGCGCGGACTGCATTTCTTCACCGCTGCCGGAACCAAAAGTACCCGCCGTAGTTGCTGCCAGGTAGTAATACTGCCATTTCCCCTGCCATTTGATTTGAGCCAGAAGTCGTTTGAGCGAAACCTGCAAACCAAGTTCTTCCCTGGCCTCGCGGACGGCCGCCTGCTCGGGTGTTTCGCCTTCTTCCACGTGACCGCCGGGAAAGGTGAAATAATGCCTTCCGGCGCGCTGTCTTTCGATCAACGCCACCTTGCCTTCCTGCAGGAGAATAATGCCGGCTCGATAACTCATTTTGGAAAGGTGAACTCCGTTATGAATTTTACTTCATCCTCGGATTCCGCTTCGAGGGCCAGTGATAAGGCTGGAAATTTCACGCCATATGACGGTGAAACCCAGCCGCTGCGCGGATCCGCATCGTCGGAACCAGCAAGGATCACCCCCGCCCGGCAGAGGGAGAGCTTCCGTGGGCACCCGGATGGAGAAAGGTGGATGGTGAGTCCCACCAACCCATATGGGGATGTCAGCCAGAGCTTTAATCCGGATTCGTCCGGTTCCAGTTCCCATTCCCAGTCGGGGAGCAGCCAGTGCAGACGGGAGGTCTGCAGGTGTCTCCCCCAATGCAGGCGCGGTTTCAGCACGAGAGCAGGCATGCGCAGCGGAAGGATTTCGTCCTCCACCAGCCAGCGGTCGTCGTCACAGACGCTGGCAATGCGGGTATGGCGGTAGCCGTCCCCGCGATAACGACCGCGCACCTTCTGTAGCATGGCCGGATTATCGAACGAAAGATCCTGCCGGTAGGCATCCACCCAGTCCAGGTACAGGAAGCGTCCGGCGGGGGTCATCTGGTCGCGCCCGTTCACGGAGACTGTATTATGCACCAGGGTGGTTGCCAGGCTGTTATCCCAGGGTGCGGGAGTGTTGTAAAGGTAGGTGCCAGCATCCTGGGTAATGTTCAACCCACGCCACCACAGGTCCAGGTGCAGCTGGTCGGCGTGGGATGGGCGGGAGGTGAATTGCGCCGTCCGCAGGTAGGCCCATGATTTCCTGCCATATAACTGGTCACCCAGGTAGCGCGGCAGGGTGATGCTTCTTGCCGCTCCGCTTTGCACCCCGCACCAGAGCCCCATTTCATCCCAGGCTCCTGTGGGCAGGTTGTAATCGAGGAACAGGCGCCCGGCTGCGTGCAGCACTGGGCGGTAGTCTTCAAACGGCTGAACGGTCAAT
>Ga0315278_10007271_pt1 | contig 10110 bp, 7 predicted proteins | sample YL17G06_0_MG_FD_203880 | JGI IMG/M metagenome (GOLD analysis project Ga0315278, IMG submission 203880) | Sediment microbial communities from Yellowstone Lake, YNP, Wyoming, USA - YL17G06_0 | ecosystem: Environmental > Aquatic > Freshwater > Lake > Sediment | place: USA: Wyoming | collected... | reverse complement strand
GCTCGACACGCCGATCCCGCCGAGGATGACGATGACGAGGCCCACCAGACTGAGGTAATTCTCCGCCCGCGACAGATCTTCCCCGACGTGATCCTCGGTGCCGCGGAACGACCTGACGTTGACGAATCGCCCCCGCAGCTCGGCCCTGAGCGCGGTGACCACCGGCTCGATCGCACCGTCAGGCAGCCGGAGCTGAATGTCCCGCGAGACCCGGCTGCCGAAGCCCAGCAGGCCGGTGCTCTCAAGGTCAGCGGCGTCGACGAGGATCCTCGGAGCGAAGCTGAACCCGGACACGCGCCGACCGGGCTCGGACACGATCACCCCGCGCACGGTGAACCGGCCCGTCCCGATCAGGATGTCGTCGCCGACTCGCGTCTCGAGTGTGACCATGAGCTCGGGCCTGACGAGCGCGCCGTGACCGGCCAGCAGCGCATGCGAGTAGGGCCGCCCGTCTTGGATCTGCACGGTTCCGTACAGCGGGAACGCCGGCTGCACGCCGCGGACCTCGGCCATCTTCGTCACGGCGCGACGTTCATCCGCCGGACGCACCATCGTGTTGGTCTCGACGCCCTCGGCGCGCGCCAGCACCTGGACGCCAGCCAGCCGCCGCTCCACGATCTCGCGCGTCTTCTCTTCCCACGGGCGGCTCGTGGACACGGTCACGTCGGCCGCCACCATGCTCCGCGCATCGCGGGCCATCGCCACCCGGACGTCCTGCACGACCGAGCGCAGCAGGACGATGCCGCCCACGCCGAGCGCAATGCAGACGAAGAACAGGACCAGGCGCCGCCATGACGCACGGATCTCCCGAACGGCCATCCGGATGACGAATCGCATCAGCCCTGCTCCCGCTGGCCGTCCCTGAGCGCGAGCCGCTCGTCGGCGATCCCCGCCAGGCTCGCGTCGTGCGTCGCGAGCACGAGCGTCGTGCCTCGACGCTCGTTCGCGTCCCGCAGCAGCTCGATGATGTGCCGCCCGTTCACCGAGTCGAGGTTCCCGGTCGGCTCGTCGGCCAGCAGGATGAGGGGCTCGTTGGCGAACGCGCGGGCGATCGCGATTCGCTGCTGCTCGCCGCCCGAGAGCTGCGACGGATAGTGGTGCCCGCGCCCGGTGAGGCCGACCTCCTCGAGCAGTGCCGACGCCCGGGCCGCGGCGCCACTCCGCCCGGCAATCTCCATCGGCACCATCACGTTCTCGAACGCGGTCAGCGACGGCACCAGATGGAAGAACTGGAAGACGAAACCAATCTTCTGCCCGCGCAACCGGGCCAGCCGGTCCTCGTCGAGCGACGTGATCTCAGTGCCGTCGATCGTGATCCGGCCGGACGAGGGTGAGTCGAGGCCGGCGATCAGGCCGAGCAGTGTCGACTTCCCGCTGCCCGATGGGCCGGTCACCGCCAGGAACCGCCCGGCGGACACGTCGAGATCGATGGGGTGGAGGATCGTCAGCGGCGATGTGCCGCTCATGACGGTCTTGGACACGCCGCGCAATACAATCATCGTGATGCCGCCCGCGCCATCGGCTCGAGCACTCGCCAGACGTGGCCAGCGATGACTCGAGCGCCTTCTGCCGTCGGGTGAATCCCGTCGCTCTGATTGAGGTCGGCCCGCCCGGCCACGCCCTCGAGCAGGAACGGAAGCAACGAAACCTGGTATTCGCGAGCCAGCGCCGGGAACACGTCGTGGAACCGGCGCTGGTAGTCCGGCCCCATGTTCGTCAGGCTCTCCATGCCGGCCAGCAGGACGGCAACGTCGCGCTCCCGCGCGCGCCGGATGATCTCGCCGAGATTGCGCTTCATCTCGTCGGGCGGCAACCCCCTGAGGCCGTCGTTGCCCCCCAGCGCGACGATCAGGATTCTGACGTCGCCGTCGAGCGACCAGTCGAGCCGGCTCAACCCTCCCGCGCTGGTGTCCCCGGACACGCCCGCGTTGACCACCTCGAATTCGTATCCGCCGCCGTCGAGACGCTCCTGCAGCAGCGACGGGTACGATCCGGTCACAGGAAGACCGACGCCGGCGGTCAGGCTGTCACCGAGCACGACAATGCGCGGGCGCGACGGCCGGCTGGCGCGCTCAGTCGTGAGGGGCCGCGCCGGCGCACCCGCCGGCTGCTCGCGCGCGGGCTGGCCGCGATCGCCGACCCCGCACGCCCCGGCGATGGCCGCGCCGAGCAGGCCGATGGCGACGGCGACGGGGCGCGAACATCGTCGAATCACGGTGTTTCCATTATACTGGCGCGGCCTCTGACGCCGCGGACCGAAACCGTGCTCACCCCTCTCCTCGTCTGCCTGATCGTGCTGCTGGCCCTCGGCGCTGCCGAGCGCCTGGCACGAGACCGCGCCCTTCGAGCGGTCCCGATCCGGATCCACATCAACGGCACCCGCGCGAAATCAACGGTCACCCGCCTCATCTGGTCCGCGCTGGCTGAATCCGGTGTCCCGTCCATCGCCAAGACGACGGGGACCGCCGCGCGCCTCCTCCTGCCCGACCGGCGCGAGATCCCGGTCGCACGTCGCGGTCCGGCCAACGTCCGCGAGCAGTTCGCGTTGGTCCGGCTGGCGCGCCGGACCGGCGCCCGCGCGGCCGTCGTCGAATGCATGGCGATCGACCCGTTCCTGCAGCACGTGACCGAGCGGCAGATGATCCGCGCCACGATCGGCGTCATCACCAACGTCCGCCTCGACCACACCGAGGTGATGGGGCCGGACCTGTCTTCGATTGCCGCCACGCTGGCCAACTCGATTCCGGCGCGCAGCGTGCTGATCGTCGGGCCGTCCGACTTCACGCCGATCTTCCGGCGCCGGGCCGAGGCCGTCGGCACTCGCGTGGTGGTGGCCGACGCGGAAGGCGCCGGCCGGAAGGCGCTCGCCGGTCAGCCGCCCTGGCTCCGTGAAGACATCGCGCTCGCGCTCGCCGTCACCCGCGAGCTTGGCCTCGACGACGCCGTGGCGCAACGTGGCTTCGCCCGGGCTCCGCAGGATCCGGGCGCGGCCCGGCGGGGACGTGCGCCGCTCGGGCGCGGCGAGATCGCCTGGCTCGATGCGACGGCGGCGAACGACCCCGACTCGCTGGCGCTGCTCCTGGAGGACTTCGAACCGTGGCACGAGGCGGCCGGCGAGGGTGCCCGCGCGCGGCCCAGGACCCTGGTCTACCACCACCGACCCGACCGGGTGCCTCGCCTCGAGTGCTTCGCGGATCATTCAGCGGCGTTTCGGTCGTCCGACCACCTGATCGTCTGCGGCTCGCGTCCGCCGCTCACCGTCTGGCGCAGGCTGGGACGGATGCGGACGGACGGCGGCCTCGCGTTCGTGGCCACGCGGGAGCTGCCCGGCTGGCTGGCCACGCGCACGTCGGCCGCCATGGTCTTCTGCGGCAATACTCGCGGCCTCGAAGTGCCGCGCCTGTTCGAGGAGGCGGCAACCCGTGGTTGAACTCGCGATCGGTCTCGGCCTGACGCTGAGTCTCATCCTGTCAGAACTGGCCGGCCTCTCGTCGGCCGGCCTCGTCGTGCCCGGCTACCTGGCCCTGTACCTCGACCAGCCGGCGCGCCTGGCCGCGACGTTCCTGGTGGCGTTGACCACCTGGGCGGCCGTGAAGTTCGGCCTCGCTCGTCTCGTCGTCCTCTACGGTCGCAGGCGGTTCGGCGTGACGGTGCTGACGGGGTTCCTGCTGAACGCCGCCCTGGACCTGCTGCTCTTCGCGCTGCCTCCCGAAGCCGCCGGGCTGCGCGCCATCGGGTACATCGTCCCTGGCCTCATCGCCAACACGGCGCTCCAACAGGGCGTGCCGGCCACTGTGGGCCTGACGCTGCTCGTCGCCGCAGCCGTCCGCCTGATCTTGATGGGGCTGGCGCGTGTCTGAGCCCTTCCGGCCATCGCTCGGCCGATACGCCGTCCGCCCTCGCCTGTTCGCCACAATCGGCTGCCTCGCCGCGTGCGTGTTTCTTGTCGTCCCGATTTCCATCGCGCCGTCGGGCCGTGAGCGGCCTTCGTTCCCCAGGGCTGCCGGACGCGTCGCGCGCCTCGAGGACCGGGCCGCAGGAGCCGCGCGGGCCATGCGCACGGCGGAAACCCGGCTTCGCGCGGCAAAGGCCGAGGCGGGTGTCGTGTCGGAGGCCGGTGTGGATGGATCGGGGCTGATCGGAGGCGAGCTGACGCCGCTCGTCACGACGCTCGGGAGCCTGGAGGCGAAACGGATTTCCGCGAATCCGATCTGGGCCGCGGTGCTCACTCGACAACTGGCGGCGGCCGGCATCGGCCCCGGCGACCTGATCGCGGCGGGGTTTTCCGGCTCCTTCCCTGGCTTGAACCTGGCGGTGGCGACGGCCGCTCACGCGCTCGAGGCCGACCTGATCGCCGTCTCGTCGGTCACGGCCTCGACGTGGGGAGCCAATCAGCCCGGGTTCACGTGGCCCGAGATGGAGTGCCGCCTCGTCCCGGCGCTGATGCCGCGAGCGTCGATTGCCGTCACCGCCGGAGGCGACGGCGACATGGCGCGCGACCTGGAGCCCGAGGGTCGGCAGATCGCGTGGTCGATCCGGGACCGCGCGGCACAGTGCCTCGGTGTCGCCGCGTTGCGGCCGGCAGACTTCGAGGACGCGATCCAGCAGCGGCTCTCGGCGTATCGCCGCGCGGCGAACGGGCGGCCGATCGTCCTCTATGTCAATGTCGGCGGCACCTCTGCCAGCCTGGGCGAGTCGCCGGCGGTCCTCGGCCTGAAGAGCGGATTGGTCCGGCCAGGTCGGTTCGACCGATCCGAGCGCCGCGGCGTCATGGCGCGATTCGCGGACCAGGGCGTGCGGGTCCTGACCCTGCTGAACGTCCGCGACCTCGCGATTCGCTGGGGGATCCCGCTGACCGTTCCGGGAGGATAGCCTCTCCCATCCTCGCGCGATCGCCTGCGGTTACCTCACGTCGGCAATCACCCAACCTGAGGCCTTCCGCACGAGTCGGTAGACAACGACGGTATCTTCCTGAAGCGGCGCGCCGGTTGCCGACGTGCCTTCGATCTTCCGCCGGCACCGAGCCGTGGCTTCCGCGTCGTTCACTTCGACCCGCACGCCCTCGAGCCGGACCTTGAGTTGCCGCGCCCTCATGAGCGCGCTCTCCTCGGGGGACAGCGACGTGCGGAACTCCCTGATCCCCTCGGCGTCGGCGTTGACGAGCGCCTTGACGTACTGTTCGAGCACGTAGTTGATCCGGCTGACCGCGGCCTGGACCGACGCGGCCGTGGACGCGTCGTAGCCCTGGCCCGCCTGCCTGCCCGCCAGCAAGTCGACGGTGTCCTGGGTCACGCCGGCTCGCGCGCCGGCGGTCGGCACCACGCCGGTCTCGACCGGCGGCGCCCCCGGCGGCCGGACTGCAGCAGGCGGGACGACGGGAGGCTTGCCCGCCGCTTCGGGTGCCGGCGGCGGGGGCGGGGGCTGTGCCGCCGGCTGCGGAGGCACGGGGGGCTGGGCTGCTGGCGCGGCCGGCTGCGGTGCCGTCGGCTGAGCTGCGGTCGGCAGCGGCGCGGTCGGCTGGGGCGCAGGCTGAACGGGCGGTGGCTGGTCGTTGGGGACCGCCGCCGCATCTGGCGGCCGGGCACCCGCGGTGGCGGTCTCTGCCGATGGTCTTGGCGTCGATGCCGGCGCTGCGGCCTGTGCTGGCGGCGTTGCCGAGGCCGGCTCCGCGACACCAGCGGGCTGGCTGCCCGCACTTCCCCTCTGCGTGAAGTACCACCACGCCGCGCCGCCCAAGGCCGTCAGCCCGAAGATCCCGACGATTGCCACCGCGACCGCCGCGATCACCAGACGGGACGTCGGCCTCCTTTGCGCCGGCGCCGGTACGGCAGCGGCCTTGGGAGCCGCCGCACCTGCAGGTGTGGACTGTGGACCTGCGGGCGAGGCAACGGACTGTTCGGCCACCTCGGTGGACGCCATCCGCCCGCTTGGCGGGAGCATCGTGGGCGATGCGGGCGCCGGGGTGCGCGTCAGAATCGGCACCGGAATCGGCGTCTCGATCGTCACCGGTTGGCCTGGAGGCGTCGGCAGTGGCGGTACGGCCACACCAGGCGCCGCCGGCAGCCTAGCCGGCGCGGGAGGCAGTGTCGGGGTGGAGATGACCAAGGTCTCGTCGAAGGCGTCCGCAGCGAACGTCGCCTTGGTGGCCGACGCCGATTCGCGGCCGAGGATCGCCCGGAGTTCATCGCGGACGATTCCGGCCGTGGCCGGTCTCCCCTCGCGCGGCTTCGAGAGCAGGCGGTCCACCAGGTCCGACACGCTCCTGGGCACGGCCGGTGCGCGAAGCTGCAGCGGCACGTGCGGCAACTGGGAGATCGACGAGAGCAGCTTGGCCAGCGGCCTGCCCTCGAACGGCTTGGTTCCCGACAGCAGTTGGTACAGCACCGCGCCAACCGCCCAGAGATCGGTGCGCCGATCGATCTCGTCGCCTCGGATCTGCTCGGGGGCCATGTAGTCTGGCGTGCCGATGAGCGCGCCGGTCGCCGTCATGTGCAGGCTGCCGAGGCGGGCGATCCCGAAGTCGAGGATCTTCGCGGTGCCCGACGGCGTCAGGAACAGATTCGCCGGCTTGATGTCCCGGTGCACGATGGCGTTCTGGTGGGCGTAGTCAAGCCCGTCGCAGACCTGGCCCATCACGTCGAGCGTGGCCTCGAGCGAGAGCGGGACCGTCTTGGCCTGGATCAGCGCGGCGAGCGACTGCCCCTCGAGCAGCTCCATGATCATGAAGATCTCGCCGCTCGATTCCTGAAGCTCGTGGATGGTGATGATGTTCGGGTGATTCAGCCGGGCGGCCGCCCGCGCCTCGACGTAGAACCGCTGGCGCAGTTCCTCGTTGTCGGCAATCTCGGCGGTCATCTGCTTGATCGCGACTTTCCGGTCCAGCACCGGGTCGTGCGCCATGAACACCAGGCCCATGGCCCCCTTGCCCAGGTTGCCGAGGACGCGATACCGTCCGCCGATCAGCCCCGAAGCGTTCTCTGCCATTCGCTGATTATACGCGCACTGCTATACTCTCGCCGTGCCCGCACAGCCGTTCCAGCCGTCGATGGCGAACGCCGCCGCCGCGCTCCAGCGGGGCAAAGGCGCCGAAGCGATCGACGCGCTCTCGCAGGCGCTCAACGCCCCCGGCGTCAGCCGCGAGGACGAGCTGGCGATCCGCTGCGCGATGGCGGAGGCCTGGCTCCTGCGCGACGACGTCACCCGCGCGGCCGCGGTGCTGGGCCGCACGCCGGACGTGCTCCGCGAACGAATCTCCCCGTCGCGGCTGTCGGCGATGTGGCGCCTCCACGGGCGGATCGCCTCGCTTCGCGGCGATCAGTCGCGCGCAATCGCCCTGCTCGGCCGGGCCGTGAGGCAGGCCGAGCTGGCGCTGGATTCGAGGGCCATCGGACTTGCCCACTACGAGCTCGCCGTCTGTTATCGGCAGGTCGGCGACCCTTCGATCGTGCGCGAGCACGCCGGCACCGCCATCTCGGCGCTCAACGCCGCCGGCGACCGACGCTACCTCGCGCAGTGCCACTCGCTGATGGGCATCGTGTTCGCGCAGTCGGGCCGGCCGGACGAAGCGATGGCGGCCCTGCGCCAGGCCGAACATCTCGCGACCGTGGCCGGCGCCCAGGACGTGCTCGCCCTGGTCTGCGGCAACCAGGCCAACGTCGCCCTGATGCGGCATCGCCACGACCAGGCGCTGGCGCTCGCCGACCGCGCCGTCACGCTGCACGAGCGCGCCGGCTCGGTCCATGGTCTCGCGGTGGCGCTCGCCTCGCTCGGTCAGATCTGCGTCCGGACCGGCGACCTGACGCGCGCTGAAGCGGCGCTGAGGCGCGCCCTCGAGGTCCGAAGCCCCGTCCAGTTCCACGAAACGACCGGCGCCGTGTTCGACACCCTCGCGCAGATTCACCTCGTGCGCGGCGACCACGACGCGGCCGAACAGTGCCTGCAGCAGGCGGGCGACGCCTACGGCACCTACGGCCTGCAGGCGAGCCGGTGGTACGAGTGGTCGGTGCGCCTGTTGACGGCGCGGCTCGCGCTCAGGCGCGGCGCCCGCGCCGAGGCCCTTCGCCTCGCCGCCGACATCGCGGCCACCTCCGGCGTCCCGGCCGCCGATGCCATCCAGGCCGACCTGCTCGCGGTCGAAGCGCTGCTGGCCGACGAACGGCTCGACGAGGCCGAACGCCGCCTCGGCCCGGTCGGCGCACGGCTCGATCCCCGGTTGACGCCGGGGGCCTGGGGCGAGTACCTCCGCTGCCGGGCCCAGATCCACCTGCGACACGACCGGACGACCGACGCCTACCACGACCTCGCGCAAAGCGCGAGCATGTTCGACCTGCTCGGCGAACGGTATCAGGCCGCCCTCAGCCGTCTCGCCCTGGGGCGAGTGGTCTCCCAGGTCGGTGCCCGTTCGGCCGCCGCCCGCCATCTGCGCGAGGCGGTCGCGGTGTTCGAATCGCTCGGCGCCGCGCCCGAACTCGAACAGGCCCGCGCGACCGCAGAATTCCCCAGCCCGGCCCGGGCGAGCGGCGAATACCTGTCCGCGCCGGGCGAAGCCGACGACGTGATCGTGCGCCGGTTGGTCGACGCGGCGGTGATGCCCGATTTGCTGGCGATCGAGACGGCCTCCGCGCTGTCAGAAGCCGCCGGCAACGACCCGGCCGCGGTGTTCGTCCGAGCCGGCGGAGACGACGTCCGGATTGTCGCCACCGCGGGCTGCGACGCCGAGTCCGCCCGCGCGCTGGCCCGGTCTGCACTTGGCGGCGCGCCCGTTGGCGCCAGCCATACGTGGCTCGAACCGCTCGGCCACGAGGGTGACGACGAGCGAGCAGCCATGGTGGCCTCGGCTCGTCCGATCGGCCAGGCGACGTCGCGGCGCCTGCGCATGGTCGGCGCGGTCGCCCGCCAGGGGTTTGCGCTCTGCCGCACCCGCGACCGCGCCGCGCAGCCGCGAGAGACCGGCGCGCAGATGACGCTGGACGCCATCATGCCCGGCTTCGTCTGCGCCAGCGCCGCCATGGCGCGCATCGTCGAACAGATTCAGCGCCTGCAGGGTCACGACCTGACGGTGCTGATCACGGGCGAGAGCGGCACCGGCAAGGAGCTGGTGGCCCGCGCGGTCCACATCGGGTCGCGGCGCAGCGGGGGCATATTCCTCCCCTACAACTGCACGACGACAACGCGCGAACTGGCCGACAGCCAGCTGTTCGGGCACCGCCGCGGGTCATTCACCGGTGCGGTGAGCGATCAGGCCGGCCTGATCCGCGCGGCCTCCGGCGGCAGTCTGTTCCTCGACGAGATCGGCGATCTCCCGCTCGAGGTGCAGCCCAAGCTCCTGCGCTTCCTCGAGCAGAGCGAGATCATGCCCATCGGGGAGACGAGGCCTCAGCGGGTGGACGTCCGCGTCATCGCGGCCACCAACGCGGACCTCGAGCAGCGCGTCGCCGAGGGCAAGTTCCGCGAAGACCTCTACTACCGGCTCACGGTCATCCGCATTCACGTGCCGCCGCTGCGGGAGCGGCGCGAGGAGGTCCCGCACCTCTGCGCGCTCTTCCTTCGCGAGGCGTGCGAACGGCTCGGCAAGCCGGACGTCCAGTTGAGCGCCGAGGCGCTCGATCTGTTCTCCCACCACTGGTGGCCGGGCAACGTGCGGCAATTGCGGAACGAGATCCAGCGGGCGGTCGCGCTCAGCGGCCCCGCGGGCCTCGTCGGCATCGACCAGCTCTCGCCAGGCTTCGCGGCCCTCGCCGACGACGCCGAGCTCCCGACCGTCGCGGGCCGTGCGGCCTCGGCGCCCGACCTCCCTCTCAGTCTCGCCGTCGAACAGCTGGAACGCGAGATGATCCAGTCGGCGCTCAGAAGAAGCGCAGGCAACGTCTCCGAGACGGCTCGGACACTGGGCCTGACGCGCCGCGGCCTCTACCTGAAGATGCGCCGGCTGGGTGTGGATGGAGGCCCGGGTGTGGATACCAAGTAGCCATATTCAACCACTGCTGGTACGTAAGTATACACTTCACGGTTGACTCCTGCCCAATACAATTATACTAAGTTGCTTGAATGCAGTAACTTAGATGGATACTACGCGGACCGGCCAACTGGTTGTCCTGTGGGACCAGATCT
>Ga0315278_10007270_pt1 | contig 10111 bp, 11 predicted proteins | sample YL17G06_0_MG_FD_203880 | JGI IMG/M metagenome (GOLD analysis project Ga0315278, IMG submission 203880) | Sediment microbial communities from Yellowstone Lake, YNP, Wyoming, USA - YL17G06_0 | ecosystem: Environmental > Aquatic > Freshwater > Lake > Sediment | place: USA: Wyoming | collected... | reverse complement strand
GCGTGGGTCCCGGCGGAGGTTCTTGAGCTTGCGCTGATCGGGCAGGGTGGCGATGACGATCTCGTCTCCCTCGAGACCGACCCAGGCGGCGGTGACCTGTGGCCCCCCGTCCTCGTCGATCGTCACCACGTGCGCGACCGCGTCGCTCTCGAGGAGCCGGCGAGCCGCATCGGTCAGGACGATCTCCGCCATCGTCACATCGTACGCCTGGACAGATACCTCGGCCGAGGGGCATCGAGGGTAGCGAGAGGGCCGGCTCCTGCCGGCCCTCTCCATCACATCTCGTGTTCGGCGAGACCTACGGCCGTTCGAGGAAGCCGTTCACGATGCCGCCGACGGTCGTCGGCTCCTGCAACGGCAACCCGTGTCCCGCATCGTCGAACGTGGCCGACGTGGCGTCGGGAAGGCGCCTAGCGATGAGCGCACCGTTCACGGGCGGTACGTCGATGTCGAGTGCGCCCCTGAGCACCAAGGTCGGGCGATGGATCCGTGGGAGCGAGCGCCAGGCGCCCGGTCCCGCGTACCAGGCGTCGTTCGCGCCGAGTTGCCGCACGGCCGTCTCGTAGGGCACCGACTCGCAGCAACCGGGCTGGGAGAAGTAGCGATCCAGCCATGCCTGCCCGGCCTCCAGTTGGTCGGGGGGGAACAGGAGGAAGAGGATCTCATCCAGGCTCGCCTGGCCGGTCGTGACGCGCTCGTCCAGCGCCAGGATGTCGGGCGCCGCGCGGACGGCGTGCTTGCTGCCGGGATCGGTCGACATCAAGATCAACCGTCCGACGCGATGGGGGTGCAGCTCGGCCAGGCGTTGGGCGACGAACCCCCCCATCGACCAGCCGAGCACGTCGGCCCGTCCCAGATGCAGCGCCCGGATCAATCCCGCCGTGTCGTGCGCCAACAGGTCGATGGTCATGGGCACCGACGGGTCGTCGGAAGAGAACCCGACGCCGCGGTAGTCGAAGATGATGACCCGTCGATCGTGAGCGAGTGTCTGGATCATCAGTGGATCCCAGACGTCCATGGCCGCTCCGCTTCCCTGCAGGAGCACGAGCGGCCGGCCGTGACCCAGGCTTCGGTAGGCGAGCGTGATCCCTCCGACCTCAACGGTGTGGACGCCCGCCTCGCCCCGAACCGCGGCGGCGGAGGCCGGAGCCTGGATCGCGAGCGATCCGAGGCCGAGGAGGAGGCTGAGGAGGATGATGGTCGCCCCGCCACACCATCTCTGCACCTTCGTCGGAACACGCATCGCGCTCTCCCTTCGCTCCCTGATACCCGAGGCTTACACGCAGAGCCTGGGATATCGCCGCGACGGCCACATCGGAGGTATCCCGGTGACGAGCCAGGGTTTCCCCTCTTGCGCAGGCTCGGCGCCGGTGCCACGGTGCCTACGTGGACGCACGGGTCCGGATGGCGACCGTCACGTTGGGCGCAGGGTTGATCGCGCTCGACCTCTGGGCGTGGGCGACCAGCGACCATGCGGAATACGGTCCGGCAACCCTGGCGATGGCGCTCACGACCGGGATCGTGTATGTCGCCACGGGACTGATCGCGGCGAGGAGGCGCCCCCAGAGCCGGGTCGGCCCGCTCATGTGCGTCGCGGGGCTGCTGATCCTCGCGTCCCTCCTCAGCCAGTCGAACCTCCCGCTTCTCTACACGATCGGCCTGGTCTGCTTCTGGATCCCTTCGGCGGTGATCGCGCACATCATCTTGACGTTCCCCGGCGGAAGGATCCGATCCTGGACCGAGGGGCTGCTGATCGGCGCTGCCTACCTGAACGCCCTGGTGATCCTGCCGAGCATGTGGCTCTTCCTGGACCCGAAGGGTCTGTGGTGCCCGACGTGCCCCAGGAACCTGCTGCTGATCCACGGCGACGTCGGGCTCGCGGACCGGATCAGCTCGTTCAACACCTGGTTCACGCTTGGGATCGCCCTCGCGACGGTGGGCGTTCTCTCGTACCGGTGGTGGCATGCGACGCCGGCCGGCCGACGGATCGTGGGCGTGCCCCTCTGGGCCGGCGTGGCGCTGACGGCGGAGTTCATCCTCGTGGCGAACCACACCGACTGGTTGTCGCCCACGTCGCGATTCTTCTGGGTCGACCAGGTGCTCACGGTGGCGTATCCGCTCGCGTTCCTGCTGGGCCTCCTGCGTACGAGGATCTCGCGCTCAGCCGTCGGCGATCTGGTGATCGAGCTCGGGCAGGGCTCCATGCCGGTCGGGGGACTTCGGGAGGCGCTCGCGGATCGGCTCGGCGACCCGTCGCTCGAGCTGGCGTACGCCGTGGACGATGCGGGTGGGTGGGTCGACGAGGCCGGACATCCGATCGCGATCCCGTCTCCCGGGTCAGGACGGATCGCGACGACCCTCGAGCTCGAGGGAGAGCCGATCGCCGCATTGATCCACGACGACGCCGTCCTGGATGACCCCGAGTTGGTCGAAGCGGTCGTCTCCGCGGCGCGGCTCGCCGTGGCGAACGAGCGTCTGCAGGCACAGGTCCGGACCCAGCTGGAGCTGGTCCGCGCGTCGCGTGATCGCGTCGTGGAGGTTGCCGACGACGAGCGTCGCCGGCTCGAACGTGATCTGCACGACGGGGCGCAGCAACGGCTCGTCTGGCTCGCGCTGCTCCTGGGCATGGCGGAGGAGGAGGTCGGTGCCGGCGACGGCGCCGCGACACGCGCACTGCTCCAGGAGGCGAAGCTGGAGGCCGAGGGAGCCCTGATCGAACTCCGGGAACTCGCGCGCGGTATCCACCCTGCGATCCTGACGAACGCCGGGCTCGGTCCCGCGATCCGGTCCCTCGCGAACCGCTCGGAGGTGCCCGTGCACATCGGCGAACTCACCGATCGGCGACTATCGCCCGCGGTTGAAGCCGCCGCCTACTTCGCGGTATCGGAAGCCCTGACCAACGTGGCGAAACACGCCCGCGCATCGTCGGCGACGGTCTCCCTCCTGTCGAACGAGGATCGTCTGCGCGTCGACGTGACGGACGACGGGGTAGGAGGCGCCGACCCTTCAGGTTCGGGCCTGCAGGGTATCGCCGATCGCGTCGGGGCGGTCGGAGGGACGATCACCGTTCGGAGCCCACGTGAAGGGGGCACGCACGTGCGCCTCGAGCTGCCGTGCGAGTAGCGCTGGCCGACGACGCCGTGCTGTTCCGCGAAGGGATCGCGCGCGTGCTGAGCGAGCGAGGCTTCGAGGTCGTGGCGCAGGCCGGAGATGCCGTCGAGTTGCTCGACGCTGTTGGTACGTCACATCCGGACGTGGTCGTGATCGACATCCGCATGCCACCGACCCACACTCACGAAGGGCTGCTCGCCGCACTCGAGATCCGCGAGCGCTACCCGGACATCGGGGTGCTGGTCTTGTCGCAATACATCGAGACGCATTACGCGATGCAGTTGCTTGCAGACCGACCCCAAGGGGCGGGCTACCTCCTGAAGGACCGTGTCGCCCATCTCTCCGAATTCACGGAGGCGGTCAACCGCGTCGGCTCGGGTGGGTCGGTGATCGACCCGGCGGTGGTGGCGGAGCTCCTGGGGCGCAAACGAACGCAGGGGCCGCTCGAACGCTTGAGCGAACGAGAGCGCGAGATCCTGGCGCTCATGGCGGAAGGTCGAACGAACCAGGCCATCGGCGATCGCGCCTTCCTGAGTGCGAAGACGGTGGAGACGCATGTGAGCAGCATCTTCTCCAAGCTCGGCTTGCCACCTCGAACCGATGACAACCGACGCGTCCTGGCGGTGCTCACGTTCCTCCAGGCGAACGACTGAGGTCGTTCAGAGCAACGACGGCACTCCAGCAAGACGCGTAATGGCGAAGTGATGCCTGCTGCCGTTGGGATCGACCCGATCTAGAGACCTACGCACTGGCCTTTCCTGTGCCCGGTTACTACGTTCTTTTCTCCCTGGGAGTCTCCGACCTGTGGGGCGGGGGAGTTGCCGAAGCACTTCAGGTTGCCGTTGATCGTGTTCGTGACGTACTCGTTCCCGTCCGGATCTTCGAGCACGTTGTGGCGCAGCGTGACGGTTCCCTTGACGTCGTTGCGGATGAACCCGAACCAGAATCCGTCGTAGTCGACGATCGTCGCTCCACCGTGGATCACGTTGTCCTCGATCGCGTTCCACGTGACATCGAACGGCGGACCGAACGGGCCCGAGCCACCCTTGATCTTGATGCCACCGTTGATCCTGGCGAAGTGGATCTGTACCGAGGCGGGATGGTTGGCGTGCACCCCGCCGTTGATCGTGCCAGTCGTCCACCCGCTCTCCTCACTACCGAGGACGAACGTGGCGCCAGATCTGATCCTGAGGCCGCCGTGGATCCTGACGGGACCATCGCTGAGGCAGACGGCATCCGCGGGCACGATCACTCGTCCGTAGGTCCCGGGCGCTAGGACTCCCTTGCAGACCGTGACCCCTCTCGCCGCACCGGCTACCCCGGGCGCGGCGATCGTTGTCCCTGCCATCAGCAGGGCACTTAGCCCCAGGATCGAGAACACTCGTCGCATCTCTGTCCCCCCTCGGACGCTCTTCTGTTTCTCGTGCGTCCATCGTGATCGCCTGCGTTCGACGGCGTAGGTCGTCGACCCTATAGGCCCATCCGTCGGTGGTCAATGCGAAGGCAGGCTGCGGCCCTAGGCTCGGAGCGGACCAGACGAACGGCGCGTCGGCAACCTCATCGTGTGGGGCGACGCCTACGTCCCGAGTGGGAAGACCCTGAGGGTCCGGGGCAACCTGAAGCTGCGCCCCGGGGCCTGCCTGGACGCGTTCACCCTGGGCATCGTGCACGTGCGGGGCAACATCCGCGTCCAACGCGGCGCGTTGCTCGGGCTCGGGTGCACCCCGAACGCGATCGGACCGGGTCCGCCCTGCAACGACATGAGCACCAACGACACGGTGCGCGGGAACATCATCGCGAAGAACCCGCCGACGATGTATCTGGACGGCAACACGGTCTGGGGCGACGTGATCTCTCAGGGCGGTGGCCTGGGGCTTCACGGCGACTTCCTCAACTACGTGTTCAAGGACAACTGGGTCGGCGGCGACCTGATCGTCCGCGGCTGGAGAGGCGGCTGGGCCGGCGCCATCCGCAATACGGTCGGCGGCAACCTCGTCTGGACCAAGAACAAGAGCGCGGTGGACCCCGACTCCAACGAGGTGGCGACAAGCTCGGTCAGTGCGCCGGACTCTGAGGAGACACGACGCGGCGCTGCGGGGCTGCCGGCCTGGTTGCCTTAACGCGACCGCTGAGGCACCATGTGCGCACGAGAGGAAGGAGGTGGTCCGGCTTGTATGAACAGCAGGAGACCCTCGAGGTGATTGGCTGCTAGCCGTCCCTCGCGGGCCGGGGCCACCGCCCCGCCCGCAATGCCGGGCGACCGGCAGAAACCAACCAGCTCACCGACCTCACGGGTTCCGGCTGGTCTACCGGACGAAGCCTCGTCAGAGGCCGAAGCACCTGTGAGGAGATCGACGACTACGACGAGCCGGGCCCCGAGCGGGCCCGGCTCGTTCGCATCTCGGGCCGCGTGGCGAGCTGCCTCGCGATTACAGTTGGCAACCGTGCATACCTGGGCCGTGCTGCTCCGCGGGATCAACGTGGGCGGCAGGAACGTGATCCCCATGGCGTCGCTGCGTGACGAGTTCGCCGCGATGGGCTTCCGAGATCCCCAGACGTACATCCAGACCGGGAACGTGCTTGTGGGGAGCGCGCGGAAGCCGAGCCCATCCGCCGTGGCTCGCATCGAGCGTCACCTCTCCCAGGCGTTCGGCTACGACGCGCGCGTGGTGGTCCGCGGCGTGAACGAGATGGCGGCCATCGTGGACGCGATGCCCGCGACGTGGGACCCGGGCGACAGGTCCGTGCGGCACAACGTGATCTTCCTCACCGACCGCGTCTCGCCCGAGGACCTGATCGGTGGGGTCGTGGTGGACCCGGCGATCGAGTCGATCGCCACGAGTCCCCACGCCGTCTACTGGTCGGCGCCGATGAGCACGCTCACGAGGACCAAGATGATCAAGCTGAGCGCCCACCCGCTCTACCCCGAGGTGACGATCCGCAACGCCCGGGTCACCCTGAAGCTGTTCGAGTTGCTGCAGCGTCGCGTCTAGAGCCACGGGATCACCACGGAGCCGCGGTACGCGTCCCACGCCGGCCCGAAGGTCTCCGCGAGTGCTGATTCTTCTTCAGGCGCGAAGATCCGGGACGCGACCTAGAGCACGATCCCGATGACCACTCCCAACCAGGTGTTCATCAGGAAGCCGGCCCACGGGAGGACCAGGAGCGCGACGCTCGTGGGTCAAGCCCACGAGCACGAACGGCAGGGTGAGCAGTGCGATCTTGTCTCCGCTCCCCACGAGGGCCTTCACGTGCATGCGCTGGGCACCGTTCCATCGGCGTCGGGGATCCGCTGCGCGAAAGCGCCCACCTTCTCCTGCCATCCCGCTTCCAGCGGCCCCTTGAGCCCGGTCACATGCACCGTGTCTTCGGCCACCTCGACGAGACCCTGGTCTTGGAGGAGTTCGCTCATGACTGGACGGACCCGCTGGTACTTGCAGATCTCCTCCTCGGTGGGCATCCGCCCCGTCTTCTTGTCGGGCTGCGGCGCCATCTCGGTCGTCAGGACGGCGTACTTCGTTCCGGCCGGCAGCTGGATGTCCTTCAAGAAGCGACGCATGCCGCGGATCGGCTTGCCGAAGCGTCCAGGCGAGCTGAACAGGTAGAGGTCCGCCGGTGGCAGCTGCTTCGGACCCACGTCCGCGATGTGGTGGACATCGACGGTGACGCCGCGCTCCGCCATGTCCTTCGTGAACTCCTCGGCGACCATGGCCCCGTTCCCGAACTTCGATGCGTGCACGTACTCGATCTTCATTTCGCTCCCTCCTCTCACATCCATGGTGACAACGGGCAACGGCGTGCGCCGGGGTCGTTCGTCCCCCTATCGGCAGGGCGCGAGGCGAGCGCCCTCCGACTAGTGTGGGCGGCCGGGCATACCTGTCGAGATCGAGGGAGGGATCAACCCATGGAGCCTTGGTCGTTCGAGGTGCGAGGGCGTTTCGAGGAACTCACGATCGCGAGCGAAGCGCTGCGCGGGAACCCGCTGGGCGACCCGCACGAGCGCCCGCTCTGGGTGTACCTGCCGCCGGGCTACGACGACGATCCAGCCGCCCGGTTCCCCTGCGTGTACGCGATCCAGGGCCTGACCGGCCAGCTCGACATGTGGCGCAACCGGGCTCCGTTCCGCCGGACCTTCCCCGAGCTCGCCGACGACCTCTTCGCGCGCGGCGAGGCGCCGCCGGTGGTGATCGTGTGGGTCGACTGCTGGACGTCGCTGGGCGGCAGCCAGTTCCTGGACTCGCCCGGGACCGGCAACTACCTCACGTACCTGTGCGACGAGGTCATCGCGTTCGTCGACGAGCGCTACCGCACGATCCCCGATGCCGCGCACCGGGGCATCCAGGGCAAGTCGAGCGGCGGCTACGGGGCGATGGTGGTGCCCATGCTCCGCCCGGGCGTGTTCGGCGGGTTGGCCACCCACGCCGGCGACGCCCTGTTCGAGACCTGCTACCTCCCGGAGTTCGCCCAGTCGGTGCGCGCGCTCCGCGACGAGTACGAGGGATCCTTCGAGAAGTTCTGGGAGGACTTCCACTCGCGCCCGGCCATGGCGAAACCGAGCGATGGCCTCCTGATGAACGACTGGTGCATGGCGGCGTGCTACTCGGCCGATCCCGACGGCACGGTGCGGCTCCCGTTCGATCCGGCGACCGGCGAGCTGATCCCCGAAGTCTGGGAGCGGTGGCTCGAGCTCGATCCCGTGCGCATGGTGGCCGGGCACGCCGACGACCTGCGCTCCATGCGGGCGATCTACATCGACGCCGGGAACAAGGACGAGTGGTTCCTCGATCTCGGCGCCGAGGCCTTCCGCCGCGAACTCGAGAAGATCGGCGTGACCGACGTCTTCTTCGAACTGTTCGATGCCACCCATATGGGCATCGAGTACCGCTACCCGATCAGCCTCAAGTACCTCGCGGAGCGACTCTCGGCCTGAGCGGCATCACATACTCGCCATGAGCTCCATGACCTTGGCGTTGTCGTCGGTCACCATCGCCACGCGCGAGCCCGTGGCGACGTACACGGCGCGCACGTTTACGCCCGCATCGGCCACCGCGCGGGCCATCGCGCCCATGGTGCCGGCCTGTTCCGCGCCGGGAACGGCGCCACCCAGGATCGCCTCGGCTTCACCCTCGACCTTGATGCCGGCGTCCTCGAGCGCCTTCCGCGCCGCGCCGCCGTCCTGTACGCAGACGTGAACGATGCCGCGACCCTCCATGGCGATGCCGAGCAAGCCTTCGATGTTGATCCCGGCGGCGCCCAGTGCCTCGCCCACGCTGGCGAGACCGCCCGGACGGTCGTCCACGGAGATCGTGATATCGGTTGCCATGAGCCCTCCCTTGTCGACGTGTGCTACGGCATACGCCGCGAGGGCCGATAGGTCAAATCGACCCCGTCGCTCGACCCTTGTCGGAGGCGTGGGTTAGGTTGGGAAGAACCGAGGGAAGGGGAAAGGGATGGACAAGGTCGTGCACTTCGAGATCACCTTCGATGACCACGCACGGGCCAAGGAGTTCTACGGCTCGGTCTTCGACTGGGAGCTCAACGACAACGACATGGGCAACGGGATGGTTTACACCGCGGCGACCACGGTCCCGACCGACGAGCAGATGCGACCCAAGGAACCCGGCGCGATCAACGGTGGATTCACGGGTCGCGGATCCGAGACGCCCTCACCCGTGATCACCATCGGGGTCGAGTCGATCGACGAGACCCTGAAGAAGATCGAGGCCGGCGGCGGCAGCACCGTCACACCTCGCACCCCGATCCCCGACATGGGCGCGTTCGCCTACTTCAAGGACAGCGAAGGCAACACGATGGGGCTGTGGGAAACGGCCATGTGATCACGGTCCCAGGTCGTCGCGCTACACGTGGTTCGACAATTCGATGCTCCAGCGCCACGAGGAGAAGTCCTCGGCGTGCCACCAGGCCGTGAGGATCCCCACTTCGCCGCCGGGCAGAAGGACCGGCTTGCCCAGGTCGGAGTCATCGGGCCAGACGTTCTCACGCTCCACCGCCGTGCCGCGGATCCAAAGGCGCGCGATCGGTGAGGCCAGCTCCCCCGGCAGCTCCGTCCCGCGCGCCACCAGGTTCCGGTCTTCGTCGTAGACCTCGATGTCGACGCGTTCGGGCAGCGCGTGGGCCAGGACGTCGGCGTGCGGCTCCATGCGGCCCCGCGCGACCTCGAGCCCCATCGATCCCCCGTCGGGGTTGCGGATCTCCCAGATGTGCACGGTCATGACGTCTCCTCCCGAACCCACGGATCACCCGCGTTGAGGCGGTTCCACCGGCGGAGTGTGCCCCCCAGGCGCCGTTGCCGCAACCGCACCCGGGGAAAGGGACGCCACCCGGTTCGCGTTGATGCGCTCGCTGAAGATCCGGCGGCTGAGGCCGCGCTCGCGACGGCTCAGGCGTGGGAGGTGATCACGCCGCCCTGGAACGCGCCCGAGGGGCCGGGCGCCGGCCAGTTCGCGGACACGAAGCGCGAGCTTCCGTCGGCCATCGAGCACGTGGCGTCGAAGGCCGCCGAACGCACCTTGGTCACCGTGCCGTTGCACAGGGTCCCACTGGGCAGGTACTCCATCTGGAACGACGTCGAGTCGAGGGTGGTGGTGGTGACCAGCAGGTCGACCCGCACGAGGACCCGCTGCGAGCCCTTGCCGTCGCCCGTCATGGATACGATCCCCCGCGTCACACCCGAGTCCGTGAGGATCTTCCCGTTCAGGGACTCGCTGAAGGTGGCCGCGTTCCATTCTTTGGGCCGGAAGCGCAGCGGCCCCTGACTCAGCGATGCGATCAGCGCGACGCCCACCACCGACGCCATCACCGGAGCGAGGCGGAGCGTCCTGGGAGAAGGATCTGTGCGTCGAAGCACGCGCCACGCCGTGAGGCCGCACACCATGCCGACCGCCACCGCGAAGATCGCGAGCATCCACGGGGTGCTGCGGTCCGTCCCGGAGCCGATCCCGTGCAGGGTTGCGGCCACCCACACGGCGAAGTTCACGTA
>Ga0315278_10007268_pt1 | contig 10111 bp, 7 predicted proteins | sample YL17G06_0_MG_FD_203880 | JGI IMG/M metagenome (GOLD analysis project Ga0315278, IMG submission 203880) | Sediment microbial communities from Yellowstone Lake, YNP, Wyoming, USA - YL17G06_0 | ecosystem: Environmental > Aquatic > Freshwater > Lake > Sediment | place: USA: Wyoming | collected... | reverse complement strand
GGCGCAGATGCGGGTCTCGATGGCGTCCCGGCCCGCGCCCATCGTGCCTCCGGCGAGGGCCGCGGCGAGAGCGATGGGGAGCAGTCCGCGTTTCATCGCACGACCTCGAAGATCCTCAGCCCGCCGTTATCGTCGACCGCATAGATCCGCCCTCCTTCGACGACGAAACGGTGGACAGGGCACGGCAGTTCGATGGAAGCGGTCAGACATCCCTCCCGGTCGACGACGGACAGGAACCGGCCCGGCCCGAGGTCCTTCCCCTCCACGGGCGCGGGCGCCGATATATAGAAGAATCCCCGGTCCCAGGCCGCGGCCCAGCAAAAACCGAGGAGACGTTTTCTCAGCCCCTGGAAGGGCAGGTCCATCGGCTGGAAGGCGTGGCGCTCGTCGACGGGGATTTTCCCGACGAGGGCCCCGGAGCCCGCGAAGTGGAGGATACTCCGTTCGCCGCTCCGGAAGACGACGAAAAAATCCCCACCCTCGCCCGGGCAGACCAGGATCATGTTGCGGAAGGCGTCGAACACGGGGTCGGATGACGCCTGGGCCTCGAGTCCTTCCCAGCGGAGGCGGCCGCCGACGTCGTAGATGTGGAGCATTTTTTCGGCCGTCGGCCGGCCGGTCGGGTTGCTTGTGACCAGGAGCGTTTCGCCGGTGAGAGCCCAGGCCTTGTCCGGCGCGAAGGGCACCGAAAATCCGCCGCAGGGCTTCCCCGCCCGGTCGAAGGCCTGGACCCTATAGTTGAATTTATCCGCGACATAGAGCCGCCCGCCGATGACTGACACGCCGGACGGGAAAGAGAGCTCGCCGGGGCCGCGGCCTTTCCGGCCGACCGCCCTGAGGAATTCCCCATCCTTCGAAAAAATCTTGACCGCGCAGTCCTGGGCATCGACGATATAGAGGTGATCGGCGTCGAGGGCCAAGGCGATGGGCCGCCCGAGATAGGCCTCGTCCGCGTCGTTGGCCGGGACGGCGACCTCGACCACCTTCCATTTCCCGACGCCGGGTCTGTCCGCCGCCCGGGCCGCCGCGAAGACGGTCAGCGAGACGACGATGACCGCCATGATCGAGCTTCTTTCTCTTCTCATGCCTGTCGTGCTCCCCGGGAAAAAAGTCGAGGGCCCCCGAAGGCGAGGGCCCTCTTCGTCTCCGTCACAGGGCCAGTGCGCACTTGCCGAGTGCGACGTCGCAAACCGTCAGGATGATCATAACCTTGTACCAGGGAGCGTCCAGGTTGAGGGCGTTCTCCCGGCAATCCTGGTGGTTCTTGTAGCACTCATTGACATCGTGGGCGGCGAGGGACGTGGGGAAAAAAAGAGCCGCCGAGACGAGAACGAGTACGGCCAGGGTAAAAACTGCCAGCTTTTTCATCGGTATCTCCTTTCGCCCTCTCCAAAGCAAGCGGCGTGCCAGCGGCGAGAGACTCGGTGCGCGGTCCAAGCCGTTGATAAAATTCAGGATGGGATCGGGCTCCGGAAGTCGCCGGAAAGGGGGGTTGACATCGGACGGGCGCGTGTGCCGCGGCGCGTCGCTCGTTTTTGACGATCGGCAAAAACCCGGGCGGGCCCGCCGGCCGCGGCCGGGCTCATTTCATCATAGGGATCCTGACGCCGGTCTTTTTCGCGCAGGCGATGGCGTCCGGGTATCCGGCGTCGGCATGACGGGCGACGCCCAAGCCCGGGTCGACCGTCAGGACGCGCTCCAGCCGGCGGCCCATCATGGGCGTTCCGTCGGCGACGATGACCATGCCGGCGTGGAGAGACAGGCCGATGCCCACGCCGCCGCCGTGGTGGACGGAGACCCAGGAGGCGCCGCTGACCGCATTGAGGAGGGCGTTGAGGACCGGCCAGTCGGCGATGGCGTCCGAGCCGTCCCGCATGCCCTCGGTCTCGCGGTTCGGCGAGGCGACCGACCCCGTGTCCAGATGGTCGCGGCCGATGACGATGGGCGCGACCGTCTTTCCCTTCTTCACCATGTGGTTGATGACGGCGCCGAAGCGGGCCCGCTCGCCGTAACCGAGCCAGCAGATGCGGGCCGGCAGGCCCTGAAACTTGACCTGGCTGCGGGCCTTGCTGATCCAACGGGCCAGGGCCTCGTCCTCCGGAAATTCCTTGAGGACGGCCTCGTCCGTGGCGTAGATATCCTGCGGTTTCCCCGAGAGCGCCACCCAACGGAACGGGCCCTTGCCTAGGCAGAAAAGGGGCCGGATGTACTCCGGGACGAAGCCCGGGATGTCGAAGGCCTTTTCGACACCCGCTTTGCGGGCCTGGCCGCGAATGTTGTTGCCGTAATCGAAGGCCTTCGCCCCTCTTCTCTGGAGCTCGAGCATGGCCTCGACGTGGGCGGCCATCGAGACGTAGGACCGCCGGATGTAGTCGGCCGGGTCCTTGACCCGGAGCGCCAGCGCGTCCTCGTAGGCGAGGCCGTGGGGCACATAGCCGTTGAGCTCGTCGTGGGCCGAAGTCTGGTCGGTCAGGATGTCCGGAGTGATGCCCCGGCGGATGAACTCCGGCAGGACGTCGGCCGCGTTCGCAAGGAGTGCGATCGAAAGCGGCTTCTCCTTCTTCATGGCCTCCCGGGCCAGGCGCAGGGCCTCGTCCAGGCTATCGGTCATGACGTCGACGTACTTCGTGTCGAGGCGCCTCCCGATGCGGCGGGGATCGACCTCGACGACGATGGCCACGCCGTCGTTCATGGTCACGGCCAGGGGTTGGGCCCCGCCCATCCCGCCCAGGCCGGAGGTCAAGGCGAGCCGGCCCTTGAGCGAGCCGCCAAAATGTTTCCGGGCGACCGCGGCCAGCGTTTCGTAGGTCCCTTGGAGGATGCCCTGCGTCCCGATGTAGATCCAGCTGCCGGCCGTCATCTGACCGTACATGGTCAAGCCCAGCGCTTCGAGGCGGCGGAACTCGTCCCAAGTCGCCCATTGGGGCACGATCAGGGCGTTGGCGATCAGGACCCTGGGCGCCTCGGGGTGGGTCCTGAAGACGGCCACGGGTTTGCCCGACTGGACGATGAGCGTCTCGTCGTTCTCCAGCTTCTTGAGGCTGGCCACGATGGCCCGGTAGGCCTCCCAGTTCCGGGCGGCCTTGCCGGTGCCCCCGTAAACGATGAGCTCGCCGGGTTTTTCGGCCACCTCGGGGTCGAGGTTATTCATGAGCATCCGCAGAGCCCCCTCCTGGGACCAGCCCTTGGTCGTCAGGCGGGAGCCCCTGGGGGCCCGGATGGAGGTGATGAGTTCGTTGTTCGTCCGCGCCATTCTTTTTCTCCTAGAACGTGTTCCGCCCCTGGAATATACCATACCCCCGGGCCGCTTTTCAAAAACCCGCCCCCTCCCCCCCCAACAAGGCCGATTCGGGGGTAAAATAATGATTGACGAAGCTCGGACAACTGGTATAATCTAATTGCAGGAAGTGAAGAGCTTTTTGCTCTCTGTGTTACGTCCGGACCAAGGTTTCGTGCGAAGAGGGCTATGATCCAAAAGCGCATCCTCGTTGTCAACCCGTCGTCTTTGGAAGCCGACCGCCTGGCCCGGCTGGCCCGGAAGTACGGTTTGGCCCTGTCCGAAACCGACCCCGAGGCGGCCAGGGCCGTGTTCGCCGAGGGGGATATCGCCGTGGCGGTCGTCGACGTCGCCTTCGCGGGGTCGACGGCCCTCAAGGCCATGGTTCACCCCCCGACGGGGGTCCTCCTGACCGGCGCCGACGAGGACCTCGTCTCTATGGCCCCCGACGAATGGCCGCCGGGCGTCGACGTCGACGTCTGCCTGACCTCTCCCGGGGACCCGCGCGAACTGGCCTTCCTCCGCGCCCTCGGCCGGGCCGTCGAGTACGCCCGGCTGAAGACGGAGGCGATCGACCTCCGCCGGTCCCTCGGCCTCCAGGAGTCCAAGGTCAAGGACGTCCTCGGCGAGATCCACGAGATCAAGGGCCTGCTCAACACGGGTTTCCTCCGCGAAGTCGAAAAGCGCATCGCCATCGAGGCCCGCTACGTCGGGTCCCAGAAGGAGCGCCAGAGGGTCGAGAGCATCCTCCGGAAGATCTACGGCGCGGACGACGTCAGCAGCCTCCTGGACATCGTGCCCGAGATCCGGGACATCGTCCAGGCGGAGAGCGTCACGGTCTACATCCTGGAGGAGAACGAGGTTATCGGCCCCTACTTGAAGCCCCTCGTCTGGGACAACGCCTTCCTGGCCCACTCCGACTTCTCCAAATACATCGCCCCGCTCGAGGCCCAGGACTTCGCCGCCTCAGTCGCCCGGTTCGGCCACGACGTCAGCATCGCCAACCTAGCGTTCGACAGGCGCCTGAGCAAGCGATACACGGCCTTCCTCAAGGCCCCATTGAAGAACCTGCTCGGCGTGCCCATCATGCACGGCCGCAAAGTCATCGGCGTCCTCGAGGTCTACAACAAGACGGCCGGAGGGAAGGCGAGTCCCGAGGGTTTTACCCGGGAAGACCAGCAGATCCTCCGCAGCCTCTCCGATCACATGGCCATCGCCATAGCCAAGCTCAACCTCATCCAGTTCGACCCCCTGACCGGGCTCCTCAGGCCCGAGCCGTTCTTCGAAAAAGTCCTCCAGAAGGTCAACGCCCTGAGCAAACGGCGCCGCGAAGAGGGCTCCCTGGCCCTGGTCATGGGCGATGTGGACTGGTTCAAGGAGTACAACGACCGCAACGGCCACGAAGCGGGGAACAAGCTCCTCCGGGAGCTGGCCTATGTCCTCAAGCTATCCATCCGCGAGGAGGACATGATCTGCCGCTACGGAGGGGAGGAATTCCTCTTTTTCCTGAAGGGCGTCGATAGCGTCGACGAGGCGGCCCTGCTCACCGAGCGGATCCGCAAGAACGTCGAAGACCACTATTTCGAACTCCAGGAGTTCCAGCCGCGCAGCAACCTGACCATGTCGTTCGGCGTAACGGTCTCCCCCAAAGACGACGAGCAGCACGCTCCGCTGACCAAGGCGGACCTCGAGCGCCTGGCCGGCGAGGCGGACCTGGCCATGGCCGAAGCGAAGGGAAAGCGCCGGCCGGACCTGAAACCCCGCGGGCCGGCGGACGTCCCCATCGACAAGAACCGCGTCTGTAGTTTCTTATGGGAAGAGGTCGCCGGGAAAAAGAGAACGGAGGACCCGGCCGCGGCCAGCCGCCTCGTCCGGGAGAAGAGGAAATACGAACGCTACAACGTCTCGACGCCCTTCCTCTTCCGGGAGAACGGCGGCTTCAAGGTCGCCAAGACCGCCAACATCGGCCTCGAAGGGGCGCGGATCGTCTCCGACACGGCCCTCCCCCCGGCCAAGACGTTCGAAACGATCCTCGTCATCGAAGACAAGGCCACCCTCATCCGGAGCGATATCGTCTATTCGGAAAAGGCAGGGGGCGATTCGGGTTTCTATTATTCGGGCTTGAAGTTCAAGGACCTGACCTTCAAGGAGATCAAGGGGCTCGAGAGCTATCTATCCAATTTCAGGAGAAGGGACATCCTCTTCTGACCCCCCGTCCGGCCTTCCCGGCCGGATCTTATTTGGTCTCGATCTCCCGCTTGAGCGATAGGAGATAGGCGAAGCGCGGCTCGACCTTGGCCTGGAAAGCCATCTTGATCTCCGCTATCGTCGCGGAGAAGGAAGCGAACTCTTCGAGGTTGCTCCAATTCTCCATGCTCAGCCGGTCGAGCAGCCGCCGCAGGGCCTGAGAATTGAGGATCTCCTGGGTGTAGCGCGGCAGAGACCAGGAACTCTTCTCGCACATCTTGACGACCCGCAGGAAAAGCGCCCGCAGGCCCTCCTGCCAGTTGATGAGTTCCTGCTTGATGAAGAACTGGTCCTTGGGCGATTCCGTCTGGCCGAGATTCAGGGACAGCCGCTTGGCTTCTTCCAGGGTCCTGTCCACGGCGTCCAGGATCTTTTCCGGGTCGGCGATGATGACCTTGTCTTTCTGGAAGTAATGGATCTCGCCGCTCCCGTTGGCGGGTTCCGTCCAGCGGCAGTTCTCGAGGAAGGCGACCAGGTCCTCCTCGGAATCCATTTCGCTGGCGTCCGGCACGGGCTCGGGCGCCGGTTCGAGGGCCGTTTCGACGGGTGGCGCCTCTTCGGCCGGGGTTTCGGGGCTGTCCGGGGCAGCCGGCCCGGCGATAAGGTCCTGGAGCTCTGGGATCTCCACGCCGTGCGAATCCGCGACGGCATCCATAACGGCCAGGTCTTCCCGGCGGACCGGCTCGCCGCCCATGCGGCCCAAGCTCGCGGCCGCAGATTCGATGGCCAAGAGGTCCTTTATCTTGCGGAGCTTCTCCAGCTCTTCGTCAAGATCGAGGCCGAGGGGCTTGGGTTCCTCCTCCATGACCTCGGCGACGATGCCGAAACGTTCCTTAAGGTCGTTCTTGAGAAAAGCCGCCCGTTCCGACGTCTTCGCCCGCGGGCCCTCGAGCCGCTCCTGAATCTCGTTGACCTTCTTGATCTCGTCGACCGTGGACTTGGCCAGGTTCTCGATCTCGGCTTGGAATTTGAGGACTTTCTGGAAGCGGTCACGGGCCTCGCTGAGAAGGCCGGCCCTCTGCTCCTCGAAATCGCGGACCATGACCCGGTAGTCGGTCAGGGCCGCTTTTTCCTTGTCGAATTCCCGTTCGATCTCTTCCTTGCGCCCGCGGGCCGCTTCCTTTTCCCGGTTGATGCGCTCGACGAGTTCGGAGTCGACGTCGCGGATTTTTTTCTGGAGGATGCGTTCGAGCTGGTCCTCGACTTCCTGAATGACCTGAGAGGAATCCCTGAAGGTATTCGCGTCGTGGTCCATGGCCGCTCCTTACACCTTGGCGTCCCTATTATGATGATTCGGACGCCTCCATGTCAAGAAGGAAGAAAGGGAAACTTGAATCGAAAAGAAGAAAAAGGTATAAATTAACAGGATGAGCGAAGAGCGGATCGTTCTCGTCGTCGAAAATGACAAAAAACGGACGAGTATCGCCACATTTTTGTCCGGACTCGGCGTCGGGGTGGACGCCCTGACGTCTTTGCCCGCCCCGTCGGTCGTTTCAGGATCTTCGGACGGCCTCTTCGCCCTGGTCGTCGCCCTGAACGATGGGAAGGGCCGCGTCCCGGCCGTCCTCAAAGAATGGAATAAGATCCATCCCGCCCTGCCCATCATCGCCCTCTCTCCTCCCGACCTGGCCGCCGGACTCATCCCGGCCCTCGAAGACGGGACCATCGATTACCTGGCCGACCCGGCCAATCCCGCCACTCTCTATTCGGCCATCCGGAGCGAGCGCCTGAAGGGCGCGGCCCGCCGCGGCGAGGAAGCCGCCAAGGAAAATCTGCGCCGTCTCAAGAAAGAGTTCAGTCTCCACCTCCGCAAGTCCCGTGAACTCGAGGAGACCTACGACACGACCCTCGAGAATTTCATGGCCGCCCTGGACTTGCGGGACGTCGAAACCTACGGCCACTCCAAGACGGTCGCCCGCTACAGCTACGTCCTGGCCGAGGCCGTCGGTGTCCGCGACCCCCGCGCGCTTGAGAGCATCCGCAAGGGGGCGCTCCTCCACGACGCGGGCAAGATGGCCATCCCCGATTCCATCCTGAAAAAGCCCGGACCCCTGACGGCCAAGGAATGCGAGGTCATCCGCAGGCACCCCGCCCTCGGCTACGGCCTCGTCCGGGACGTCAAGCTCGTCCGCGAGGTCGGGAACATCATCCTCTACCATCACGAAAAATACGATGGGACTGGCTATCCGAAACGTTTGAAGGGCGACGCCATCCCGCTCGAAGCCCGGGTCTTCGCCGTGGCCGACACACTCGACGCCGTGACTTCGCACCGCCCCTACCGCGCGCCGCGGGACTTCCGCACCGCCCGGCGCGAGCTCGTCGGGAACGCCGGCGCCCAGTTCGACCCGAAGGTCGTCGACGTCTTCTGCGGCATGGACCTGGCCGTTTGGGAGAAGATCAGGTTCGAGACGACACGGCTCCTGCCCCCCATCGAGGATTACCTGTCCCCCGTCGCGAAGAATTAGGCCGCTCGAACGTCACGAAACCCGGATTTGAATATTTCCGCAAAACGAACTCCGTCAATACCACAACGAGCCCTACAGCGTCGCCGAGGAGCTCATCATCAGGGGGACCTATCCGCCAGGCCACCCCTACTCGTGGCCGGTCGTCGGGTCGATCGAGGACCTCAGCAACGCCAAGCCCGGCGTCGAGCTTTCGAAGGTCGAGAAGGCCATCGATGAAGAGCTGGCCAAGTTCCTGGCCGAAGGCCCGACGGCGAAGGAGCTCGAACGGGTCAAGACCCAGTTCGCGGCCGGGTTCGTCAAGGGCGTCGAACGCATCGGCGGCTTCGGCGGCAAGTCCGACATCCTGGCGAAAAGCCAGGCGTTCGGCGGCTCCCCCGACGCCATCGCCATCGAGACGATGGTCGAGATCAAGAACGAACTCGAGGGCATCCTCGGCAAGAAGCCGATCACGTAGGAGAAGCGACAGCGTAGGCTACCCTGCCCTTCTGGCCGTGATGACCCGCGGTTTGCCGGACATGTCCCAGGCCGTCTCGATCTCGGTCCAGCGCTTGCCGAATAGGGCCAGGACCCGGTCGCGCTGGCCGTCCCCGATTTCGAGGATGAGGTAGCCTCCGGGCCGGAGAAAAGTCCCAGCCCTGCGGACGAGGCGCGTGATCATCTCCAGGCCGGACTCCCCTGCCAGGAGGGCCCGCCGCGGTTCGAAGTCGCGGACCTCGGGCGGCAGACCATCCCATTCGTCCCGCGAAATGTAAGGCGGGTTCGAAACGATGAAGTCGAAGCGAACGCCCGTCCCCCGGAAGGCCGAGAAGAGATTGCTCTTGTGGAACTGGACGTGCCTCGTCTTGTGAAGCGCAGCGTTCCGCCGGGCGACGCGCAGAGCCCTCTCAGAAATGTCCACGGCCTGAATGTGGGCCCGGGGCAGTTCCTTGGCCAGGGCGACGGCGATACAGCCGCTGCCCGTCCCGACGTCGAGGATCGACTCGCTCTCGCGCGTCGAAAGCTCGAGGACCTTCTCGACCAGGACCTCGGTCTCGGGCCGCGGCACCAATACGGACGGCGTCACCGCGAACGGGATGGACCAGAATTCCTTCACTCCGATCAGATAGGACAGCGGCACCCCGCCCAGCCGCTTCTCCACGAGCCTCCGGAAATAAGCTTCCGCCTTCGGCGAGCAGGGGTTGTTGGGGGCAGCGAGGTATCGTTCTTCGGTCAGGGCGGCAGCCCGGAGAAGAAGAACTTTGGCCTCGAGGATGGCCTGGGGCCGGTCTTGAAGAAGTGCGATTCCGCTCCTGAAGAGGTCGGCGAGCGTCTTGTTAGATTCCAACTTCCTTGGCCTAGCCCGGGTCCCCGGGCGTTTCGCCGAGGGCCTGAGCTTGGGCCTGGAGGACGAGCTTCGCCAGGATGTCGTCCAGGTCCCCGTCTAGGAAGCCCTCCATGTTATGGAAGTTCATGTTCAGCCGGTGGTCGGTGATCCGCGATTGGGGAAAGTTGTAGGTCCGGATCTTCTCGCTCCTCTCCCCCGTCCCGACCTGGGACCGCCGGTTCTGGGCGATCTTCGCCTGCTGCTCCCGCTGGGCGATGTCCATGAGCCTTGAGCGCAGGACCCTCAGGGCCCTCTCCTTGTTCCGGTGCTGGGACTTTTCATCCTGGCAGGAGACGACGAGGCCCGACGGCTTGTGAGTGACGCGGATCGCGGTGTAATTCCGGTTGACGCTCTGGCCGCCCGGGCCGGAGGAACCGAAGGCCTCGATCTTGAGGTCCTTGGGGTCGATCTTGAGGTCGATCTCCTCGGCCTCCGGCAAGACGGCCACGGTCGCCGTCGAGGTGTGGATGCGGCCGGAGGCCTCGGTCTTGGGCACGCGCTGGACGCGGTGAACGCCGCTCTCGTACTTGAGGATCGAGTAGGCGCCCTTGCCGCGGATGTTGCCGATGGCCTCCTTGAGACCGCCGATCGGCGAGAAGCTCGTGTCCACGACATCGAGCTTCCAGCCCTTCTTTTCGGCGAACCGGGAGTACATCCGGAAAAGGTCCTGGGCGAAGAGCGACGCTTCGTCCCCTCCCGCCCCGGCCCGGATCTCGAGGATGACGTTCTTCTCGTCGTTGGGGTCCTTGGGCAGGAGCA
>Ga0315278_10007267_pt1 | contig 10112 bp, 7 predicted proteins | sample YL17G06_0_MG_FD_203880 | JGI IMG/M metagenome (GOLD analysis project Ga0315278, IMG submission 203880) | Sediment microbial communities from Yellowstone Lake, YNP, Wyoming, USA - YL17G06_0 | ecosystem: Environmental > Aquatic > Freshwater > Lake > Sediment | place: USA: Wyoming | collected... | reverse complement strand
TTGGCATTGTGCCGGTCATCAACATGGGATCAAGGAATGCGCAGATTCAACTTCCCAGTGCATAACGCTCAGCCGCGTCTAGCCAGCGCGTGAAAGACCTCGTTGGGCGTTTTAAATCCGAGTGATTTTCTGGGCCTGCGATTGAGCAGGCGTTCGACTTTCGCCACCGTCGCCGGATGGATTGTAGTGAAGTCCGTGCCTTTTGGGAAGAAGTCCCGGATGAGACCATTCGTGTTCTCGTTCACTCCGCGTTCCCAGGCATGATAGGGCGTGGCAAAGAAGACGTGGGCTTGCAGGAGGTGGGCAGTTTTCCGGTGTCCGGCGAACTCTTTGCCGTTGTCATAGGTAATGGTGTGCACGTGGTTGCGCAACGGTTTCAGGCGATGCACCGTGGCGCGGTGCGTGGCCTGGGCCGTTGGCCGGGACAGTTTCGAGATGGTCGTGAACAGGCTTTTGCGCTCGACATGCGTCAGCAGCCCTCCTTGATGGCGGGCGCCCACGATGGTGTCGCCCTCCCAATCGCCCAGCCGTGACTTGGCGGCCACGATCGCAGGCCGTGCCGCAATGTCGATCCGATGAGGAATCACGCCTCGGCCCGCCGTGAGAGCCCCCCGCCGGTTGTAGCGCTTGCCCCGTCGCCGCAAGAATCTCCAGAGATCACCGCCCGTGCGCTTGTTCGCCCAGATCATCTGATAGATCCATTCGTGGCAGAGAGAGAGGCCGCGTTCGGCCCGCAACCAAAAGCTGATCTGTTCTGGACTCCACCGTTCCGCCCGCATCTTACGAGCGATGGCGCGACGGACACGGCTTGTCAGTTTGCGCGGCTGGTGCCGGATCTGCTGCTGTCGGGCCTGCGCCGTGTGCTGTGCTTGCTGAAAGCGGTAGCCCCGCCGGCCTGCGTTCCGAGCCAGTTCCCGGCTGACCGTTCCTTGGCTGAACCCAAGTGCCTGGCCGATCTCGGCCTGGGTCTTGCCCGCCTTTCGCAAGGCGTAGAGCTGACAGCGATCTTCGTACGCGATCCGACGATACGTCCTCATTCGTAACCTCTTGGTGTGCCAAGAGGTTACCCCATCACGCCGTCGGTGAAATTATGCACTGGCTACTTGAATCCGCGATTTATAAACGCCAGTACTTCAGCGTTTTAGGCAGTTTTGCCTGATCAAGCAGACATTTCACATCAATAACCACACCATCCCGCTGACTGCGGAGAGGCTTGAGCAGCTTCTGCAATCCCATATCCACGTATCCACGATGCGCTACTGCCACGATAATTCCGTCGATATCTCTGAGATCGTCCCACTTGCTCAAATGTATGCCGTATTCAGCGACCGCCTCTTCCGGTTCTGCGATCGGATCATGCACCAACACCTGAACACCATACTCGCGTAACTCCTGAATGATATCGGGCACCTTGCTGTTGCGCAGATCCGGCACATTCTCTTTAAACGTGAGGCCTAAGACTGCCACCTTGAGATCGTTGACTGGCCGGGGAAGTTGACCGAGCAGCTTTATTGTTTGCTCCGCAACAAACTTTCCCATGCCATTGTTTATGCGCCTGCCAGCGAGAATCACCTGGGGGTGATAGCCCACTGATTCGGCTTTGCTCGTCAGGTAGTAGGGGTCGACCCCGATACAATGCCCTCCAACCAATCCTGGGGAAAAATTGAGAAAATTCCACTTGGTTCCCGCGGCCTCCAGGACTGACTTGGTATCGATCCCGAGACGATGAAAAATGAGCGCCAATTCATTCATCAGCGCGATGTTCAGATCCCGCTGGGTATTTTCAATCACCTTCGCAGCTTCCGCAACCTTGATGCTGGAAGCCCGATGAATCCCCGCCTTGACCACAAGTTCGTAAGTGTTGGCAACAATCTCAAGTGACGCGTCATCTTGGGCTGACACGACCTTGATGATTTTTTCCAGCGTATGTTCCTTATCGCCAGGATTGATGCGCTCAGGGGAATACCCGAGCTTAAAATCCACTCCGCACTTCATCCCGGAGGCCTGTTCGAGAATAGGCTGGCACACTTCCTCAGTGGCTCCAGGGTAGACCGTCGACTCGAATACCACAATTGATCCTGGTGAGAGATTGGCGCCTATGAGTTCAGATGATTTGCGAAGAGCCGTCAAATCTGGCTGAAGGGCTTCATTAATCGGCGTGGGTACAGCCACGATGATGAAATCCGCCGCCTTGAGATCGCTGGGCTGAAATGTGTATTGAACGTCAGTTGCTTTCAGATCCGCGGAAGACACTTCACCGGTACGGTCAAGGCCCTTCTGTAACTCCGCGATCTTTGCCTTGTTGATATCAAAACCGATCACTCGCTGCCGCTTCCCGAATGCTACCGCAATAGGAAGGCCCACATAGCCGAGTCCAACAACTGCAATCTTTCGTGCGTTCTCTTTCTTTTGAGTCATGAGCCCCCTCCATAGTTTTCTATTAGAGTGTCAGAACCTCGGGCTTCCGTCAACGAAATCGAGTGAGCTCGACGTACTGCACCTATTACTGTTGACAGAACATGTTCAATCTAACTTTTTCATTTTCATTCTCAATCCCACCGACAACACTTATTTCCTCAAACAGCCACTCGGAAGCACCCAGAATAAGATATACGAGAAATCCTGAAGTGCCCCCCCACCGGTACTAGATCTACCCGGCAAACACATCGGCTCCTGATGAGACATCGAAGAAGATGGCTACTCCTTTTCCCCTGACCGACTAACAGCGCAGATCCGTTTTATCGCGAGTGAATGCTCACCGCCTACTTTCTAACTTCCCAGGGCAATCAGGCAAGAACACATTGTTGTTACTACCTGAAAACCAAATAATAACGCGTAGTTCCCTGATAATAACTCTGTAATAAAAACAGAAACGTGCGCTACTTCAATGTATTAGAACGAATACTGAATTAATAGAATCACATGTTCAAGTCTTTGAAGGTTACCTTCTATACATACACTTTCCCCGCCTCATGCCTACCTGGAAGTTTTGGCAACCAGATACATCAAGCTATTGTTTTGACAAATTAATTCGAAATTTAAGAGCCGATTGGTCGCATGTGTTAACCGAGGCATTGCTCTTGCTCAACCCCTCCCACTGGCAGTGCATATCCGAATCAAGATGTACCGTGATCGGATGGCCTGCCCTTATTAGTCGATGTATGAAATACGCTTCAATTGATACGCCCAGTGGCGGGTAGTGAAATACGGAGGACCTAGACCATGCGCCACGCGAAACGCCAGCCTCTCCTTATGACTCACGTGATCTTATGTGGCTTCGCGACAGCCCTACTGTTACTATTTCAGCCTATTCCCTCTGCCTCCGCCCAGCAACTGATAGGGCCTATCAGCCAGGAAGCCAGCGGAATAGGCACTCAAGGACGACGCAACGAGAACATTGCCCCCACCCTTCCATACCCAACGAAATCCTTGGAGAAGAAGGAGGCGCAAACCTTGACCCACAAGCGGCACCGGCTGATTCGAAAGCCACAGAACGCTCCCGTCGCGTCCGTCGAACCTTCTCCATCCGGCTCCTCACCTGTCTCCTCCTTGCCAACGCTCCCACCGTCTCAACAAAGCGACAAGACGACTTCTCTGCCCAAGGAGCCGTCATCGCTTAGCAGGAGCGTCGGGGCAGCCTTGCCTCTTGCGACCATGAGCGTCGCACCGTCGTCAGGAACAGCCACGGGATCCACTGCAGCTGGCACAGCATCAATCAGAACCATCCCACTGACCCCTGCAGGCGCGGGCAGCTCGCCTACCTCAGGAAGCGGAGGTGCCGGTGGGCGAACGATGCGAAGATTAGCTGCGGAGATGCCGGGGTTGGCACAATTGATCTCGCCGCCTTCAGTCCCAGTGGTTTCAGTCAATCCCGCGATCGGAACGAGTCCGACCAGTCTGTCCTTTACAGCCCAGCAAGGGGGCGGCAATCCCATCGCGCAGACCTTGACCATCAGCAACACCGGTGGCGGAACCTTGAGCTGGAGCGCGAGTGATAGTACGACCTGGTTGTCGCTCAGCTCGGCCTCGGGAACTGGAACTGGTACCGTGACCGTGAGCGTTACGACCGGAACTCTGACTGCTGGTAGCTATAGTGGCACAGTGATACTCAACGCCACGGGTGCTTCTTCTGTCACTGTCCCCGTAGCATTTACCGTCATCACCGCCCCCGTGCCTCCCGCCATTGGAGAGAGCCCCGCAAGCTTCTCCTTCACAGCTCAAGCGGGGGCCAATCCGGCAGCCCAGACTCTGACGATCAGCAACACGGGTAATGGAACTTTGAGCTGGAGCGCCAGTGACAATGCTGCCTGGTTGACGTTGTCGCCAGCTTCGGGCACCGGGAATGGCACCGTGAGACTCACGGTGGCCACCGCCGCCCTCACAGCAGGCAGCTATAGCGGACTGATCACCCTCACCGCCAGCGGGGCGACGCCAGTCGCCGTCCCGGTAGCGCTCACCGTCACTACAGCGCCGGTACCGCCCGCGATCGGGGCGAGTCCGACCAGTCTGTCCTTTACAGCCCAGCAAGGGGGCGGCAATCCCATCGCCCAGACCCTGAATATCAGCAACACGGGTGGCGGAACCTTGAGCTGGAGCACCAGTGACAATGCTGCCTGGTTGACGTTGTCGTCGGCTTCGGGCACTGGGAACGGCATCGTGACACTCACGGTGACCACCGGAAGCTTAACAGCTGGCACCTATAGCGGTAGTATTACCCTGAGTGCAACTGGAACCTCCTCGATCACGGTACCGGTAACCTTCACCGTCACCGCACCAGCGGTGACACCAACCATAGCTCTTAGTCCAACCGCATTTTCCTTTACAGCCACTCAAGGCGCCGCAAATCCTGCCTCCAAAACGTTAAACATTGCGAATCCTGGCACTGGCACATTGACCTGGTCTGTAACAGACAATGCCAACTGGCTCACACTTGCTCCAGCCTCAGGCTCGACAACAACAGGAACGAGTCCGGTTGCCTTGTCCGTGAATAGTGCAGGACTTCTTGCCGGTCTTTATACTGCCGCAATCACGGTCACGGCAACGACAGCTACGAATTCACCACAAACGATCCCCGTCACCTTGACACTCAGTACACCAACCACCTCGACCGCAACATTGACATGGAGTGCCAACACAGAGCCCGATCTTGCTGGATACAAGGTATATCAGGCCACTGCCTCAGGGGCGTATACGGCTCCAATTGCCACGCTTCCGAAAACCACCCTAAGCTATACAGCGGTGGGACTCCAAGTGGGATCCACGTACTATTTTACACTCACGGCCTATGATTCAGCCGGCAATGAGAGCCCAAGATCCCCTGAGGTGAGCAAGAGCATTTTCTAGTCAATGTGTGATCTTTCCAAGTTTAAGAGATGCTCCCATTGACTAACGCGACTTGTTGCTCAAGCTCTGCCGAGCTCACGTACCTCATGGTGGAGCTCAGGCGAGCCGATTATGGAGCTCCGATTCTCTTAAGCCCGCACACTCTCTGTTCGCCGGCATGTGGCACACTAGCCACCGCAGGAGACAGCGAGCACGTGACACAACCCGTTAATCAGGCACATGACCATCCTTGCCTGGATGGAGCGATACCTCATTGTGCCTCTTTGGCAATGAAAGCTGCCGGCAGGTTCAATCGGTGCGAGCAACACCTGCCTCCAATATAGCGGCTGGCATCTAATATCCCACCGTTTTCCTCGGACGTTGATTCAAACGTAACGTGATCATGTTAAAGTCTGCCTGGGAATAACGGGACAGGTCTGTGCCTTTCGGGAAGTGCTGACGCAGCAAACGGTTCATATTTTCGTTGGCACCACGCTGCCACGGACTTTGCGGGTCACAAAAATAGACCTGCGCCTCTGTATCGATCGTCAATCGTTTGTGCTGGGCAAATTCCATCCCTCTATCTCAGGTTAACGACCGGCGCAATGCCGACGCAGTTGTCGTACCTGCGTACTCAGCGCCGTTTCACGCTGGCCGTGTCTTTCGCCGACACCTTCACCAGCATCGTGAAGCGAGACTTCCGTTCCTCAAATGTGGTGATGTGCATATTCTTTGAACCACCAATCAAGTCCCTAATCTTCCACGTCAGCGGGACGAGCGCGGATGGAGACACCATCAATGATCTGCCCTTGCGACTAGCTAGCCATATTCGCGCGCTTTGCCCGCCGCATCATGCGCCTGGATCGGAGATGTCCAATTAATTCTTTCTTGCGCACCCCTCGGGTTTGAATGAACACGCTGCGGTAGATCGTTTCGTGGGAGACACGCATCTTACTGGCATTTCCAGTTGGGGCGTCACGTGCGCTCCCAGGCCTGCACGTCTGCCTCAGCGGCGAGATATGTGTGGCCCCCACCACTTCGGGTGATTTCAAAGCTGACAGCCGATGGCGCCCGACCGAGCGTAGCTGTAATCTGCCGGATGGAGCGTTCCGCCGCCAAGCCACGCGAAATCTCTTCTCGCTCCGCGAGCGTCAGGGTACAGCCCGACCGCCGGCGGCCTGTGGGAATGAACCCTTAATTCGATGATACCAAGCCATGAATCGATCCTGCGTGCTTACCAAGCACATGGCCGATCTCGCTCTATGACTGCCCCTGTTTCCATCGATGTCACTTGTCTGCGGCCCAGAAAGCGGACTTGATGTCCCGCGTCACCTCGCTGGGTAAGACCTTGCATCCCTCCACGGTCTGAAACTCTTTAATATGAATGGAGCCGCGGGTTCAATGAAGCGTGGGTAATCTTCGGCTCCTTCGCCACATGACTTTCACACTGGCCGCTCCCTCGAATGAGGGCCACCGCTCCCGCCTAAACTCTAACGTACATATTCGTACCTGCTATCTATCAGATATTTCATTCACAGCCTGTCAGTCAGTCGGGATTGGGTATTCCCCGTCCTATCGACCGTTGGTCAATTGGGCACAGCGCGATGCGGCGGTGATTGGGGCGCTGACCACACTGGGCGCCACGAAACTCCGCTGGAGGGTCTGGAAATACGTCGATCAGCCGTGGCATACGGGCCATCGGGGGAACCATCCGCGCCTGCCGCGCGTCTATTGTCAGCTCCGGCTGAAATCTGTCGCGGCGGACCAAGAAGCGGGTACCGGCTCGGGTGGTCTAGCCACTGGAAGTGATCCCGCAGCCGAACGTGGTCTGGGTGGTGGACTTCACACGCGAGACGTTGTCTGGCGAGCGTCGGTGTAGAAAGTTGAATCTCCGTGATAATGGGGTCCGAGAAGTCTTCACGATCGACGTGGACATCTCGTTGCCTGCCGAACGGGTCATTCGGGTCTTGGAGCAATTCCCTGCCTCGCGGGGCCAAGTAGCAGGCGGCTCGGCAATGGCAGGAATTCCTCGCCGACCGCTTTGTGAGTTGGTGTACGGACCGAGGGATCGCGCTGCAGAATATTCAGCTGGGCTGACCGAATCAGAATACCTATGTGGAACGGTTCAATCGGACATTCTGCCTCGGCCCATCACAGTACAGACAGCTTTCCATCCAATAGCGTAGTGTTCCGAGAAGAAGGTCACACGGAAATTCTTAGAAGAATCGTTGCGGCACAACGATGATATCCTCTGCCAGCACCTGGGCCTCGAGGGAGATTTCGATCGCTTGCTCTTTGCCATTGATCATGCGCAATACCTTCGTACTGGTCTTTGCGGCCTTGTCGGTAAAGCCGCCCGCGAGCGTGATGGCTTTATGCACCGTCAGCCCTTTCTCATAAGAAAAGCCGCCCGGTGTCCTCACTTCCCCATTGACATAGAATTTCCTGGCTTGCGCCACCACGATCAGATCATCCGGCAGGACGAGTGCGTCTGCTTCCAGCAACTTCGTTTCAATACTTGCCTCGTTCACACGTGTCACCTTAAGCCCTGTCTTGTCCGCTCTTTCTGTGAGCCCCCCCGCCATGGACAGCGCCTTCTGCACCGTGAGCCCCGACTCATAGAGATAGCGGCCCGGAGTCTTCACCTCCCCGCTCACATAAAACTTCTGTCCTTCCGGCACCACGATCGTATCGTCGGCCACCAACACCGTGTTGAGCATCACCGGTACCGTCTCCTCCCGCCCCTCAACCCGGCGCACCACCTTCAGGCTGCCTTTCTCCGCCTTCTCGCTGAGCCCCCCCGCCATCGCCAACGCCTTCTGAACGGTTAACCCTTCCTTGAAGGGATAACTCCCTGGCGTCCGTACCTCCCCACTCACATACACCTTATGGTGCTGTCCCTCCACCACAATCAGGTCGTCCGGCAGCACGCCCCCCTCGAGCGGGACTGTTTCCGTCTCTGCTCCCGCCTCCTTCAAGCGCGTCAGCTTAATCCCGCCGGGATCCGCCTTCTCCGTCAGCCCCCCCGCCAGGGACAGCGCCTTCTTGATGGTAAGCTGCTCCTCATACGGATAGGGACCAGGGTGCACTACTTCCCCCGTCACATAGAATTTCCGCATATGCCCGACGGCAATGTTATCATCGGGCAACACAGACGCCTCCACTCCCAGAGTAACGGTCTCCGTTCGGTCCCCAGACGACCGCGTCACCGTGATTTTCCGCGTCTCCGCTTTGTCCGTAAAACCCCCCGCCATACTGATGGCTTTCTGTAAAGTGAGCCCCGCTTCATACGGATACCCCCCCGGTGTCTTGACTTCCCCGCTGACATAGAAGTTTCGATAGCGCACCATAAACAGCGTGACTCGGGGCGAGCGCACGTATCCCTCTGTCAAACGAGCCCTCAGGTACTCCTGCACTTCCGGCACAGTCTTGCCGGCAAGAACCACCGGCCCGAGCAACGGGAAATTGATGGTGCCGTCCCCCGCCACTTTACTTTCGACCGTCAAATCCTCCTCCCCAAAGACTTGAATGCGCACCACATCGTTGGGCCCAAGCCGGTAGGTGTGTGATGTCATGGACGAGTCAGCCAAAACCGAACTGGCAAGCAGGGTCGTGATGACGGCAAATAGAAGCAACTGGTTAACGACTTGGCTGCCGAACGATGGAAGGATTGATGCGAACACTCTTTTCTCGATCAACCGGTGTGCAAAACCTGACATAGTCCCCTCTCTCTCAAACCGGATTTATGAGCAAACCCCTGACTTGCTTATAAATCTGTCACCTTCCACTGTTTCGGCACAAATAAACCGGCTGAGGACCCACTTCGCTTTATCGTGAGCTCCCACCAACCGGCATGACCTAAATACCGTCCTCCATGACAATTAAATTTTGCCTTGCCGACTGCCCCGCGAGTCACACTAATCTTAATACCTACGTATTTTATTGCAATCCATGTACAACTCCGAATGCATCAATCTTGCTATATTTAGCACTTAGAATACCGACGGCACTGAACGAAGGCAATCACACTAAAGAGGGGGTTGGGCTAGAATAATGCGCAGGCGCCTCACGCCGGAGCAGCACTTGGATGGGTTAAAAGCCGAACCGCGATCTCGCTTTGGCAGTCTCACGGATCCGCCCCTGAATGGCCCGGCATTTACCCAGATGAGACCAATAATACCAGTTCGCACGATTCAAGTTTGACACAAACCTCATGTATTCAGGGGGACATGTGGATCTCTTCACGAAAAATTACACCAGCCAGAACTGGAGAATTCCGGCAGACTGCGACTCTCCAATGAATGAAGAGCCCACGCGAAAAAGTTGAAGTTTTCGGAGGACAAATTGCCACGGCCTTTCGGCAGGTCAATGGCTGCCCCAATCCCTGAGGTCACCAGGACGCTCGGGATCAGCGAAACCACTTACTACGTCTTGGCAGAAGCGCGACGGACAGATGGCAGTAGCAGAGTCCGACGCCTGCGGCAACTGGAAGATGAAAATCGGAAGCTGAAACAACTCGTGGCGGACCTGACGCTTGACAAGGTCATGCGCCAGAAGGTGCTTATCGAGGCCGCACCCACAGGAGGACCGGAGGGATTCGTAAGGAATCAGCGCTTCCACCTCAACAGCCCCGTGGCCAATTCAACAATGTGTGCCAGTCCTGTCACCTGGCGTCAGTTTGACCCTGCGCCGCTGTGGCCAGAAGACCGCACAAGCTGTTTCACCTGCTCAGCTTGTTTCTTGACCCAGACTTGTGCGCTCGCCCACCGACTCTTGAAGCGATTATCGAA
>Ga0315278_10007265_pt1 | contig 10113 bp, 6 predicted proteins | sample YL17G06_0_MG_FD_203880 | JGI IMG/M metagenome (GOLD analysis project Ga0315278, IMG submission 203880) | Sediment microbial communities from Yellowstone Lake, YNP, Wyoming, USA - YL17G06_0 | ecosystem: Environmental > Aquatic > Freshwater > Lake > Sediment | place: USA: Wyoming | collected... | reverse complement strand
CGGCCGCAACGGCATGATCGTCAGCCGCGGACGGGAGCGCACCACCACCTACGGCGAGGGGACGGCCCCCGACTTCGCCCTCATGCGCCACTTCTTTCCCGGCAACGGTCGCTTCCTCAACGACGCGGACGTGATCGGGAAACGGCGCGTGGCGTTCCTCGGCGACGGCATCGCGAAAAAGCTGTTCGCGGCGGAGGATCCGGTCGGCCAGCTCGTCGAGATCGACGGGCTGCCGTACAAGGTCGTCGGCGTGATGGCGGCGAAGGTGCAGATGTCGATGAGCAACGGTCCCGACGCCGACCGCGTGATCCTGCCCTGGTCGACCTTCCAGACCGTCTACGGCGCGCACCGGGTGAACCGGATCCTGATCCGTCCCGCCGACCGCGCGCGCACGCAGGAACTGATCCGCGACATCCGCGACCTGCTCGGTCGCAAGTACCGCTTCGATCCGACCGACACCTACGCCGTCGACATCGACGACGACATCGCCAACGAGGAGATCGGCCGCAAGATCATGCTCGGCTTGAACATCTTCTTCGCCGTTATCGGAACGATGACGCTGGTCGTGGCCGGGGTGGGCGTGGCGAACATCATGTTCGTGGTCGTGAAGGAGCGGACGCACGAGATCGGCATCAAGCGTGCGGTCGGGGCGCGGCGGCGGCACATCGTGGCGCAGCACATGATCGAGGCGTTGCTGATCACGGGCGGCGGCGGCGCGGTCGGCATCCTGGTGTCGTGGCTGATCGTGGCCCTGGTGGGCCTCGTGCCGGACGACACCGGGCCGCTGCGCTTCATGGGGCACCCCATCTTCTCGCGCGCGGTGGCGTTCGTGACGGTGGCGATCCTCGCCACGATCGCCCTGCTCGCGGGGCTTTTCCCGGCGCGGCGCGCGGCAGAGATCGATCCGATCGAGGCGCTGCGGTACGAGTGAGGGGAGCCCCCGGCCGCGCCCGCCTACGAATCCGGCGCGTACACCACGTAGCCGCGCGGCGGCGCCCAGAACTGGGCGCGTCCTTCGGCGTCGGTGACCTGGTCGCCCGGCCGGCTCTGGTCGGATGGACTCCACCAGGCGACGGGATGGAAGCCGGTCCGGCGCCACCCGGTCGTGACCCGGGCGCCGTTCCAGTGATCGCCGCGGTTGTTGAGGACGTAGACGAGGCCCGGCTGGTCGCCATAGCCGGTGCGCTCCATCGCGTAGAAGTCGTCGTCCAGCCAGAGGATCCGCGTGCCGCCCCCCGCGAGCCGCTCGTGGGCCTGCACGAGCGCGGCGATTCCGTTCGGCGTCCCCTCGAGTCCGAGCCCGTGGCGGCGGTAGTCCTTCCAATAGACGCAGGGGTAGCCCTCGTGCGTCAGGATGTAGCTGTAGGCGAGCAGCTTGTCGTTGACGATCGGGCGGTCGCCATCGCGCAGGTCGTGGTTCTCGACGAAGGTGACCGCCGTTTCCGGGTGGTGCCGCAGCACCGTGTCCGCGGTCTCGAGATTGCGCAGGCTGAAGCCGTACTGGTCGCAGAGCGACTTCAGCACCTCGCGCAACGGGAAGTCGAAGGCGTCGACCGGATTCTGATTGGAGAAGTTTGTCAGCTCGATCCAGGCTTCGATCGCGCGCGCGCCCGACCAGTGTTCCGCCACGCCATATGGCTGGAACGGCCGGCCGTCGCGCAGGTAGCGGTACTCCTGGATGGCGGTCACCGTGAGGGCGCCATACCCCTTGACGAAGTCGTACCGGAACCCGTCGAAGCCGACCTCCTCGATCAGCCAGCGCGCCATTTTCAGCAGCTCGCCGAAGACATACGGGTTGCGGTGCGACAGGTCGGACATGTCGCCGAACACATCTTCGTCCCAGCGCTCGAACGGGTTGGGGTGGAAACACTCCCAGTCGCGGGGAAAGCGGCCGCTGGCGGGTCGGAAGCGGGTCCAGCGGGACTGGCCGGTGATGGGGTTGACCTCCGCCTCGTCGGCCCCGCTGTTGTGATTGATCACCATGTCGGCCAGCACGCTCAGGCCGTGGGCGTGCGCGGCGCGGATCAGTTCGTCGAGCGCCTGGCGCGTCCCGTACCAGGTCGCGACAGAGCCCTTCTGGTCGAACTCCCCGAGGTCGTAGTAGTCGTACGGATCGTAGCCCATCGACGGGCCGCCGATATTGGCGGCCTTGTGCGCGGGGGGCAGCCACAGGGAGGAGAAGCCGGTTTTCGCCAGCTCCGGCACGCACTCGCGCAGGTGCTCCCACCAGCGCCCCTCGCGCCCCTCTTCGCGCGGACAGTCCCAATAGAACGTCTGCAGCATGACGGCCATAGGGAAGCTCCTTCAGGCCGGACGGCGGGCAGGGAGATGATCCGGCCCCGAATAGCCAATCGTTGAAATTCGACAGGCAGCCTTCCGTTATTCAAGCATTATTCGCTCATGATGACCAGAGCAGGCCAGTCTGGAGTGCATCCACCGGCGCCGTGACACGGCGCCCGGGGGCCCCGGCGCGACCGCCCATTGCCGGAACACGCCGTGGCGGCTACAATTGCAGGAGCGGCGGAACGCGGAAACTGGAGCCACGCGCGCGGCGTGGCGAGCGGGTCAACGGAACGAGGTGCCGACCGTGCAGCGGGACCGGATCAGGACACTTCTGGCGCAGGGAACGGCAGGGCAGCGGGTGACCGTGTGCGGCTGGGTCCGCACGAAGCGCGAGTCGAAGGATGTGGCCTTTCTCGCCGTGAACGACGGCTCGGCGCAGGACAACCTGCAGCTTGTCGTGGCCGCGAATTCGCCTGCGGCGCAACTGCTGCCGCGCGTCGGCACCGGGGCGGCGATCCGCGCGACCGGAGCGTTGCGCGAGTCGCCGGCCGCCGGCCAGAAGTGGGAAGTGGCGGTAGACGCGCTGGAGATCTTCGGCGAGGCCGACCCGAAGACCTACCCCCTGCAGAAAAAGGGTCACTCCCTCGAGTTCCTGCGGGAGATCGGGCACCTGCGGCCCCGCACGAACACCTTCGGCGCCGTGCTGCGCGTGCGCAACACGCTCGCCTTCGCGGTGCACGAGTTCTTCCAGGGGCGCGGCTTCGTCTGGGCCCACACGCCGATCATCACGACGAGCGACGCGGAGGGAGCGGGCCAGCTGTTCGCCGTCACGACGCTCGATCTGACCGCGCTGCCGCGGCTCGACGGCGGCCGGGGTGGCATCGACTTCGACCGGGACTTCTTCGGCAAGCGCGCCTATCTCACGGTGAGCGGCCAGCTCGAAGCGGAGTTCATGGCGATGGCCCTCGGCGACGTCTACACGTTCGGCCCCACGTTCCGCGCCGAGAACTCGCAGACCTCGCGCCACCTGTCGGAGTTCTGGATGATCGAGCCGGAGATCGCCTTCGCCGACCTGTCGGACGACATGGCGCTCGCCGAGGACTTCGTCAAGCACCTCTGCCGCGCCGTGGTGGAGCGCTGCCCGGCCGAGCTGGAGTTCTTCGCGAAACAGTACGGCGAGACGGCGCTGCCGGCCGCGGAGATCGCCCGCCTGGCCGAGGCGAAATTCGCCCACTGCACCTACACCGACGCCGTGGCCGAGCTGGAGAAGGCGCAGCGCGCCGGACAGACGTTCGAATACCCCGTGGCGTGGGGCAGAGACCTGCAGTCCGAGCACGAAAAGTTCCTCACCGACGCCGTCTTCAGGGGGCCGGTCATCGTGACGGACTATCCGGCCGACATCAAGGCGTTCTACATGCGCCGCAACGACGATGACCGCACCGTGGCCGCGATGGACGTGCTGGTGCCCCGCATCGGCGAGATCATCGGCGGCAGCCAGCGCGAGGAGCGCCTCGACCTGCTCGAAGCGCGCATGCGCGCCATGAACGTCCCGTTCGAGGGGCTGCAGTGGTACCTCGACCTGCGCCGCTACGGCTCCGCGCCGCACTGCGGCTTCGGCCTCGGCTTCGAACGCGTGGTGCAGTATTTGACCGGCATGCAGAACATCCGCGACGTCATCCCGTGCCCGCGGGCGCCGCGGGAGGCGGGGTTCTAGCCCGTCGCTCAGAGCCCGAAATCCAGCCGCAGTCCCGCCGCGAGCGCGTTCTCGCCGGCGCCGCCCGGATTGACCACGTACTGCAGGTCCGGCTGTACGGCGAGCCAGGGTGTGAGCTGCGCGCGATAGAAGATTTCCCCGGTGGTCTCGCCGGTGACCCCCTCCATCCAGCGGAGTTGGCGACAAAGGTGCGCGCTGGCAACACCGAGACCGATCACGTCCGCGCCGCGGCCCGGCAGAACGCCGCGCCACGTCAGGCCGCCGCCGAAGTAGTTCCGGATCTCGTTACGATCGCCGGGCGCCCAGCCATACTGGATGAACGCGCCGAGACCGGCGAACTCTTCGCGGTCCGCACGGCGCCACAGCGGCTGGTCCAGTTCGACGTACAGCCCATGATTCTGGGAATATCCGTAATACTCGGCTTCGTCTGTGATCTGCAGGACGTCCTCGGTGTGACGCCACAAGCCGAACCGGTAGGCGCCGCGGTCAGCGCCGGAGCCGGCGCCCCCCGGCCGCGCCCGCAACTCGACGATCTGGAAGCCGCCCCCCTCGCCGTCGAACACGGTGGTGAAGCCGGCGTCGGTGCCGACGGCATCCCCATCGTACACGCCAGCGCCGATCTCCAGCCACGGCAGCGCCCGCGCGAACACCGCCAGGCCGAGGCCGGCGTCAGGGTAGGTCGTCATCGGGACGTTCGGTACGGTGGCGAATGAGCAGTTCGCGAAGTCCGCCGCGAACTCCGGGGCGCAGAAGTCGGCATTGCTGTCCTGCTTGCCGAGCTTCAGACGCAGCACGCCCCCGGCCACGTTCTGTTCGAGGTAATATTCTCCGACCTGGGTGAATTCGGGCGCCTCGATGCTGCTCACGTATTGCAGCGCGCCGACTTCGTTCTCGCTGATCGCGCGGCCGCGGCTCTGCTGCGCAATGACGGTGAACGAGCCGCCGGACCAGAACCGGAGCGCCTCGAGATCGAACGTCAGGCCGACGCTGAAGGCACCGATCGAGTGGATCACACCGTCGGCCGCGAGCCCGCCCCGCAGGTTGGCGTAGCTGTCGACGGTGGCGCCGACCTCTGCCACCACCCCAGGCGCCGGCTCGAACGCGCGAACCGCGCCCGCGGACGGAACGACAAGGGCGATGACGGTCAAGGCGAGGATCGGGCGGCCGGACGGGCGGAAGGCCATGACGGAACCTCCGGTCGATTCGGCGGCGGCAGGGCGGCGGGAATGCCCTGTCGCGTCAGGGACCTCCCGGCCGCGATCCCCTGCGACGAGCAACCGTGGGACCGTTTCGCCCCGTCCCGTCCGCCGGGAACCTTAACGAGGCGCCTGACAATGGAATATCGGAGCCGGCGGCCGGGCGCCCGGTTTCGGCGGCGGCGGCGGCCCGCTGCGGAATGCGAATCCGCGACCTGATCCGTGGCGATTTGAGCGATCCCCTGGCGTCCGCGCTTCTCAACCCGCATTATCCTTCCATGTTCGAGTACCAGAACCACCGCCGTTACTTCGCCCAGTGCGCCCGCGGGCTGGAAGCCCTGCTCGCAGACGAGCTGCGCGAGCTGGGCGCCGAGCCGGAGAACCCCGGCCACCACGGCGTGGGGTTCCTGGCCGACGCCGCCACCCTCTACCGCGTCGCCTACGGTTCGCGCCTGGCCGCTCGCGTGCTGGCGCCGCTGATCACCTTCGACTGCCACAGCGACCGCTATCTCTACGCGACCGCGCGCAAGCTCGACTGGAACGCGCTGCTCACCCCCGCCACGACGTTCGCCGTCGACGCCACGGTTTCGGAGAGCCGGATCGACCACTCGCAGTTCGCGGCCCAGCGCCTGAAGGACGCCATTGTCGATCATTTCCGGGAGACGGCGGGAGAGCGCCCGAGCGTGGACCGCCGGACGCCGCAGCTGCAACTGAACCTGCACCTGCGCAACGACCGCGCCGTGATCAGCATCGACATCGGCGGCGGCGCCCTCCACCGGCGCGGCTACCGCATCGCCGGCGGCAACGCCCCGCTGCAGGAGACCCTCGCCGCCGCGATCGTGCGCCTGAGCGGCTGGGACGGCGAAGACAAGCTGCACGACCCGATGTGCGGCTCCGGCACCCTGCTCGCCGAAGCGTGGCTGGCCGCCTCGCGCATCCCGCCGGGCTGGCTGCGCGCCGAACCGACGCCGCCGTGGGCTGTCCTGCCCGACTTCGACGCCCGGATCTGGGCCGACGTCAAGAGCGAGGCCAGGGCCCGCAGCCGCCGGCTGCCGGGCGGCCTGGTCACCGGCGCCGACCTCGACCCCGCCGCACTCGCCACCGCCCGCACCAACCTCGACCGTCTCCCGGCCGGCGTCGCGATCCGCCTGCGCACCGCCGACGCCCGCGAGCTGGCGCTGCCGCCCGGCGCCACCGTCCTGACCAACCCCCCCTACGGCGTGCGGATCGGCCGCCAGCACGAGGTCGACCTGCTCTACAAAGCGCTCGGCGACGCCCTCAAGCGCAACTGCCCCGGCACCACTGCCTGGATCCTCTGCGGCGACACCACGCTGGTTGGCAAGCTGGGGCTGCGGCCCGGCGTGCGCATCCCCCTGTGGAACGGCGGCATCGAGTGCCGGCTGGTGCGACTGGATCTGTTTGCGGGGCCGCGGGAGCGGAAGCCGGAGAGTTGAGGCGGGCGCGCCGCGGCGCAGGGCGTTTCGCCTCGCGAGAAACCGGCCCGCGGCTACTTCGAGAGGATCAGCTCCAGACACGAATCGAGATGGCCGCAGTGGATGCGGCCGTCGTCCGCCGGGCTCGGGGTGCGACAGACCAGCATTCCTCGCGCGGCGCCGATCATCGACATGATGCCGGACAGCCTGCGCAGATCTGCGGGGCCGGGGCTGGCGGTCAGCTTGACCTCGATCGCCCAGAGCGCCTTGCCTAACTCGAGCACGAGGTCGGCTTCGTGACCGTCGCTGGTTCGGAAGCCGTAGGCCTCGTGTATCACGTCCGACGCGCCCAGATGTCCGAGAATCTGCTCGATGACGAACCCTTCCCAACTCGCGCCGACCCACGGCTGTAACAACAGCGCCTCGCGGTCATGCGTGTTGAGCAGGGCGTGCAACAGTCCCGTGTCGCGCCAAAAGAGTTTCGGCGATCTGGTCAGCCGCTTGCCGAGATTCGGCAGGTAGGGCGGCAGGCGTCGGACGAGGAACGCCCCCTCCAGCGTATCCAGGTATGTGTTCACAGTCTGGTAGTTGACGCCCAGGCTGCGCGCGATCTGGGAGGCGTTCCACCGCTGGCCGTGCACCGCGGCAAGCATCCGCATGAAGCGCGCCGTCGTGGCCGGCCTGGCGGACAGCCCCCAGGCCGGAAGATCGCGCGCGCCGAGCAATTCGACGTAGTTGAGCTGCCAGCGCGGGAAGCGCTCACCTGCAAGGACCCCGCCGTCGGGGTAGCCGCCGCAGAGCCACAGCCTGTCGAGGTCAATGTCGGGCAGTTCGCGCCGCAGGAAAGGGGTCAGTTCGATCAACGACAGCCGACCGGCGAGCGATTCGGACACCTCACGCATGAGCGCGGGCGACACCGAGCCGAGGATCAGGAAGCGGCCGTTCCGTCCACGATCCGCATCGATGGCCTGACGGAGACGGGGAAAGACCTCGGGCCAGGACTGCGCCTCATCCAGGACGATCAGGTCATGACCGCCCGTCAATTCCTGCCAATCGAGGTCCAGGCGAAGCTGCTCGGGCTCCACTTCGAGGTCGTAGTAGCGCCCTCCACATGACCTGGCGAGGGTTGTTTTCCCACACTGGCGTGGACCGAGCAGAGCCACACAGGGGTAGTGCGACAGGTGCTCCTGGAGGCGGTCGCGTGCCAGTCGGAATCGCATGATTGCAAATTAACAATGAAATTGTGTTTTGCAAGTTGATTTATAAACACATGCAGTGCTTATGTTTTGAGCGTGGCAGGTAACGGCCGAATCAGACCCGAGAGGGTTCGGCGCATTCGCGGGGGGACATTTTCTGCCGAGGTGCGGACCGGGGGTCCGATCCGCTCACCGCATGATCACCACGTCGATCCGCCGGTTCTTGGCCTTCCCTTCGGTCGTCTGGTTCGAAGCGACGGGCCGCTCGGCGCCGAAGCCGATGGCCTGGATCCGCTCGGCCGGGATTTCGAGGCCGGCCCGCAGGGACTGCATGACGGCCAGGGCGCGCCGCTCCGACAGACGCTGGTTCGCGACCGGGTCGCCGGCCCCGTCGGTGTGGCCCTCGACCACGACGCGCGCGCCAGGATAGAGGCCGAGGATTGTCTGGACCTTCGCGAGCAGCGGCAGGTGGACGTCGCGCAGGTCGCTCTTGCCGCTCTCGAACGCCAGGCCGCTCAGACGCAGGATCACGTCGCCCGCGGCGTCGTAGAGAACCTCGCCGTCGGCGGGGGTGATCAGCGCCCTGGCCTGGCGGAATTTTTCCTCCGTCTCCTTGCGGGCCGAGAGCTGGCTCGCAACGGCGGCGTGTTCCTCCGACAGCTCGGCCAGGTCGGCCTGACCGCTCTCGATCCGGGTGGCGAGCTCGCGCTTCTCGGCGAACAGGGCGTCGAAACGCTCGTCGATGGCGCGGACCAGCGAGGCGCCGTCGTCGCCGCCGCCGGTCGCGCCCACGCGAGCGGCCGTGCTGCGCAGCGCGATCGCGACCGCCCCGCGCTCGGTCGCGAGGCGCCCGACCTCGGCGCGCAGACCCTGAATACGCGCGACGAGCGTGTCGGCCGCGGCCTGCGGTCCGTCGTCGAACGGCAGGTGGGGGAGACCGATCGCCGCGCCGGCGTGGTCCATCTGGATTTCATAGAGCAGCATCAACTTCTCCCACGCCTGGTCGTTGCGGGCAAGAGAGCGGACCGACTGCGCGATCGTCGAGGCATGGCGCGCCTCGTACTCCGCCTCGGCGGCTGTACGCGCGGCGGCGGCGTGCCTCGTGCGATCGGCGAGCAGGATCGCGTCCGCCTCGCGGCGCGCGGTGCGGGCCCGATCAAGCGTGGCGAGCGCGTACCTGACCGCCTCATCGGTCTCGGCCTGGGCGATGAGCCGGTCGGCCTCGCCAAGGATCGAGACGCGGATCGCCTCCAGCTCGGCGCGGTCGAAGAGCGGCGCCGCGGCGGCGGCCTCGGCCAGGCCGCCCTTCACGTCACCCGACTCGATCTTCGCGGCAGCCTTGAGGAACCGCGCCTGCGCCGGCGCCCAGGCCGCCGCCACCAGCTCCGCGGCCCGCGCCGCCTGGGCGCGCGCGCGGGGGGGCAGGTGCTGCTGCAGCGAGAGTCGACAGACCTCGCTTGCCCTGCCCGCGTTCTCGACGAACTCCCGCGCCTCGGCCACCTGCTTGTCCAGCTGCCCCTGCTTGCGCTCGGTCGCCAGCGCCTTTTCGGCCTTCGCCAGCGCCTCCTCGGCTTTCGCCCACGCGTTCGGCGCGAAAACGTCGGCCTCGAGCCGCCGGGAGTCATCCATCTGCTTCACCAGTTCGTCATACGCGGCGCGGTCGAGTGCCGCGGCCGAACCGGCCGCCACGGCGCACGCGACGAGCGTCACGATCGCCAGCATCATTCTTCTCATGAACGCCTCCCCGGATGGAACCTGTGCCACCGATGCTACAGGTCGCTACGCCCGACGGAAAGGAAAAGCGGACGTCGCGGGGGTGACATCCCGTCCAACCGGCGGAAGTTTTCCGCGCGAAACACCCGATGCAGCGCTGGTCGATTCGGGGCCAGTGGAATAGAATCTGGTCGGCTGCTACGACATTTGCGCCTGGCGCGCGATCGCGCCGTCAGCCTTCCCTTTCCGCCCCACGATCGGAGCAAGACATGCCGACCCGGGAGAATCTGCAGGCCGCCTTCGCCGGCGAGAGTCAGGCCAACCGCATGTATCTCGCTTTCGCGAAGAAGGCCGACCAGGACGGTTTCCCCCACACGGCGCGTCTGTTCCGGGCGGCCGCCGCGGCGGAGACAGTGCACGCGCACGCGCACTTCCGCGTGTTCGGCGGCGTAAAGACAACCGAGGACAATCTCAAAGCCGCCATCGCCGGCGAGGCGCACGAGTTCCAGGTGATGTACCCGGCATTTCTCGCGGAGGCCGAGGCGGCGGGCGAGAAGGGCGCGGTGCTGTCGTTCCGC
>Ga0315278_10007264_pt1 | contig 10113 bp, 4 predicted proteins | sample YL17G06_0_MG_FD_203880 | JGI IMG/M metagenome (GOLD analysis project Ga0315278, IMG submission 203880) | Sediment microbial communities from Yellowstone Lake, YNP, Wyoming, USA - YL17G06_0 | ecosystem: Environmental > Aquatic > Freshwater > Lake > Sediment | place: USA: Wyoming | collected... | reverse complement strand
AACCACGGCCCGGAGTACGTGTACTTCAACGGCGGTTTCCGGGTAGTCCTCGCCCCAGGTCAGCCGTGAGCTGGGCGGCACCGAGTCTCCGACGCACACAGCGCGACTGAGAGAAGGTAGCGCGTGGACACGCGAGTGCGAGGTGGCTGCTGACCGTGCTTGGCGGTGAGGTCGTCTTCGCCGTCGCAATCAGCGCTAGACCTCGTGCCCGAGCAGGTCGTTGGTCACATCATCCTGTCGATCCTGTCCGGTCGCTTGGGATGAGTCTGGGCAACCATCCTGAATTTCTGTAACCTTGGCCCCACAGTTCCCGTAGCAGGGGTGTAGCTGTGACCGTGCAGCAGGAAAACCGCAGATGAACGCAGATGGACGCAGATTCGGGAGAACGAGAGGCTCTCGCTCCAACCGAGCCGGTGCTCCCGACAGTAATGGTCCGACGGATCGTCCCCGGTCGCGACTCCTCGCGCTCTATCTGTGTCCATTTGTGTCCATCTGTGGTTTTGAAAAGACGCTAAAGGTCTGAGCCATGACCTCGCCTCGTGTGTGCGGCAAGTGCGGTGTTCGGCTCGGCTCGCGCACCCTCGCCGGGCTTTGCCCGGAGTGCATGATGCTCTCCGCGCTCGGGCCGGACCCGGACACGCCCCAGCCCGCGATTCCTGAGGAAGCACTGGAGGCGGCGACCTTGCCGGCGTCGCCAGCCCTCTCGCGTTTCGGGGATTACGAGCTGCTGGAGGAGTTGGCGCACGGCGGGATGGGCGTCATCTACAAGGCGCGACAGGTGAAGCTCGACCGGATCGTCGCCATCAAGATGCTCCTGCTCGGACAGCGCGCCAGCGACGAGGTGGTGGAGCGGTTCAAGCGCGAGGCCCAGGCGGCCGCCCGGCTCCGGCACCCGAACATCGTCGCCATCCATGAAGTCGGGGAAGTGGAGGGTCAGCCGTTTTTCTCCATGGAGTATGTCCAGGGAAAGGATCTGGCGAAGATCGTGCGCGACCGACCGCTGCCAGCCCGTCAAGCGGCGACCTACGTGCGCGCTGTGGCGGAGGCTATCCACTACGCGCATCAGCAGGGCATCATCCATCGGGACCTCAAGCCGTCCAACATCCTGGTCGATTTCGCTGCTGACGAAGTGCGGGTGACGGACTTCGGGTTGGCGAAACGGTTAAACGACCAATCGGATCTGACCCTGAGCGGGCAGGTGATGGGATCGCCCAACCACATGGCTCCTGAGCTGGCAGCCGGTCATCACCGCCTGGCCAGCCCCGCGACGGATGTCTTCTCGCTCGGAGCCATCCTATACGAACTGCTGACCGGGCGGCCGCCGTTCCTGGCCGATTCGCTCCAAGCCACCTTGCTGAAGATCCGGGACGTGGAGCCGGTGGCCCCGCGCGAGTTGGACGCCCGGATTCCGCGCGACCTGGAAACGATCTGCCTGAAGTGCCTTGAGAAACAGCCCGGGGCGCGGTTCGCATCGGCGCAGGACTTGGCGGAAGAGCTCGGGCGGTTTCTGGCGGGTGAACCGATTCGAACACGGCCGACTGGTGTCGCGGAAAAGACCTGGCGGTGGTGTCAGCGCAAGCCGGCCCTGGCGGGCCTGGCGGTGGCGATTGTCGCGATGGCCGTGATCTCGACTGTCGCCGCGCTTGGACTCGCGGTGGCGCGGCAGCGGCAGGAGCGCGAGCAGTATTACGCGGAGATCGGCCTGGCCAAGTATCACATCGAGGAAGGGAACATCGACCGGGCACTCGAACTCCTGTTGCACTGTCCGGCGCGCTATCGCCACTGGGAATGGGGACATCTCCTCTACCTCTGCCACCAAGACATCCGGACCCTCCACGCCCACACGAACGTGCTCTCAATCATAGAAATGCGCACCAAGTCGTGGTTGGCCGCGATGGCGACGATCCAGTTCTCGTCTGATGCGCGATCGCTGGTGACGCTGGGCGCGGACGGCACTGCGAAGATGTGGGACGTGGTTGACGGCCGGGAGCTTTTCACCTCGGGCAGCTCCAGTAACCGAATTACGACACTAGCCTTCAGCCCGGACGACGGCCGCCTAGCCGTGGTTCAGGACGGTCAGGTGAAACTCTGTGATGCACGCAACGGCGCGAGCCAGCGCGAGCTCCCGGAGCTGCCGGGCGCAGCCACGCATCTAGCCTGGCATCCCGACGGGCGGCAGCTCGCGGTCGGGATCGAGGACGGAACCGTCCAGGTCCGCGACGCGGTCACCGGGACCCAGGTCGTATCGATCGCGGGGGGGACCGGGCCGCTCTCCCGTTTGTTCTACACGCCGGACGGTCTGCGGCTGGTGCGACAGGATGCTCGGCGGTGCGCGTCGTTCGACACGACCTCCGGCAGAGAGCTGGACTCGTTCGTTCTCGCCCGCGAGCCGGCGCTCGCCGTCGTGCCGGACCCGGAGATGCGCCGGTTTGTGAGCATTGACCGCGAATCCGTGATCACCTTGTGGGAGGGCGGACGTCCCGGTCAGGCGCTCGACAAGGCCGGCGGCGGGTCGCAAGGAAAGCCCTTCGTCGTGTTCAGTGCCGACGGCCGGCGGTTCGCCACGCGCGCCCCTGCTGGCGAAGCCAAGGTGTGGGACGCGGCGACACGGCGGCCATTGTTTGTGGTGCCGGATCGGGTGTACGCGATGGCCTTCAGCCCGGACGGGAAGCGGTTGGCCACGGCGGGCAACACGACCGTTGCCCATGTGTGGGACATCGAGCATCGACGGGAGGTGCGGGCGCTCCGGGGCCACCAAGACCTGGTGGAGTCGGTGGCGTTCAGTCCGGACGGCCGCCTGGTGGCCACGGGTGCCCGGGATGGAATTGTCAAAATCTGGAGTGCCGCCGACGGCCGGGAAGTCAGTTGCCATTCCACCATCCCCTGGGCCACCACTCTCAGCCAGGACGGCAAGCGGTTGACCACCGGGCCGGTGAACGAGGGTGTCACGGTGCGGGATAGCCGGAGTGGGCAGGGCTTGCTCAGGCTCAAGGTGGAAGGTGACTACCTGGTCACCGCGTGCTTCAGTCCGGACGGCGCCCGGTTGGTGACGAGCAGTCGCTTCCGCCAGCCGCGCGTCTGGGATCTCGAGACGGGACAGTGCTTGTTCACCCTCGAGGGGCACACTCGCGCCGTGATCCATGGAGTCAGATACAGCCCCGATGGCCGACGGATTGTCACCAGCAGCTACGACCTCACGGTTCGCCTGTGGGACGCTGAGACGGGGCGCCCTCTCAAGGTCCTGGCAGGATACTCAGGCTGGGTGGATATCGTTGTGTTCAGCCCTGACAGCCGGTGGCTCGTCACCACCTGGGGCGAGGACGAATCGGAGGCAATGGTTTGGGACGCGGACTCCGGGAATTGCGTGCGGCGCATCCGTGCCCACGAGAACGGTTGCACGGCGGTCGCGTTTTCGCCTGATGGCTCACGACTCGTCACCAGTGGGCTCGACAACACCATCCGCTCTTGGGACGTCCACTCGGGCGCCCTGAAACAGGAACTGCGACTGCGGGGCTACGCCATGCTTCTGAGATTCAGTCCGGATGGAAAGCGGCTGTTCTGCTGGACGGCGAAGATGTCCTGGATGATGCAGGACATCCCGACGCTCGAGATCTGGGACGCGGAGGCGGGACGCCAAATCCTGACTCTTACGGGTCACCAGGATATCGGAAATCAACTCACCATCTCCGCCGATGGGCGACAAGTCCTTACCGCTGCCTGCGATGGCACCACCCGGCAATGGGAGATCTTCCCCTGGGTGGAATCGGAGTTCCCGGGATCCCCGCAATCGGACTTGGCCTCCCGCGTGCGCCAGTACGCGGACCGGTATTGGAACGACCGACTCGCCGCCGAAGCCCTGGCCGGGGACGGAACGATCCCGCTGCGCGTGGTCACAATCCCATTCGACCGATCTCTCATCCCTCCGCGCGACCCGCAGACCTCGTCACGGCTGATCGATTTGACCGGCCACTACACTTCGCCGCTGAACCGTCCTTCTCGCCCATCGTTTGCCGAGGAGGTTGATGATGATCTCCGCAACGTTCCGGCTGGTGTCAGTCCATACGCAGGCGTGCCGTTTGACGTGCGTGGGGTCGTCCAAGTGCGGCGGGTCGCCGCGGGCGACCCTCATCACATAGGTCTGTGGAGCGAAGTCCCGACGCGGGTGGACGGCGTTCCGATTCAACAGCGGTTTCACCGGTTCCACCTGCTCCACGGAACGTGGGACCGGGAGGTGGACGGGACGTCGATTGCGACCTTGGTCTGGAACTTCGCTGACGGCCAGCGATGCGAGACGGAGATCGTTTACGGCCGACACGTCCGTGCGTGGTGGGTGGGTCATGATGGCAGCCGGGTGACGCCCGATGCGCGGATCGCCTGGGAAGGCACCAACCCGGCGGCGACGGACTACCGCGCCGATTTCCCGGTCGGCGAGCCGGGCAAGGAACTCCGCCTCTTCGTCGCCACCTGGGACAATCCTCGTCCCGAGGTGGAAGTCACGAGCCTGGACCTGGTCTCGCGCGAGACGCAGAGCGCGCCGTTCGTGGTCGCCATCACGGTGGAGTGAGAAGGGATCGAGGTCCAGGGGTTCTCGAAGTGAAACATGACCTGCTTGAACGGCGGAGTCAGACGGTACTCGTCGCAGCGAACTGGCGTTCGCCGCGCTTCCCGGGAACGCTCAGTCCCTTCCTCTCACGGGAAGCGGCCACGATCCTCGAACCGTGCATTGCGACCATGAACCGGATTGCCCTGTTTGGTGCCCACGCTTTAGCTTGTTCCGGTGCCCTGACACCCTGAAGGGTGGACAGCGAACAGGCCGGTTCGTGAGGAGATGGCGGTGAACGCCAGTTCACCGCTACGGCCTAGGGACCGCCACGCTCGTGAAGGCACCTCGACCGCCTCAGCACAACCGCTGGGCGAGGTGGCAGGACCCGGCTCATTTCCGCGGAAGGCCGAGACCTGAACGCACTTCCGTGCGGAGGGCATGGCAGGCTTTGATGGCCTGCCGCGCATCCGCCCGGGTGGCGACGTGGCCGGGATAACGGAACTTCACAGCGGAGTCATTCAGGCGGCGGAGGGCTGGCGCGAATGAGGCCCAGAGCGGCTCGACCGGCAGCAGCAACTGCAGCAACGCCATCAGATCGTGAGTCCTCGGCACAGTCAGACCGGCTTCTTCCAGTCGTGCCTTGAAGTACTTCTCCACGCATTGCTGGCTATGGAAGCCGATGCTGTTGGCGGCGGTTTTCGTTCGGCGGCGCATCAAGGCGGCAGCTACGTCGAAGTCCTCTTCGGCACACCGGATCCATTCACGCGTGCCCGGCTTCATACATCACTTTGCCTTCGCTCAGAACCGAGCGTGTGAACCCATGCCCTCGGCGCACGTCTCCGGGCCTCCAGACGAGCAGGTCCATGGGGAAGGGCGCTTCCACTCGCCCGCGGATCTCCACCACCTTGTCCGTGCTCGATCCTCGGAAGGGCACCACCACCACCAGATCCACGTCCGAGTCCGGGGTCGCGGTACCGGCGGCGTAGGAGCCAAAGAGAACGATCTTGCGCGGCCGGAACTCGCGGGCGATCACACGGCAGTAGGCCTTGATCTGCCTGAGGGGCACGCGCCGCGTGCCGTCCCAGAGCGGCCCTGGCACGTCGGGATGCCAGACAGACACGCTCCAGGTTTGAGGATTCCAGTTCAGTCCCGCTGACCGTTCATTCCGGCGGACGGAGCCGGCTCGCTCGCGACGTTTTTCCCAGGGCTCGCGAGGGGTCACTCTTGCGGCGTGCAGGGATTTCACCCCGCTGGCGGATTTCCCATCGTGACGTTACCGCGTCAGCACCGCTGCCGTGCGGGGCGTAAGGGCCAGCCTAACGGAACCGTTCTGGACACCCAGCCGGCGCAGCCCGCCCAGGCGATCGGTGAGCGATTTCGCGGATGCGAGGTTCGCCTTGGACAGATCCAGCTCCAGCGTCTGCGGCTGGGCGGAGTTGTTGAAGGCAATCAAGACCGATTGCCTCTGGGTCACCCGGGCGAAGGCGTAGGTGGTCTCTGTCACGGTCAACTCGACGAGATCACCGCGGCGCAGCGGTTCCAGCTTGCGACGCAGCGCCGACAGCTTTTTCACGTGCGCATGGACGGCTTCCTCTTCCGCGGTGCGGCCGGACTTTTCGAAGGCGTTGCGCGGGTCGTCCTTCCACCCTCCCGTGAAATCACGGCGGTTATCCGGGTCACCGCCGCCGTGCATGGCGATCTCGTCGCCATAGTAGATCAGCGGCGTGCCACGCATGGTGAGCAGGCAGGTGAAGGCGAGCTTCAGTCCGTCAACCGTGGCGCCCGGCTCGTTCATGAACCTCGCCGTGTCGTGCAATCCGAGGAAGGTCACCAGGACACGCGGGTTCACATAGTTGGTGTCGGCCGCGAGCGTTTGCGAAAGGCGGGGCATCGGCTGGCCTTTGGCGAACACGTCGCGGAGCGCGTAGTGCAGCGGGAAGTCGAACAGGGTGTCGATGCCCGAGTCCACGCCGTCGAAGGCCTTGCGTCCGCCCTGGAAAAACGAGACGAGCTTCGGGTTGCCGTCCCACATCTCGCCCAGGATGGTCAGGCGGGGATACTCGCGCTTGAGCGCCGCCGTCCAGCGTGCCCAATGCGTGCGGGGGACGTAGGGCAGGGTGTCTTGGCGGACGGCGTCGAGCCCGGTCACGCCCAGCCACCAGAGCGAGTTCTGGATCAGGTAAGCGGCGGTCTCGGGATCGTTCTGGTTGAGGTCGGGAAGCAGGTTGATGAACCAGCCGTCGAGCGTGGACTTGAGTTTGTCGGCGGGCGGGTTGGGATCAGCAATGGTCCACGTCTGCCAGGTGTTCTCGAGGTGGCCGGCCACGGTGCCGTTGTACCAGGTCGGCGTGGGGGAGTTGGTGGTCCACGAATGGTAAGGGCCGGTGTGGTTGGCGACCTGGTCCTGGACGACCTTGAGCCCGGCGGCGTGCGCGCGGTCCACGAACCGGCGGAGTGTGGTCAGATCGCCAAAGCGTTCCTCGACGCCGTAGAAATCCACCGCGCCGTAGCCGTGATAGTCGGTCGAGGGAACGCCCGCAGGCGATCGCTGATTGTCGGCGGTGTATTTCTCGAGTGGGTTGAGGTGATTGACGTTGTCGTACCACGGCGTGGTCCAGATCGCCGTGACGCCGAGATCGCGCAGGTAGGGCAGGCGATCGCTGACGCCCAGGAGGTCCCCGCCGTGATAGTGGCGCGGCTTGGCGCGATCGAGCATACCGCGCGAGACCGGCGGGTCGTCGTTGCTCGGATCGCCGTTGGCAAAGCGGTCCGGCATGAGCAGGTAGATGACGTCATCGGTGGAGAACCCGGCGAAGCGGCCCTTCTGCGGGAGCGGCTTCATCAGAGAGAAGGGAACTCCCGCCGTGCCTTCAGCCGTGGCGACGCGGAGCGGGACTGGGCCCGGCCGGGCGTCAGCGGGGATGCGCAGGTCCAGCAGGAGGAATGTGCCGGTGTCGTTGAACCGGAGGTTGGCGGTGGCAAAACCGGGCGGAGCCTCGACCCGCGCATCGGCGAGGTTCGCGCCGGAGACGAGGAGGCGGACAGGATTGAGGGTGTGGCCGGGCCACCAGTGAGGTGGCTCGACGCGCGTGACGGCGGGCAGCGCAGCCAAGGCGGCGATTGTTACGGGAATCGAGAGCCATGCTGCCAACGTGAAGTTCATCAAAGTCACATTAGGAACATCGGCCCGATCTGCCAATGAAATCCCCGCACGAGGGTGGTGCATCTCGAAGTTCACAATCGCGCTCTGAGGTAGGGCGGGTCTGTCCTCAGCCCGCCGCCTTGGGTGAGGGTCTGGCCCGACGGCGCGGTGAGGACACCCGCGCCCTACCCGCACCGACAACTTCGGCATGCACTGAGAGGTGGGTCCATCTGTGCTAAGTTCTTCCAAATCGAGTGGCCGACGGGTATCACTCATGCTTTGGAACATGGTAATGAGAAGTCTGCTTCACCGGGGTCTGGCGCTGCTGGGACTGGCGCTGCTGCTGCCAGCGGGGCAGGCCCAGGTGGTCATTTCCGAGTTCCAGGCATCGAACACCCGGACCCTGAGGGACGAAAACGGGAACGCGGAAGACTGGATCGAGCTCTACAACGCTGGTGGCAACGCGGTGGACCTGGCGGGATGGAGCCTGACGGATGACGCGGATTCCCTGAAGAAGTGGCGGTTTCCAGCGACGCTGCTGGGTCCGAACGGGTTTCTGGTGGTGTTCGCTTCGGGCAATGACAGGCGTGTTCCCGGCAGCCCGCTCCACACCAACTTCAAGCTCAACATCGACGGTGAGTATCTGGCCCTGGTGAAACCCGACGGCACGGTCGCCACCGAATTCGCCCCGACCTTTCCCCCTCAGGCGGACGATCTCAGCTACGGGTTGCCGGTCTTGGCCCAGACCGTGTCACTGCTCCCCCCGGGAGCTCCCGGACGATTCCTGGTTCCGCGCAACGACTCTCTGGGCGCAGAATGGATGGCCTCGGCCTTCGACGATTCCTGGTGGACGGCGGTGACGAGCGGCGTGGGATTCGACACGTCAGGATCGTCGCTCACGAACCTGCTCGGGAGCCGCGTGGACGGCGCCATGTTGGGGGTGAATTCCTCCGCCTACGTGCGATTCCCCTTCGTGGTCACCAATCGGACCGAGCTCGACCAACTGGCGCTGCGAATGCGCTACGACGATGGGTTTGCGGCCTCCTTGAATGGCGTGCCGGTGGCGTCCCGCAACGCCCCGGTGGCATCGGCCGGAGGCATTCAAGCCGACAGCCTGGCGGACTGGTCGAACACGGGCCAGCAGGGGTTCAACAACTGGTATTACGGATTCTACAACCAGGGAGCCGACCCGGACGGCACGTACGATCCCGTCAGCGACTTCACCCACACGGATTCCCAGTGGAGCTGGAACGGGGGGGCGTGGGTGCTGGGACCCGCCAACCCTCCCTGGGACCTGATCACGACCAGCGGATGGCATCCCAATGGCGACAACAGCGGAGGGGTGCATTGGGCCATCCGGCGCTGGGTGAGCGAGACCTCCGGCTCCATCACCTGCCGGGTCGCCTTCGCCAAGGAGAACACGGCTTGCGGCAACGGCACCACGCTCCGCGTCCTGCACAACGGCGTCCAGCGGTTCTCCCGGACGATCGCATATGACGATTCCGCCGGCATCCAAACCAACCTGGTCCTGAATGACATCCAGGCCGGTGATTTCATCGACTTTGCCCTCGACCCGCTGGGAACCGACGGCAGTCACGGTGATGGCTGCGACGGCTGCACCTTCTCCGTGGTGATCGACCAGAGTGCGTCGGACGGACCAGCCTGGGATTCGGGGGCGACCGTCTCGCGGTCTCCCGAGCAGGCCAGCGTGGCGGAAGAGCTGAACCTGACTCGTTACCAGGACTGGCTGGTGACCGGCACGAACGTCCTGGCAATCCAAGGTCTGAACGTCAGCGTCTCCGACCCCGATTTTCTGGTGCTTCCCGAGATCATCGCGACCTACTTTGAACTGCGTGCTGGCCAGCGCGCCTATTTCACCCAACCGACTCCGGGAGCCGCCAACGGTCCGGGATCGCTTACCCTTGGTCCCGTCTTCAGCGACGTCCGACACATGCCGGTGATGCCGGCCGACGCCGACGACTTGGTGGTCCTGGCGCGGGTAACTCCCACTCTCGGGCCGGTGAGTTCAGTGACACTCCAATACCGGGTCATGTACGGCGTGGAGAACCCGACGGTCTTGTATGATGACGGGGCGCACGGCGACGGCGCCGCCGGCGATCTCCTGTTCGCGGGGCGGATTCCGGCAAGCGCTTCGCAGCGGGGCCAGATGATCCGCTACTATCTGGTCGCGGTGGATACAAGCGGCCGACAAACCCGCTCCCCAGCCTTCCCCGACCCCATCCGCAGCCCGCAGTATCATGGCACGGTGGTGTTGGACCCCGTCCTGACCAACTCCCGATTGCCCGTCCTGCACTGGTTCATCCAGAACCCCGGGGCGGCCGATTCGGACGCCACCGCCCGCTGTTCGCTGTTCTTCGACGGCGAGTTCTACGACAACATTGGCGCCAACATCCATGGCCAGTCCACG
>Ga0315278_10007261_pt1 | contig 10116 bp, 4 predicted proteins | sample YL17G06_0_MG_FD_203880 | JGI IMG/M metagenome (GOLD analysis project Ga0315278, IMG submission 203880) | Sediment microbial communities from Yellowstone Lake, YNP, Wyoming, USA - YL17G06_0 | ecosystem: Environmental > Aquatic > Freshwater > Lake > Sediment | place: USA: Wyoming | collected... | reverse complement strand
CCCGCGGCGATTGAGGACGCGTCGGCGGGGGTGGCGGCTCCGCGCGTGAGCGGGCTCGTGACGCGCGCGTGCGGACTCGCGCCGATTCTCGTGGCGATGGAGACCGCGAGGGCGCTCGGCGCCACCCGCGGCACCGTGGTGAGCTACGCGAACTCCGGGGACACCCCCGCTGGCGAGGCCGACCGCGTGGTCGGTTACGGAGCCGTCGTCTACGGGCGCGGCCCGAAGGGCATTGACGATGCCGCGGTCAGGCCGGTCGCCGCCGACGATCGCGGCGCCCTTGATGCCGGCGACAAACGCGTGCTGATCGACCTGGCCCGCGACACGATCACCCGGTACCTGCGCACCGACACGGTGCCGCTGCCGCGCGGCGGGTCGCCGAGGCTGCTGCGCGAGGCGGGCGTGTTCGTGACGGTGAAGAAGCACGGCGAACTGCGCGGCTGCATCGGCCGGATCCTGCCCGAAGGCACGCTCATCAGGCTCGTGTCGGCCATGGCCATCGAGTCGGCGTTCAAGGACCCGCGATTCCCCCCGGTGACCGCCCGCGAACTGGGCGATCTCGACATCGAAATCTCGGTGCTCACGCCGATGACGCCGGTTGCGGGCCCTGAGGCGATCGTCGTCGGCCGCGACGGCGTGCTGCTGCGCGTGGGCTCTGCGGGGGCCGTGTTCCTGCCGCAGGTCGCGACCGAGCAGGGCTGGACGCGTGTGCAGCTGCTCGACCATCTGGCCGAGAAAGCCGGTCTGCCCTCGTCGGCCTGGCGCGGCGCACAGGCGAAGCTGCAGACATTTCAGGCGATCGTCTTCAGCGAGTCGAGCGTGAAGTGATCCTGCTCGCGGCGGCCGGCCTCCTCTCCATGCTCGCGCAAGTCGTGATCCTGCGCGAACTGGTGGCCGCGCTGTTCGGCGTCGAACTTCTGTATGTGGTCGCCCTCGGGGCCTGGCTGGCCGGCACGGCCGCAGGCGCGCTGCTGGGACGCGGCGTGGCTGGGAGCCGCGCGGTCGTCGCCGTGGCGTTGTTCGCCCTCGGGGCGTTGACCCTCGCCGAACTCTGCTTCATCCGCACGGCTGGCGTGATCGTCGGCGCCGTTCCCGGCGCGTACCTGCCGTTTCCCGTTCAACTCGCGTGCGTCGTCGCGGCGACGATGCCGGCGTCGTTCGTCTGCGGGCTCCTGTTTCCGCCCTTGGTACGCCGGGCCGCAGTGGTCGGCGTGCCGCCCTCGCAGGCGTATGCCTGGGAATGCGCGGGCGCGGCGGCCGGCGGCCTGATGGTCACGGCGATGTTCTGGCTCGGACTGTCGACGTTGCAGGTGGCCGTGTTCACCGCGGCGATTGCCGCGATTGCTGCGATGGCCGCGATTGCCCCGCTGGCCGGCCTGCGCGCGGTCGTGAGTCGTTCCGTGCCGTTTCTGATCGCGATGGCCGGCATCGGCGCCCTCGCGTCGGTCGTGGTGTTGGGGCCGGCCCGCGGGTGGGACGCGTCCCTGCTGCGGTGGCAGTACCCGGCGCTGGCGGCCGTCGAGGATACGCCGTATGCGCGCATCGTCGTGACACGCGCCGGGAATCAGCTGGCGGTCTTCGCGAACGGCGCGCTGGCGTTCGACACGGAAGGCACCAGCGCCGAGGCCTTCGCCGACCTGGCGGCGCTGCAACTGCCTCACCCGTCCCGGGCACTGGTGATCGGCGGCGGGATGGAAGGCGTGCCGGCCGCGTTGGCCGCGCACGGCCTCGCGTCCATCGACAACGTCGAGGTTGACGAGCGGGCAGACGCGCTGGTCCGCCGTATCCTGTCGCCGGCGGGCGGGCAGAAGCGAGCCGAACGGCCGGTCCGCGTGATCTTCGACGAGCCGCGGCGATTCCTCGAAGGCGCGCAGGCGTACGATCTCATCCTCGTCGCGATGCCCCCGCCGACGTCTGGCGAGACGAGCCGCTTCTATACGCAGGAGTTCTTCGCGGCCTGCCGCCGACATCTGCGCGCCGGCGGCGTGGTCGCGATCCGCCTGCCGGCGGCCGAGAACTTCTGGCCGCCGCCGCTCGTTCGACTCGTAGCGGCGGTGGTCCGGGCGCTCCAAACCGAGTTCCCCATCGTGTCGGTGATCCCCGGGGCCACGATGTATGCCTTCGGGTCGGTGGCAACGTTGCCGGATTCCGCCGAACCGCTCGTGCAGCGGCTCTACGAGCGCCGGCTGAATCCGAGACTGATGACGCCGCCGTACCTGCGCTACCTCTATGGCAACGACCGACGGACCGAAGTGCGCGGTGTCTTGACGCTCCTGGCAAGAGGCGGCGTGAACCGCGATGCCGCGCCGGTGTCGTACGGCTACGCCGCGATGCTGTGGCTGTCGAAGTTCTATCCGCGGGTGGCCGTCGGCGTCGGCTCCACTGCGGCCCCCGGAGTACGCACCGGAATCGCCGTCTGCCTCGCCTTGGTCGCGGCCGCGTTGTGGTGGGGAAGCCGGACGCGCGCACGGGCGTCTGTCACCGTGATGCTCGTCGTCAGCGCGGCGACGATGGCGCTCGAGACGGTGGCGCTTCTGCGCTACCAGGTGGCGAACGGGGTGATGTTCGTCAACGTCGGCGGGCTGCTGACCTGCTTCATGGCCGGCCTGGGCCTCGGATCGTGGGGAGGCGGGTTGCCTGCCGTGCGCCGGCGTCTCGCCGCCAGGCCGTGGATGATGGCGGCCGCGGTGCTCGTGGCGGCCGGCGGCGTTCTGCTGATGACGCGGTGGCCGGCGCTGGCGGGCATCGCCGGCACGGGCGTGCTGCTCGCGACCACCGGCGGCGTCGCCGGGGCGGCGTTTGCCGCGATGGCACACGAACGGCCCGGTGAATCGTCCCGGGCCGTTGGATCCCTCTATGCGGCCGATGTCGCGGGCGGCGCGGTCGGAGCCTGGCTGGCCCCGCTCGTGCTCGTCCCGGCGTTCGGCCTCGACGGCACCGCCGCGCTGGCAGCCGTCGCCGCCTTCGCGTTGGTGCCGCTTTGTCTTACTCTCTCCTCCCGCCGATGACCACGCGCCGGCCGTCGTAGACGGGCGTCAGGGTGCCCTTCTGCCGGACGTAGTCGGTGAGGACGTCGAGGCGGAGCTTGCCGGTGTTCTCCTGGCTGATGCCCTTCAGCGCGAACCCTGCGAAATAGGAATTGGTCGCGCCCGAATAGACGCGCTCGTCTTCGATCGGCTTCCCGCCGATCGTCGCCTCGATCAGCTGGCCATTCGTCACGCGGAAGCGGATGCCCGACACATACGGCGTGTAGCGGGCCAGGATGTCCTTGATCTGCTTGCCGGTCGCCTTGAAGAGGATCACCTTGTTGTCGAACGGGTCCAGGGTGACCAGGTCCGCCCTGGTGATGTCGCCCGCCACCAGCGGCGCCCGGACGCCGCCCGAGTTCTCCATCTCGACGTCGACATTGTAGGTGTCGCGCACCGCGTCGGCGACCAGGTTGTAGGGCGCGGCATCGTCGCCGCGGCTGCTGAAGTCACCAGTGGCCTTGCCCACCACCTCGCCGAACCTCGGAGCGATCGGCAGCCAGAACTTGTCGACGACGGCCGCGACGGACGGCTCGGCGGCGATCTCCTTCGTGATCGGGATCAGCCTCTCGCGGTACCGATCGACGCGCCATGCGCCCTTCGCATCCTTCGCGAAGAGCAGATCCAGCCGGCCGAGTTCACCGCCCCACTGGAATGCCTGCACGATGATCGTGCCGTCGACGTCGTCCTGCTTCAGGTCGTCGCCCCGCCAGACGAACTCACCGATGGGCAGGCGCGAGTGCGAGTGGCCTCCGATAATGACGTCGATGCCGGCCACCTCGGCCGCCAGAGTCTTGTCCACGTCCTCGCCGCAGTGCGACAGCAGGATGACGATGTCAGCCTGCTTCCGCAGGGTCTCGACGATGCCTTTTGCGGTCGCGATCGGGTCGAGCACATCCACGCCTTCCTTGGCGGCGGGATAGGTGCCGGATTCCTTGGTGAGGAGGCCGAACAGGCCGATTCGCACCGCGCCGACCTTTTCGATGCGGTACACCTGGCCAAGCGGCTTCTGCGAGGCGCGGTCGACGGCGTTGGCCAGCACTATCGGCGGCTTCGTCAGGCGGATGAGCTTCTGCAGCTGCGCCAGCGTGTTGTTGAACTCGTGATTGCCCAAGGTGACGAAGTCGTACCCCATGGCGTTCATGGCCGCAACGTCCGCCTCGCCCTTGTACTCGGTCGAGAACGGCGTCCCGTCGTTGTAGTCGCCGATGTCCACCAGCCACACCGGGATGCCGCGCCCCTTCTGCTGGGTGCGGATCTGCTGCGCCAGCGTCGCGCGCCGCGCGATGCCGCCGATGTCGGTGCGGACCTTCAACTGCTCGAGGTCCGACCCGGCCGGCACCAGCGTCGGGTAGCTGAACGGCAGCAGGTGGCCGTGGGTGTCATTGGAATGGAGGATGGTCAGCTGGGCGGTGGTGGCCTGAGCCACGGCCAGCGCCGGCACAATCAGAACAAGCAGACACGCCGCAATGAAGAGTCGTCGAGTCACGCGTCACCTCAATCGGAGATTGGAACACGAAAATCAGGGACAGGTACAATTTCTCACCAAAATGAGAAATTGTACCTGTCCCTAATTATCAGGGTGCGGCGATCCGCAGGGCCAGCATTGTCGCATCGTCGTAGGGCTCGGCCGTGCCGCGGAACTCGAGAATCGCGGCTTCGACCGTGGCAAGGACCTCGTTGACGGTTCCGGTCGACGCCCGGACGAGCGCGGCCTCCAGGCGGTCGGCGTCGAACATGTCGCCGGCCTCGTTGAAGACCTCGACCGTGCCGTCGGTGTACAGGAACAGCAGCTCGCCGGCACCGACCTCGATCGTGCGTTCCTCGTACGGATACCCCGGCATCAGGCCCACCGGAAACCCGCTCGCCCCCATCCGCTCGATGCGGCCGCCGGGCCGAAGCAGGAATTGCGGGTTGTGCCCGGCATTCACGTAGCGCAGCGTGCGACGAGCCGGGTCCAGAATCCCCACGAACAAGGTGAGATACACCTCGGACGGCGTGTTGGCCGCCACTTCCAGATCCAGCTGGGCGACCAGGTGGGGGAGATCGCCATCCAGAGGCAGGCGCGCGCGCAGCGTCGCCTGCACATTGGCCATCAGCAGCGCGGCGCCAACGCCCTTGCCCGACACGTCGCCCACCAGCAGGGCGATCGTGCCGTCCTGCAGGGCAAAGTAGTTGAAGAAGTCGCCGCCCACTTCGCGGGCCGGGACCGACACGCCCGCCACTTCGGTCAGACCGACCTTGAGCAGCCCGTGCGGCAGCATCTCGTTCTGAATCTGGCGGGACAGCTCGAGTTCCCGCCGCAGCCGCTCCTGGCGCACGAGCATCTGCTCGTGCGATTCCAGTTCGGCGGCCATGGCGTTGAAGGCCGTGGCCAGGTCGCCGATCTCGTCGCGCGACTCGACGGGCACGCGCGTGCCGCGTTCGCCGCGCGCCAGACGATGGACCCCGTCGGTGAGCGACTTGACGTGGCGCGTCAGGCGCGAGGCGAGCGGCACCATGACGACAAACGCCGCGGCGATCAGCAGCAGGCCGACCGCGAGGTTTGACAGCAGGACCCGGCGCATGTCGCGCAGCGAGTCGCGCATCGGCCGCGCGAGCCCGAACACGATGCCCGACGCGTCGCGACGCGTCACCACGAGCCAGTCGCCGACCGTCTCGGTGCTCGACGCCTGGCGCGACGCCAGCGACGTGAAGTCGAGATTGAGCGCCTTGATCGTCTTGTCGGCCGCCTCATCGACGGTATGAACGGATCCGGACGGTGCGAGCACGAACGGAATCTCGCCGCGGTCACGGCGGGCCAGTGAGAGCACCGTCTCGATCAAGCGTCGCTGATCGACGCTCGCGTTGATCTCGCCGATGACCTCGCCGTTTCGCTCCACCGCGAACTTCAGCGACTCCCCGCGCGCCAGGGCCGTCATGTGCGCCTGGCGTGCCTGCCGCCGGCGCTCCTGATCCGCCTGCGGCACCGCCCGCGCGGCTCCCCGTCCCTGGGCCGCCGCGCGCTCGGCCGTGTCGGTGGCGGCCTGGATGGTGGCCGCGCTGATCTCCACATCGCTCCGCAGGCGCAACTGCGCCTCCCGGTCCGCCTGCCGCTGGAGGGCGACCCGCCAGGCGGTCAACTCCGACGGATCGAGCGCCTCGAAGACCCGCGCCGGCTCGGTGCCGGCTTCCCCCGCGCCTTCGGCGAATTCGATAACGATGCGAGGCATGCCCGGCGCGACGACGGGCACGCCGCGCACCGCCGTCCGGGGGGCGGCTCCGGTCCGTTGGCCAGGCGGCATCGGCGGCCGCGGCCTCGGTCCTCCCGGTCCGAACCCCTCGGGTGGCGGCAGCATCGGCGAGCTGCCGTCCGCCGTCCGCCGGCCCCGGCCGTCCCCGCGCATCCCGCTTCGGCCGCCGCGGCCCGACCTCTCCGCGCCCGGGTCGGGTACCGGCCCGGGCGGTGGGCCAGACGGCGGGACTGACACCTCGTCGACACCCTTCGATGAGAACTCGAGGCGCTGAACGAGAGGGGCTGCCTCGGCCAGCATCATCGTCGCCACGTTACGCATTGCCGCCGCCGCTTCGGCGTCCGGAACCGCCGCCGCCGCGGTCGGATCTGTCGCCGGGTCCGCCGCCACCCGCCGTGTGACGCCTGCGGCATCCGTGGCGCCGGCCCGTCCCGGTGCGCTGCCTCCCGACGGCTGCTCGACGCGCATGCGCCACAGCCGTTCGACCCGGTCGCCCAGGTCCGCCATGACCCAGGACATCCGGTTGCCCATGTCGGCGGCCATCTGGTCGGCCTGGGTCTCGGCCGCGCGCCGCAAGGCCGCGCCAGACGAGTAGTACGAGTAGGCGGTCACCACCGCCAGCGGCAGGACGGACACCAGGAAAAAGGCGAGCGACAGGCGGGTGCGGAGCCGCATGCCAGGTAGAATAGACCACTTCGTATGGACTTGCTGCTCACCATTCTGGCCGACGACATCCTGCCGATTTTTCTCGTGGCGTCGGTGGGGTTCGTGCTTGCCCGGTACCTCCACGTCGAGGTCCGGTCGCTGTCGCGCATTACGTTCAATGCGCTGGCGCCGTGCCTGGTGTTCACGTTGATTGTGAACAGCCGGCTGAGCGCGGCGGAGTTCGGGCAGATCGTGGCGTTCACGGTCCTGCTGGTCGCGGGGATGGGGGTGCTGGCCCGGGTGGTGGCGGCGCCGTTCCGCCTCGATCGCCCCACGCTGGCGGGCTTCCTGATCGTGGTGATGTTCTCCAACGCCGGCAACTACGGGCTGTCGGTCGTGCTGTTCGCGTTCGGCCGGGACGTCCTCGCGCGCGCGGTCGTCTACTTCGTGACCAGCGCCCTGCTGATGTACACGGTGGGTGCGGTTGTGGCGTCGTCGGGGCGCCGCGGCCTGGGCGGGGCCCTGCACGGATTGCTGAAGGTGCCGGCCGTCTGGGGGCTGGTGGCCGCCGCCGTGGTGGCCGGCACGGGGATGACGTTGCCGCCGGGTATCAGCCGACCCGTGGATTTGCTCGGGAACGCGGCCATTCCGTGCATGCTGCTGGTGCTGGGGATGCAGTTCGAGAAAGGCGCCGCGCCCGAGCGCCCGGGGTTGGTGGCGGCCGCGTCCGCGCTCGCGCTCCTGGCGTCGCCCGCACTCGGCCTCCTGCTGGCGTGGCTGCTCGGCCTCGAGGGGATCACGCGGCAGGCCGTCGTGGTCGAGGCGGCGATGCCCACCGCAGTCATCACGACCATCATCGCCCTCGAGTTCGACGTCGCCCCGCGCTTGGTGACCTCCGTCGTCGTCGTGACCACCCTGGCCAGCCCGCTGACGGTTTCGGTGCTCATTGCCCTCCTGAAGTCCGGGTTCTGACTCCCGGGCCAGCGCCCCGGGGCCTGCCGGGGGGTGTCGTCGATCTGGCGAATAGGGCTTCCAAGTGCCGATATCAACCCCTAAACTGCCGAAAATAAGGGATGGATTGGCAGGCGGGTCCCTTTTCCGCTATACTCTGTCGTTACTGCCGTCAGGCTAGGCGGCAGCTTCCGTCCACATCGCCGTGGCCCCTGACCGCCTGCTCAGCGGTGAATCGGGTGGCGCCCCCAGCGCCAGGAAGACCTTTGTCGTTTCAGGAGGAGGTTTGAATGGCGTCTCGTGCTCTTGCCGCCCTGGTGGCGATCCTGCTCATCGCGGTGCCCGTGATGGCCGGCGGCCTCCAGGCCCCGGCCCAAGCGCCCGCAACTGCGCAGAGTGCGTCGAAGCCCGATCAGGCGAAGCCGCCGGCTCCGGCCACGCCTACCGAGGCTGACAAGAAGAAGGAAGCCGACAAGGCCAAGGCTGCGGAAGAACAGGCTCCCAAGTACGAGGAGCAGATCGTCGTCACCGCGTCCAAGGTCGAGCAGCAACTGATCAACGCCCCGGCCACGGTCAGCGTCATCAGTGCGCAGACGCTGGCCAGCACGGCGTCGCAGGACTTCGCCGGGTTGTTCCGCGCCGTACCGGGTGTCAACGTGTCCCAGACATCCGCGCGCGACGTGAACATCACGAGCCGCGGGGCCACCAGCACGCTGTCGACGACGCAGCTGGCCCTGATCGACGGCCGCAGCATCTACCTCGACTTCTTCGGGTTCATCGGCTGGGACTTCATGCCGATCAACTTCGCCGAGATCAAGCAGGTCGAAGTGATCCGCGGGCCGGCATCGGCCGTGTGGGGCGCCAACGCGATGACCGGCGTCGTGAACATCATCACGAAATCGCCGCGCGAGATGCAGGGGACGACGCTGACCATGGGCGCCGGCACCTTCAACCGCGACGTCAAGGGGCAGGCGACGGCCCCGGGCAACGGCGGCGTCTTCTACACGAACCTGACCCATGCGCTGGCGATCAACGATCGCTGGTCCTACAAGGTCAGCGCCACGTTCTACGGCTCCGATCCGTTCTCGCGGCCGGTCGGCAACATTCCGAACGGGACGAACACGCCGTACCCGACCTTCGGCAACACGGGGACGGAGCAGCCGAAGGTCGACGGGCGCGTCGACTATGACTTCGCCGACGGCAAGTCGAAGCTGGTCTTCGCGGGCGGCTACGCCGGCACCAGCGGCATCATCCACACGGGGATCGGCCCCTTCCGGATCGAGAAGGGCACCAACACGAGCTACGTGAAGGGCACCTACACGCGCGGGGCGCTACGGGCCCAGTTCTTCACGAACATCCTGGACGGCACCGCGCCGGCGCTGCTGGCCATCGGCACCGACGGGAAGCCCATCAACTTCCTGTTCAACACGAAGACGTACGACTTCGATCTGTCGAACATTTCGACGGTCGGCACCCGCCACGTGCTCAGCTACGGCGGGAACATCCGGCACAACGCGTTCGCCCTGTCGATCGCGCCCGGCGAGAACTCGCGCGACGAGCAGGGCGTGTATCTCCAGGACGAGATGTTCCTGAGCGAGAAGTGGCGCTGGCTGGTCGGCGGCCGCCTCGATCACTTCGACGTGCTCTCCCACGCGGTCTTCTCGCCGCGCACGACGCTGATGTTCAAGCCGGCGCCGGCGCACACGTTCCGCGTGTCGTACAACCAGGCGTACCGCGCGCCGTCGCTGACGAACAACTTCCTCGACGTCACGATCCTGAACCAGATGGACCTCGGGGCGCTCAGCCCGGCGCTGGCGGGACGGACCTACATCTTCCCGACCCTCGCTCAGGGCAACAAGGTGCTCACCGAGCAGTCGCTGCAGGCCTACGAGATCGGCTATTCGGGCGTCATCAAGAACCGCGTGTCGGTGAGTGCCGCGTGGTACTACAACAACATGAAGGACGAGATCAACTTCACGCAGGACGCCGGCTACTCGTCGAAGAACGTGCCGCCGGGCTGGCCGCTGCCGCCCTCCTACCTGGACCTGATCATCGCGTCCGGGAAGTTCGGCACGCTGGGGCTCCCGTCCCACTACACCTACCTGAACTTCGTGAAGGTCAAGTACCAGGGCCTCGAGCTGGGGTTCGATGGGCAGGCGACGAAGAACGTGCAGGTCTTCGCCAACTACTCGTGGCAGCCTGACCCGACGCCGGACGCCAGCATCCCGATGTCCGAGGTCAACATCGCGCCGCACAACCGG
>Ga0315278_10007257_pt1 | contig 10119 bp, 7 predicted proteins | sample YL17G06_0_MG_FD_203880 | JGI IMG/M metagenome (GOLD analysis project Ga0315278, IMG submission 203880) | Sediment microbial communities from Yellowstone Lake, YNP, Wyoming, USA - YL17G06_0 | ecosystem: Environmental > Aquatic > Freshwater > Lake > Sediment | place: USA: Wyoming | collected... | reverse complement strand
TGGTGCTCGCTTCGCGCTAACCTTGGCTGGATTGGGTATGAGTCGGCTGGGGGAGGGTCGTAGTAGAACAGTTACCAAGCACGCGTGTCGGTGTCCACAACACCTGCCCACATGTCTACCCGTACGTTCTCGAACCCATGTGACCAAGAACACAACTTCCACCGTCCAGAAATCAGAAGACTGAAGAATAGGCCTAGTCGTAGGACAAGCGGTTTAGGAATGTGAATAAACTGAAGTGGGTATCCCCTTCACCCAAGTACGTCAGGATGGGGGCCGACGATCGTGTCAATAGGATGCAGGACGGACAGCAACCGCCTGTTGGACGAGGCGATGAAAGCACAATCCCCGAGCGTGTGTGCGGGTAATCTATCCCTCGGACCAGGTGTCTCGCATGTTCCATCCACCAACGTGACCAGACTTCTCAACTTGGGTCAAAGGGATACCCATTTAAACTGATATTGAAAAGGCTCGGTGTTTCAAATGGTTTCCCCGTTTCTTATTTGAATACCGAGGCTTAAGAGGATTCCAGCAGCTCTACTGATTTCAGAGGTTATTGTGGATTCGAATAACTTTTAGCACAAATTTAGCACAGAGATATGGGGTGAACCCCTTCGTTGAGACACTAGAATGAGCACACTTGGTGGTTCAATGAATATTGCTCCTCACCCCGCCTCTGTTGCTTCAAACCGAGCACTGGCGCTGCAGGGTTCGGATCGCGGGCAAGAAAGAGACATATTGATTACCGCTAAAGATGTGGCTCACAACCGCCTCCGGGAACGATGCCAGTCGCAAGCACCAATGAACGCGGCAGCGCCTTGGCCTTGCGCGCGTCAACTTCGGTGATGGGTTCGCGCGTGGGTCTGGCGACCGGCGCGGCACGCTCGTGGCCGTCTTCCTTCGTATTCTTGTCCGGGAAATGACCTTGAAATGTGTTCGCCATGAACTTACCGCCTGGTTTCAGCTCATCGCCCCAGGCGTAGGGTTTTTTCTCCAACCCGCCGCGCTGCGCAAATTCGAACTCGGCTTCCGTCGGCAAGCGCTTGCCGGCCCATTTCGCATAGGCCAACGCATCCTGGTAGGCGATGTGGACGACTGGATACTTCCCGCGATCCTTCACTGTGCTGTTCGGTCCCTCCGGGTGCCGCCAGTTGGCGCCCTTCACGTAGCTCCACCATTGGAAATGGTCATTCAGTTTCACGGCATGATCAGGGGGCGAGAAGACGACGGAGCCGGCCACGAGATTTTCCGGCGGTGCGCCGGGAAAATCCTCGGCCCTCGGCGCCTGCTCGGCGACGGTCACATATTTCGTCGCCTTCACGAATTTGGCAAACTGATCGTTCGTGACTTCGGTTTTGTCCATCCAGAATCCGTCCACCGAGACCCGATGCCAGGGTTGGGCGTCGGGAAACTCCTCCGCCCCCATCCAGAACTCGCCGCCGGGAATCCAGACCATGCCCTCAGGCGCCGGGCCGGGAGGCGGCGGAACTATCTTGCGCGGTGAGTCGCCGGCAGGTTGGGCTGATTGGCTCGTGGCCTGGGTCGGTTGCGGAGTGACCGCAGCAGCGCCGAGGCCGGCCTTCGCAGCCGAAATACCCAAGCCGCACGTCATGCCGGATCGCATCCCCTCTTCTGCTGATGCACTTGGCAAATTGGCGAAGAAATACCCCGCTCCAGCGAGGACGGCGCATACAGTGACTCCAACCCCTATGGTCACCATTGGGGAACCTGGCTTAGCCTGCATCAGCTTCATGTGCCTCCGTCGCGCTCAGTTATCCTGGTCATTTCGTGAACAGCGATTTCGGCAACAGCAAGGCAATCTGGAGTCGCAGTTCCCAGTCTGCTCCCGGATCTGGTCGGACGACATTCTCGTACGCGGCCACTGACAAGTTGAAGGGGAGTCCCCCGATCCGCTGGATCTTGCCGAAGCCACCCCCGACCGGCACCGTCCACTTGTTCCCCGGCGTCGCCTGCCAGTCCGCGGTGATGATCGGCCCGGACGTGAGGTACCAGCCATCCGACAAGTTGTAGTTGACGAAGGCGTTGGTGAAGAACGTGCTCGTGTTCGGGCGGTCATTGTTGCCGCCGATGGACCAGACTTGATTGACGATGGCCCCGATCACCCAGGGGCCTTGCATGGTCAGGGCTATGACCGATGGTCCCGCGCCCCATTTTCTGGACCCGAGCATGTCATCGGTGGTGGTCGGAATCTGGATGGCCGGCCCGACTCCCCAGATCACCGGACCGGGATTTGCCGGCGAGAGGAGCGCCGTAAAGCTGGTGGACCCGATCCCCCAGGTATTGTCGCTCGTCGTGGCAATATCAGGTTGCTTGATGATCGGCATGATGGTGCGGGTGATCAGGTTCCACTCCGAGTTGAGACTAATCGGCACGACCGGCTGCACGTTCAATATATCCTGTGTGCGGTGGTTCGGCCCGATGCCGAAGTTCATCCTGTTCTGCAACGGAATGCTGATCAGGTCGGCCACAGGATTCTGGGTTTTCTTCGCGAGTTCCGTTTCCGATTCCTGAACCTTTTCCTCTGCCAAGGCCTCACATCCGATTCCCAGGGGCAGCAGCAGCAGGCCCGCGAGGCTGATAGCAGAGACTAGACGTCGATTCAGGATCATTACTCCTCCGTTTTTGTTTCGTATGAATTTCTTGACAGAATTCGTGTTCAACCGTCGGTGAATGCCGGCAGGCGCTTCTTTTCTGGTGCGCCGCGAGTCTATACTCGTGCCACAATCGAATCAATTGATACTTACGCGCACAGGCCCTTTCAGGGAATAAAAATGGAACCAGTCATCCTCGTCACTCGCGATCAATCCCGCTGGGATTGGAATGAGGAAATCGATTTTCGACACCATGTTTTCCACTTTGCGCTCTTGCCAGCCTGATATATCCCCTGCTCGCTCGTCTTACTTAATACAAACCCTTCTTCTATTTCTGCACCGAAGGCACATTCCCCTCGGCTCGCTTCGTGACCATTGTCCCTACTGGTCCCTCACTGTCCTAAGCAGGCCTAAGCAGGGTACTTCTCACACTCATCTCACAGCGGTATGGTCAGCGCGGTGCTGAGCCGCACCGACAGAAAGGATTGCGCATGAAGAAGGATTTGCTCACGGTGAAGGAATTGGCGGCGGAACTCCGCATGAGCCCGAAGTCGATCCAGCGGGCCTATCGAAAGCGGGAGATGCCCGTGCAGTGGTTTCATTGCTCTCTCGTTGTTGCACCTGGATACATCTGACTAATTCTCTTGATCTACGCAGGACGGTATGGTCAGCACCGTTCTGCGCATCGACGAAAGAAAGGACACGAATGAAGCCCACGTTGTTGTCGGTGAAGGAAGTGGCTCAGGAATTGGGTGTCAGCGCGCAATCGATTCGACGTGCGTACTGGAGAGGAGAAATCCCCGCCTATCGCATCAGCACAATGCTTCGCTTCGATCTGGAACGAGTCCAGCGCGAAACCCTTCGGGAAGACCTTGAGCAGGCGGGCATTGTCGGCCTCCGCGTGCTGGACCATCGTGGCGTCCGGCTCCAGCAAGATGTCGATGGCTGTGATCGGGTTCTGCTTGGCGCTCGACATCTGTATAGACCCGAGCAGCGAGCAGAAGACGATGCCGAGTACGGCCAAAACTTTCATGTACCTGCGCATAGGACCTCCTGTTGTTGGTGAAGACTGGATTCCCCCACCGTCTACCTTGTCCTCCAGTTTCTGTGGATAGTGAGGATGCTCAGTTCTGCTCAACACTCACTTGCTCTTGAATGGGAAGATGGTTTTCCAATCCTGCTTCATGCTGACGACCGTCCAACCATTCTGCTGCGCCTTGGCCATCAGCGCGTCGGTGAACGGGGCGAGCTTCGATTCCGCGCCGTAAACATATTCGCGCTCCGCGTCGTCGTGATGAATGAGCAGCATGAAACGCGCACCGCTGCCACCCTGCGTGTACTCCAACATCGGCTGGTCGCCCGTCGAATTGCCAAAGGCCGCGATGGGCCGGCGGCCGATGTGCTGGTTGATGGCGATGGGCTTGCCGTCCTTGTCGTCGATGAAGTTCATCTCGGGCAACCGCACGAGCACGGCCTTGCCGTCGCGCAGTTCAAACTTCGTCTTGATGCTGCTGCCAATGACCTGTTCCGGCGGGATGCCGTAAACCCTTTCCGCCCACGGGCGCATGAACTCGATGCCGCCCCCGGAGAAGATGTAGGTCTTGAATCCGTTTGCGCGCAGATAGGCGAGCACTTCGAGCATGGGCTGGTAGACCATTTCGGTGAAGAGCTTGCCGGTCTTCGGATGTTTCGCGGTGGTGATCCAGTCGTTGACGATCTTCGCAAACTCCTCCGTGGTCATCCCGGCGTGGGTGGCCATGGCGCCTTCGAGCAGCCCACTTAGGCCGCCCGCCAGCACGCCATCGAGATCCCCCTTGAGAAACGAGGCAAACGGCTCCTTGGTTTTCCACTCCGGGTGCTGCGGGGAGAGCGCCTTGACGCGATCCATGGTGAAGTAGAACTGGACGAACAATGGCTGCTCGCACCAGAGCGTGCCATCGTTATCGAAGGTGGCGATGCGCTCGGCGGGCGGGACAAAATCAGGTCCGCTTTCCTTGGTCACCTTCGCGACGAAATCCACGATAGACTTCTTGGCTGCTGCGTCATTCCAGGACGGGAGCGAGTCAGCGGCGTGGGCAATGGTGGTGGTCATCGCCAGCGCACACAGGAGCGCGATGGCAATGAGATATGGTGTGCGGGTGATTGTCATGATGAGTTCCCTTCGGCAGGTGTGAAACTTGTCGGGCCGCACCCGCCTTGCGACGGATGCGCCCCGGTGTGTCTACTTCGAACTCTTCAGAGTCGCGCCAGAGCCTACTGCCCCGCAGGTTGGTTCATCATTGACTCCAGCACTTTGCTGATGCTCAGGCTCGAGCCTTGGGCTGGCGGAAATTCCTTCAAGCTCGCCAAGTATCCGCGAACGAACACCTGTGACGGCACCATCAAGAACATCCGGTCCGCGCTCCATCTCATATACGTTTCTGCTTGGGTAGGGAACCGCTCATAGGGGTCCTCGCGGAGGTTGACGATCACCGGCCAAGCGGGTGTCTTGCGCCAGGCCGTGCGGATGTTGCCCTCCATTTCGGTCCAGGTGATCTTCCAGTCGTCATACCGCAGGGCGTTCAGATTGCCGTCGGCGTCGAAATAGAATTTCTCATGGCGTTTGCCAGGCCCCTTGCCTGCCAGCAAATCCATCTGGTTATATCCGTCGAGATGCGCCTTGAAGGTCTTGTCGCCAAACTTCGCTCCCTTGAGCAGCTTTTCCTTCACGTCGGGATCGCCGGCGGCGGCCAGCAACGTCGGCATCCAATCCTCGTGGGAGAAGATGTCGTTGATGACCGTGCCGGGCTTGATGACGCCGGGCCAGCGGGCGAGCAGGGGCACACGGAGGCCGCCTTCGGTGGTCAGGCCCTTCTCGCCCTTGAACGGGTGGTTGCCCCCCTGCGGCCAGGTGAAAATCTCGGCACCGTTGTCGGTGGAAAACATGACGATCGTGTTCTCGGCGATTCCCAGCTCGTCGAGTTTGTCGAGCAGCTTGCCTGTGACGTAATCCAGCTCCGCCATGCCGTCCGCGAATTCGCCATACCCGGTTTTATTCTTCCACTTGTCGGCCAGATGAATCCAGACATGGTTGCGGGTCGAGTTATGCCACAGGAAGAATGGTTTGCCGGCTTTGTGCGCCCGTTCGATGTCATCCAGCGACCGCGCCAGCAGGTCGTCCTCGACTGTTTCCATGCGCTTGATGGTCAGCGGACCCGTATCCTTGATCTTCTGCTTGCCGACTCGGCCCCAGCGTGGCTCGTCGGTCGAATCATCCACGGTGGTCGCGACGCTGTCCAATACGCCGCGCGGGCCAAACTTCGCCTTGAACGCGGGATCCTTCGGGTAGTCCGGGTTTTCTGGTTCCTCTTCCGAGTTCAGGTGGTAAAGGTTGCCGTAGAACTCGTCGAAGCCATGCACCGTCGGCAGGAACTCGTTACGATCACCCAGATGATTCTTGCCAACCTGGAAGGTCATGTAGCCTTGTGGCTTGAGCAACTCGGCAATCGTTGGGTCTTGAGCGCGAACACCCTGCTTTCCGCCCGGCATGCCGATCGTCAGCAATCCCGTCCGGAACGGATTCTGTCCCAGAATGAACGACGCCCGGCCGGCGGTGCAGCTTTGCTGCGCGTAGGCGTCGGTGAACAGCGCGCCTTCCTTCGCGATGCGGTCAATGTTCGGCGTCCTGCCTCCCATCAGACCCCGGTGGTAGGCGCTGATGTTATCCTGGCCAATATCATCGCCCCAGATGACGAGGATGTTGGGTTTCTTCGCGTCGGCGGCCTGCGCCGCCGCAACGCCGCCGAGCAACAGCAGTAACGCGAGCGGGGCAAGGAACATCCTTGCCAGGCGTGAGAGTTTGGTGTTCATGCGGTTTCTCCTTTTGGATTGGTTGATTGTTACAGTAATGGGGGACAGCTAACGCTCCGGTTCAGCGGCGGCGCGGAGCGCCGTCCGCTGCAACCGGTTGTTAGCTGGCCGTCCACTCGGGCAGCCCGCGTGTTTCACAATCGAATCAGTTCACAAGTTCGATCTCGCTTGGACGCCAGGTTTTGTCGAAGAACGGGTCGAGCGGGCCGTAGAGGCGCAGGATGACGTTCCAGCCTTTGCCGGGAACAGTCTGCACCCAGTTGGCTTCATGTCCCGCCGGAGCGGTCGGGCCAAAGTAAACGTCCACCGAGGTGTCCGCGTTAATCACAATTCCTTTCCGCTGACTGCCCATGCTCGGAAACGGGCTGTCGGTCTGGAGCATCGAACGGGTCTGGTTGTCATACACGACGAGCGACCAGAAGCTTTTGACGGGAATATTGGGGGGCAGATGAAGTTTGTAGGTTTTGTTGCCATCCAGCATCTGACCGTCCGCACCCTTGAAGGCCATCAAGTATTGCGACCCGGCCCCGACCATCTTCATGACCATCGCCGGGGTCTGGATGGTGGCGTAGTAGAAGTAATAGGTTCGCGAATCGAGCAGTCGCGCGCCGTTCCGCACCAACGTGTAGTCAGCGCCCGTTAACCCCACCACCGGATTGTTCCAGGCGCTGTTGGGGTAGAAGTAGTTCTCCTTGATCCGACTTGAGAAAATGATGGCGCGGGCCGTGGCGTTGGCCACCGCAGCGGAGTCGGTCAGGATCTTCTGCATCCTCGCATCCGGCTCGAAAGGCTTGCCCTTCTCGAGGCCGATCGCCGCCAGTGCGCCCAGCGTCTCGACGTCCATCGCGCTGGTCGGTTCTTCCTGGATGATCTGGTTGACCTCCTCGTAGAACTTGTAGTTGTTCGCGTGGATGGTGTTCATCGACACGCCCGACCCGTTGACAAAGGTCACCTTGGACGCGCTGGCATCCTTGCCCAGCGGATAGACCTTGAACGTTGCCTTGGTGCTGTCCGCCGCCGGCTTCGGGTCGCCATTGACGAGACCGCCGCGCCAGAAGACCAGGTTGTTGAAGGTCGGGCAATGCGCCACGATGTAGCCCTCCGGGATTTCTCCCTTGTAGCCGGGGGGCACCATCAGGAACTTGCCGCCTTTGCCCTTGTCCGGCCCCACGAGGCCGAAATCAGTCACGTTGCGAAACCAGAAATCATCAATGACCCCGAGCACGTTCGGCGGAGTTTCAATCACCATGGGGCCGTCCTTCAGGTTCAGCCAGCTCCAGGCATAGACGCTCTCGGTGTTGGCCGTGAGAAACAGCGACTTGGAATCCATCAGGGTCTCGAAGAGGACGACCGTCTGGTTGTCCGGGCCAAAGCTGCGAATCCCATGGCGAATGGCCACTTGAGACGCCCCCGGGACCGCCGTCAGGAACGCCTGCACGCCGCGCTGAAAGTCGAGGTTGTCATAGACCTTGGCCACCGTGGCGTCATCCGGGAAACCGTCAGTGAACTTGAGCGTGCCCAAGCGCGTTTCGACGGTATCCGGCGTGGTGATTTCTTCCGGGATGGGAGTCGTCATCTTCAGCTTCGGCGCATCTGCGGCGAAGGTCGTGGTTGCGGCCAGCGCGCCCATGAGCGCGACGGCGAATAGTTTTTTTGTTTTCATAATTGTGTCCTTTCTTTGGTTGATTGGTTCACTTCACCAGCTCGATGCTCGGCAGCGCCCAGCTCCTGTCAAAGTAGGCTTCGGTCGGCGCGTAGAAGCGGAACAGGGTGAACCAGCCGCGACCCGGAACGGTCGGAATCCAGTTCTTCTCGAATCCTTTGGGAGCCTTCGGCCCCATGTAGATGTCCGCCGAACCGTCGGCATTCTTGATCAGGTCCATCCGCGAGGAGCGGTCGGCAATCTGTTCCTTGGTGACGATGAAGCTGCGGGTGTCCACGTCGTAAAGCGTGACCGACCAGAATTGTTTGGCGGGCGCATTGGGCGGCACGTGCAGGCGATAGTTCTTGCCGCCATCGAAACGGCTGCCATCGGACGCCAGTTCGTAGGCGCCGAGATAGGCCGAGCCGATGCCGGGGGTCTTGCTCACCATACCCTTGGTGGTGGTCACCGCCTCATAGAAATAATCGGTGCGCTCATCAAGCTGGCTGTAGTATTTCGCCTCCTGGCTGGGATCGAACATGATGACGTATTGCCAGTTCGCATCCGGGCGGTAGCGGGAGCCTTCGATGCGCTTGTCAAAGCTGATGGCCATCGCCATGGATTCGCCGACGAAGGTCGCCTCTTCGAGAATCTTCTTTTGGCGGGCATCCGGCTTGAACGGCTTGCCCTTCTCGATGCCGAGCGGGGCGAGCATGGCCATGAAGAAACGGTCGCGCTCGGCCACAGGCTCGCGATTGAGGATGTCGGCCAGGCGTTCCCAATACGCGAGTCCGCGCGGCGGGACTTGACTCCACTTGCGACCCTCGGGTTTCAGGAAGCGGGTGGCCGGCGGTTTGTCCCGCTGGGCATACGGGTAGATGCGCAACTGCTTGATCCACGCATCCGCTGCGGCCGGGTCGGGATGGAGCGCGCGGGTCCCGACAAAGATGTTGATCGTCGGCGAACGGAAGACCAGATAGCCGTCGGCTTGAATGTCCGGCGAGCCGGGCGGCAAGATCAAGTATTTGGCACCCTGACCCTTGTCCGGTCCGGGGAGGCCGATGTCTGTGGTCGGCCGTTGCCAGAAGTCGAGCACGCCGCCGCCGCTGGGGCCGGCCGGCACCTCGACGACCAACGGGCCGGTCTTGGACAGATCGGGATAAGCGATGATGTAAGGCGTGCTGGCATTGGGTGTCAGAACACCAAGCTTGTCCGCGACGGAGAGGTAGAGAACGTAGTCCAGATCGCCCGCGTCCAGACTCTTGGCAACCGAGGCCTGCCACTCAGCAAAGCCAACGATCGGCAAGGCCCAGATGTAGGCCTGACAGGCTCGTTGGAAGTCGAGCTCGTCATAGAGCTTCGTGACGGCGGCCTTCGAGGGAAAGCCCTGGTCCAATTCGATCCGACCGATGCGTGTGTCCCGCGAGGTCTGAAGGGGAGTCGCGGTCTGCGCCTGTGCGCCAGTGACTGCGACTGCCAGCGCGCAAGTGAGCACGGCGGCGATGAGGTTTCGTGTGCGGGGGGTTGTCATCGGGATCTCCAGTTGATTCCTCGTGTGAAGGAACGTTTCATGGCCAGCTAACAATGTTTAGGCCGATCCGTATAAGAGCCGGATCGGCCATTTTCTGTCCGTATAAGACGCCACTACGGTTCGTGAACAATAAGCCATAATCGACGCTTGTTCAATGAGTTGAGACAGTGGGACCATTTATCACGGGTTCTTATGCGGATCGGCATAAGACCCCCCTTCTGATAGCGGTCAGTCGTGTACTTCAGCTTTGGGTCGTCTGCAGCCGTTCAGAACAGCGAGAATACCTCAATCCAGTGCCCATCTTTGCCCGACTCAGGGAGCCGTGCAGGACTGAAACTGTCAGAATGAAGCTGTGCTGAAATTGTGCCAGTAGAAGGATTGAACGGCGGGAAACAATAGAAAACTTAGAAAAGATGTACACGCGGTTCGCCTGCGGAAAACGATGACGCCAAAGGCTTTATTGGGAGACCAGACCTTTGATCATCAAC
>Ga0315278_10007256_pt1 | contig 10119 bp, 13 predicted proteins | sample YL17G06_0_MG_FD_203880 | JGI IMG/M metagenome (GOLD analysis project Ga0315278, IMG submission 203880) | Sediment microbial communities from Yellowstone Lake, YNP, Wyoming, USA - YL17G06_0 | ecosystem: Environmental > Aquatic > Freshwater > Lake > Sediment | place: USA: Wyoming | collected... | reverse complement strand
TTGCGGGTCGCGCGCCGCCCATGGCGACCAATCCGCGAATTTGTGCAGATTGCCGAGATAGGGAAACACCGCCGATTCCGGCGCGTTGATAATGATGGACCGTGCCACTGTGACCTGACTGGGCAGAGCGAACGCGACCCCTGCCAAGATCGCTGCTAAGGTCGCAAGCCCCAGCACAAAACGCATAATCGGACGCATCGCTTGCCCTCCTCTATCCGGCCCACCACCCAAACCGCTTGTGCGCGGGCCGAGCAATCCGCTCGCCTTTTCACCAAAAACGATTACATTCCGCCCGTCAATAATGGGAGGGCAGAACTATGAATCTTTCACCGCCGACAACCGTCGTTTTCGTGATTTCGCTGATTTTGGCCGCGCTCGCGATCGTCGGCCATTTTGTGCCACTCCCGATCATGAGTGAGCACGGCTTCTGGATGGCTGTCATCGCCTATATCGTACTGGTGGTCGGCAACGTCGCCAAGGGCCTCTAAGCGTTTTCGGGGCCCTGGACGGGTGCCGTCCGGGGCTTCACCCATTCAAACCTGTCCATGAAAGACGAGCACCGCGCCGAGCGCGATAAGGGCAAAGCCCGTGCCTTGGGTCAGGCTGAGCGGCTCGTTGAAATAGATTGCGGTAAAGCCCGCGAACACGCAGAGCGTGATCACCTCCTGGATCGTCTTGAGTTCCGCCGGCGCATAGACCGCGCTGCCGATCCGGTTCGCCGGAACCGCGAAGCAATATTCCACGAAGGCGATCCCCCAACTCACCAGCACGACCGTAACGAGCGCCACCGCCTTATATTTCAGGTGCCCGTACCAGGCGATCGTCATGAAGACGTTGGAACAGATCAGCATGACGATAGGGGCGAGATACGGCCAGAGGCCGGGGCTAATCGTGCTTGGAAACATCGGATCCTCTGGAATTGTGCCAGGCGAAAAGCGGGCCCTGTGGATAACCGCGCTTGATGGGCTTTGCCAGAGTTACATAAACGTCCCCGGACTCTCGCGCCAACCTGTCTCGCTAGCGGGCCGGTCGCCGAGCTAGAATGACGATTACCGGCGACCGAATTTGGGGGAACAATCCATGTGGCTGACACCGCCGTCCCAGGTGACCTTTATCATTGCCATGGTGCTCGATCATCGCGCTTCTGGTGCAATACGCAAGCGCGAAGATCCCCATGGCCACCGGTCACGCCTTCGAGACCCTGCTGCTTGCATTCCTGGTGTTGCTGGCGGGCAATCTTCTGAAAGACGTTTAAGGGCAAAGCGCCCGTAAGGACAAAGCCGCGCGCCTCGCGACAAGGGCGTCGGGCGCATAAGTTCTCGCGAGCCAGACGATGAGAGCCGGCGAAGTGCCGGCTCTCTGTCATTCGTCTAGAGATCGTCCTTGTCGTCGTCTCTTGCCCAAGAGGGACGATAAGGCTGCGGGTTCGAGCCTGGCATCGCGGGGCGCGGCGGAGCGCTCGGGCTCCCCATGCCTGGCGTTGCCGGACGCGGAGCCCCTGGCGTGGGCGTACCGCCCATGCCGCCGGGTCGCTGCATGCCTCCGCCCATCGGCGCGGCTGGACGCGGTGCCATGCCGCCCGGCTGAGGCGTCATCGGTCTCGCCATCGGTGCCGGTTGCGGCATCACGGGACGGGGCGCCGTCATCGGCGCCACAGCGGGTTTTGCCATCATCGCCGGCTTTTTCGCCGGAGCGGCTTTCTTGGCGGTTGCCTTCTTTTTTGCTGCCGGTTTTTTGGCAGCCGTTTTTTTCGCTGGCGCCTTGCGCTTGGCAGATTTCTTTGCTGCCGGTTTCTTCGCGGCTTTCCGCTTGGCTGGTTTTTTCGCTGCGACTTTCCGCTTTGCTGTCTTCTTGGCGCCGCGCTTTGCCGCGGCGCTTTTGCCCGAACCCTTCTTCTTGCTCGCTGTACGTTTCTTCCCAGTCGCTTTCGTAGCCATGGCTCTGCTCCGCTTCTGCTCTATCGCCGCGTCCGGCCGCCTCGATCGGACGCTGAACTGCACGACTCACGCTTCATGGACCAAGCTCGCTCTCCCACCGGAAGAGTCAATAATTTTTCCGCATTATACGCCGAATGCAAATGAAAGTCGCATGGAGCGATAGGAATTCGTCATGCATGACGATTTGCACGCGCGGCATCTCGAACGTCTCGTCGCCAAGCCAAGCGGCGCGGCATTTTGGCCGTCAGTTCGGCCAAAGCTCTGGTTAAACTATTGAAATTACTGCACACTTTCTGTTGAGAAGCCGCGAGCATTGCGAAAACCGCATGCCCTCCCCACATCACTGTCGCCGAGGGGGGTGACTGATAAGGGAGATGGAAATGACGAAGACCCAGATGAAAGTCGGCCTCGCCATGCTGGCTGTCGGCCTGCTTGCTTCAGTGACCTCCGCAAGTGCCGGCTATCGCGGGCACCATTATTACAATTCTTATCCCGACTCGTATGTCTATAGCGGCAACGGGTCCAACTACAGCAACAGCTACAATTATCAGTCTGATCAGAGCGACGAAATCCGCGAATTGCGCCGCGCCTTCCCGTCGACCAACTGGCCGCCGAGCGACCGTTACTAATCTAAGCCCAGTTGCTCAGCTCACCCCCAGCCAAATCCCATCTGACTCACGCTAAGCGAGTCGGTGGGGTCTTGGCGGAGAGTGCTGTGTGCCCGTGAGGCCGCGCGTCTCTAGCCAAGAGGCGTCACCATCGCCATATTCGGGGCATGGTCTATCGCGTTCCCAAGACCTTCGGTTCGAGAGCCGAGCCACGCGCCGTCACGGGCGAAACGCTGGGCTTGCCGCAAGGCACCGACCGGCGTCCGCCGGGATTCGGCGAGGCGCCACAGCCTCTGATGCAGGATCATCCGCTGGTCACCGGTGAGACCGGCCCCTTCACCCCGCACCGTCCAGCGCGCCCCGAGAAGTCCGCGGGCGGCATCGCGCTTGAGATTCAGTCGGAACTCGAGCCCAAAGGCGACCAGCCGACAGCCATCGCCGAGCTCGTCGCGCAAGCCAATGCGCAAGAGCGTGACCAGGTGCTGCTCGGCGTCACCGGCTCCGGCAAGACCTTCACCATGGCCAAGGTGATTGAGGCGACGCAGCGCCCAGCGCTCATCCTCGCGCCGAACAAGACGCTTGCTGCCCAGCTCTACGGTGAGTTCAAGAGTTTCTTCCCGGGCAACGCCGTCGAGTATTTCGTCTCCTATTACGACTACTACCAGCCGGAAGCCTATATCCCGCGCACCGACACCTATATCGAGAAGGATTCGTCCATCAACGAGCAAATCGATCGCATGCGCCATGCGGCGACGCGCGCGCTGGTCGAGCATGACGACGTGATCATCGTGGCTTCCGTGTCCTGCATCTACGGTATCGGCTCGGTCGAGACCTATACCGCAATGACCTTCACGCTGAAGCGCGGCGACAAAATCGAGCAGCGTCAGCTGATGGCCGATCTCGTGGCGCTGCAGTACCGGCGCAACGACGTGAATTTCGTCCGCGGCTCGTTCCGCGTGCGTGGCGACACGATCGAACTTTGGCCCGCGCATTTGGAGGACCGTGCCTGGCGCATTTCTCTCTTTGGCGACACTGTCGAAAGTCTCGTCGAGTTCGATCCGCTGACCGGCGCCAAGACCGACGAGTTCAGCCTGGTCAAGGTTTACGCCAATTCGCATTACGTGACGCCGAAGCCGACGCTGAAACAGGCGGTGCGCCTGATCAAAGAGGAGCTGAAGCAGCGGCTCACCGAGCTGCACGGCGCCAGCCGCTTGATCGAGGCCCAGCGGCTTGAGCAGCGCACTTTGTTCGATCTGGAAATGATGGAGGCGACCGGCTCTTGCGCCGGCATCGAGAATTATTCGCGCTATCTTACCGGGCGCAAAGCCGGCGAGCCGCCGCCGACGTTATTCGAATATCTGCCCGACAACGCGCTGGTGTTCGTTGACGAGAGCCACGTCACGATTCCCCAGATCGGCGGCATGTTCAAAGGCGACTACCGGCGCAAATCGACGCTTGCCGAATATGGCTTCCGCCTCCCCTCCTGCATGGACAACCGGCCCTTGCGCTTCGAGGAGTGGGACGCGATGCGGCCGCAGACCATCTATGTCTCGGCGACGCCGGGCGGCTGGGAGCTGGAGCAAACCAGCGGCGCCTTCGCCGAGCAGGTGATCCGGCCGACCGGTCTGGTCGACCCGCCGGTCGAGATCCGCCCCGCGTCGACGCAGGTCGACGATCTCATCGACGAGACGCGGAAAGTGGTGGCGCAAGGCTATCGTATCCTCGTCACCACGCTCACCAAGCGCATGGCCGAGGATTTGACCGAGTACATGCATGAACAGGGCATCCGCGTCCGCTACATGCATTCCGACGTCGAGACGCTGGAGCGCATCGAGATCATTCGCGATCTCCGTCTCGGCGCTTTCGACGTGTTGATCGGCATCAATCTGCTGCGTGAGGGCCTCGACATTCCCGAATGCGCGCTGGTCGCCATTCTCGATGCCGACAAGGAAGGCTTCCTGCGCTCGGAGACCTCGTTGATCCAGACCATCGGCCGCGCCGCTCGCAATATCGATGGCAAGGTCATTCTCTATGCCGACGGCATCACCGGCTCGATGGAGCGCGCCATCGCCGAAACCAGTCGCCGCCGCGAGAAGCAGGCAGCCTATAACGAGGCGAACGGCATCACGCCAGAAAGCGTGAAGAAGCGCATCGGCGACATCATGGCTTCCGTCTACGAGCGCGACCACGTGCTGGTGGATGTCGGCGCCGGCTTCGGCGAAGGCGATCAGGCGATGATCGGCCACAATATCGAAGGCGTCATCGAGGACATGGAGAAGCGCATGCGCGCCGCCGCCGCCGATCTCGAATTCGAGGAAGCCTCGCGTCTCCGCGACGAAGTCAAGCACCTGCGTCAGATGGAGCTCGCCATCGCCAACGATCCGCTGGCGCGGCAGTATGAATTGGAAAATACGCGCTCAAGTAGCGCGAAGCGCGGTAGCGCCAATGAAGACTCTTCCGCGCTCAACCGCCCGCACAAGCCGACGCTCGACGAGATGGGCCCGCACAACCGCGAGATCCCGCTCAGCCGATCCCGCCCGCGCTCCACCGGCGGCAAGCCAGGCAGCCACACCTTCAAAGGCAAGAGCCGGTAATTTTCGCCCCTAGGACATTCTACCGCATCGCGCCCATCGCCATGCGACCGTACCAACCGCAGGTATTCATTGCACGACCTGCGGTTGAGAACGATTTGCATGACAAAGACGAAGACACAGACCATCGCTTAGCACCCTCTTGATCGAGGATGACCGCGCGGCGGTCGAAATCCCTTTGCGCTACCGCCACAAGACCACGGGGCAGGAGCTGGTCACGATCAAGGCTAATATCTGGCTGCTCGAGGAAGGTTGGCCGGTTAAGCTGACTGAATATTACGACGTGGGCGCGCTCGAGGCCTTCATCCAGACGATCGGCGGCAAAATAGAAACATAACTGTCCCTAGGGGCACCTGCGAGCCATGAAAAAGACTGCCGCATCGTTGGTAAGAGAAATCTACGGTGCGTGGCTGGTGCACGATATGGATACGATCGCAGGCTTGCTGCCCGAGGACTTCAGCCACGTCCTTCTTATCCGACCGAGATCCACCCGCCTGGCGGCCTCTACAAAGGCAAAGCTGCGATGGACCGTATCCGTGCGGTGGCGGCGGAATTCGATTTCTTGAAATTCGATACCAGCTCTCTGATCGCCGAAGCCAGCCACGTAGCGGTAGAGATTCCGATTTATTATCGGCACCGCGAGACCGGCGTGCCGCTGCAAACGACCTTTGTCGACTTCTGAACCTTCGAGGACGGCCGCCCCGTCAAGCTTATTGAATATCACGATGTCGCCAGTATGCAGGACTTCATGACCAACGTCGCGCGTGCCTTGGTCAAGGTTTGAGCTCACCCGCCCCCCAACCGCGCCAACAGCTCCGCCGTCGGATAGCCGTCCGCCGGCAGCCCGAATTTCACCTGCATCTCACGAATGGCGTTGCGGCTGGCGGCGCCGACCACGCCGTCGATCTTGCCGACATCGTAGCCTCGCTTGGCGAGAATTTGCTGCAGCTGTTTGGTCTGCGCCTGGCTGAGCGGCTCGAGCGGGCCATTGCCGCGCGACATCGCCGGCGCGCCGCCAAGCCGCGTGGCGTAATAGCCGGCGCTGGTCGAATAGACCAGGCTCTTGTTCCACTCGAGATAGACATCGAAATTCGGATAAGCGAGGAACGCCGGACCGTTCCGACCCATCGGCAGCAGCAGCGCTGTCGGCGTGTTGTCGGCGGGCACCGCTTTGCCGCTCGGATAGGTGACGCCCTGTTTCGCCCAGAAGGCACGCGGCTTCTTGATGGTGACGTCAGCCGACGCCCAATCCATCTCGTCCGGCACGCGCACTTCCTCGAGCCAAGGCTGACCCGCTTGCCAGCCGAGGCCTTTCAGATAATTCGCGGCGGACGCCAGCGCGTCCGGCGCGCTTTTCACAAGATCGCGCTTGCCGTCGCCGTCGAAATCGACGGCATAGTCGAAATAGACCTTAGGCACGAATTGAAATTGTCCGACCTCGCCCGCCCAGGGCCCGCGCATCTCCGCGGGGCTAAGATCGCCACGCTGGAGGACGCGTAGCGCATTAAGGAGTTGTTCCTTGAACTCCTCGGGGCGGCGGCAATCGAAGGCGAGCGTGGCGAGCGAGCGCAGCGTCTCCATATTGCCCATCACCTTGCCGAAATCCGTCTCCAGCCCCCAGAATCCGACCAGCACTGGACCCGGCACGCCAAATTGCTGCTGGATCTTGGCGAAGGTCGCGGCATTCTTTTTCAGGAGGCCCGACCCGACCTGCAAGCGGTTATTGTTCACCATCCGATCGGAGAATTGCAGGAAGGTCTGCGCGAACACCGATTGGCCGCGATCCTTGGCGACGACCGCCGGATCGTATGTCGCCCCGTCAAGCGCCATGCTCACAATTTCGGGCGAGATGCCTTGCCCCACCGCCTCTTGCTTGAAGCCTTGCAGCCATTTTGGAAACGCCGCCGGCGGTTGGCAGGCGGCCTCCGCCGGGTTCAGGCCTCCGAGCAGGACGCAGGCTGTGGCTGCGGCAAATGTTATCCTTCGCATCGTCATGCGTGCCCCCAAAGGTCTAACCATCGATGCCCTGTTGAAGCGGGGCGCGGAGCCCCAGTCAAGAGGAGCGAAGGACAAGCCGCTCTATCGGTCGCCCTTCTGATAGGTGCCAATCAGTTCTGCCTTGGCGAGGACGTGGCCTCGCATCGCGGCTTCGAGCGACGGCTTGGTCGGCATCTTCAGCGCAAGCGTCGTGTCGAGCGCATAGAGCTTGTGGAAATAGCGATGGCGGCCGACCGGCGGACAAGGCCCACCATAGGTGCTGTGCTTGAAATCGGTAAGCCCGGACATAGCGCCGCGCGGCAGACCGGATGTCGCCGCGCCAGCCGCGAGCCCTCGCGCATCGGCGGGAAGATTGTAGACGAGCCAATGCACCCAAACGATTTTCGGCGCTGCCGGGTCCGGCGCGTCGGGATCGTCGACGATCAGGGCGAAGCTCTTTGTCCCATCCGGGACATTGTCCCAAGCGAGCGGCGGCGAAACATCGTCGCCCTCGCAGCTATATTGCGAAGGAACCTGTCCGCCATTTTCGAATGCAGAGGAAGTTAGGGTAAGGACCATGGCCGCGGTTCCGGCATCGGCAATCAGCGTAAGCCCCAAGACAGTCGCGGCGAGACACGACAAGAACGTCTTGACGACGTCCTTACACAATCGTCTTGCGTCGTAACGCAAGACCGGACGCTTAGTCCGTGTGCGGCGGCAGATCGCCGAGCCGAAGCCTATCGATGAGCGCATCGATGCGTCGCGAAGCCTCTTGCCTGCTCAAGCGATGATGGAAAGCGCGCGGCTCGTGCACTTCCTCACTCAGCTTTTTGAGGTACGACGCTTGGTCGCCTGTCATCGGCTCGTAAGCCGGCATCTGGTTTTCCGCAATTCTGAATTTCGCCGAGGACACGCTTTGGCTCAGTTCTTGGCTCGCTTGCGGCTCTCGCGTCTTCTTCTTGGACATCATTTCTCTCGTCGCACCCTTCCTTGGTTTCCTAGACTTGATATCCCCATATCAATTCGATACCCATATTCGTCGAAAAGGGCAATGATTAGGCGAGATCTGCTCGCAATATCAGCAGACCTCGACAACGATTACACCCTAGGCACCTTAAACAGCCCCTAAGATTAGGGCCGAGGTCGGAGGCCTAGCCTCGCGCCCCCATCGGAGAGGAGATAAGACGATGCGACGCTTGACCCAAACCTGCCTCGCCGCGAGCGCCGCGCTGGCGCTGGCGCTGTTGGCGGCAGCCCAGCCCGCGACCGCGAAGATTCAATGCCAAGGCAATTTCCAGATGAATCCGTCCGGGCCGATCGCCACCCCCTATTGCGAGGAGGAACAGATTGCCAAGGTGGCGCAGAGTTACGGCTGGAAGGTTACGGCCGATCAGGTGCATAACAACCCGCTGACCAAGGTCTATGTCTGCCAGAACCTCGGCGGCGATATTCGAATGAAGGGCTCCTGCGGCGCCTACTCCCCCGACAATTTCGGACCCCACTAAACTAACCGTCTGAGAGAAGCCCCGGCGCTGGTTCCGACAGGAGCCGGCGCCGTTTTCATTTGTAGTCTAATTGTCGCAGCCTTTAACCTCTCCAACGTTTAATACTAATATTCCCAGGCTCAAACGCCCAATATCCAAAGGTTTCCGGGGCAATTCATAGTGAAACCGGCATGGGGCCTGCCACTAAATGGCCCAATACGAGCCGATTTTTCGCCCCGTTGCTCCGTAGATTGCGAACTCGCACCAACGAGTGCGGACCGACTTGATTCGTCGTCGGTCATCTTCCTTCCCAAAACAATCGAATAGGAGCACAACACATGTCGAGATTGCGCACGAACATTGTGACCGTGGGGCTGTTAAGTGCCGCGGCGCTGTTGCCCCTCGCCGCCGCAAAGGCGGAACAAGTCGGCTCCGCATCCTGGTACGCCCTGACCTCGCAGACTGCGAGCGGCGAAATGATGGATCCGAGCGCCATGACGGCCGCCCATCCGTCCCTACCGTTCGGAACCAAGGTCCTGGTGGAAAATCTGACCAACGGCCAATCCGTCGTGGTCCGCATCAACGATCGCGGGCCCTTCGTGGGAGGCCGGATCATTGACGTTTCGAAGGCCGCGGCTTCTAGCCTCGGCATGATCGGCGCGGGCGTGGCCAAGGTGAGAGTCGCTACCATCGGCGGCGGCGAGGCGCCCATCCAGACTGCCTCGACCGAGAAGCCCCGTGGTGCCATGGCCGTTGCCGTGAAAACCGCTTCCGCCAAGGCTGTTGCCAAGAAGGTCGTTGTCGCCAAAGCCGAACTCCGGCGGGAGCCCAGCGTCCGCAAGCAGATCGTCGCCTCCTATGAGAAGGCCCGCACCAAGCGCCAGGGCCGGGAGATCGCCTGGGCACATTCGAGCCGCGGCGGCCGCAAGCCTGTCGTGCTGGCATCTGCCGCCAATAGCTATGGAATCCTGGGCGGTACGCCGGGCTTCATGGAGAAGCAGGACCGCGAAGCCTCTCGCCGGGGCCGCGGCTAACGCAAACAAGCTTCCAGCCTAGTTTTCATCGCTAGAAATACAAACGCCGGGCGTCACCGCCCGGCGTTTGCTTTTCATCGGGGGGCCGCGTGGCCCCCGATGAAATCGCTAGTAGTTGTAGTGGTAATGGCGGCGGTAGTAGGAGCGATAATAGACCCTCTTGCAGTACTTGTGGCCGTAGGACCACCAGCATTTATAGCGATAGCCGACCTGCTCGACCAATGAACTGTCGTTCTGTGCGATCGAGCCGAGCGAGCTGATCGGGGCGGCCGAAGCCGTGAGGGCACCGAACATAGCGCCAGCAGCGATAATACCGATTGTTGCCAATTTAACAGGCGTCATCATTGTCCTCCATTTGCATAATTCGCCGCCCTCGGCTCCCCGGCGAGCTAAAGGGCAGAAAATCGCGTTTGGGCGACAATTCAAGGGCAAACCCACCGAAATATCGCCGAACACGAAAACGTGAAAATGTCACACGCCTCTCGCCT
>Ga0315278_10007255_pt1 | contig 10120 bp, 5 predicted proteins | sample YL17G06_0_MG_FD_203880 | JGI IMG/M metagenome (GOLD analysis project Ga0315278, IMG submission 203880) | Sediment microbial communities from Yellowstone Lake, YNP, Wyoming, USA - YL17G06_0 | ecosystem: Environmental > Aquatic > Freshwater > Lake > Sediment | place: USA: Wyoming | collected... | reverse complement strand
CCGCCGGCAGGTCAAAGAACTCGAGAGAATACTCGGGTTCGACATATTCGATATTGTCCGGGCCAAGCTGCAGGCGAATCTGCTCAGGCGTCAGGGAGACGTCGTCGGTTCGGAGGGAGTAAATGCACTTCAACTCATCGGAACCGGCGCGTTGCCCGGCGCTTTCCGCTGATATCAATGGTTGAAGATACTGGTGTGTGGTCAAGGCCTGTCCTACAGCCTCTTTTGGCACACCTGAACGGATTTTTACTACGAACCTTCCGGGGATAGGTCCCGTTTCGGCGACTTGGCCCGACACTGCGTTACAGGTTGCGCCGAAAGACAAGGCCGAAAGCCACAAAACCATCACGGAGCGACTTGACAGTTTCATTGTTGTGCCTAAGTAGAAACTCCTTGTTTCACAACATCCTACCATAATAAACGACAAGGGTCCCGGTTATGTTCAAACCTATCTGGTCTTTCAAGTCGCGGAGACCCGAGCCGTGACATACGCTCATGTCGCCCGATCTACTGTCTCCAGTAGAAAAACTGTACTTCTGCAAATAAGCCGCGGCCTGGGAAAGAAATCAAACTACAAACAAGTCGGCAAAGTCATGTTATCCTGACCCGTGATGAACAGATAATCGACAAGCATCATAATGTCGCCAAGCGTCACGTGATCATCACAGTTGGGATTCGTGCCGCCATCCTGATTCACGTCCGCTTCAAGAAGACAACTCAACTTACTGCAATCGCCGGAAATGAACTTGACATCGACCAGCAACATGATGTCACCCAGCGTTATCTCGTCAGGATACACGCCCTCGGCGTTGACGTTGCCAACACGACCCTGGCAGCAACCGGCTGTGACCGAGCCGCCGATAGATGTGGGCTGATAACTGCCATTAGCGGCGGAGAAACTCAGGGGGTTGAAGTAGTTGCTGGTTGTGTCAATCGGCACCGTTCCGATAGCGCCAGGCTGAAGGGACCTGAACCAAAGGCTGGCTATCGGTCCCGTTCCGGCATCAAGGTAGGATCCCGTTTCGGTCGAGAGCACAAAACAGGCTGTCTTTTCAGTGCTATTCAAGCTGCTGATTCTCACTGTCATCGACGAGGACCTGAGACCCGTTACGGTTACCGAGTCGAATCTCAGCGATATCGGACCCTGGTATATGAATGGAATCACGATTCGCGTGAGCGGAAGATTGTTGTTAGCAGCGATGTCGACCCGTGCGATCGAGCTTTGCAGCCTGGCATTAGCGAATGCGATGGTGTCGGCGTAAACGGCGATCATGTCCGGGACCGTCCTGGAAAACGACCTTTCCGCCGTCTCAATGGAAGCAGTTACCGTGTAAAGTCCCGGCTCAACGAAATCGTGATTAGGGTTTTGTTCAAGGGAACCGCCACCGTCTCCGAAATCCCAGCTCCAACTGATTGCCGGCCGGGCCGTAAAGCCAGTAAAGTTCACGGACAAGGGGGCGGGCCCCAGGACGACATCGCTTGTGGCGTCGAGGCGGGCATGCGCAATGGCGCCGAGCGCGTTCACCAGACCATATCCGAAGTAATTGTCAAAACCCGGAGTGCCGAGGTCCATCGCAGTGGCGTGAAGCTGTGTCTCGACCTCTCCCGCTGTAAGCCAGGGATCAACTGAAATGAGCAGTGCAGCCACGGCGGCTGCGTAGGGGGAAGAGAACGAGGTTCCATCAACAGTCGCGTAGTCGCCGCTAGTCTCACCGGCCGATCCGGTCCTGTCCGTCGTGTAGATCGACTGCCCGGGAGCAGTCAGACTAAGTGCGGAACCATAGCTGCTGAACGACGCTTTCGCACCATTGCGAGCAATTGCTGAAATGGCGTTGACCACGGACAGGGAGGCGGGATAACCAATCGATTGGGTTCCACTGTTCCCCGCAGACGCAAAGTGAACCATGCCCGCAGCATATGTCTCCTCGTACTTGGCGGTGATTGAACTGTGAGGGGAAAGACCGTTGCTGTTGTTCGACACTCTCGCCCCCTGTTGTTGACCCCAATCGAGGGCGGAAACGACGGCGCTGACGAAGTAGGTTCCGGCTCCGTCGCAAGGAATATTAGATACTGAGAACTTGGCGGCAAGCACGCGGCACGTCGGAGCGGCTCCAATGGTTCCCAGGCTGTTATTGACAATAGCGGAAATACATCCCGCCACCATCGTACCGTGCCCGTCACATTCGTTATAGTGATTGCCCCCGGTTTGATGCCCGGTGAAGTCCGCTCCTGCCGCGATGTTCAGATCAGGATGGCTCATCTGAATCCCATCATCCAGAATCAACACTTTTACTTCGGGATCACCAGTGTTGACATCCCACGCCGAGTCGCAATCCATGTCCATGTCAACTGTACCGCCGGACTGACCGATGTTTCTCAAGCCCCAGAGAACACTCCAGCCCGGATCATTGGGCACCAAATCTTTTCTGAGTGTCGCGATCATGTCAGGCTCAGCCCATTGGAATCGCGGGTCCATTGCTAATCGGTTGGCCAGGGCGAGAACGGCAAAACCGTTGCGCAAGTTGGACTTGAGTCGGAAAGCCCCGACCATACCCCCAAAGTCAGCCTCGATCACCTCGTACTCTGAAACAGTCGACGCAAGAACTGCACGGGAGTCTTTATAATACTCCGGTTTGAATCTGACAAGGATGTCCTGGGTAACTGCGGTCCAGGAGCCATCACGGTCTAACAGTATTGGGGACGCGAATTCCACCTCAGGTGAAGCCAATATTCTGTCCAGAAGCGAATTGGCCTCAATGGGGTCAGCCGAGGCCTGACGGGACTCTGCCAGGAGCCAGTCTTCCATTCCGACTTCCACGGTAGAAACGATCTCAAATGCAGCCTGAGACGCACTACTCAGACTCCTTGACTTTTGACCTGAGCCAGAAGTTTTCACGGCAATCCGGGTCGGGTCCAGGGTGAGTTCGACCGGTGCACCTTCGTAGATGTAGAAGGTTGGCAGTGAAGTTGCCAGTATGAGGTCGTGGTCCACGGGAGATTGCTGGGCGCTGGCTGAAGTGAATACGCACACGGACAAGAGGATCCAGATCAATTGAGTAGTCGTTTTTGGCACCGCATGTTCCTTTTCCATCACAGTTAGGGCGAGAAAAGCGGGTGGGCAAAAACCAGCAGTAAGTGAGGGGTAACCCGGGTCGCCCGTCTGAGAAATAATATACTCAACTTCATGAGAATCGCAACACGTTTCTCGGAGGTCCTCCGGACAGGTTTTGTTAGATAGCCAGGCTGTTGTTCGAGTTTCCATCTCGGAAACAAACGCTTGTATGCAGTCCAGCCTAAGCTGAGTCGGAGCTGAAAGGTCAGACGGGAATAAGACGACGCTACTCCGGCAGAGCCACCATGCGGTCCAGTTCGGCGGCTACGGCCGGGCCATCGAGCTTGACGACATTTATTGTTACGCGCTTGCCCTGGGTATCAGTCTTTTCAGCAACATAGTGGTGGTCGGCCTGGCGAGCGATCTGGTGAAGATGGGTTATGACAATGACCTGACAATTCCGGGCAAGTTTCCGAATTTTGGCGCCCACTGCAACTGCGGTCTGACCGCCGATCCCGGCATCGACTTCATCAAAAACGAGCAGAGAATGCGACAGTTCATTGTTCTTCGTTTCGGCGGCCTTGATGGCCAGCAGCAGACGTGAGATTTCACCTCCAGAGGCAGTCTTGACCAGCGATTTGAGGGGTTCCCCCGGATTGGCTGAGAAAAGAAAGCGGCAGTTTTCCAGACCGTGGGGATGAGGCTTGACCATCTGTCCACGGATTTCGATTCCGTCGGCCTGATCTTCGTAGAGGAACTCGGAGTCGAACTGGCCCTGGTCGATAGCCAACTCATTCATTTCTTTGACCACCAGCTTCTGCAAGTATTTGGCAGCCTTTCGCCGGATTTCGGATAACTGAAGAGCTTTGAAGGCGTACTGTTCGCGGCAGGTCTTCTCCTGCGTTTCCAACTGTGCAATCAGCGCGGTGACATCCGGTCGGTCACCCAGTTTTCTGTCTATGTCAGAAAGAGCCTGGAGGACGCTGTCCTCTGAACCCCCGTACTTGCGTTTGAGATTATACAGTTCGTCGAGACGAGCGTTGATTTCTTCGAGTCGCTGGGGATCGTCTGGTACCGAAGCCCCGTATTTCTCAATTGAGCCGCGCAAATCTTCAAGCTGGTAATCGACTTCCTCAATCTGTTTCACCTGAGGCAGCAACGAAGCATCGATAGCGGCCATCTTCTCGATTTCCTTGCGCATCAGTCGGAGCAGATCGATAACATTCTTGTCATCACCGCTCAGCACACTTTCAATGATGGCTGCTGATTCGAACAGGGCGCGCGAAGAGTCGAGAATCCGCCTCTCCCTAATTAGCTCATCTTCTTCTCCAACTCGCACACAAGCGTCGGAGATCTCTTTATTCTGAAACAGCAGTAATTCCCGTTCGCGTTCGAGTTCCTCGCGCTGATTGCGGGTCTTGCGGAGTTCGCCTCGGACGGCGTCCCACTGCTCAAATAATCGGGACACTTCGCTGCACAGAGTCCCCACTCCGGCGAAACTATCGAGAAAAGCCAGATGGTTCTCCTCGTCGAGCAAGAGCCGGCTGGAATGCTGTCCCAGGATCTCGGCCAGCGGTGACGTGAGTTCTTTGAGGCGCGCCAGGGTCGCCGAACTGCCGTTGATTCTGACCTTGGAACTACCGTCGCGGAGGATTTCGCGACTGACGGTGAAAGTTCCGTCTTCAAGATAGTCGGCGAAGGCGGCCTTGTACTGTGAATTCATCCGTCCGACCGAGAAAGTCGCCTCAATTGTCGCCTGATTGGAACCGTGACGGATATGCTCCCGCTCGGCGCGGTCACCTATGGCCAGGCCCAGCGCTGTCACGATCACCGACTTGCCGGCGCCGGTTTCACCGGTGAGCACCGACATGCCTTTGTCGAAAGTGAGCGCGACATCGTCAATCAACGCGAAACTGCTAATGTTCAGCCGGAGCAGCATATCCTACAGTCCGTATTTTTTCATTTCGGCGACTAAATCGTCAGCCTTGTCCTGGTCGCCCTGGGCTTCCGCGCGGCGTAGAGCTTCTTTCAGGCGCTTTCTGACTTCGGCATGTTTGCGTTTGACAAACTCCCCAACAACCAGCTTCACCTGCGAATCGATCTGGTCACTCTGCCATTCTCGTGAAGCCAACTCGGCTATGGCGGCACTCATATCCTCGCCCGGGATATTGTCAATCAACCGGTGAATATCGAAATCACCAATCTGCTTATACTGTGTCATCATCGCGGCATAGATACGGCCGAGTAACCGTGAGTCAAAATCCTCCGGCGCGACCGCTTCAAAAACGAAATCAATAGCCCCCGACTTTTCCAACAGCAAAGACAGCAATTCCGCTTCGTGAGCATGAAAGCGCGACGAAATGACGGCCGAACCTACCGGAGTGGCCGGCTGGCCGGACATGGCGTGCTGAAGCAGCGATTGATCTACTCGCAGTTTTTGAGCGGATTCCTGCAGGAACAGTTCACGTCGGGTGGGATCGGCGATCCTCGAAGCCAGAGCGGCCAATTCTTTGGCCAGCTTCTCGCGTTCTATGATACCGGCGGAAGTTATGTCAAACTGTCGCACCCGATAGTCGATGTAGGGGAGAGCCTGAGCGCGCAGTTGTTCTACAAACTCAGCACCGCGCTCGCGCGCCACCGAGTCGGGGTCTTCGCCCTGTGGGGCGCTTATCACTTTTACTTCGAGGCCGGCGTCGTACAACGAATCGACCGAGCGCAACGCCGCCGCGCGACCGGCCGAATCGGCGTCGAAGAACAAATATGTTTCTTCTGCGAATCGAGCCAGCAAACGCGCCTGCTGCGGGGTAAAAGCTGTCCCTGAAGACGCCACCACGTTCCTGATGCCCCGTTGATACAGTGATATGAGGTCAAAATACCCTTCCACGATATAGACGAAATGCTGCTCGCGGATAGCGTCGCGGGCGAAGTTCAAACCGTACAGGACCCGGCCCTTGCTGTACAGGGGCGTCTCCGGTGAATTCAGATACTTGGCCGATTCACCCTTCTTGAGCGTGCGGCCGCCAAAGGCAATTGGTTTGTGGGTCAGGTTGTAGATCGGGAACATGAGGCGTTGGCGAAAACGATCATAGTAGGAGCCTTTCTGTTCCGATTTACCAACCAGTCCGGCCTTGAGAAGTTCTTCCGGCTTCAGACCTTTACCCGCAGCATGTTTGAGAAACCCATCCCAGGTCTCGCCCGACAAGCCGAGACGAAACGTCTCTATCGATTCATCGTTGATGCTTCGTTTGTCCTTGAGGTAACCGTCGAGAACAACCGCATATCGTTTCTGAAATAGAAGATTGTGGAAATATTCTACCGCCACCTCATGAGCATAATTCAGGCGCTCGGTTTCGTCCTGACGTTGGTCGGTGCGGGCTTCGCGTATGGTGATGTTCGCTCGTCCGGCGAGGTAGCGAACGGCATCGGCGAACGACATGCCTTCGTGTTCCATCAGGAACGAGAAGGCATTGCCGCCCTTGCCGCAGCCGAAACAGTGAAAGAGCTGGCGGTCGGGGGAGACCTTGAACGACGCCGTCTTCTCGGTGTGAAACGGGCAGCAAGCCCACATGTCGCGTCCCTTTTTCCTGAGGCGGACATATTCGCCGACAATCTGCACGATGTCGGTGGCCTCGCGGACCTGTTCGATGACTTCCTGCGGGATCATGATTTCAGTTTGACTACTGTTACTCCGGCGCCACCTTCGTTCCAATTACCGAGCGTCAGCGATTCGACCTCGCGGTGATTTTTGAGATAATCGGTCAGGCCGCGTCGCAACGCACCGGTGCCTTTGCCGTGGACGACGTAGACCTGCTGAAGTCCGGCGACCACGGCTTGATCGAGAAAACGGTCGAGAGCTTCGACAGCTTCCTCAACGGTCATACCCCTCAGATGAATCTCGCGGCTGACGTCCTCGGTTGAAGGGGTCTTGGAGACCGGCCTCGCCGTTCGGATTGCGCTCGGTCCCGCCAGCTTTTCAAGATCACGGAGTTTGACAACCGTGACCACGGAGCCGACCTGAACTCGGGCCTTGTCTTTTCCGATCAACTCGGTCAATTCGCCTTCCTTGTTCAGTGAGATAATCCTCACCTGATCGCCGGCCGCGAAGAGATCGAACCGGACCTTTTTCTCGCGCCCCACACCCTTGCGGGTTTTGTCGGCCCGGTCACGCGCCTCGCGGATGAAACGATGGGCCGCCTTGACTTCAACCGACTCAGCCTGGTTGTGGCGAATCTGCGCCACCAGGCGTTCCAATTCGCCGCGCGTGGTTTCAAGAAGGCTGTCAGTCTCCGACAGCGCTTCCTGCCGTCGTTGATCGATCTCGCGTTCGAACTTATCTGTTTGAGCGTGATAGTACCGCTCGAGCTCTTCGACTTTGCTCTGTCGCTCGGCCAGGTTGTTCCGGTCATTGCGAATCTGGAGCAGTTCTTTCTCCAGCGAGGCAATCAACTCGGAGAGTGAGCGTTCCCCGCTTCCCAGCAGTTGAGAGGCCTGTTCGCAAACGGAGAGTGGGATACCGAGCCGCCCGGCAATCTCTACCGCATACGATGAACCGGGGATACCCATCTGGAGGCGATAGGTGGGGGTAAGGGTCTTGCGGTCGAACTCGAGCGAAGCATTTTCAATCTCCGGATGATCGAGAGCAAGTGTTTTGAGCTGGGAATAGTGAGTCGAGGCTATCAGTCGGGCGCCCTTATCCAACATGTAAATGATGATTGCCTCAGCCAAAGCGGCACCTTCCTTGGGATCAGTGCCCGCTCCGATTTCGTCCAGCAAAGCCAGCGAATCCGGCGACACGTTGGCGACCGCCTCGGAAACGTTCCTAATGTGTGACGAAAATGTCGACAACGACAACTCAATCGACTGCTCGTCGCCGATATCAGCAAAGATTTTGCGGAAAATGCCGTACGTGCTGCTCTCGGCTGCCGGTACCGGCAACCCGCACTGGACCATGAGCGTGGTCAGGCCGACAGTTTTCAGGGCTATGGTTTTGCCGCCGGTATTCGGACCGGTGATCAGCAACGCCTGACGGTTGTCATTAAGTGCAACCGATATCGGCACCACTTTTTCAATCCCCCCCATCTGACGAACGAGCAAGGGGTGTCGAGCTTCCTGTATGTCGAACTCGGCGGCCTCGGTGATCCTGGGGCGGTTTGCTTTGGTCTCAGCGGATAACTTGGCCGCCGCATATCGGGCGTCGAGTCGGCCGATAATTCGCGTGTTTTCCAGGAGCGCATCGGCTCGGAGCCCGATTTCGGCTGTGAGCGCCGCCAGGATGCGAATTACCTCAGCCCGTTCCTCCTGCGTAAGCAGGTTGTATCGGTTGTTAAGTTCGACAGCCTCGCGTGGCTCAAAGTAGAAAGTCGCGCCCGACTGACTGCGATCGTGCAGAATGCCCTGATCGGCTTTGTACTGCCCGGCCAAAACCGGTATCACATAGCGTCCGTTGCGCTGCGTGACCACATCGTCCTGCCAGCCGGAATGTTTCTGCTGTGCGGACAGGAGATGTTCGAGCTTCTCGATTATCCGCCGTTTGGCCTCGAACAGGTTGGAGCGAAGGCGGCGCAGTTGAACCGAAGCGCTGTCTTTGACCTGACCATCCTGATCGATCGTGCGGACGATTTCCTTCTTCAATTCCGGGAACGAGCGGACCGCTTTCAGATAGGGCACGACGGCGGGGAAATTGATCCGACCTTCCGGATCGTACTCATGGAGGGAGATCGAGACCTCCACCAGTTCCAGCACCTGCAGGATTTCGAGCGGATCGAGAAACACCCCGGCCACCTGTGACTTGCTCAGCAACTCCCGACAGTCGTCGAGCCGGCTAAGTGGAAACGCTCGACCGAAATTGAAGATGTCCTTCAACTGGGCGATTTCATCAAGGCGCGTCTCAATGGCCGTGCGCTCAAACATCGGGCCGAACTGATCCACCTCGGGCTGGCCGTAATCTGTCTGACATCTCTCCTTGATGAGAGCGATTATTTTGGGAAACTCAAGGATTTCCGCGGTGTGCTGATTGATCATCCTGTTTGCTCAACCTCAAAAAAAGAGCCGGCCCGCAAGCCGGCTACAATATACGCCCGACATCACACAAGATAAACCATTTAGGTGCCGGACTTGTCGGTCTCCAGACTGAAGAACCGGTCAAGCTGATACATAACCTGGAACACATCCGTGCGCTCTTCGGACTGCAACTCACGACTGGTGCTGCCGTCTGCCGGCGCCATTATGAGGGTGTTCTCGATCTGCTTCATGAAACTGGGGTGGTTGGGGTGCAGCATCGAGGTGGATTCGAATATCAAAGGTACCGTCTTGGCTACAGTGGGTCCGAAAAACGACGCTTCAAAGTAGGGATAGAAGCGATCCGGCAGGGGGAGCAGGAAGGCCACGAAGGTCAGGAAGCCGACAGCCGCCCATCCGCGCAGAAAGCCAACCAGAGCGCCGCCCATCTGGTCACGTTTCTTGTCGGTCTTGATATCAGCCACCTTGTAGAACAGCCAGCCTAACCCCTTGAACAAGCCGTACGAAAACGCCAGAAGCAGGACAAAGGAGAGGAATGCCGAGACCAGCACCGAGGTACCCAGACTGTCGTAGACGTAGATTACCAACTTATCAATGTAGTTCACGGTCAGGACAATGGCCGCGAAAAAGACCAGAAACGCGCTCGTTTCTCTGACCAAGCCCTTCTTGGAACCAACAATCACTGCAGTTAGCAACAGAAGGCCCAAAACAGCGTCAATCCAGTTCATACACTACTCCCTGAAAGGGTTCATAGCTCTGGAACCGAGTATAGACGGTTTTTAAATCACTTGGCAAGTAATTCTGAGATCAGCTTGTTGACCAGTTTGCCGTCGGCCCGCCCCTTAACTTTGGGCATCAGAGCCTTCATTACGAGCCCCATTTGCTTGGGAGAATCGGCCCCGACTTCCTTGATGGCGGACTCGGCCATCTGACGTAACTCTTCTTCGGTCAACTGCTTAGGGAGATATGAGCTGATCACTTCCAGCTCAAACTCTTCATTCTTGACGAGGTCTTCACGACCCCCGGCACGGAATTGTTCGATCGACTCTC
>Ga0315278_10007254_pt1 | contig 10120 bp, 8 predicted proteins | sample YL17G06_0_MG_FD_203880 | JGI IMG/M metagenome (GOLD analysis project Ga0315278, IMG submission 203880) | Sediment microbial communities from Yellowstone Lake, YNP, Wyoming, USA - YL17G06_0 | ecosystem: Environmental > Aquatic > Freshwater > Lake > Sediment | place: USA: Wyoming | collected... | reverse complement strand
GCGCTACGTGGACCTCGCGAAAGCAACGCAATCGCCTTTGTTGGGCTGGGCGGTCGAGCGATCGGATGGAAAGCTGTACAACACCAGTTTCCTGCTCGACCGATCGGGCAGGTTCGTCGGCAAGTACCGCAAGGTACACGCGAATCTTGGCGAACAGACCTGGTGGGGATGGTCGCAAGGAGACGTGTTCGCGCCGATTGAACTGGATGGGGTCCGTTATGGTGTGAGTCTCTGCTCGGACATGTGGTTTCCGGAAACCGTGCGATGCCTGGAATTGGCGGGCGCGGACGTGGTGGTTCATCAGTCCATCGGCGATGACATGGGACACGTGGTGCCGGCCCGCGCGTTTGACAGCTCAATCCCCATCGTCTGCGCCATTTTCAACGGCGGCAGCTACGCGGTGGATGCGCAGGGCCAGAAGTTGGACAAGCTCTCCGCCGACTTGGGCGCTGCGCAGACCTTTTCATTGCGGCCTTTCATGGTGCGTAAAGACCTGAAATACGGGGGGCAGTGGATTCCGAAACTGGGCAGCCAGAATGTGCGCCATCTGAAAGCGTATGAGATACTGACCGACCCACTGCGACGGCCGCGGTGGACCGACGTGTTCCTGGACAACGACGGCCATCCACAGACCGAGGCGCAACTGCGTCAACGGTTTGGTGGACGTTGGGATGGAAACGATCCTCGACCTGCGGAGCCGAGTCAGACGATCCTGGGTGTCCAGGGCACGGGCTTTACTTTGAACGGCCGGCCGGCGTTCCTCCTGGGCATCAGCTATTATGGAGCGTTGGGCGCTTCCGAGGACTTCGCGCAGCGCGACCTTGCGGATCTGCAGCGGTGCGGCTTCAACTGGCTGCGCGTTTGGGCGAATTGGGGCGCGTATGACAACGACATCGCCGCGGTCGACGCCAACGGCCGGCCGCGCGAGCCCTATCTGGGCAAACTGAAGCGGTTGGTTGCCGAATGTGACCGTCGAGGGTTGGTGGTAGACGTGACGCTCACTCGGACCCGCGGCTGGGAGAAGACCGAGGGGGCTCGTTTGCCTGACCTGGCGGCTCACCGGCAGGCGGTGGAAACGCTGGTCACGGCGTTGAAGCCTTACGGCAACTGGTATCTCGACCTGGCCAACGAGCGCGACGTTCGCGACCAGCGATTCGTCAGCTTCGACGAATTGAAGGATCTGCGAGCGCTCGCCAGGCTCTTGGACGCTCAGAGGCTGGTCACCGCATCAGCCGGCGGCGAGATCAGCCCTCATGATCTGCGTGAGTACCTGCTGACGGTGTCGGTGGACTTTATCTGCCCGCACCGGCCGCGCACGGCGCAGTCTCCCGGGCAGACGGAAGCCATGACGCGGGAGTATCTCAAGGGGATGAAGGAGCTTGGCCGAATGGTGCCGGTTCATTACCAGGAGCCGTTTCGGCGCGGCTATAGCCAGTGGTCGCCCGCGGCAGATGATTTCTTCACCGACCTGCGTGGAGCCTTGGCGGGCGGGGCGGCCGGCTGGTGCTTTCACAACGGGGATCAGCGAGATGCTCGCGAGCTCCGTCCGCGGCGATCGTTCGATCTGCGTACACAGCGGATGTTCGACCAGTTGGATGCCGAGGAGCTCAAGGTCGTCGCCGGAGCACGGCGTTGCCTGGCTCAGCCCGGCAGCCGCGGCGTAAAGGAGGCTGCACCATGATCTGACGCAGGCAGCCCGTGGGGGGCGCGGTGGCGGGGGCTGCGGCTGCTGGCGTTGCCGCAATCCGGGCATGGGCCCGCGAGCCGTTCGCAATCCCGCCGATGTGCGATTGGCCACGACCTGCTGCGGGGCGAACCGCCTGGCGCTGGTGGATGGCGAGGGCCGGGTCGAACGGATGATCGCAACCGAGATGGGCGCCGCGACCTACCTCTGCAGGAACCCCAGGCCCTTGCCCGCGTGCACGAAGCCCCCACTGGGCACCGAGCCGGAGTTCATTCTCTACTGACCGCGATCTACCTCTTGGTTTCATGGGCGGGCCGCGGGATAATCGTGCATCATGACTGTCCTCGAAGCCATCAAGCTGCGTCGCAGCGTGCGCGCGTATTCGCCCCGGCCCATCCCCGATGATCTGATGCAGCGGATGCGAGACGCGCTGCGTTACGCTCCCTCGGCCTGCAACATACAGCCTTGGGAGTTCATCATCGTGACGGACGCCAGTCTGCGCCGACAGTTGGCTCACGCCGCGAAGGAGCAGTTGTGGATGGCCGACGCACCTGTGACGATCGTCGCCTGCGGGCATCCGAAGCTGGCCTACCCGCATATGGGCGGCAGGCACAGCAGCCTCGACATCGACCTGGCCATTGCGCTGGATCACCTCACCCTGGCAGCGGTGGCCGAGGGCCTGGGCACCTGCTGGATCGGCGCATTCTTCGAGGACCCGGTCAAGGTGATCTTGAGCGTCCCCGAGGACGTGCGCGTGGTCGCCATGACCCCGCTGGGCTATCCTGCATCCGATGGTCTGATCCATCCTGTTATGGAGGCCCAGCGCAAGCCCGAGGCCGAGGTGTTCAGCGTAAACCGATTCGCGGCTCGATGAGATGTTGCGAGCACGGCTGCGGCAGCGCAGCGGACATTGCCATCGAGGCATTTCGTTTCGATGCTGACGCCACCGAAGCGGCCGTCGGACTGGCGACTGCGCCAGGCCTTCGCGGCATACTCCAGCCCGCCGTTGGATACCGGAGAAGGTGACTTCTATGCAACGCATGCTTCTTATCGTCAGCACAGCCCTCGCAGCGTTCCAGTTCTTCGCTGCTTCAGCGTGCGCGGAGAACTGGTACGAGCGGTCGCTCGTCGGCATGGAGATCGGCCCGACCGGAGCGCAGTTCGGCCACAGCGATCCGAAGGATGCCCGCTACTGCGCTCGATTCGACGGGCGCGAAATCGTCCGGCACGCCATCTCCGCGCACAGCGAGTATCTCGTGCTCTGGGTGCGCGATGGCGATTACGCGTACTATGACTCGAAGCTCCTGCCCAAGGCCCCGGGCCTGGGCAACCGTGACCCACTCCGTGACGCGATGGACGAGGCACGCAAGCATAAGCTGCCGATCGTCGCCTACTGCGTCGTCCAGCAGGGCGGGCATTTCCTCAAAGCGCACCCGGAGTGGGAAATGCGAGGCGCCGATGGCAAGCCCATCGGCCGATTCTGTTTCAACTCCGGTTACCTCGAGGCCATGAAGTCCATCGTTGCCGAGCAGCTCGCCTATGGCATCGACGGCTTCCACATCGACATGCTCGACCAGGGCTTCGGGCCGCCCTACGGCTGCTGGTGCAACTCCTGCCGCGCGCTGTTCGAAAAGGAGTTTGGGCATCCGATGCCGGCTGGCGCAACCTGGGACGCGGCCTGGGATGACATGCTCGAATTCCGTTACCGCTGCAGCGCGCGGTTTGAGAAAGCGCTGCACGCACACATCAAATCGGTGAACCCGAAGGCCACGGTGGATTTCAACTACCACGGGAACCCCCCGTTCTCGTTCGAGGTCGGCCAGCGCCCCGTCCAACATGCCGGCAACGGGGACTTCGTCACGGGCGAAACGGGCGTTTGGGGCTTCAGCGCCCTGGGTGTGGGGCTCAATGCCCAGTTCTACCGGGCGGCCACGCCCGGCCTGCCCTGCCAGGTCGCCATCCAGCGTGGCGTGCGCATGTACCACGACCAGACCACGCGCCCGCTGAACGACATCCGCTGGGAACTCTTCACCCTGCTGTCGCATGGCGCTTTCGTGACCATGGTGGACAAGACCGGCTTCGACGGCTGGCTCGATCCGGTGGCCTATCAGCGCATCGGGGCCGCCTTCAAGGAGGTTCATACCAAGCGCGCCCATTTCGGCCATCGGCCGGTATACGACGTCGGCCTTTACTTCAGCAGCCGCACGCGCGACTGGATCGGGCGTGAGAACGCCGCGAGCTATTTCCAGAGCTTCCAGGGCGCCCACAAGGCCTGCGTCCTGGAACATCTGCAATTCGGCGTGATGTTCGACGAGAACGCATCGCTCGATGCACTGAAGCGGTTCCCGGTCGTCTGTGTGGCAAACGCGGCGATCCTCTCGGAGAAGGAGGTCTCGCTATTCCGACAATACGTTGAGGCGGGTGGCAAGCTGCTGGTCACGGGCCAAAGCGGTCAGTTCGACCGCATGGGCAGGTCGCTGGTTGAGTCGATGCTCAGCGGCCTGATCGGCGCCAAGGTGAAGGGACGACCTGACTCGATGGACAACTGGGTGCGGCTCGCACCATCGCCGGACGCCCATCTGGACGGCCTTTGGACCGAGATCGCACACGCCCAGGAAGCCGGCGGCAGCGCCGAGGCATCGGGACGGCCGCCCTTCCTTGTCAAAGGCCCCGCCACCATCTACGAGCCCACGACCGCCCGTCCTCTCGGCCAGCTCCTGAGGCCCCACCGAACCACGCGCCAGCTTGAGGCAAAGGAGGGCACCGAATGGCCGATGAGCGCTGACGCGCCGGTCGGCCCGGCCATCCTGATCAACGATGTCGGCAAGGGCACGGTGCTGACGTTGGCCTGCTCGCCCGACTTTGCCACCGCCAGCGAGCACCACATCGTCGAGGCGCGCAAGCTCTTCCGCAATGCCGTGCGTTTTCTGCATTCGACGCCGCGCGTTCATATCACCGCCCCGGCGAACGTCGAAGCCGTCGTTACCGACGATCCGGCCGCGCGGACGCTCCGCATTCACTTTGTCGCCTACAACCCGACGCCGCAGACCACGCCGGAACGGAACCGGCCTTATGTGCTGCCGGGCCTGGTGGAAGATGCTCCGATGTTCAAGGCCTTCGTCGTCCTGTCCCAGACCCCGCGCGACTTCCATGCACTGAATCCGATGACCATGCTCAATCGCCAGGAGAACCGGCTAGACCTGACCATCTCCGACATTCACGAGGTGGTTGTGATTCGCTACTGAGCTAATAATCCGATCCATTCCGGACGGCAGACTGTTGAGCAGAAATGATCCTGCCTAGCACTACAGCGCACCATGGGCTTGCTGATACCTGCGTAAGCGAGACGGTTGGGCGGCGTGGTGGCGCTGCTGAGGGTACCTTGCGACCCATGAGGGGCGCTCCAAGGGGGTCCGCCCGGTGTCGCGGTGATGACGGGCATCAAGCCGGCGGGCACCGATCGGGTTCAGCGCGTCGGCGATCGGCTCCAGGGTGGGAGGCAGCTTGGTTCCACCGCTGGCCCCAACTCCTCGGGCCCGGCTGGCCTGAGCGGGTCGATTCGCCCGGACTTGCCGAAGCCGGCTGCAAACAGCAGCACCGTCTGGCCGAGGATCATCGGTCGCATCCGTCCCACATAGCTGCGGCCCTCACAATGAGAGCGTCCCACCTCGCCTTGCGCCCGACGGAAAAAGTGTTCGATCTTCAACCGGCGGAGAGCCCCGCGCAGCGGCAAATCCAGGGCCGTGTGCGGCGGAGCGTTGGAGAGGAAGTACTGGTCCTCGTCCGTGGCGCGGTTCCAGGCCACGATCGGCCCGTCCGTTCGATCCGTCGGAACTCCATCATGCACCCGAGGCACCAAGGCGGCCTTGACGTTCCAGGTCACCCGCTGGGCCGTCTCTCGCGCGATGGGGAAGGATTGCCAGGACGGGTCGATGAAGGCCGGGCTCCAGCGGACAATGTCCTGGACTTTCTTGCTGGCGAATTCCCTGCGTTGGGAGTGAGACGGAGGGAGGGTTGGCCAGCAGCGGAAGTGTTTGAGCGCCTCGCCGATCGAGGTCTGGCCCAGGGCATCGAGGCCGAAGAGGCCAACGGGGTCCTGGCCGTAGGCCTCGTCGAAGACCCGCCCGTCCAAGCGAAGGCCGTTGCCGAGGGCGTGCCGCACCGGATCGAGGGCGATGGCCGACGTCTGCGACGGCTGCGATGCTATTATGGGTTTTGACTACGGCGACGTGCTATTGAACATTGAGTACGGTGGTGACTGAAGGCGAGACGTAGCGAAGGCGGTGGCAGTGTGGGCCTTCGAGTGAGTGTGGGTGCGAGCGATGGGAGAGACGGTCTGGGGGGGTATGCGCGGGATCTGACTATGGGAAGAGGGATGGCGCGATTGATCGCCGTGCTGTGCGTTGGGTCGCTGATTGTGGCCGGGTGGCTTGTCGGACTGTGGATCCGGAGCTATGGGGCGGAGCCGCGGGATCAAGTGAGCTGTGGGAGCGGCGCTGGGCGGTACACGGTGCGTTCCGAGCGAGGGAAGCTGATGGTGCTGGTGCCGCCGCCGGATGGCGCTCCTGGGGAACGTGAGAAAGCCAACCGCTCGGCACGGCAGCTATCCAACGAGGATGTGCTGTGGAAAGTGGCCGTGCATCTGCGGATGGGACATGAAGAGTTCGAGGCTCGGATCGTGCGGGCCGAGATCGACGCTGGCGCATTGCAGAGCGTGCGGGAGTTGAATCGCCTGAACGGGGCTGCGGTATCCCGGGTCTTGCTCGATGCACTTGAGGACCCAAATCGGTTTGTGGCCGCACATGTCCTTCTTGACGAAAGACAGGGCATGCGAGGCAGATCTGTGAGCCGTCAGGAGGGTGCGAAGGTTGTGGTGCGCTATAGCGGGCTCGACGTGGTATTATGGCCGGTGGTGCCACGAAGATATGTGGAACTCGACCGTGTCTCTTCGGATGACCTGTTTGATCGCGCCTTGTCCCTCTCTGTGGTTTGCCGGGGGGAGGGGTCGGTGCTGATCGATGGGGCGCAACTTCCGATGATACGGGAGCAGTGGCATGCACTGCTGGACGTGCCGGTGGTGCGGGTGCCGTATGGGGTGTTGGTGGGGGTGATGCTGGTGGGGCCAGGGATGTGGTGCTGGCGGAGGCGGCGGCGTGCGGTGGCGATGAGGCGGGGGCTGTGCGTGCGATGCGGGTATGATCTTCGGGCCAGCAACGAGCGATGTCCGGAGTGTGGGGAGGAGATTGAGGGAGATGAGAGATGAGTGATGAGTGGTTGACTCGGGACATCAGAGAGCTGGGATGATGGTGCCAGAGGTCGAGATATGGGGCAGGATTGTCGGATTCCGAGGCGGCGCCGATTGAAGGGGTGGAGACTGCTGATCGGCGTCGGCATTATTGGGGTATTGCTGGCTGTCGTTCTGCCTGTGCTTTGGCGAGCCGAACGGCGGGCGATCGTCGCGGCGTGTCCCATTGTGTATGTGGGCGAGGATCGCCGGATTCACCTGACCAATCTGACGGGTACGCTAGACCTGGAGATGGCTGGGCCGCCGGTGGAGGGTTGGGTTCGCGCGACGTCCACGCCGCCCACTTGGTCGCCTGGCGGGACCAGGATCGCGTATATGTCTGATCCTCCTGATGACCATACGCCTGCGGACATCATCGTGGTGGAACCGATGAGCGGAAGGGAATGGCGAAACAGATGCACCGACTGGTTTGCGGGGTGGGCGGATGATGACAGCTTTCTGGAGTGTCATGTAGGTTTTCGTGATGCGCGGAGCGGGTTGCTCCTGCAGAGAGTCCCGATGGAGGGCTTTCATGTTCGGCAGGTTTTCCCGCTACTCCACGGTGGCGATGGGGGTTGGATCGGGATAGGAGGAATCTCTGGTGATGGAGTCCATGTGCGGGGCAGGGACTTCAGTGAGGGGCGTACCATCTGTCAGTTACGTGGGGCCGTGGTGCCGCGGGTGGATCCGAGGGGCGAATGGGTGGGGTGGACGTGCGAGCTGCCCGACCGTATGCCCGACCTCAAACAGAGGCGAGGCAGAGTGATCATGATTAAGCTGCTGAAAGAGCCCTCTTCAGTGCCGGCGCGCGTTCTGGGGGAGCAGTTCGAGGAGGCGGTGCTGTGCGACTGGACAGAGGACGGGGAGATCCTGGCGAACGTATTGGAGAAAGTGCCGGTCCCAGGACGTGCATGGGGGAGGCCTTGGGCTCTGGTTGTTCTTGATCGCGAGGGAAAGATGCTGCACAGGATTCCCACGGATGTGGCACCGCTGCGCCAAAGCGGGGCGTCGTGGCGGAAGTCGGGGGCGAGGTGAGACAGGACGATGTGCAGAGAGCTGATGGGGCGCAGACGGCTGACGGAGAACGGGGCATGAAGCATCGGCCGGTCAGCTTTTTGTGCGTTCTGATGCTGGTCATGTGCGTGGTAGTGGTGTTGGTCTGGGTGCGGAGCCACTGGGTGGCCGACGGGTTTTTCTGGAAGAGGCAGGAAGGGCGAGTGCGGGTGGTTTCTGCATCGGGGGTGATGCTGTGGGTATCGGAGAAGCCTCTGACGGGGGGACGGTTTTTGAGCGATGTTGGGTTTGGGTATACGCGTCAGCCGCCGCATGACGTGTTGGATCGCGTGAAGGCGATAAGGGAAACGGAGTGGGGTTGGAGGCGGGCGGGGCTGACCGTCGTGGGCGGGCGGTCGGCGTTGGGGCCGGTCCGGAGCGTGAGCTTTCCGTATTGGATGGTTGTGCTGGTGTTGGGGCTGTTGCCGAGCTGGCGGTTTGTGTGGTTGGACGTGCGGCGGCGGAGGAGGCGGAGGGCGGGGCTGTGCGTGCGATGCGGGTATGATCTTCGGGCCAGCAACGAGCGATGTCCGGAGTGTGGGGAGGAGATCGGGAAAGAGACAAGGGGGAGCGATGGACGATAAATAGGAGAGGGGGGTTATTCTGCGGAGAATCTGAAGACGGTGACCTGGCTGTAGGTCTTGCCGGGGGTGAGGATGGTGGAGGGGAAGTCGGGGTGGTTGACGGAGTCGGGGAAATGCTGGGTTTCGAGGCAGAGGCCGGCGTGCTTCTTGTAGGCGGCGGAGGCTTTGCCGAGCATGTTCATGTAGTTGGCGGTATAGAGCTGGACGCCGGGCTGGGTGGTGAGGACGTCCATGACGCGGCCGGACTTGGGGTCGCGGACGCGGGCTGCGAACGCCAATGAGCCGTCGGAACTGTTGAGGACGTAGTTGTGGTCATAGCCTGGGGGGACCTGGGCGATGCGTGAGCCGATGGCAGCGGGCTTGGTGAAATCGAGCGGAGTTCCGATGACGGAGCCGATCTCGCCGGTGGGGATGAGCGCCTTGTCGGCGACGGTGTACTTGTCGGCGGCGAGCTTGAGCTCGTGGTCGAGGATGTCGCCGGAGGCGGCGAGGTTGAAGTAGGCGTGGTTGGTGAGATTGACGGGTGTGGGTTTATCGGTGGTGGCCTTGTAGTCGATCTTGAGCTCGTTGTTGTTGGTGAGGGTGTAGATGATGATGACGTTGAGGTTGCCGGGGTAGCTTTCTTCGCCGTCGCGGCTGAGGTAGGTGAAGACGACGCTGGGGCCCTCGCGGCCTTGGACGGGCTGGGCTTTCCAGATGACTTTATCGAAGCCTTTCTTCCCGCCGTGGATGTGGTTGGGTCCGGCGTTTTTGGCGAGGGGGTATTCGACGCCGTTGAGGGTGAACTTGGCGCCGGCGATGCGGTTAGCGACGCGGCCGACGATGGAGCCGAAGAGGGGGTTGCGTTCGAGGTAGCTTTTGAGGTCATCGAAGCCGAGGAGGACGTCGGCGAGTTGGCCGGTCTTGTCAGGGACGTGGAGTTCGGTGAGGGTAGCGCCGTAGGTGATGACCTTGGCGACGAGGCCTTTGTCGTTGGTGAGGGTATAGAGATCGACGGTTGAGCCGTCGGGGGTCTTGCCGAATTCCGTTTTAACAATGTCCATCTTCGTCCTGCTTTCGGGGGAGGCCTTGTTCGCGGAGGAGTATGATGCCAGACAGGACAGCAAGACGGCGAAAGCGATGCGGTTCATGTGACAGCTCCTGTGCTGTGGAATAGCCGGGGACATGCGTATGCGGGGTGAGGCTAGCGAGAGGGGGGGGCATGTGCAAGTGTGGGTGCGGGCAGTTGAGCGGCGGCGATGATGATGTCGATGGCGTCGCGGTAGCGGGTTTGGGCGATGTTGCCGCGTCTGGCAGCGTCCCAGGCGATGAGGAAGTCGGCCAGAGCGTCATCGAGGGGATCGAGGATGAGGTGGCTGACGAGGTCGGCGGTGGTGTCGAGGGCGGCGCGTTCGGTGGCGGCATGGATGGCGCGGGCGATCATGCGGATGGCGGTTTCGTCGGGGTCGAGAGGCGGATAGGCGAGCGTCTGGTGATCGTCGGTGTCGTCGGTTGCGGAGGCGAGATAATCGGAGA
>Ga0315278_10007253_pt1 | contig 10120 bp, 8 predicted proteins | sample YL17G06_0_MG_FD_203880 | JGI IMG/M metagenome (GOLD analysis project Ga0315278, IMG submission 203880) | Sediment microbial communities from Yellowstone Lake, YNP, Wyoming, USA - YL17G06_0 | ecosystem: Environmental > Aquatic > Freshwater > Lake > Sediment | place: USA: Wyoming | collected... | reverse complement strand
GGATCACCGGATTCAATTCCTATCATCTTGCCGGTGCGCGGATCGACCCCGTTGTGCAGCGTGATTTCGAGCACCTTGACCAGATTGAAGTATCCGGTGAGAATATAGCTTTCCTTGCCGAACGCGCCGGTTTCCACACAGCCGCTCGCACCGCCGTTGCGGGCATCGGCAACCGATTTCCCCATGCGAACCATCTCCTGCACGATGGCGTCGGTGTTGAACAGCGACGGCTGCCCGAAACCGGTCTTGATAATTTTGAGCGCGCGCTTGACCAGCCGGTCGGGATTCTTCTTGCTTATCTGCACCATCGAGCTGGGCTGGAGGATGCGCATCTCTTCGATCACGTCGAGCAGGATATAGGTCATCTCGTTGACGGCGTCTTCGCCGGTGGCGGTCAAGCCGCCGAGATTGATGAGACAGAAGTCGGTATAAGTTGCGCTCTCCTGTGCGGTCACGCCGACTTTGGGGGGCGCGGGCTGATTGTTGAACTTGACCCAGAAGGCCATCAGCAATTCACGCGCGCGGGTGTCGTCAAGTTTTCCTGTCGCCAAGTCACGCTGATAGAATGGCCAGAGATGCTGGTCGAGTCGCCCCGGATTGAACGAATCCCAGGTATTCAACTCGGTGATGACACCCAGATGCACGAACCAGTAATATTGCAGCGCCTCCCACATCGATTCCGGGGCGTTCTCCGGCACCCGCGAACAGATCCGAGCCATTTCGCTTAGTTCAGCTTTGCGCGATTGATCGGTCTCCTGAGCGGCCAGCTCCCTGAGCTTGCGACTGTAACGGTGAGCGAAAGCCACAAGCGCTTCGGCGGTAATCATCATCGCCTGGAGCTGCTCGCGTTTGGGCAGAGCGTCGGGGTCACCGTAATAGTCCAGCGTTTCAAGGCGCGTCTGGATGGCCGCCTTGAAATCCTTCATCCCCAGTCGGTAGATCTTGTCGTCGAGCACGGTGTGACCCGGGGCGCGCTGTTCCTGAAACTCGGTGAACACACCCGCTTCGTAAGCATCGCGCCAGGGCTGGTCTACTTCTTCGAAAAGACGGTCCCGGATTGACCGCCCCTTCCAGAACGGTGTGACGATCTCTTTCTGAAAACGTCGCTCGTCGTCACCTACCCGAAACCGGACTTTCTCGCGGGTGTCGAGAATGCGGAAGTCATCCAGCGAATGGGTGCAGATTTCGGGATAGGTGGGGGTTGCTTTGGGGTCAGGGCCGCGCTCACCAACAATCAACTCGCCTTCGCCGATCCAGAGCTCCTTGTTTTCCAGCAGATATTTGAATGCCATTGCGCGGGCGACCGGTACCGAGACACGCTCCGGCGCACCGCTCTTGTAGAATTCCGTCAGCAGTCGGGCGCGTTCCAGGGATACCCGGGCCGTGGCCTCGAGGCTTTGTTTCCTGAGTTTTGTTATCCGTTCCGTCATGGCACTGAACCTCCAATGGTAACAACAAATCCCCTGGCCTCAAAGAGTCCGGCTTTCCTCAGGAGAACCTCGCGATCCTGTACGTTAAGCTGCTGATAGTGTCCGCGCATGCCGTACCGCTCGCGCTTGTCTTCACCTAACTTGTTATATGCCAACAAACTAATTCGATGCACGTTCAGGAGGCTAAGAAAATCAGCCACCGCCAGAAGATTCTCATCGGTGTCAGTAATGTCTGGGATCAGGGGTACTCGCGCAATGATTCGGCAATCGGTTTTGTCAGCAATCGCTTCTAAGTTGGTCAGAATCAACTCGTTTGACACACCCACAAACTTCCGGTGGAGAGCGTCATCCATAAGTTTCAGGTCGTACAAGACCAGGTCGGCTGTTTGGCACACTCGCTCGATATCAGCCAGGGGAGCATACCCCGAAGTATCAACCGCGGAATGAATCCCTTCGCGGCGACATTCCTCAAGCAAAGCGAGCAGAAACTCTGGCTGAAGTAGCGGTTCTCCGCCAGAAAACGTCACTCCTCCGCCCGACTGGTCGTAGAAAACCCGATCCTGTAGGATTTCCGCCATGATTGTGTCTACTGTCACTTCGCAGCCCACTGTCGCATCACGCGTGAGGGCGGGACTCCGAGCGGGTGAACTCCGCACCGGCAGGCACTCGATTCCCGGCCCGCGACTCTCCGGATTGTGGCACCACTGGCAATTGAGCGGACAACCTTTGAAAAAAACGGTTGTCCGTATCCCGGGGCCATCGTGGATGGCGTACCTCTTAAGGTCGAATATTATACCTGTCGACGCCAATTTTGGGGCCTTTCCCGGTAGTTTCCGGCACGGCTATAAGTCCTTCTCTCCCAATATATAGCCTAACGGGACAAAATCAACTCACCCTAAGGTCTGCTGATTTCTGCGCTGCATAACGTGTCAGCGCCAATGGGACCGGTGAAATCGGCAGTGGACTCCTCAAAACCCCAGAATTGTAGTCCGCAGGCGTTAATTAGTCTTGACAGGAGGCCTATAGTCGAACTTATTCCCAGCCGCTTGTGCCAAAGAGGTGAATCTGGAGGCGGAGTGAGACGATATCTTCTGCCTTAGCACCGAAAGGCTCAAGCCACTGAACAGTGGTGTTCAGTTTTTTGTAGCAGAAGATTAAGAGATTGTTGTTAATGTGGCTGGAACCAGGGCGGCGCGCGCCCCGGTTCTGATGCAAGTGGATATGTGCAGACGCGGCCGAACATGCACGTGTCCCTGTTTTGAAACCAAGTGTCCGCAAGGATCGTCGGCCGAAAGGATAGTATCTATGTTCGTGCGTGTGTCGTCGCTCTTGGTGGCACTCGCCGTAGCCGTGGTTGTTACCGGCTGCAGCAAGGCCCCGGAAGCAGAGCTGGCTGCCAGTGAGCAGGCAATGTCCAACGCTCAGATGGCTGAGGCCGAAGCTTACGCTCCGGCGTCTTATCGGCAGGCTCTGGACTCTCTCAACGCCGCCAAGGTTGAGATTCAGAACCAGGATTCGAAATTCGCTCTGTTCCGCAGCTATGGCCGGAGCAAGGAAATACTGGTTGCCGCAAAGGGTTTGGCGGATAAGGCCGTCACCGATGCCCAGGCCGCTAAGGAGCAGGTCCGTCTTGAGGACGCAAACCTTATGACCAACATTGACGGGCTGCTTATCACCACTCGCGAAGCGCTGGCCAAAGCTCCCAGAGGCAAAGGAACCAAGGCTGACTTGGAACTGATCGCTGCCGATCTCGCTTCGGTCGAGACCGCGTACCAGGCTGCTGTGGTCGACTTCAATGCAGGCAAGTACCTGGCAGCGAAGCCGAAACTGGAAGCGGCTGTGAACCAGCTCAATCGGATCAATGCTGACATTGAGGCCGCCAAGGCTAAGGCGTCAGGAAAACGGTAACTTAGCTTAGTTACGTATTGACAATTGCTGTTTGACCCGGAGGGTTGCCTGGCAACGGGCAGCCCTCCGAGCAGTTATGGTCGTCTTCGGGAGTAACGGATGGCATCGCGCAGGAAGTGGCTGCTGGTAGGCGCTTCAGTAACAATCCCCATATTGCTTGCGGGAGCCTGGATAATGGCGCTGCAGCAGCGCACCCCTCCGCTGGCCGCCTTTCAGGGAGCGCTCACGTCGATTGGCCGCGCCCGTCAGGCCGGCGCCGAGTTGCATGCCCAGCCCAGCCTGCACGATGCGGAACAGATGCTCCGTCTGGGTGAACTGCTTCTGAAAGACAAGAACGCTTCCTGGTGGCCGTTTGAGTCTTATCGTCAGGTCGATTCCCTGTTCCGGCTGGCAACCGAGCGGGCCAACCAGGCACAGCAGGAGTCGATTTCCAAACGCGAGTCGGCGCGCAATGAGATCAGCACTGATTTTTCGTCAACTGAACGGGAGTACCGAGACTGGTGTTCTCGTCTGGGCGACGGTCTGGCTCCGATGGACTGCCAGCGGCTTCTGACCGCAGCCGGCACCAGTCTTGATCAGGCGCGTGATCTGCTCAGCAAACAGCATCATGCCGAGGCGGAGCCTCTGATCGAAAGGACGAACTCTCTTCTGACCGAACTCGACAAGCGTTACGACAAGTACCTGAATCAGTCTGAGGCGCGTCTGGAACACTGGCGCGCCAACGTTCGGGAAACCAAAGAGCATTCCCGTGAGACCGGACAGGCGGCCATCATTGTTGACAAGACCGCCCACAAACTTCATCTGGTGCAGAGCGGCAAGGTGACCCGGACTTACCCGTGCGACCTCGGTTACAGTTCGGCCAGCGAGAAGCGGTTATCAGGCGACGGCGCCACTCCGGAGGGAATGTACAAGGTCACCGAAGTACGCCATCACAGCCAGTACTATAAAGCGCTCCTGCTCAACTACCCCAACGACTCCGACCGCGAACGCTTCCGGCAGAATCAGCGCGAGGGCAATATCCCGCGACGCGCGCGAATTGGCGGCTTGATTGAAATCCACGGCGACGGCGGTCTCGGCAAAGACTGGACCGAGGGGTGTGTGGCGGTGTCCAACGAGCAGATGGATGAACTGATGCGCCATGCTTTCAAGGGGATGTGGGTAACGATTGTAAGGATGACGGAGCCGGCGCCATGAACAAGTGGTGGCTGATCATTTCGGCCAGTACCATCACGCTGGTGCTGCTCTTGCTGGGGATACTCCTGTGGACGCAGCAGGAGTCTTTCGTCCGTCCTCTTGAGACAACCATAACTGCTACCACAAACGAACCACCCGCCAAGAAGCCCTCCAAGAGAAAGTCCGGAACCAACCCGCCGGCCGGACGACTGAAAATGAACAAACCGTATGTCGTTATTGACCGCTACGCCAACAAACTGTATCTGAGAACTGAGGACTCGGTGCTTCGTGCCGCCGACTGTTCCACCGGTTCAGGCGCTGAGTTGACTGACACTACCACCGGCCGTCACTGGAAATTCGACACCCCCTCAGGCGTGTTCATTGCTGACAGTAAGCTCGAAGGTCCCTGGTGGCGCAAACCGGACTGGGCGTTTATCGAGGAAGGTGAGAACATCCCTCTGACCGACGAAGAACGGATGGATCCGAACGTGATGGGTGCGTACGCCATCGGTTTCGGCAACGGATATTTCGTACATGGCACTCTTTACGAACGGCTGCTGGGCGTGAGTGTGACTCATGGCTGCGTACGGTTGGGTGAACAAGATCTCGAATACTTATATGGACGAGTTAACTACGGCACCTACATATACATCTACTAGATTCGACAATCGGATGCTTGCCTGTAGGTCGAATCCAGCCCGCCTTGGGCGGATTCGACAATCAGAGCCACAGCAAAGTGCGAAGATGTCGAAGCCGTCCCTGCCTTTGGCCGGGCCTGGTTTCGACCTACACAGGCTGCTTATATGGCTCCTGGCAGCGTTGGTTTTCTTGTGCGGCAGCGTCATCATAGCGCAAAGCAAGAAGAATCAGGCAGCTAAGACCCCGCCCACGCCGGAGAGCGAATACGCCGCGCGGTTCAAGAATGTCGAAACCGCCCTCGCTACCGTAGATAAGCCGTATCTCGTACTTGATACGAAGAGGTCACGGCTTTCCCTCAAGCTCCGCGGTGTAACCGTGCGCGACTATCGCTACACGCTGATGAGCGACACGGACGAGGTTGCGACGTTCAAGAATCTGGCGGTCTCGGGCGACACGCTCCCCAAATCGCTTGTGCGCTTGCACGCTTTCGATGCTGAACGTCAGCTCAACGACACCGTTCTCGGTATCGTGTCTAAAGCTACGATTGCTCCGCCGGATCTGATCCAGCGTTATCGCCCGGGTCGCCTTACGGTCACGTTTGCCCATCGCGTGGTATTGGATGTGCACGCGTTGGATATCACCGGCGTCCCCTCATCCTGGCAAGCCAACCTCGCCGAAAACCTGCGATTGTTCGCCGATGACATTTTTGGTGGCGAGACCCTGCGGATCGCCATCGTTCGTGACGACGCCATGTCGTTCTACGGCGCTTGCCAGGGCGCCCCGCCGCTTCTCATCGCACCTTAGATACTGGCTCCCGATCCTCCCGCATCGTTAGCTCGAATGGCAAAACGTAGGGCAGAACCCGTCGTCACCCTGAGCTTGCCAAAGGGTGGTTCTGCCATTTCCCGTTAGGGCAGTATTGTAGAACGTGAGACCCCGCAGCAGAGCACTGGGCTGTCCGCTGTCAATATATTCCGGGAATCAGGCGTTTGGTCGTTGCGCAATATCGCACGTATTGATCGCCGAAGAATGCTACCAGGGCTTTCTCTTCAACTTTGATTCTATAGACAAAGGCGGTAGTGATAGGAATGAAAATCACCAGCAACGCCAGCCAGTTTGAGAAGACCAACCCCAGACCGAGAAAAGAAAGCAAGCTGCCTGTATAGGCCGGATGACGGACAAGCTTGTACAGACCCGTATTGACAAGTCTGTGTTCGTTCACAATTGAGACGTCAACGGTGAAGTACTTCCACAGGGTCAGAATAGCTATCCACCGAACAATTATTCCAACCACAATCAATACCAGACCGGAGATGGCAGCATAGTAGCCGCCGGCGGGGATAGTGCCCACACGGTATATCGCCAGCAAATTGCCGATCACGATTCCAAGAATGATCGTCGACCACAAGATGCGCAGCGAGGATTTGTCTTGTTTTGTGCCGGCGGCATCAGAATGTTTGAGCCTGGCCAGCACGATCTCGGAGATTATCCAAAAAAGAGAGACAATGATGATAACGATTCTGATATTCATTTCAGCGTGTCCTTGATGTGCGTTGCTTCTCCTTTAGATACGTCACAAGTCATTGGTATGTTTCAACGACTGGACGGGCCCGTTGAGGCACCCATATACCGGTCATCGCGAGTCTCGGCCGCACTTCGCAGACGAGACGTGGCGATCTAAATATGTATATCCGTACCCCACCCAACGGGTGGGATACCCAGGGAACTTTTCGATTAACCCTGCCAGGCGCATGGAGGAGTGAACTACCCGGGGGTTTTGGGCTCGCTTAGCCATCTTGCAGCAAAAAAGCGCACCCACATTATGAGGAGGAGCGACGCAACGCCGTAGCCAAATATTCCCCCCATTGCATTTACTGCGACAGGAGCAGTCCGATAATAAGCGGTAAGCGGAGCCTGAAAAACATTGCTGAGCCAATGGATGATCATCGGTGGGAGAAGACTGCCAGATTTGATGAAAAGATATCCGTAAAACAAGGCGAATAAGAATGCCCATACCACTTGTCCAAGAGTGTGAACCAGCGGCTGACCGGCGAAGGCAGCGAGAAGATGCGTAGCCCCGAAAGCGATAGCGGAATAGATGATAGCCGTGCGCTGTGGATATTTATCCAAGAGCATGGTCAGAAATACTCCGCGAAAAGCGACCTCTTCGAACATGGAAAAGAATTGCGCAAACAACAGCATTGATGCGGGTGGAAGAGCCAAAGAGAGGTTGAATACCCGGAAAATGAATTCTAAGGTTAAGGGATTCCCCTCGCTCAATCGGTAGATAATAGAGAAGGTTCCCTGGCACAGAATAAGAATAAGACAGCAGGAAAGCGTCAGTAAGAGCAGCCGAAAGAAGGGCCGCGTTCTTGTTAATCGGATGTCGTCAAGATACTCCCTGAAAGTTCGCTTGCCCTTGGGAATACGCAGAAAAAAGGGCGCTATAACGTACGCCAGAAAGTTACCCACCGTGAATATGGTGATAGTGGAGAACGATTTCATGTTTGAAATGTTCATTGGCAGGCGAAGGATGCCGTAGAGTACCAGTCCTACCAAGCCATAACACCCAGCCAATATGCCCAGCATCACCAGAAGTGCCCGCCATGGATGATGCGCATAACGAGATTGCCCTTTATCAGCGCCAGTAGATTTTTCTCCAGACTTATTCTTATGATTATCCATATTCGCTCCGTCTAAGGCCGTTCGTAGTTGTCCTAGATATCAAGTGGTCGAGGGTGTCATCCCCCGGTTATTGTACAACTTTTTTGAGTTAGCTCTGTCATAGAAATTGTCAAGTTATTCTGAACTGGGTAGCCCACAACTTTGCTGTGGGTAGTCAGGTTGTCTGAAACATCTCTCATAACTCAATCCGGTCTGCAGGCAAAGATACATCGTCCGTACCACAATAGCAATTGGCATTCGATCATGCCAAGTGGTAGAATGGCGGGTTCGAAGCGGACCCGCTCTACTGCTCTATCAGGAAATGGCAGAACCGCCAAGGGGTTCTGCCCTACGATTCAGGCAAATGGCGGGTTCGAAGATGGACCCGCCCTACGCCTACACATGCTCGATCTTGGTGTGGGCGGAAATCTCGGAATTGGTTGTGCAGAGGTCGAAGATCGATAGCTCGTGCACGTCGTGGTGGCCGGTCAGGCGGGTGAAGTCGCGAAGTTCCGATGTGCACACGTTCAGGTAGTTTGCCAGTTGCTTGGTCGATTTCTCGATATCAAACCGGGCGCGCAGTTTCGGGTCATGGGTGGTGATTCCGACCGGGCATTGACCGGTGTGGCAGACCCGATATTGCTGGCAGCCGCAGGCCATGAGTGCGGCGGAAGCCACGGCCACCGCGTCGGCACCCAGCGCCAGCGCCTTAGCAAAGTCCGATGACACCCGCAAACCGCCGGTGATCACCAGCGAGACCCCTTTCGCGCCACGCCGGTCCAAAAATGTCCGGACGCGATACAAGGCGAAAATAGTCGGCAGCGACGTGGCCGCCTTTACATATTTGGGCGATGCGCCGGTACCGCCGGGGCGGCCATCGACAGTGATAAAATCCGGCTCCGCCTGAAGAATGAAATCGAGATCGGCCTCGATATGTCCGGCGGCGATTTTCACGCCAATCGGTTTTCCCCCGGACTGCTCCCGCAACCAGGCAATTTTCTTTCTCAGGTCGGTTGGGGTCAGGATGTCGTCAAAATGGGCCGGACTGATGATGTCCTGCCCTTCGGGGAAGCCGCGTATGGCCGCGATCTCCGCAGTCACTTTCGCGCCCGGAAGGTGCCCGCCCATGCCGGGTTTGCTCGACTGACCGAACTTGATCTCAATCGCGTCGGCGCGTTTGAGATTCTCCTCGGTCACACTGTACCGGTTGGGGACATACTCGAAGATATACTTGTACGCGTTCGCGCGCTCCTCCGGCAGGATGCCGCCCTCGCCCGAGCAGATGGCTGTCTTGACCGCGGCGCTGCCGCGCGCCAGAGCGATCTTGACTTCGCGGGAGAGCGCGCCGAAAGACATATGACTCACATATATGGGCGTCTCGATCACCAGCGGATACTTGGCGTTCGGACCGATCACGGTAGTGGTGGTTACCGAGTCGTGTTCATTGAGCGGTGTCCGGGCAAGCTGGGCGCCCTTGATGAGGATGTCATCCCAAGAGATGACCGGTTTCCGGGTGCGCATCGGTTCGATCACCGAACGACCGGTAGCTGCCATGGCGTGGATGTCGGCCATGTGATGCTCAAGCTCGTCCGAATAGCGACGGAAGGACTCTGCCGCACCTTTTGACGCTTCAATCTCGACACGCCGAAAAAACGACTTTTCGGCCCCACACAAGGGGCAGACCCAGCCATCAGGCAGGTCCTGCCACCAAACGCCTTCTTTGGCTTCGTCGTAGACGTAGCCGCAGACATCACATTGGTAGGCAGCCATCGTTAGTACCTCAGGCGTCGAGGTTGACCGGTTCGTAGTATTCTCTGGGGTGTTTGCAGCAGGGACACTTGGCGGGCGGTTCCTTACCTTCGTGGATATACCCGCACACGCTGCACTTCCATTTGATCGGCGTGTCGCGCTTGAAAACCGTGCCGTTCTTGACCATTTCGAGCAGGCGTTTGTAACGATCGCGGTGGTGCGCCTCGACTTTGGCGATCATGCGGAACAGCACCGAAGCTTCCTTGTTCCCTTCTTCATCCGCCACTTTGGCGAAACCGGGATACATCTCGGTGGTCTCGTGGTGTTCGCCGTCAATCGCTTTAGCCAGACAGGCGGCGGTGTCGCCCAACCCGTAGGCGAGCGTATACTCATCTTTGGCGTGACGCATCTCGTTTTCCGCGGTTTCCTCAAAGATCTTGGCGATATAGTGATACCCTTCCTTGCGCGCTACCTTCGCGAAGAAAGTGTACATGTTGCGGGCCTGGGATTCCCCCGCAAACGCCGCTTTCAGATTCTCTTCAGTCTTGCTCATTTTG
>Ga0315278_10007251_pt1 | contig 10121 bp, 12 predicted proteins | sample YL17G06_0_MG_FD_203880 | JGI IMG/M metagenome (GOLD analysis project Ga0315278, IMG submission 203880) | Sediment microbial communities from Yellowstone Lake, YNP, Wyoming, USA - YL17G06_0 | ecosystem: Environmental > Aquatic > Freshwater > Lake > Sediment | place: USA: Wyoming | collected... | reverse complement strand
GGCGGTGGCCACCAGCATGGGAGCCGAGGTCCAGCGGCCCCTCGCCACCGTCGTCATCGGGGGATTGTTCACCTCCACGATATTAACGTTGCTGATCATTCCGGCGCTCTACAAGCGGGTGTGTGCAGACAAGGTTTCGATCAAGCAACAGGCAGGGTTCACGACTGGGTGAGGCCTCCTTCAATGAATAGCCCCGCGGCCATGCCCCCAAGCGAGGGTGCGATGCATAGGGGCAAGAAGAAGTTCGTGATCGCGTGTTTCTTCCTGGTAGCCACGAGCCTGTGGCCCCAGACCACAACCGTCACGTCGATTGCCCGGATCGTGCCAGGAGACTAGAATCCAGGCAGAGGGACCACGATGCGCATTCTGATAGTCGAAGACGACCCGAACCTTGCGGGGTTCGTCCAAAAGGGGCTCCGAGAAGAACGCTATGCGGTGGATCTCGCACAAGACGGAGAAGAAGGACTCCTCATGGCGAGCACCACGCCCTATGACCTCGTCATCCTCGACGTGATGCTTCCCAAACTCGATGGATTCACGGTCTGCCGTCGCCTCCGGGTAGCCGGCAACACGTCGCCGATCCTGCTCCTGACCGCACGAGGAACCGTTGAGGACCGGGTGACCGGCCTCGACATGGGAGCCGATGACTACCTCACCAAACCCTTCGCCTTCGCCGAACTGCTCGCCCGGGCGCGCGCGTTGATACGGAGAAAAGGCAACGACCACGCGCCTCGCCTCACGGTCGCGGACCTCGAGGTCGACCCCCTCGCCCATCGGGTCTGGCGGGCAGGTCGGGAGATTACGCTCACGAACAAAGAGTACGCGTTGCTGGAATATCTGCTTCGCAATCCGGACCGCGTACTGACGAGGACCGCGATCATCGAACACGTGTGGGATATCCACTATGACGGCATGACGAATATTGTGGATGTGCACATTCGCGCGCTGCGCACCAAAGTTGATCGAGAGTTTTCTGCTCCGCTCATTCATACGGTTCGCGGCGTCGGGTACGTGCTGAAAACACCGGAGGCGTAGGGCATGGTCGCGTTCCGCACACACATCCGCCGATCGGCCCTGGCTGTCATGCTCGTCCTCCTGACGGCCTTTGCCGTCTCGATCCACGCCGGTCTCTCGAACCTCCTCTATCACCATCTCGACAGCGAACTGCTCGCCCGCGCCCAGCAAGAATCCACACGGGTCGAAACCAAGACCGGCGCCCTCACCGCGTCGGAGGACGACGAGGAGCACGAATTACGTGAGGCCGCCCGCTTTACCGTGGTCCTCGCTCCGACCGGAGCGGTCATGTGGAAGGGGGCGGCGGTGGTCGTGCGCCCCTCACTGGAGGCCTCAGTACTGGCCGATGTCCAGCGCGGACGCACAGTCTACGACACCATCGCCACGCCGAGTAACGATCCTATCCGGCGCATCTCTCTCCCCATCACGCGCGGTGGAACCGTGCAGTACATTCTTCAGACGGAGTCATCGCTCCGTCTTGTGCAGGACACCCTCCGCCTGTTGCTCCTCCTGCTTGCCGGCTTGGCCGCGGCCATGGTCGGGGCGGCCTGGCTCGGAAGTCGCTGGCTCGCCCGCCAGGCGCTGACGCCGGTCGAAGTCCTCACCGCCACCGCGGAACAGATCTCCGTCCCGTCGCTGAAGACACGCGTGGTGCTGGATGCGCCGTACGAAGAATTTGAACGTTTGGCCCGCGTGTTCAACGCGATGTTAGACCGACTGCACACAGTCTTTGAAGGGCAACGCCAGTTCGTGGCCGATGCGGCCCATGAGATTCAGACTCCCTTGACCGTGATCAAAGGCACAATCGAGGTCGCGTTACACAAGAGCCGGAGCGCCGATGAATATCGGGACGCGTTGGTGACAAACTTGGGGCAGGTTGAGCGGCTCAGCACCTTGACGCGCTCGCTCCTGATACTGGCCCAATTCGCCGGGGATCGCCCGCCCGTGAAGCTGGTCCCGCTGTCGTTGGAACCGCTGGTGCAAGAGTTGGTCAAGGAACTGACCGTGCTCGCCGAAGACCGCAAGGTTCGACTCACGCTGGAGACGCACCCGCTGCCGCTCGTATTAGGGGATGACGGGCGACTGACACAACTGCTGATCAATCTGCTCGATAATGCGTTGGCCCATACGCCGCCAGAGGGCGAGGTCACCCTACGGCTCAGACCGGAGAACGGGCAGGTGGTGGTGGAAGTGGACGATACAGGCCCTGGCATTGCGCCAGAGCATTTGCCCCATCTGTTTGAACGATTCTACCGGGGAGATCCTGCGCGCGACAGGGAGTCGGGCGGAGCGGGCCTCGGACTTGCGATTGTGAAAGAAATTGCGGAAGCCCATGGCGGAACCGTGCGCGCAGACAGCACCCTCGGCAAGGGGTCGGTCTTCACCCTCACGCTTCCGTCGTACCGCCCGCCAACCGTCAACTCAGCATGAGCGCAGCAGCGAAGACGTTGAGCCGAAAGCGGACTTCGCCATGGCGCGCCCGACCGCACGATGTATGAACGCTGCCTATCCCAGACCGCGCTCTTTCCTACTTAAAGTCCATTACTGTTTCTAATTCCCGCTCAACCTTGCGCCACTTGACTTAGCCCCGGTGTGGGACTAGATTCCCAATTCTGTGAAACCAGGCCACACAAAAGCCCTCTCGGCTGCCACGCTCACCTTTCTCCGACCGCTCGTCCGTCTCTTTCTCCGGAACGGCTTCTCGGCGAGAACCTTCTTCGAACTCGCCAAGCAGACGTATGTTGAAGTCGCCCGCGACGAGTGTGGCGTCAAAGGGAAAAAATCCTCAATCTCCCGAATCGCCATTCTGACCGGGCTGACCCGCAAAGAGGTCCAACTGCTGCTGACCAACCCCGAAGCACGCGACACAGCCCCGGAAGAGCAATACAACCGAGCCGCGAGAGTCATTGGCGGGTGGCTGAAGGACCCGGCCTTCGGTGACGGGAAGGGGCACCCTGCACCGCTTCAACTGGACGGCAAGCGCGGGTCGTTTAGTGCGTTGGTCAAACGCTACAGTGGGGACATGCCGGTCCGCGCGATCTTGGACGAACTGGTGCACGTTGGAGCCATCCAAGAGCTCAAAGATGGGCGAATTTGCCTTCGTTCTCGAGGCTATATCCCACAAAAATGCGACGCTGAGAAATTCGCCATTCTTGGCACTGATACGGCACATCTCTTCGCGACGATCGATTACAACCTCTACCAGGCTCCAAGCAAGCCTCGATTTCAGAGGAAACTGATGTATGACAACATCCCGCAAGAGGCGGCTAAAGAGTTTCAAATCCTTGCTGCGGCACAAGGGCAAGAACTCCTGGAAACACTGGACCGCTGGCTGTCTCATCGAGACCGCGATGTGAATCCTTCTTCAAAAGGAACGGGGCGGGTCCGCGTGGGGCTGGGAGTCTATCAATTCGAAGAAGACGTTGACTCCAAACCCGGACGTGCTTCGTGAGATTCATGGGATCAATCTACAGGGTCCTTCTCCTGAGTTTCATCTTCGGGTCGTTCGCCTCCTGCGACCCAAGTCCTCAGGCTGGCGGAGGAATCGGCGGGACAGGCTCCGTGGCGACGGTTGCAGCGGGACCCGTCACAGGATTCGGCAGCGTCTTCGTGTCCGGAAACGAGTTCGACACGAACGGCGCAGTCATCACGGTGGATGGCCAAACGAACGCCGGTGAGGCCAGCTCAAGAAGGGGATGGTCGTCCTCGTGAATGGCACGATTTCCAAGGATTATGGGACGGGCCAAACAGTCCAATGGACAGCCAAGATGATCCTGCACGAGGACACCATTAAAGGGCCGGACCGGTCCAGTCTGTGGCTCAAGACGGGCTCAGCCTGGTCGTGTTGGGGCAAACCGTGCTCATCAACCAATCGACCATCATCGACCTCAGCCTGCCGACCCTCAGTAATTTGAAGCAAAACGACCTGGTGGAAGTGAGCGGTTTCGTATCCGGTCCAGGTACTGTAGTCGCCACACTCATCGACCGCACGATAGGCGCTGCCGACTATCAGGTGAACGGACTCATCACTCAGCAGGATGAGCGCAGCAAGTCTTTTACCATCGGCAGCTTGGCGGTGGACTACACGGGTGCGGACATTGGCCAGATGCCAAATCCTGCAGGGAAACCCTGGAACGGGCTGTTGGTGGACGTTCACGGGACCCAGTCCAGTCAGGGAGGTCAAGGTCCGAGTGGAGCACAGGTGGCTGCCACCAGAGTGAAGCCCGACAGTCTCGGGACCGAGAACGTGCCGGAGGCGGAGGTCGAGGGCATCGTGACCCTGTTCTTCAGCCCAACTGAATTTTATGCGGGAAACCTGCACGCGCAAACCACATCGAACACTGAGTTCGAGAACGGCACTGCTACTGAGATCGCTCTTGGGGCGACAGTGGAAGTCGAAGGTCCGATCGTCAATGGGATCCTGATTGCCGAGAAGGTGGAATTCAAAGACAGTGTCATCGTTGAATCTGATATGGCGACGCTGAACGTCGGCACCACCGACAGTGGGACGCTGACGCTGATGGGATTCCCGGGAGTGACGGTCGTCGTCAGCAGCGCAACGAAGGTCGAAGGGGAGAATTCCCTGTGAAGGTTCAGCGACATCAACGTGTCCGATCACCTCACGGTTCGCGGCCACCCCGGCTCAAACAATACCGTCATCGCGACTGAACTGGTACGAGCGAGTCCTTCCACTACCGTCGTGCTGCAAGGGCCGGTGGATTCGACCGCGAATCCTAGCCTAGAGATTCCTGGCGTGACCGTCGATACGTCCTCGATCCTAGCCCGCATTATTCTCCTCGCCTTCATCCCCGCAGCAGCCTACTCCGCCGAAGTAGCCACTTCGGCTACGAAGGCCGGAAGCTACGGGGTATTCGGCGAAGGAGAATAATGCGGGCTAGACAACAAGTTTAAGGGAGCCGGGAATGTCGCGATTGGTCGCGGAGTCTTCTTTGCCACGCTGACGTCGAAGACCCTGGTCGAAATCAAAGGAAACCGGGCGGGCGGGCTTGTATCCTGGAAAGAAGCAACGCTCTACAAATAAGGCAAGCCGAGTTCGTCACCGCGGCACAGCCGTGCCGTAGTAGGTATCGACCATCACCCCGATTTCTTTGAGCATGGGCGTCGGCAACGTGCCGCCGGCACAGACGATCACGGCGTCGTTCTTCAATTCGATCTCTTTTCCCTCGTGAATCAGCGTCACACGGTCTGTTCCGATCTCCTTTACGTTGGCATCCAGATACACCGTGATCTTCTTTTTCTCCACGCCTTGCTTGAGCTGCCGGCGGTTTTTGTCTTTGGGTTGGGTGAAGATTGCGTCGTTGCGACAGGAAATGGTGACCGTGGCGCCTCGTTCTGCGGCGATGGCCAGTGCCGCCTCCGCCGCACTGTCTCCGCCACCCACCACCAACACATGCATCCCGCGATACTGCTCCGCATCGATCAGACGATAGACGACTTTCTCTTGCTCTTCACCAGCCACACCGAGTTTGCGGGGTGTGCCACGCCGGCCAATGGCGAGAAGCACGTTCTTCGTTTTGTAGCTATCCTTTGAAGTCTTCACCAGGAAACCGCTGCCCGTTTTCGTGATCGCGTCCATGCGTTCAGTGAAATTGATCTTGATGCCGTTATCACGGGTAATGCGGTTCCAGAACGTCAGCAGCTCTTCCTTACTGATCTCGTACTTGTTGAACTTGCCGACAATGGGCAGCGTCATGGGCGCCGTCATGGCGATTTTTCGACGCGGGTAGTGGTAGATTGAGCCTCCGAGTGAGTCTTCCTGCTCGACCGTCACAAATCGCAATCCGGCTTCCTTGGAGGCCAGGGAGGCGGAGATGCCGGCTGGTCCGGCGCCGACGATGACCACATCCAGATCGCTCCCCTTGCTCTTATTTTTTCGAATCGTCTCAATCGCCCGTTGCCCCTGATCGACTCCTTTGCGAATCAATCCCATCCCACCTAACTCGCCGGCGATGTAGATACCGGAGACGTTGGTTTCAAAGGTCGGTTTGACTTGCGGAATGTCGATGCCGCGCTTCTCCGTCCCGAACACCAACTGAATCGCTTCCACGGGACAGGCCGATTCGCAGGCTCCGTGACCGATACAATGATCGGGCTGGATGAGCACGGCCTTTCCCCTTATGATCCCCAACGCATGTTCCGGACAGGCTTTCACGCAGGCGCTGGAACCGATACATTTGTTCGTATCGATCACCGGATGCATGGTAAGCGGCTCGGGGATTCCCGATTTCTTAGTTTCTTCCAGGCGGGCGCGGTAGTGGGTTTCCTTCTTATGATGGCGGCGGTAATACAGAATCAGTGCGATGATCACCGGCAGAAGGTAGAGGAGCGTGGTGAGATATGATTGCGACATACGACCCTTTCAGTGCTATGGTCTTTCACGATCGATGACGACGGTGATCCCATCCACTCCGGATTTCACTGGCTGACTCATCCCCTCCAGGTCGCCACTTTGTGGCATGGCCTGGCCGGACTTCGACAGACGGCCCACGATCACCACCGTGCCTGCGCCGGAAAGTTTTCTGGACGGCATGGGGCTCGTCGAGTCATCGAGCCGGAACGTGAACGGCAGATCCTGTTTCGTCGCCCGCACGATCGACACCGGCATGGGCGGGCCGTTCATCTCGCGCGCGAACACGAACAACGTGTCTGTTGGGGCGCCTTTCCCTGCGAGACTCGGCGCCAGGCTCACTATCCCGCTGATTGCGGCAGCCTGACCACCAGGCATTGTCGACGGCGCCGCCCCACCGACCGCCTTGACCATCACCGGTTTTCCGCCGGCTAATCCTTTGGCCTCGGCGATACCCGAGAGCAGCTCTTGTCGAACCTCCCCCTCCGCATCTGTCGGAAGGCTGGCGCTGGCCCGTTCCCAATACTGTGCGGCCCACCCGAACTCTTTGCGGTCGAACGCCACGGTCCCGGCCAACATCAGGGCTTTGACATGGTTCGGATCGATCTTGAGCGCCTGCTGAATCAACAATTCAGGCTTCCCAGCCAGCTTGTGGCCATGCAGCACGCCGAGGGCATCGGCATAGTCGACGAGCAGCTGGGGATCGTCGGGAATCAACGTCATGGCTTTCTCGTAGATCGCCACGGCGTCGGCATGCCGTCCGATTTCTACATAGGAACGGGCGAGGAGTGCCCATCCCACTCCGTCGTTGGGATTCTGCTCAAGTTTTTTCTTCAGCCGCTCCGAGAGCGCATCGAGTCCCTCGGACGTCTGATGGTCATAGTCCGACCCGCCTTGCACCGTCGGCGAGGACGCGCTGGGATGGGTGATCGCCAGCGGGTTGCCAAGCTTCCAGTAGAGCAACCCACTGATCGTGGGGATGATGATCGCCAATGCGACAACGATCGCGCGGCTGTTCACCGGCCGCACTCGTGCCGGGGGCGTGGCCTCGGCCGGCCCCGTCTCTTCAAGCAGGCGTCGCTCGAGTTCCCGTTTCGACTGTTGATACTGCTCATCTGTCAACACGGCGTTCTTCAGGTCTTGTTCCAATTCGGCAAATTGCTGGCGATAGACCGAAAGCGTTTTTTCCCCTTCTTCTTTTTTCGATGACTCTTGGCGCTTGAGCAGCGGCCATAGGAGCAGGCCGAGCACGAGCAGTGTCATGACCGACGCGATACACCAAAATACGAGCGTCATGATCTGCTCTCCCTTTGCGATACCAGTTGCTCGACTCGCCGGCGCTCCTCGTCCGTCACCGGCGCATCGACAGGCTTCTGCGCTCGACGCCTGAGAGCGACCACGAGCGCCGCCGCGCCAACTCCCAACAAGAGAAACGGCCCGATCCAGAGCAGGGTGGTGCTGGCTTTCCACGGTGGCCGATACAGCACGAAGTCGCCATAGCGTCCCAGCAGAAAGTCGATGATCTCTTAATCACTCATGTTCTTCGCGATCATGTCCCGGACCTTCCGCCTTAAATCCTCAGCGAGTGGTGCGTTCGAATCGGCCAACGTCTGATTTTTTGCAGACCAGACACCGCAGTTCGACGGCCAGGTGTTTCAGGCGCGCCTCAGCCACGGGATTCTCGGCCACCGGCTTGGCTTCCCCGGCCCAGGCCAGCCCTGGCATGAGCAGCACAATGAGCGCGAGCCATCTCATTTGTTCCGGAGCTCCTTCACGAGCGGCAAGATGGTCTTCGTCACGACGTCGTCGTCCAATGGCCCGATTTGCTTGTAACGGATGACGCCCGCTTTATCGATCACGTAGGTTTCGGGTACGCCGTACACCCCATAGTTGATGCCGATCCGCCCAGCTTCATCCACGGCTGTGAGAGGATAGGGATTGCCCTGTCGTCGCAGCCACGTCAGAGCCTCGTCCCGGCTATCTTTGTAATCCATGCCGTAGATCGGGACCTCGCCGGCTTGGGCCATGCGCATCAGGACCGGGTGCTCTTCCTTGCAGCCGCCGCACCACGAAGCCCAGAAGTTGAGCAGCCAGACCTTGCCGGTCATGTCGGCGGGAGAGAAGGTCTTGTCCTGATCGTGCAATTGCGGCAGCGTGAACGCCGGCGCCGGTTTTCCGACCAAGGGTGACGGCACCTCGCGCGGGTTGAGCGTCAGCCCCACCGCAAGAAACCCCACTACCACCACAAAGATCGCAAGAGGGAGGAGAAACAGTTTCATGAGACCTCTTGTCCTATCGGTTGCGGCGTGGCTTGTATGAGCGATTCTTTACGTCGCCAAGCCAAGCGATAGCGGCGATCACTCATCGCGAGAACCCCGCCCAGTGCCATGATCAAACACCCGCCCCAGATCCAGTCGATAAAGGGTTTGTGATAGAGCCGTACGCTCCAGACTCCATCCTCGAGCGGTTCGCCCAACGACACGTACAGATCATGCAACAGACCGGAATTAATGGCCGCTTCCGTCATCGTTTGATTTTGAACCGCGTAGAGCCGCTTCTCCGGATACAGCACCGTGACCTCCCGACCGTCCCTGGTCACGTTGAAGATTCCGCGTGCGGCCAGATAGTTCGGCCCTTTGACTTCCTGCGCGCCGTCGAATCGGAACGTATAGCCGCCGATCGTCGCCGTCTCGCCCACACTCATCCGCAGATCTTGCTCGACCTCGAACCCCTTGACCATCGTGACGCCGACGATAAACATTGCAATGCCACAATGGGCGAGCACCATGCCCCAATAGGCCCGCGGGAGTGCCGCCAGACAGCTCACGAGACTGTTGCCGGCGAGATGACTCACCCGTTCCCGGATATTCACCATGGTCGTCGTCACGATCCAGAGGGCCAACAGCAATCCTAGACTGATGAGCGGCGTCCACTTGCCCGGAACAAACGGAAGAGCCAGGGCGGTCGCGACACTCACCCCGAAGGCCCAGCGCAGGCGCATCGCTAATTCCGGCAGGTTCGCTTTCTTCCATTGTGCCAGAGGACCGATCCCCATGAGGAAAATGGCCGGGATCATGAGAGGGACAAACACCGTATCGAAATAGGGGGGGCCGACTGAAATCTTGCCGAGATCCAGCGCATCCAGAAACAAGGGATACCGCGTGCCCAAGAGCACCGACACCAAGGCTGCGATCAGCAACACATTGTTCCCCAACAACATCGCTTCGCGCGAGACCATGTCAAAGCCGCCCCCCAACCCCACGCGCGGGGCGCGCCAGGCATAGAGGACCAACGACCCGCCGATGACGATCGCGAAGAAAAACCAGAATAAACAACCCGCGTTTCGGATCGGTCGCGAACGCATGGACAGAGGTCAAGACACCGGAGCGGACCAAGAAGGTCCCGAGCAGACTCAGAGTGAAGGCGAGAATCGCGAGCAACACCGTCCAGACTTTGAAGCCACCCAGTTTATCCGTCACGGCCAGCGAGTGAATCAGCGCGGTCCCCGCCAACCAGGTCATGAAGGAAGCGTTCTCGACCGGGTCCCAGAACCACCAGCCACCCCAGCCGAGTTCGTAATAGGCCCAGCCGCTCCCCATCGCGACACCAACGGTCAGGAAGCACCAGGCGACGGTGGTCCAGGGACGTGACCAACGCGCCCAGGTCGCGTCCAGAGTTCCCCCCAAGAGCGCGGCGATCGCAAAAGCAAAGGCGACGGAAAATCCCACGTAGCCCATAT
>Ga0315278_10007249_pt1 | contig 10122 bp, 9 predicted proteins | sample YL17G06_0_MG_FD_203880 | JGI IMG/M metagenome (GOLD analysis project Ga0315278, IMG submission 203880) | Sediment microbial communities from Yellowstone Lake, YNP, Wyoming, USA - YL17G06_0 | ecosystem: Environmental > Aquatic > Freshwater > Lake > Sediment | place: USA: Wyoming | collected... | reverse complement strand
GCATGAAGAATATTTTCCAATCCACTGATATTCAAGAACGTTTCCTGTTGTCCGGCAAACGAGGCGTCCGGCAGGTCTTCGGCGGTGGCCGAGGACCGGACGGCCCACGTCGCGGCCGGCGATCCGGCCGCAAGGGGCGCGTAGGCTTCGGTGATCGCGGTAACGAGGGCAGGCGGCAAGGGCGCGTCCGTGACCCAACCGCGGATCTCGGCGCCGGCCCTGGCCAGCGACGCCACATCATCGACGTCGAGACCTTCGAGGCGGTCGGCGATCCTCGCGGCGAGCCGGCTGTGGGAGAGGAACTCGCGGAACGCAGACGCCGTCGTGGCGAAGCCGCCCGGAACCCGAATGCCCGCCTTCGCGAGCTGGCTGATCATCTCGCCGAGCGAGGCGTTCTTGCCGCCGACCCGTTCGACGTCCGCCATCCGCAGATGCTCGAACGAAACCACGCGCTGCTGCTCGCCCATGCCGTCGCCTCCCTCGGTCACTTGCTCGTCATCTGCCAGAACGGGAATCCGTTTGCCGTCGGCGCGCCGAGAACGCGGGCGCTGGATCCACGCGCGCCCTCTGGGGCGACCTTAGACGCCTTGCGCGATAGCCGTTGGCCTCATCAGATCTTACCTTGCCGCAGCAACCGGCCGCGCCCGATGTTGCAGCGCAATAAGTATGCCTGGGTTGTCGAGCCGGCGCCAGGAACGGAGCCGGCATGCCCTCACCCGCGCAGAGCGTCAGTCGGAATGCGTACCGCTGGGCAAGGTCTCGCCGGAAGGAACGGGGATGATCCCGTCGGCGGGCGACCCGGCGTGCAGGACGTCACGCGCTGCGTTGTCCGAGGACGCTCCCGGGCGATGCTGGCCCTTCACCGCGTGCCGGAGCTTGCGATAAAGGTCGGGATGCGACTGCTTGAGGTAGGCGATGATCTCGAAGTCGACTCGCTTCACCTGCGACAGGTCGATCTGCTCGACATGGACGAGGCGCAGCAATTCGCGCACCGGCTTCGGCATCTCGCGTCCGCTCTCGTAGCGCGAGCCCCCGCTTTGCGTCACGCCAATCTGGGTCCAGAACTGCTCCTGATTGAGCCCCAGGCGCCGGCGAATGTCGCGCGGATTCAGAATTCGGTCGAAAAGCTTCAAGAGATTGGTCGCCCACTAAGTCGGCCGTCGAATGACCCAGCCCAGCCGCTCGAAATCCCAATAGCATATCTTCTATCCTTTTGCCCTGCGAATGCAAGCCCCTGCCCGTCCGGCACCGCCTGCCGCCCCCTTCCTGGGTGAAAATGCGACGTCAGGCAATGCCCTTCTCCGCCAGGTAGTCCTCGTAGTTTCCGATGAAATGGACGGGCTCCCGCCCGCCCAGTTCGATGACCTGGGTTGCCAGTGACGACACGAACTGCCGGTCGTGCGACACGAAGACGAGCGTCCCGGCGTAACGCTCGAGCGCGAGGTTCAGCGATTCGATCGACTCCATGTCCATATGGTTGGTCGGCTCGTCCATCACCAGCACATTCGGTCGGGTGAGCATCAGCTTGCCGTAAAGCATTCGGCCCTTCTCGCCGCCGGACAGCACCCGGACCGGCTTGCCGACGTCATCCCCCGAAAAGAGCAGTCGGCCCAGCACGCTGCGCACCGCCTGTTCATCGTCGCCTTCCTGCGCCCACTGCCGCATCCAGTCGAACACCGTCTCATCGGAGTCGAAAAGGTCGGTCTGATCCTGCATGTAGTAGCCGATGCTGGCTTTCTCGGCCCACTTGACCGTGCCTGCGTCAGGGGCAAGCTCGCCGACCAGCGTGCGTAGCAGCGTCGTCTTGCCGGCGCCGTTGGGCCCGATGATCGCGACCCGTTGCCCGGCCTCGATCATCAGCGAAAGGTTCGCAAACAGCGGACGCGGCAACGCGGGATAACCCTTGGCGACATGCTGGATCTCCACCGCTTGCCGGTGCAGCTTCTGCTTCGCGTCGAGTTCGAAGCGGAGGTAGGGGTTCTGCCGGCTCGAAGGCCTGACGTCCTCGAGCTTGATCTTCTCGATCTGGCGGGCGCGCGAGGTCGCCTGCCGTGCCTTCGACTTGTTGGCCCGGAAGCGCCGCACGAACTCTTCCAGGTCGGCGATCTGGTCCTTCTTTTTCGCGTTCGCGGACAGCAGCTGCGCCCGCGCCTGCGTGGACGCCATCATGTAATCATCGTAGCCGCCGGGGTAGACGCGCAGCGTGCCGTAGTCGAGATCGGCCATGTGCGTGCAGGCGCTGTTCAGGAAATGCCGGTCGTGCGAAATGATGACCATGGTACTGGAGCGTCGATCCAGCACGTCCTCGAGCCAGCGGATCGAATTGATGTCGAGATTGTTCGTCGGCTCGTCCAGCAGCAGGATGTCCGGGTCCGAGAACAGCGCCTGCGCGAGCAGCACGCGCAGCTTCCAGCCCGGCGCGACCGCGCTCATCGGTCCCTGGTGCAGTTCGATCGCGATCCCGGCCCCCATCAGCAGTTCGCCGGCCCGGGCTTCGGCCGTGTAGCCGTCGTATTCGGCAAACCGCGCCTCGAGTTCCGCCGCGCGCATGAAGTCGGCCTCGCTCGCGTCCGGGTCGGCATAGATCGCGTCCTTTTCCTCCATGACCCGCCACATCTGCTCGTGTCCCATCAGCACGACGTCGAGCACCCGCACATCCTCGTACGCGAATTGATCCTGCCGGAGCTTGCCGAGCCTTTCGTTGGGGTCGAGCGAGACGTTCCCGCCGGAAGGCTCGAGGTCGCCGCCGAGGATCTTCATCAGCGTCGACTTGCCGCATCCGTTCGCGCCGATGAGGCCATAACGGTTGCCGTCGCCGAACTTGACGGAAATATTCTCGAACAGAGGCTTGGCCCCGAACTGGATCGTGATGTTGGCAGCGGTGAGCACGGGGATGGATCTCTCTGGGCGGGTACCGCGCGGAAGGGCAGGCGAGCCCCCGCGGGTAAACCAGCTATTCTGCTAGAATCAGACACTTATCTCAAGGATTGTCGGTTCAAGCTGCGCCCGGACCTGGTCTTTTCTTCGTCGGCGTCCGTTGCGGTGAACGAGCCTTTTGCTCCCGATGCCCGGTTACGATCTCCACGCCCACTCGACCCATTCCGACGGCCTCCTCGCGCCCGCCGCCGTGGTGGCGCGGGCCGCGGCGCGAGGCGTCGAGGTGCTTGCCCTGACGGACCATGATGAAGTGAGCGGATTGGTCGAGGCCCGCGCCGCCGCCGCCGAGGCGGGCATCACGCTGGTCGCCGGGTCCGAGCTTTCGGTGAGCTGGGACCGCCTGACCATCCACATCATCGCGCTCGGCATCGATTCGGAGAACGCGATGCTGGCGCAGGGCCTTGCGGCAATTCGCACCGGCCGCACGCTGCGCGCACGGCGCATTGCCGACGCGCTCGCCGAGGCGGGAATCCGCGGCGCGTACGAAGGCGCGATGCAATACGTAACGAGCGAGCGGCTGATCTCGCGCACCCATTTTGCGCGCTACCTCGTCGACGCGGGACACGTCGGCGAAGTGAGGGACGTCTTCAAGAGATTCCTGGTCCCCGGCAAACCCGGGTACGTCGCCCACCAATGGGCGACCCTGGGCCAGGCGGTCGGCTGGATCCGCGCCGCCGGGGGGCAGGCCGTGCTTGCCCATCCCGGTCGCTACAAGGTCACCAGGAGCGGCATGCGCAGGTTGCTCTCGGAATTCCGCGATGCCGGCGGTGATGCCGTCGAAGTGCTGTCGCCTTCGCACACGCCAGCTCAGGTTGCAGAGTACGCCGGCCTCGCCCGGGTGTTCGGCCTGCGCGGCTCCTGCGGGTCGGACTACCACGGCCCGGGCGAAAGCCGGCTGGATCTGGGCGACCTGCCCGCACTGCCGTCGGGTGTCGTGCCGGTGTGGAAGGATTGGTAACTGGAGTACGGCCTTTCCCCCGCCAAGGAACTCGACCCCCATGCCCGACCGTCGAACCGTCTTTTTCATTTCCGACCGTACCGGCATCACCGCCGAGATGCTCGGCAACAGCCTGCTGTCGCAATTCGAGGACTTCCAGTTCGACCGGCAGACGATCCCGTTCGTCGATTCGCCCGAGAAGGTCGAGGCATTCATCCGGCAAGTGAACGAGACCGGCGAGCGCGAGGGAAAACCGCCGATCGTCTTCAGTTCCGTGGTCGACGAGAAGGCCAGCGAAACGATCCGCCGCGACGCGCACGCGCTGACGCTCGATCTATTTCAGATCTTCATTGCACCGCTCGAAGCCGAACTCAGCGCCAAGAGTTCGCACACTGCCGGCCGCTCGCACGGCATTGCCAACAGCCACGAGTATTTCGCGCGGATGGACGCGATCAACTTCACTCAGATGCACGACGACGGCGCCGCGACGCGCGACCTGTCGAAGGCGCAGGTGATCCTGATCGGGGTGTCCCGTTGCGGCAAGACGCCGACGTCGCTGTACCTCGCGCTCCAGTTCGGCGTCCGTGCCGCGAATTTTCCGCTCACACCCGACGATTTCGCGGACCGCAAGCTTCCGGCCTCCATCATCCCGCATCACGACCGGCTGTTCGGGCTCACGATCAATCCGGATCGGCTGCAGAAGATCCGCGAGGCGCGGCGACCCGGCAGCAAGTACGCGGCGCTCGAGAGCTGCCGCCAGGAGGTGCGCGAGGCGGAGCACCTGATGGATCGCGAAGGAATTCCGATGCTCGACACGACGGCAAAGTCAATCGAGGAAATCGCGACCACGATCCTGCTCCGCACGAAGGTCGCACGGCATGTCTACTGACACTCACGGTCGCCGCGCAGAACCGCCTCGCATTGCCGCGAGACGGTGATCGTCGTCGGGTAACCCCGGGTCGCAGGCCGCGATCGCTCACTTCCGCCGCGGGTCCCCGGGGCGCTGCCCGGTCTTCTGGCGCTGGCGGACGCATTCGAACAGGCAGACCGCCGCGGCCGCGGCCGCGTTCAGCGACTCCAGCCCACCGGGCATCGGGATCGTCACCCGCAGCGTCGCCTTTGCCGCCAGCGCGGGCGAAAGCCCGGCCCCTTCGTTGCCGATCGCCACGGCCACACGGCCTGTCAGCGTCGTCGCATAAAGGCCGACACCGCCTTCGGCGACCGCGGCAATCACCTGGCCGCCCGATTCGCGGTAGGCGTCGGTCCATGCCGCAAGATCGGTGTCTTCGTGGAGGTCGAGAAAGAAATGCGCCCCCTGCCCCGCCCGCAACACCTTCGGCGACCAGGCGAATGCGCAGTGCTTCGACAGCAGGACCTGGGCGACCCCGGCGGCCGCGGCCGACCGCAGCATCGAGCCGACGTTGCCGGGATCCTGCACCTCATCGAGGAGCAGGCAGAAGTCCGCGGCCGCCACGGCCCTTGGCCGCGGCACCGGCACGACGGCGAGCATCCCCACGCCGGCCGGCAGCGCAGCGAGTTCCGCAAACAGAGTGTCCGGCACGATCAGCGTGCGCGCGGAATCGCGGTCGGCAATGGCCCGCGCCGGCTCGCGACCGAGCGCCTGGTCGGTGACGATGAGCGTCTCCGGCGGCCCATAGCGATCCCGGTAGACACCCACCAGATGCTCGCCCTCGAGCACGCACCGGCCCGCCTTGCGCCGATCGCGTGCCGACGCGATGAGCCGCGCGGCCTCCTTGAGGCGCGGATTCTGACGGGAGGTGACGCGCTGCATGGGGTCGGGCCGGGCTTGGGGAGATCGCGCGCCGCGTCTGTTCCGGTCAGCGCGATGGTTCGGGTGCCGGCGTGGCGTTGTCGTGCTTCAAGGGCGCGGAGGGGGTGTCGCGCCGGCCCGGCTTCGAGGATCCGGTGTCGACGCGGGAGGGGTCCGCCTGCAACTGGAAGAACACCTCGTCCTGACGCACCATGCCGAGCTCCGAACGGGCACGCTCTTCGATCGCCTCGTAGCCGGTCTTCAGGTCGCGCACATCGGCGTCGAGCGCTTCGTTGCGGGCCTTGAGCTTCGCGTTGGCGTCGCCCTGCTTGCCGACGGCGCGCCCCAGCTCCCTCACCTGGAGCCAGCCGCCCTTGCCGAGCCACATCGGATATTGCAGCGCGGCGATCAGCAGGACGAAAACGAGCGCAAGCCAGCGCAAACGAGTTGCTACTTCAACTGGAAGAAGGCCGCGCGGCCAGGGTAGCTCGCCGCATCACCCAGATCCTCCTCGATGCGCAGCAGCTGGTTGTACTTGGCGATGCGGTCGGACCGCGACAGCGAGCCGGTCTTGATCTGCCCGGCATTGGTGCCGACCGCGATGTCGGCGATCATGCTGTCCTCGGTTTCGCCCGATCGATGCGAGATCACCGCAGTGTAGCCCGCGCGGTTCGCCATCGTAATCGCGCCGAAGGTTTCGGACAGCGTGCCGATCTGGTTGATCTTGATCAGGATCGAGTTGGCGACGCCCTTCGCAATGCCCTGCTTCAGGATCTTCGTGTTGGTCACGAAAATGTCGTCGCCGACAATCTGGACCTTGTCGCCCAGGCGGTCGGTCAGGTGCTTCCAGCCATCCCAATCGTGTTCCGACATCCCGTCCTCGATGCTGATGATCGGGTACCTGTCGCACCACGTGGCGAGGACATCGGTGAACTGCTGCGACGTGAGTGCCAGGCGCTCCGATTCCAGCTCGTACTTGCCATCCCGGTAGAACTCGCTCGCCGCGCAGTCGAGCGCGAGCGCGATGTCGGTGCCGGGCACGTAGCCGGCCTTGTCGATTGCCTCGACCAGCAGTTGCAGCGCGGCCTCGTTCGACGGCAAGTTGGGCGCGAAGCCGCCTTCGTCGCCGACCGTCGTCGGCATGCCCCTGCCGTCGATGATCTTTTTCAGCGTGTGGAACACCTCGGCGCCGTAGCGCAGAGCTTCGCGGAAGCTCGGCGCGCCCACCGGGACCAGCATGAATTCCTGCAGGTCGATCTTGTTGTTCGCGTGGGCACCGCCGTTGATCACGTTCATCAGCGGCACCGGCAGCTGCATCTCGCCGGCGCCGCCGAGATAGCGATAGAGCGGCAGCGACGATTCATCGGCGGCGGCCTTCGCGACGGCGCACGACACGGCGAGAATTGCGTTGGCGCCCAGCCGCGACTTGTTCTCGGTGCCGTCAAGGTCGCGCATCGTCTTGTCGATGAACGCCTGCTCGGTCGCGTCGAGACCGATGATTGCCTCGCAGAGCTCGGTGTTGACGTGCTCGACCGCCTTGAGGACGCCTTTGCCGAAATAGCGGCCGGCATCGCCGTCGCGCAGCTCGATGGCTTCCTTCGACCCGGTCGACGCGCCCGAAGGCACCGCCGCGCGGCCGGAAACGCCCGATTCGAGGACCACGTCGGCCTCGATGGTTGGATTGCCGCGCGAATCGAGAATCTCGCGGGCGATGACGTCGACGATGGCGCTCATGCGGGTATCCCAGGAAAAAGTTGTTGGCGTGATGGTTCGGAGCAGGTCAGTCGCTGACCCATTCTCCGAGCTCGTAATCGCAAATTACCCAATCCGCGAATTCGCGGAGTCCGGCGACCACCTCCTGGTGCGCCGGATGCGGTCCGTAGGCGTTGAGAGCTTCGCGCGTGGCAAAGCCCGAGTTGAGGCCGAAATCATAGGCAATCGGCCGATCGGTAATGTTCCAGCCGCATTCCCAGCGCACGACGCCGGAGACCTTGGCCGGCAGCTCGGCGAGCAGGGATTCCCATGCCTTGACCTTCGGATCGTTGCGGGTGAAACCCGGCTTCAGCTTGATCAGGACCAGGTGAACATACATGCAACAAGCTCCGTGTGCAGATGGGTCGCGGTACTAGGCCTGTTGCGCCGCCATCAGTTCGACTTCTGGAAAGCCGGCGCGCTTGACTGTCGCGTCGAGCGTCTTCAGCGTCTCGAGCAGCGCCCGCATCCGGGATAGCGGCCACGCGTTGGGCCCGTCGGACAGCGCCTTTTCGGGATGCGGATGCGTTTCCATGAATACGCCGGCCACGCCCGCGGCCACGGCAGCGCGCGCGAGCACCGGCACGAACTCGCGTTGACCGCCGCTCGCGGTCCCCTGCCCGCCCGGAAGCTGCACGGAGTGCGTGGCGTCGAAGACAACCGGGCAACCGGTGTCGCGCATGATCGCCAGCGAGCGCATGTCGGAAACGAGGTTGTGATAGCCGAACGCGGCCCCGCGTTCGCAGACCAGGATGTTGTCGGTGCCGCTGGCGGCCCGGGCCTTGGCGACGACCTGTTTCATGTCGCCGGGCGCGAGAAACTGTCCTTTCTTGATGTTCACCGGCTTGCCGGCGCGCGCGACCGCCTGGATGAAGTCGGTCTGCCGGCACAGGAACGCGGGCGTCTGCAGCACGTCGACCACCGCGGCAACAGCGGGCACTTCCGCTTCGGTATGCACGTCGGTCAGCACCGGCACGCCGAGCTGTCGCTTCACTTCGGCCAGGATGCGCAGGCCCTCCTCCATTCCCGGCCCGCGAAATGCAGTGCCGGAGGTGCGGTTCGCCTTGTCGTACGAAGATTTGAAAATGAACGGGATGGCGAGCTCTGCGCACATTTCCTTCAGCTTCCCGGCGACGTCGACCTGGAGCTGCAGGGACTCCACGACGCAGGGGCCGGCGATGAGGAATAGAGGCCGGGTGAGGCCGACCTCGAACCCGCAGAGTTTCATCGCGTCAGACCTGCCGCCGGGCAGCCCCAAGGGAGGTCTCCGCCCCCTCGGCGGGCAGCGAACGAACGTGAGCGTGGGGGCACATCAAACGGAGGCGACGAGTTCAGCCATCGCCGTCGTCGCCTTGCCGCCTGGTGCGCGCAGTTGCTGCTCGAGCGCCGCACGCACGAAACCGATGAACAGCGGATGGCCGCGGCGCGGATTCGACGTGAACTCCGGGTGGAACTGGCAGCCGAAGAACCAAGGGTGTGCGGGCAACTCGACCATCTCGCACAGGTCGCCGGCGGTCGCGCTCCTGGCCCGGGCGCCGATGACGAGACCGGCGGCCTCGAGCCGCGGCAGGTAATGGTTGTTGACCTCGTAGCGATGACGGTGGCGCTCGGCAACGGTGGTCGAACCGTAGATCCGGTAGGCCAGCGAGCCGCGCACGACCTCGCACGGCTGCGCGCCGAGGCGCATGGTGCCGCCGAGATTGGAGCCCTGCGTGCGCCGCTCGATCAAGCCGTCGCGGTCTTGCCACTCGGTGATCAGCGCCACGACCGGATGCGGCGTCTCGGGATCGAACTCGGTGCTGTTGGCATGGGCAAGCCCCGCCTTGTGCCGCGCGTACTCGATCACGGCAAGCTGCATGCCGAGGCAGATGCCGAGGTACGGGACGTTGTTCTCGCGGGCATGGCGGATCGCCGCGATCTTGCCCTCGACGCCGCGCTTGCCGAAACCCCCGGGGACGAGGATCGCGTCCATCGCCCGCAGGCAATCGGTGCCGTCGCGCTCGACCACTTCGGAGTCGACATAGTGGATGTGGACCTTGCTGCGGGTGTGAATCCCCGCGTGGGTCAGCGCCTCCGACAGCGACTTGTACGACTCCGTGAGGTCGACATACTTGCCGACCATGGCGATGTGCACGGCGTGTTCCGGATGCTCAAGCGCATCGACCAGCCGGTTCCAGATCGCAAGGTCGGCCGGCGGTGGATCGAGCATGAGCTTCTTGCAGACGATCGCGTCCAGGCCCTCCGCGTGCAGCAGCGCCGGGATCTTGTAGATCGAATCCGCGTCGGCCGCCGGGATCACCGCCTCCGGCGGCACGTTGGTGAAGAGCGCGATCTTGCGCCGGTCGCCGTCCTGCAGCGGACGGTCGACGCGGCAGAGGACGACGTCGGGCTGAATCCCGATCTCGCGCAATTCCTTCACCGAATGCTGCGTCGGCTTGGTCTTCATCTCGCCGGCCGTGGCGATGTACGGCACCAACGTCAGATGGATGTAGCAGACGTTCTCGCGGCCCAGCGTGATGCCCATCTGCCGGATCGCCTCGAGAAAGGGCAGCGACTCGATGTCGCCGACCGTGCCGCCGACCTCGACCACCGCCACCTCGGCCTCGATTCCGTCAGCCACGGCGCCGGCCGAAATCCAGCTCTTGATCTCGTCGGTGATGTGCGGGATCACCTGCACGGTGCCGCCGAGGTAGTCGCCGCGGCGCTCCTTGCGGATGACGCTCTC
>Ga0315278_10007248_pt1 | contig 10122 bp, 9 predicted proteins | sample YL17G06_0_MG_FD_203880 | JGI IMG/M metagenome (GOLD analysis project Ga0315278, IMG submission 203880) | Sediment microbial communities from Yellowstone Lake, YNP, Wyoming, USA - YL17G06_0 | ecosystem: Environmental > Aquatic > Freshwater > Lake > Sediment | place: USA: Wyoming | collected... | reverse complement strand
CTTTGCCAAAATTCCTTTTCACCTGATTCTCGTTTTACCAACGCCTTAAATGTCCGGATCATTTCACCTAAATTGGCTTTAACATTCTTAAAAATTAAGATCAAATGGAGATGATCATCCATCAAGATATAATAGTCTAAGGCTAACCCAGGAAACCTTATAGGAAGAGTATGAAGAAATTTCTCTACTATCTTTTTGTGTTGATTTATTAACGGCCTTTTATGACCAGTGCAAATGGTTACAAAATAATATCCATCAGAATCATAAGAATAGTGCTCGAGTCGAATATTTTTTCGTTGAGGTAATTTATTTTTCTTCAACATTTATAATCATCTACCCTCACAGGGTTCGATGAATCGAATCCCTACAATAAAATTACGATTCCGTAGGGGCGGGATTTATCACGCCCGCTTTCCGGGTTCGATGAATCGAACCCCTACGTTTCAATTTCTCTATTCCTCTCACCATGAATAAACTAAAAAGAATGAAAGGGCCTACCGCTGGGAGATAAAGCCTGTGTTCAAAAACCATTTCCAAAGGGAAGATCGATGATTCAATCACCAAATTTCCAAAATACCATAAGAGGCAAAATGAGAGGATGGGTCGCTTCTTGGCAGTCCAAATACTGTACCCAATAAGCCCAGCGATGATTAAAAGAGAGATCAGAGTGGTGGGGGGGTCAAGAATCGTTTTAGAAATGGGGAAATCATAATCCAGATTGAGTCGGGAAGGATGCGGGTAAATGAGAAGGGTCACATAATAAAGAACAACTCTAAACTGGGTGAGCACCCTCTCTGACATCGTAAAAGTTCGGAACCGATATCCTTCAATAATGACGTTGATATAACGTTCACCCCAGAGGAGTAATCCAAAGGCTCCGAGTATCAATAAGACGGCTATGAGGCTAATGAGTATTTTTCGACCTTTTGGACTCAGGTCAAAATTTTGGAAAAAATAGAACTCATATAGGGCAACAAATAAGGGGAGAATGGCCGCATTCTCTTTCGAAAAAACACCCAGCAAATAGGTCAGCACCATCGCTCCAAAGTAAAAGAAACGACCTTGACCTGTTGATAATCTTCCTTTTACATAAAGGACCATCGTGAATAGATAGAACATTCCGGCCATACTGGACATCCTCTGGACAATGTAGGTGACGGATTGAGTCTGGACGGGATGGGCGATAAAAATTAAACTCGAAAAAAGGGCCACTTTATATGAAATGGAGCCATATTTTTCTTTTAAGGAGGGTAAATTGAATGTCAGGATCAGGAACCAATATAAGAAGATTCCTGAAGCGACATGGATGAGAAAATTTACCAGATGATAGCCGAATAGATTTAACTCTCCAAAATAGTAATTGAGTGCCAGAGTAAAAAAAGAAAAGATCCGTATACTTTCCTTATAGGTATTTTTGACCAACCGTTCCAAAAGATCCCAAGAGAAGGATTTGATCTGGATATTGGGGTTTTGAATGATATTGGGCTGGTCATCGAATTGGAATGGAACATGGAAAGTATTGGAGTAGGCTAATAATGCCACCACGGCAATCAAAGCGACGGCAATGAGATGATGAAAGGGGAAGGATCGTTCTTTCGGTGGGGGGGTTAAGGGAATCTTTTCCCCTTTATCCAATTTTTGTTTCTTTTTTAGCTTAGACATTTTGACTCCCTTTCTCTGACTCTTTTTGAAATCGACTGATTAAATATACCATTCCGATCAATCCAATTTCAATGAGGGTCATCCAGATACGGGTGAGAACAGAAATGATCACTGCCACTGGGGGCGGCATCATCAATAAGAGAAGGTAAACGAGAGCCCCTTCTCTCACTCCCAACCCGCTGGGAGCAAAGATGGCTACCAACCCTAAAGTGCTTGAAATGGCCAAGGCTCCAGTTAAAAATAAAATGTATTGGGGTGCCACAGGATAGACAGAGTCAACAAAGAGATAAAAACCAACTCCTCCAATCACCCAGGATACAATACAGACAAATAATATCCATAGGATATCAGAATATGAAATGGATAGAGAGACGGGTTCTCTCTTAAATTGGACAAGGGTCCAGTTAAATATTTTTTGAAGAACCTTGGGATGGATAGAGACAAAGCCTAAGAGGAATAGAGGAATCAGCCAACCGGGGTGTCTCCAAGAGTAAAATAGCCTTATCTCTCTATGAAAGATAAGGGCAGCTAAAAAGATAAGGCCGGCGGCCATGATAATGGTAACGGTCTCAAGATAAAGGGCGATGGAAATAGCCTTCTTCGACTTTCCTCTGGATTCGTAAAAATGAAAACGACCGAGAAACAGCCAGATTTTCCCTGGCAGGTATTTGCCTAATTGCGAATAGAACCAGGCCTTCAAGGTTTCTGAGGGAGAAAGGGCAATTTTTAATTTCAGGGTGATGAGATACCATGCCCCGATCTGAATAAAATAACTGAAAACGAAAATGACGGTGGACAAGATGAAAGGGAGAGGTTGGAGGCTAAAAGGGGTGTCCTTCACCTGATTCCAATGGTCCCATACCATCTTTCCTAAAAAAAAGAAGATGGCAACGACAATCGCCCATTGAAGAATTCGAAGGTAATGGGTTCGTGCTTTTGGATCAACAAAGAACTGCACGCCCCTCTTCTCACACACCCTATTCTGCCTCATCCCGGATCAGCAATTTTGCAAAGACTGACCCACTTTTATATAGTTTGACGTTCCTATATCTGGGTAAACTGTTTTCACTAAATAAGAGATATTTCCATTCCTCCTCCATTTTAGAAGGAGTCCTGATATTTGTAAGAAGAATGGCATCGACAGGGATTTTTTTATGAATCTCATAGATATACGCTATCTTTACCGGCAACCATCCGCATAACCGATCACCCTCCCACTCTAATATCTCAGGAAGGTCCGTCCAAACCACTTGATTTTCTTTTAACTCGCTCCTTAAAAAATCGTTTAACCTCTTCGCTTCTCCTGTGGGCATCAAGAAACCGAATTGGGGAGTTTTAAAACCCAACACTTCAGGTTTACCAGGTTGGAAAATGGTGTAAGTGGCTGGGGTTATGAAAAAAATTAGGAATAGAATCAGGCTAAGATAGAGAACTCTCTTTCTCCAAAGAGGTTTTGCGCATGAAATCAAATCCTCCGATACCCTGACAAAGCTTGGAGAAGCAAAAACAATCATTACCGGCAGGAAAGGAATGAAGAATCGGGGTGTGAAAGTAAAGAGCGCTATGAAGAGAACTTGTGAAATAATGAGAAAAAGAAAAAGCATTTTAATCCTTTTCCATTCCGGGGATATTTTCCAGTGGAACATCTCTACGATAAAGAAAGCCAACAGATAGGGGTTGGAAACTGGAATAAACTGTTCCAAAGTATTCACCAAATTGCTCACGTATTTCAGAAAAAATTGACCCGGCTGATCTATCAGGAATTCTAACAGGGACGGGTTCTGAATATCTCGATAAATATTTAACCATGGATATTTTGCAGTGTAAGCCATCAAAGTAAATTTTCCGTAGGAAAAAAAGAGGGATCCCGTGTCGAAAAAACTTCTGAGGATATTGGGGATTAATGGGATCAGGATACCAATGACAAAAAAGGTCATCTTTTTCCAACGCGTAAGATTAGGGAAGAAATAAAGATAAACAAACAGTGGAATAAGAAACGGATATATATTTTCCCTGATTAAATGACTTATCCCTAAAAGGATGCCTGAAATAAATATAGCTTTTAAAGAGTTTGCCTTTACAAATAAACTAAAGAAGATAAAGAATAAAAGTGTGTAGACGCCTTCACTTAACGCAACGAGGCTCATCTCTAAAATTTCCCTGTTAAAAATCAAAACCACCGTTGCGATGACTGCTGTTTTAACCTCGAGATATCTTTTGACAAAGAAGAAAAAAAGAAGGATGAGTATAAAATAGGATAAATACGAAGGAAGAAGAGCAGAAAAGTCTGAGATACCGATCAATTTAAAAAATCCCGCGAGGATGAGGGGATGAACAGGGGGATGAACAAATTCAGGGATAGGCAACTTCTCAAAAAAATTAATATCCAGTGGATAGATAAAGTTTCTGACAATCCCCTTTCCGTTTACAATATTTCTTGCTATGGAAGTGTATTCCCGATCATCGGAGCCTGCAACCTCTTTGGTATGGGTAGCATAAAAACCGTACCAGACGATCACAGCCAAAAGAAGGAGAAGAAGGATGAGGAGTCTAAAGGATATCCATGAAGGAATTAATTTCTTTTCCTCCCGATGGGCAGTTTCTTTCTTAGCATTAAGGGAGGTAGATTTTTTTTGCTTCATCCCTATACAACTCTCCTCTTAAAAAGGTTCCTCGCAATCACGCCCAAATGTTCCTGAATGGTGCCCATCACCCGCATCTTGCTTGCCCTACCCTTTAAATCATATCGGATGATCATCGGAACTTCGGTCATAAAAAGGGGGATCTGGCGAAATTTAATGAGCATCTCAGCCATGGCTGCGAAGCCGCTTACCTCGATCAGACGATCCCCAAATTTTTCAAAAGCCACTCTAAGAGCTGCCCCCGTATGGGCCCGGTAGAAACCCGTGTACGTCCTAATCCCTTTAACGTGGAACAACACCCGATAAGCCAAATTGCTCAGGTAACTGAGGATATATCGGACAACAGGAACGCCGATCATCATCCCACCTGTGGTGAAACAGGAACCGATGATGACTTCATATCCTTCATCAATTTTTTTAATCATGAATTCGACCGTCTTTAAATTGTGCGTATTGTCTGCATCCAGGGTAATGATAATGTCATCATCCCTGACCATTTTGACGAGTTCCTTAAGACCATTGAGGAAGGCGATACCAATTCCCTGGTTCCTCTGATGATGGATCATATGGACTGGAATCTCCTTCGAAACCTCTTCGACAATCTTGACCGTTTGATCGTCACTCCCGTCATTGACCACCCATATCTCGAAAGGAAAGCCTTTCTGCACCATCAGCCCCGCTATATTTCTCAGCCTTGGGCCAATTTCCGTCTCCTCGTTATAAGCGGGCATTAAAAAATAGATCATCTTTTGATCTCCTGTCCCTTCAGGCTCCCTTTCACTAAATATCTCCAGCAGGTTGCGCCATCAATCTTGATGAGGTGGAAAAGACCTCGAAGTAGGCGATCCATCCCCACCAGAACGGGAAAAAGAATTCTGACCGGGGGAACAAATTCCCATCCCACAAACCCTCCACTCAGAGGAAAAGCAATCAAGTCCCGGAAATGGAATGCTTGAATGACGACGCCATGCTCCTCCAGCAAGCGAAGCAATGGTTTCAAGGGGACTTCCTGATCTTCATGGGACATGATTCTTCGACCCAATCTCAAAAACCAATTTGGGTTGGGTTCAAAAATAATAATTTCTTTTTCACAAACTCGAAGAATCTCCGGGAATATCTTTTCCCAGCCCACATGATGAAGCGACTCTCTTAAGATGACCGTATGAAACGACTTTTCCTTAAACGGGAGAAGGCCTATGTCTCCCTGAATGACCCTCCCCTGCAGGATGGGATAAGTTCTTTTCCCTATTTCAAGAATTTCAAGGTCAATATCCAGTCCAAAAGCTTCTTTTCCTCTCTTTCTGGCTTCTTCGGCAAATGTTCCGTATCCGCATCCCAGTTCAAGAACCCTCGCTCCGGTCACTAATTCGAGGATGGAGTGATTTTGGTCAGAGGCAACCGCACCATAAAATCCCCTGAGTCGTTTTAAATCCCTGTCCGGGTTCACCTTCATCGACTACCTCGAAACCAGTCGATGGTCCTCTTTAACCCTTCTTCAATCCCAATTTGAGGATGATAATTCAATGAATACCTTGATTTCGTGAGGTCCATATCTCTTATCCTCACATCCTCATAATCTTGGCAAAGATCTGAATAGGCGATGAACTCAATTTTAGGCTTCCCTGGATTTCCGACAAGTGCCCATATCTGATAGGCAAGATCAAGAATGCGAATGCAATCTGATGAACCAATATTAAACACCTCCCCATGAATCTCTTTTTTCTCAATCACTCTCAATATCCCTTCGACCGCATCCGAGACATAAACAAAATTCCGAACCTGAAGTCCATCTCCATGAATGGGAATGGGTTCTCTCTTAAGAGCCCTTTCGATGAAGACTCCCAAGGGACCACCCCACCAATCCTTCCGTTGCTTTGGACCATAAATGATTGAGAATCTTAAAATGTTGACTGGAATCTGAAAAGCCCCCCGATAGGCGAAGCATAATTGCTCTGCATACATCTTCGAGATGGCATCACTCCAGCGGATCGAATTAGAATTTCCTATGACCAAAGCACTTTCCTCTGAGAAAGGGAGTTCCGGATTTTTCCCATAGACGTCGTCAGTGGACCCAAGAATCACAGAGATTTTTCTCTCTTTCGCCACCTCCAATATGGTCTCTGTTCCCTTTGTGTTGACTTCGATCGTCTTCAGGAAGCCTCCTTCTCTTGGAATCTTATAGGTAGCGAAGTGAACGATGATATTAACTCCCTCTGAAATCTCGATTAAAAAATTCTTATCTAAGACATCCCCTTGATAAAATGTAAATTGGGGAGAAGTGATGGCATCGGAAATATTTCCCATATCCCCATGAGAAAGGTCATCCAGGACAATCACTCGGTAGCCTTTTTCAAGGAGGGCCCGAGATAGATGGGAACCCAGAAAACCCGCTCCTCCTGTAATGAGTATGGTTTTCATCGATCGTCCCGCCCTTCACCCTTTGTGACACTTCTTTGCCATTCGATGGTTGGAATTAATCCCTCATCGATGGAAGTCCTTGGGGCAAAACCAAGAATCTCTTTCGCCAGGTGAATATCTGGGACCCTCCGCCTGACATCTTCATATCGTCCAGGAAATTGACGATAGGGGATAAACTCTATCAGAGGTGCTTCAGAACCACGGACAAATTTCCAAATCTTCTTTCCTAATTGGAGGATCGTCATCTCCTCAATGTTCCCGATGTTAATCACCTTCCCGATGGCCTCCTCTCTTTCCAGAGCCCGAAGCGTTCCCTCGATTGTGTCTTGAATATAAGTGAAACTCCGGGTCTGTAATCCATCCCCATGGATGGGCATAGCCTTCTTTTTCAATGCGCAGTCAATAAAAATGGATTGGGGGCCTCCCCACCATGTTAAATTCTGTCTCGGCCCATAGCTCCCAAAATAGCGGAGGATGGTCATGCGAACATCATGCTCTTTACTGTAAATAAAGCATAAGTGTTCACCTAAAATCTTCGAAATAGCATAACTCCATCTCTGTATTTGGGGGGATCCCATGTAAAAATCGCTGTTTTCTGAATAGGGCAAGTTTGGATTTTTTCCGTAAACATCTGAGGTGGAGGCGAAAATGACCTGACACCTCACTTTTTGAGAAACCTTTAATACATTTTCTATCCCCTTCACGTTCACATCTAAGGTTTCAAGGGCATTTCCATATCTCGGGATCTTATAGGCAGCCAGATGGACGATGGCATCGACATGGCTAACGAGTCCGAGCAAGAGTTCAAAATCTCGAACATCCCCTTGAATAAATTCAAATTGGGAACGCCCAAGGACAGAAGAAAGGTTTTGAAGAAAACCATGAGAGAGATTATCCAGCCCAATAACTTTATAACCCTTTTGAATGAGCAGTTCCGATAAGTGGGACCCGATAAACCCTGCCGCGCCTGTCACTAAAATATTTCTCATCATTCCTTCCTCAACAGAAACAAAAAATCTTTATAAAAATGGACAAACCCATCTTCTTTTCTTCTTTTTTCTAACTCATAATGACCGATTTGGCGAAACCATCCCTTAGGGATCATCCCATACCGGATGAGATAGAGTAACCACCAGCGACCATTTCGAATGGGATAATATTGCAAACATTCCAATTTTGATTCTTTAAAAGCTTGTAGATACTCCTCAACTTTAGGCCGTTCCACCTTCGGATTATCCGATGTCTGCTCAATGAGGAGAAACCTTCCATTTTTTTTCAAATATTGGGCCAATTTGGAAATTGTCCTTTTTAATATCTCACCTCTCATCGTCTGCAAGACGCCCACGGAGAGGATGAGATCGAAGGGGAATGAAAATACAGGAAAATGGATTTTATCATATATCATAAATTCCACATTCTCAACATCCCTGTTTCTTTCTGCCAATTCTACCATTTCTGGTGTGATTTCTAAACCCACCACTTTTTTCACCCTTGGGGCAATCCAATAAGAAAACCGTCCGCTTCCGCATCCAAAATCTAAAACGACCTCGTCTCCCTTTAAATCCAGAACTTCCTCCAGTGCCATCTTCTGAAGAAGGTCAATATAATAATTTTTATGCCCTTTTCGATCGGCAGGATCAATGCCCGAAGCCAGAAAACCTTTTTCAGCTCTCTGACTCCAGTCAACTCTCGTTGTCATATTTCCCCTTCTGATGTCTTACCCCATGATAGGGAGATAGGGAGATCGGGTGATGGGGGGAGAATTCAAAGGTCTTCTTTCTTCCGACCTCCCCATCTCCTTACCACATTATCTCCTTATCCTGCTGTATCACGATTCTATCCGCGAATCCTTCTCAAAAACCAACTTCCCAGGCTGGAATTCATTACCCTTTTCCCCAATTCCAAAATCTTACATCGAAAGGGATGATAATCTTTTACATAAGTATAAATATCCCTTGATTGACTTCCCCACTTTTCTTTAAATCGGAGCAGAGAAAGGTCGTTCGGGTCTGATCCCATAAAATCCAAAGTGGTCTTCCCCTCCTCCACCCCCTTCTGAATGATATAATCCACAATAAAGTCGTTAGGACGACTTTCCAAATACGCCTCGACCGAACCGTTGTGGAGGTAATGAATGGAAGTTGGGGAATAAACCAAAACAACCCCGGCTGCATATTCTTCCTCACCTTTTACAGCAAAAAAAATATCGGCCTTCTTCTGCTGGATGAGTATCTCATATAAAGCCTCAAACCAACGAAGTGGATATTTAGCCATGGCACGATTCCTTTCCATAGAGGAAAGATAGAGTTGGTAGAAGATCTCAATTTCCTTTCTAGATGTGGTTCGCCGGATGGAAAGCCCATGCTTCTGTGCCTTTCGAATAGCCCTCCGAACCTCGCTGCGGTAACCTTCCCAAATTTTCTCTTTATCAAACCCTCTCAAGTCTAATAGGGTACATTTTGCAGAGATTGGCTTAAAAGATTCAGGTTGATAGGATTCAAAAAAAGGCGACTCCGTTATCCTGACCTGATCGATCCCCCTTTTTCGAAACTCCTTCTCTAAAAGTTGCAAAAAAACCGAATAATAAGACGTCTCACCGATCAAGTGACCATATGGGATGGAGGCATATAAAATTTTAAAGATTTTAAAACTAAGCAGTATCCCTGGCAATCCCGCAACAATCTCATCTCCTTCTTTTAGATAAAAATAAAGGGGTTGTCCTCCCAACCCCTTCCTCAGCACCTCGCTCCATACCGATTGATAAAAGATGAGATCGGTGTATCGGGAGGCAAATTCATCCCACTCTTTACCAGGCGATTCAAAAACCTTCAGCTCCATAAAACCTCGTGTTGGTGATTGGTGACTCGAACTTCATCAGCCCTTAAGGGCTGAGTTACGTATCTCAGGGCTTTAGCCCTGATAATTCACGGATCGCCTCTTTCACTTTCTTTGCAATCCACCTCACATCCTTCTCGTTCATCCGTGGATGTAGTGGGAGGGTAAGCTCTCTTCTGCTTACCTCTTCGGTTTTAGGAAGCATTCCCATCTTAAAACCAAACCTCTTTTGATAAAGGGAGAAGAGATGTACCGGAGGATAATGAATGCTTGTTTGAATTCCAAAATCCTTTAGCCTCTCCATCACCTTATTTCGATCAATGGACGGCGCTACCAAAATCGGGAAAAGATGATAAGAAGGATTGCCTTTAAACTTTGAGAAGGGGATAGATATCCCCTCAACCTCTTGAAGTCCTTTTAGATAAACCTCAACCAATCTTTTCCTCTTTCTATTATTTCGATCCAATTTTTTTAACTGGACCAAACCCAGAGCGGACTGAATTTCTGTCGTTCGATAGTTATAACCAAGCCCTCGTATATCATAGGAGGAGAGGTGACCGCGGTA
>Ga0315278_10007247_pt1 | contig 10123 bp, 7 predicted proteins | sample YL17G06_0_MG_FD_203880 | JGI IMG/M metagenome (GOLD analysis project Ga0315278, IMG submission 203880) | Sediment microbial communities from Yellowstone Lake, YNP, Wyoming, USA - YL17G06_0 | ecosystem: Environmental > Aquatic > Freshwater > Lake > Sediment | place: USA: Wyoming | collected... | reverse complement strand
TCTTCCGCATGAGGCTACCTCCATCAATTGTGTGGCGCTTCCGCGACCACGTTACCTGTTCAAATCTTACAGGAAAGGTAGCCTCATTCTACTACTACTCCAATACCCACATACCATAGCAACTAACAGGTGGGCTTTGTGGAGATGGTAGCGATACATCCGTCGAAGAATCCCACCCGTTGGGTGGGGTACGAAGTGGGGGCACATAGGTGACAGAATAGACTGGGGACATGCTTTCGCTACATTGGTCGACTGCTTGCATGTCACCGGGGCGTCGCTGGGCTTGTCGGAGGGCTTGCGAGATCGAAGAAACTACATGGAATGCATTTGCCATGAGGCAAAGTGTATCTTAGCTTGAGAAACATCAAGTCCGACACTTTTTACGACAGACCACGGCGGTCTTGACTGTGACACTAATGTCCCGTGGTAAACTGCAAATAATTCATTCAATAGGTGAACCATGAAGAAGCTCTTTCATAGTCTTTTTTCACAGACGGAGGGTATGCCCTTCAGCATCACCTACCCCGATCGGACAACCGTCAAGTACGGTGGTGTGGGCGATTCGAAGTTCAACCTTATCTTCAAGACGGAAAAAGCGATGCGCGCCATTCTTGTCAACGTCGACCTTGGTTTTGGTGAGGCCTACATGGTTGGGGACATCGAAATTGAAGGAAAGATGACCGACCTTATGACGATGGTTATGACAACCGACCTGGTGAGCGCCTTCCGCAAAGTGGTTTATCGTCCCAGCAACATACTCAGGCACTTGCCGGGTCAGGCGCGTGTCTTCTGGCAGTTTTTATATCAGCGGCATACCTACCAGAATGATAAGCGGTTCATCTCCGAGCCTTATGATCTCGGCAACGAGTTCTATTCGCTGTGGTTGGATAAGGACATGCAGTATACCTGCGGCTACTTCAAGACACCCCAGGATTCCATTGATCTGGCGCAGGAACAGAAACGCGAGCAACTGTGCCGAAAACTCTGCCTGAAGCCGGGGGAGACACTTCTTGACATAGGTTGCGGCTGGGGAGGCATGCTGATTTATGCCGCTCAACATTATGGAATCAGTGGAGTGGGCGTGACCCTTTCAAAGGAGCAGGCCGAGGAATCGAACCGGCGGATCAAGAAAGCCGGGTTGCAGGAGCGGATCCACGTGGAGCATGCCGACTATCGGGACCTGCCCAAACAGGGCCGGGTGTTCGACAAAGTCATCTCGGTGGGTTGCTTGGAGCACATTGGCAAGTCGAACCACGACCTCTTCTTCTCGATCGCCAATCAGTCGCTTAGGCCGAAGGGTACCTTTGTTCTTCACACCATCGGTAAAATGAAACCCGGACCGGGACTCGCTTTCGGCAATAAACATGTGTTCCCGGGTGTGTATACTGCGACGCTGGCAGAGATCTCCCTGTGCCTTGAGAAACTCAACATGCGGATCCAGGATGTCGAGAACATGCGCCTGCATTACTCTTACACTACCCAGAGGTGGCTGGACGCATTCGAGGAACACGCGGATGAGATCCGCGCGATGTACGATGAGCAACTCGTTCGACTGTTTCGTATTTACTTAAGCCACGGTGTTGCCTTGATGCGATACGGTAGTAACGAGCTCTATCAGATCATCATCACGCCGGGCATCGACAATGAACGCCCTCTGACGCGTGATTATCTCTATGCAACGGAATCGGCGATGCATGCGAGGGCAACTGCGCCAATGGAACGGTAGGTGATGCCAATGGGCAGGGGCATTATCCTGACGAAATGACGCTTGGCAACATCTCAATATTGGTCGATTACCTGTTCATTACCGGCTAATCGCTGGGGCATCCGTACAGATTCTTGGTTGGCCTGCGTCCTCGTGCGTTAACTCCGACCGTAGTGGACGAGGACATCTATCACGCACAAGAAAATCGGCATGCAAATAAGAAGGCCGGACTGGGGAAGGTCCGGCCAGGAACGGGCCTGTCTGAGTAGGCCCGGTTTGTTTGTTAGCGCGGCAGATGTGGACCCCCGATCAAGTCGAGGGCAGGCATCTGCCGGCCACAGATTCCGCACGGCCCGCCAAGACGGGTCGTGCAACAGAGACGTCCTTTTTACGCACCGGGCATGCCGGGCGTTGGAGATTTCTTGGCCCCGCCGTCAGTCTTTATCCCCTCGACCATCGCCGACAACGCCGCAATTATCCCGCTGGCCTCGTACGGCAGGAATATCTTGTTGGCGGTCCCCTGCGCCAGCGTGGGGAGCATTTCCAAGTACTTTAGTGTGATCAGCTTGTCGTCCGGCTTGCCTTCATGGATAGCGTCGAAAACGGTGGCGATCGCCTTGCCCTCGCCCTCGGCCACCGCAATCTGGCGATACCTCTCGGCATCGGCCCGCCGCTTGACCGCCTCGGCACCGCCCTCGGCTTCGAGAATCTGCGACAACTTGGAACCTTCCGCCTTGGTTATTTGGGCCTGCTTCACCGCCTCGGCGTCAAGAATGGTCGCCCGCTTGTCGCGCTCGGCCTTCATCTGGCGGCTCATGGCGTCGGTGATATCCGCCGGCGGGTCGATACGCTGCAATTCGACGCGGTTGACTTTCACGCCCCACTTGTCGGTGGCGGTGTCCATGACGTTGCGAAGCTGCAGGTTGATCTGATCGCGCGACGACAGACAGGCGTCAAGGTCCATTTCGCCGATCACGTTACGCAGGTTGGTCTGAGCCAGCTTGGTAGCGGCGTGGACATAGTTGTAAATCTCGTAGCGCGAGCGGAAGGGATCGGTCACCTGAAAGTAGATGATCGCGTCGACTTCGACCCCGACGTTGTCTTTGGTAATCACCAGTTGCGCCGGAACGTCGATCACCACCTCACGCATGTCGACTTTCTGCACGGTGTCGAAAAACGGGAGGATCAGATTGAGACCCGGGTCGAGCACGCGCTGGAACTTGCCCAGTCGTTCCACCAGGCCCTTCTCGTACGGACGGATAATCCGCACCGACATGGTCACCAGCGCGAACGCCAGGACAACCACGACAATTATCAGAATGCCAACTTCATTCACAATATGCTCCATTTCTGTCTCCGGTCATTCGAGTGGTTCCACAAAGACTCTGGTTCCGGACACTGATTTGACTTTCACTTTGGTGTTGACCTCGATCGGGCGGTCGGCCCGCGCCTGCCAGAGCTCGCCCTCGAACCTGATTTTGCCGCCGAGATCGGGATCGATCCGCTCGGTGACAATCGCCACGTGGTCGAGCATCCGATCGACACTCGATAACTGTGGCGACGTTACGGAGATTTTCCGGGCAAAGCGCCGAGTCAGCGGGATCAGACTTGAGGAGAGTACGGCGAAGATGGCTATCTGCCAGTAGTAGTATCCCGGCCAAATCTGGGCAAAAATCGCCGCCACAATCGCGCCGATCACGAAGCAGACAAAGATCATGGTGGGCGTGACCAACTCGAGGATCAGAAAAACCCCGGCCGCCGCCAGCCATATCCAGAACAACGTTTCCATCAAAGCTCCTTTCGACAAACCTGCTCGCCATAGGCCGCGCGGGTTTTCAGTTGCAGTACCGGTGAGATCGAAAGATATTCAAGACTACCGGCGGAAAACGAAACGTCGTCGGTAGTGGTTATGTCAACTTAAAACGGCCCAGCAGGATAGCAGTGCCCAATCACGGAGTATAGGATGATCCCTTATGACCAGTTCGGCACGGTCTATGACATGATCGGCCATGACCGTTTCTCCATCCGTATGGCGGAGTATGCACTGGAGATAATGAAGCGCTTCAAGGTCGAGCCGCACGACGCTCTCGATCTCTGCTGCGGCACCGGCTCGGCGGTGCGGGTGTTCGCCGATCGTGGTATAGCCATGTGTGGCTTGGATCGCTCGCCGCAGATGTTAGCGATTGCGCGACAGAAACTGCAGGACCGTCATGTGAAGCTCTACCGACAGGAACTGCCGCACTTTGAGATCAAGACGGCATCATCGGGCAAGCGCGTATCGGTGCAGCAGTTCGATCTTGTCACCTGTTTCTTCGACTCGCTGAACTACCTGCGTGATGAACGCCAGTTGCGGGCGACGTTCAAGGCGGTGCGCCGTCACCTGCGCCCTAGGGGATGGTTCATTTTCGACATGAACACGCCGTATCATCTCAAGACCGTGTTCATGGATCAGAAGCCGTTCGCCGGTGTGAGAGACAATGTCGCCTGGATATTCCGCAACGGTCCGGCCAAGACACCCGACGCGGCCGATTTGCTGCTTACGTTTTTTGTCAAGCGCGGCAAGCACTGGGAGCGTTTCGACGAAATCCACCGCGAGCGGGCGTATGCCAATCAGGTCATAACGACTGCGCTGCTTGACGCCGGGTTTCAGGTGAAGGGGAAATATCGTTGTCTGAGCTTCGAGCGCCCGACGGGAAAGACGATGCGGGTTTGCTTCGCCGCGCGGCGGGTGCGGTAAGATCACTACTTGTGCCTGACGGATGTCCACATCTGCCGGGTCGGGTTGGGCTGTCAGTGTTCATCCGAAACCGCCAGGGACATGATGTCACCAACCACGATCGGTTCAACCGCGTAAAAACCCTGGCCGTATCTGCAACGGGCCTGCATCCCAAACGAACGCGCCATCAGGGTGAGCGAGTCGATATAGTCCCGCGACTTTTCCGGATTCAGAAACTGCGACTGGTGAGCCGAGAGAGCCTTGATCCACAGGTCAAAATGCGGTGTGATATCAACCACGAAATTGGGGTAGACACCTGGCGGCAGAAAATAGTGAAACACCCGGTCGACCAGATGCGGCTCACCGGGCAGGTCGGCTTTCTTAAGAGCGGCCAGGTTAGTGGCGTTGACACTGATTACCCCCGCCGCTACATGATCAGGATGTGACTGGCGGCGGCCATGGCCCACGTGTGGGTACGGCGCAAGAAGAATCCTGGGACGGGCCATTCTGATGATACGGGCCAGTTCGAAACGGTGCTCGTACGTGTCTTCGAGCTTCGTATCGCCCCAGTCGAAGGTGGCGAGGATATCGACGCCAAGAACGGCGGCAGCGTCTCTGACTTCCTGGGCGCGGATTTCTGCCGTGCCGCCGGTACCCATCTCGCCCTGAGTGAGAATGACAATACCGCAGCGGTAACCGCGCTTGCCCAAATCGATCAGCACGCCGCCGGTACCGACCTCGACGTCATCCGGATGAGCGCCGATCGAGACGAGATCGTAACTTTCTTTGTCAACCATAGTCAGACGTCCGTCATAAAAAAGCCCGGAGGGATACGACCCTCCGGGCTGGCGATTCATTTGTGCAATCAGTTGCCGAAATTGTTGGAGTGAAAGATCAGCATCTCACGCAAAATATCGAACAGGTATTCGTCTTGGACGACCGGATCATCGTTGTAGCTCGAGTAATGATACTCCTCAAGTACGTGGTCCTCGCCGCGCAGGAAATCCATCCAAGATTGAGTCATGTCATAGTAGTTCCAGCGCGCGTTCCGGTTAGTCGCGAACCACATGCTGGCGCCCTGCAGCGGATCGCTGCCGGCGGCCGCAAACATATTCTCAAGGTTGTTGGCTATCCAGCGGTCCCAAATGGGCTGGTAACGAGCCCCGGTCTCATCAAACGGCAAATGGAAGTCCATGTCAATACCGCGAGAATGTGAGTCTCGCCGCACAATGCCGCCAATAAACGTGGTCGAGTCGCCGCCTCCGGGCAGAAGGCTGTCCGCTATCTTGTATCTGGCGTCGACGACTACTCTCATGCTGTAATGCCACGTTCCCTGGTAATACGCGGAATCAATGAGTCGGCGATATGACATCAAAGTGTCGTTTGGCGAAAACGCGAAAGCCGCGCCGGTCAGCATGCGTGATATGGGCATGGTCGTTGAAGTGTCGAAGTCACGGCGAAAATTGAAGGGGATAGTATCATAATTCACCCAGGTGGTATCGAAAGTGGTATCAACATCGGAGATGTTCGTGTCCACCCAGATGTCATCGTAGGGGTCAGTGCTGTTAACTTCGACAGTATCTACGGATTCGTTCGCATTGAAAAACGCCTCCTGTTCCAAAACGGCCTCGTCAAAGAGACCGATCAGGCCGCTATTTCCGTCAGCACCATCAAAATCCAACGGACCGTCGGCAACCGCAATCGACGAGAACATGCCCGGGTTCTTGATCGCAATGCGGAAGGCCCCGTAGGCTCCCTGACCTATCCCACCGATGCCTCGCTTAGAGGGTCTCCTAATCGTAGCAGGGTAGAACGTGTGCAGGTACTGGAGCAAGTCGTCCCGGCCTCCCGGCTGCCCACTGCCACCGTTTACCCAGGCCGGATCATCGCTAATGAAAATCGAATCATAGTGCCCGGCAGGATCGCTGTCGCCGTAGAAATAGCCGCCGAACGTCGGGTTGTTAGCCATGCAGTAGATGATCATAGGCTGTATCTGACCGCTCGCCGTGAGTTCACGGACGAGTTCGCTCAACCCGGCCTTGAAGTAATAGAAACGGTTGCCGTCCTCGGGCGCCACCAGGATAAGCAAAGGCATGGGATGGCTCGGTGGTATGTCATTGGATCCCGGCGGCCAGTAGGCAGATCCCAAAAGAAGCTCCTGGGGGTTCTTCAGTTGCAGGGTGAGCGCAGGAACAAACGGGTGGGTGGGGCCGGGGTCAACCCCGGGCCAGCCCTCCAAATCACCGAGGTCGAGCGTCGTTAGGTTGGTGCCGCGGTCGTCACAGCCAAACACGACGGCCAGAACTATAACAACGCCGGCCACAAGCATCAGGTATCTTCTCATCTTGCATATCTCCTAAAACCGGTAGCCCAGCGAGAGCACCGTTTCATAGGTGTCGGCTTTGTAGGCGCCGGGAAAGTTGTCAAAAGTATCGTTGCCGTCGGAGTCAACCAGGCCCTCCAGGTTGATGTCGGGAGAGTTAGTATAGCTGGTTATCACACCAAGGTCCCACTGGTTGATGTGCAGAATGCCTCCCCCGTTGAAACTCTTTTTTGTGCCGAGGTCCATGAACTGTGGAGTGAAATCGGTCGAATTACGGGCCGGTGACTGATCGACGCAGGCTCCGGCCAGAAGCGTCAGCTTGGGATGCAGCAGATACCGGGCACCCAGCGAGATTTTGCCGGTATTGTCCCAACTAACCGGATTGGCCAGATCGGTCTGGAAGAACTCCTGTTCAAGAAGCGGACTCCCGGAAAAATTCGAAAACGAGAAGTCCAAGCCGTCGTACGTTGACCAGAGCGTGTACTCAGCGTCGAGCGCCACAGTCAGCTTTTCAGTCGCGCGATAGGCAACTCCGAAGGCCAGCGAGGCCGGCAGCTTCAACGTGGTCTCGAAATCGGACTTCTGGGTCGGTATTTCTCCTGAGACGAAGAGAAATTCAGCCGAACCTGCCGGCACGTCGCCCCAGAGATAATACGCCTTGGGCATTATGAACGTGAAGAAGGTCTCACCTTTGATAGTAATGTCAAACGGGAGGTAGGCGGTGGCCGCCACGTCGAGCTTGTCGGTCGGTTTCCAGATCACGCCCCCGCGAAGGCCGAAACCCCAGCCGCGACCCCTATTATCTGCGAACTCGGGCACGCGTTCACGCGGTCGGTCGTCAAGCATCGTGCCCTCAGGCATCGGATTGTCGCGAAAAACGAGGTCACTAAACCAGAGGTCACCGCGCAACAACTGCAAACCGACACCAACCGCCAGCTTGCCCTCGTTGAACTCACGCGCGGCAGTTGCTTGAAACGCCACGACATCAAGATCAATCAAATAATGAATCCCCGGTACCTTCCGGTTCCCTACTGCGTCTTCGTTGTACGCCCGGAGAAGATTTGCGTCAAGCGAATACATCTTCCAGCGCAGGCTCTGATCGAACGGCTGGAAAGCCGAAAGACCAAATACCGTTTCGCCCCCCATCATGGGCAAGCGCACCACAAATCCAGCCGAGGGTTTGTCGAGAATACGATGGAAGTTGTAAATGGTTTGGCCGTTGGCGATGCCCCATCCGTATTCGTTGCCGAAATCATCAACGTCCTCGTAGCGGGGCGTGATCTCATCGCGGAAGAGAATGAAGCCCCAACTGATTCCGAGCTGGTTGTCAACGATGTAGGCATAGCCGGCCGGGTTGTAGTATGCCGCACTCCAGTCATCAGCGATGGCTCGGAACGCGCCACCCATGCCTCGGGCAGTAGTTCCCAGGCCGGTGTTCTCAAAACCGCTTGCGTACAGACTGCCGCTCCACGATGTGAGCAACAGCATAACAGCTACGGCGAGGGTTAGAATCCGCATTCGGTTCTCCGTCCTATTACTGAAAGTCTCCTGTTAGTCCTTAGTAGTCGATCTGGTCGATCCGTGTGAGCCATTTTTGCCTTTCGGCACGCGATAAGCCAGTCCAACCTCTTGTCAATACTGACGATCCAACCACTTGCAACGTCAAAAAACGGCTGGCAAATTACAACACTGTCTCGCCGATGTCAAGCGGAGCGAAACCGATTATTATCGTCCGTTGCCGCGGCAGATAACCTCGCGCCTAAAGCCCAACCCGGATAGCGGTTTGGGAAATATCTTCCTTGTACTACGGAACCGATGATGCGGAGAAACCCAGCTACATCCTTCGCCACAAACGGCCATCGCACAGCTAATTCCTTTTTGCACAATCAGATAGAAATGGTTTTCCCGGACGGGCATCCCGATTGCAAGAGGGGTTTGCAGCTTGTAATCCGCCGCATGGAATGCGGCTCATCGCTATAGGAAGGTGATGGTGCAAAAAAGGCTGTTTTTCATCGGATTAGTAATAGTTTTGGTGTGCATTAATTGGTTTAAGCACGCCCTGGCCCAGGACTTGTCGAGCCTCAGCGAGACCGATAAAGCACTGATTCTCAGCCGCATAGCGAGTCCTGCTGCATCGGACAGCGAGAGCAGGCCGTACCAGTCGCCATCGATTTATGCTAGCACCGACTCTCTGACCCGACTTCCCGACACGCTACCTGTCAGAGAATCGACTGCCGATTCGCGAAGGACACCAGCCAGTTCAGAGTCACTTACCCCGTTTGAAGACCTGCTTCCGTTCGGGACAGAATTGTTTGCCGGTCCGCGTGAAACTCTCCCGCCGGAGGACATCGCGGCCAGCGATGATTATGTCCTCGGCCCTGGGGATAATGTCATCATCTCTCTCTGGGGTCAGGTGGAAAAAGAGTACTCTATCACGGTTGATCGGCAAGGGCGCATCATGGTTCCGCAGGCCGGGGAAATCGTGGTATGGGGGCGAAATCTGGCCGAGTTCCGCGAGCAACTTCAAAGGCAACTGGGCACTATTTATACGAATTTCGATCTCAGTGTTTCGCTGGGGAAAATACGATCGATCAGAATCTACTTGACCGGCGAGGTTCAGCGACCTGGCGCCTATACTGTATCGTCGCTGACCTCGCTGTTCAATGCTCTTTATCTCGCTGGAGGGCCGACCCAGAACGGCTCGATGCGTGGGATTCGCCTTATGCGTAACGGCGTCAGTGTGGGCGAGACAGACCTTTACCGGTTCCTGCTGGAAGGGGACAATTCCACCGACGTGCGCCTTGAGTCCGGGGACGCGATTTTCGTTCCGATGACCGGTCCGCGGGTGGCGATCCGTGGCAAGATCAAGCGTCCGGCGATTTACGAATTGAAAGGCGAGGCCGCGGTGCTCGATCTGTTTGCGCTGGCTGGCCAGCCGGCCTCCGACGCCTACCTCGACCGCGTCATGCTGGAGAGAGTCTCCGGCGGGGACGACTGGGAAGTGCAGGACCTTGACCTGAGTGGCGCGTCTGATTCTATCGACAACGTGCAAATGGCCGACGGTGACCGACTGACAGTCTTTTCAATCTTCGAAATGAAGCGTAACATGGTGGCGGCGTTCGGCTTGGTCAAGCATCCGGGTTACTACGAGCGCGACGATTCCACCCGGATTTCAGACTTGATCGGTCGCGCCCAGTTGCAGCCTTACGACGTGCATTTCAAGCGGGCCAACCTTTTCCGCAGGCACAGTGACTGGCGCCGCGAAGTACTGGCGGTGGATCTGGGTAAAGCCCTGACCGGTTCATCCGAGTATGATCTGCTTCTCAACAACGGTGACTCGTTGCATATATATTCGATCCGCGACGTCAACTGGGATCGT
>Ga0315278_10007246_pt1 | contig 10123 bp, 6 predicted proteins | sample YL17G06_0_MG_FD_203880 | JGI IMG/M metagenome (GOLD analysis project Ga0315278, IMG submission 203880) | Sediment microbial communities from Yellowstone Lake, YNP, Wyoming, USA - YL17G06_0 | ecosystem: Environmental > Aquatic > Freshwater > Lake > Sediment | place: USA: Wyoming | collected... | reverse complement strand
ATAGTGATATCTCCTTGATTAATTTTGCCAACACATCGGCCCGATTATTTAATTCTTCGTAGGTTATATAATTCCCCTCATGGAAACCGGCAATGCGGTGCGGGGCTGTATCCACCTGTTCCATAAATAAATCCATGACGGTTTTTTGGGGATAATCCTTCGCCGGGTGATTAAACACCTCTAATAACTGTCTTATTTCATGTCCCGGGGCGACCCCGATTTCCGCTATCTTTTCCTGTGTATCTTCCAGCACCGACGATACAACCTGTTTAAAATAAGCTGTAAATCTCTCCAGGGTATCTTTTCTAAAAAGTTTCGTGGAGTATTCGAAGGTAAAAAAAAGGCGCTCCCCTTTCTCTACCGCGATTAAACTCAAATCAAATTTTGCTGTATTTTCTTCATACTCATATGGTTTTATCTTCAAGCCCCGGATCGATAGCCCCGATATTTCCAGGTCCTGGAGGGCAAACATGGTATCGAACAACGGGTTTCGGCTGCTGTCCCTGCTTATCTTTACGCTCGCTGCCAGGTCATCATAGAGATAGTCCCGGTTCTCAAAAGCTTGCAAGGTCCGGCCTTTTAATTCAGAGAGAAATTCCTCCACTGATTTTCTATCCATAGGGAAATTCCTCAAGGGCAGCGTATTTACAAACATACCGATAATCCCCTCGATACCCGGATGACCGCGACCCGCCGCCGGGGTCCCCACAACGATATCTTCCTGCCCGCTGATCTTTGCCAGGAAAATATTGTAAATCGCCAGGAGTACCATAAATAAAGTGGTCTTTGTTTCAAGCGCCAGTTCTTTTATTCCCCGGGTCTGCGCCGCGGGAATTTCAAACCCCAGGGTTGCCCCTTCAAAACTCTTCGCCAACGGTCTCATATAATCGACGGGTAAATTTAAAACCGGTATTTCCCCGGCAAACTCATTTAACCAGAAAGCTTCTTGCTGTTTTATCTTTTCTCCATCTTGCCTGCGATTTTGCCATTCCGTAAAGTCTTTATATTGTATTCGCAAAGCAGGGAGTTTTTCCCCGTTGTACAACGCAGTGAAATCCTTTATCAACACATTAACCGAAGCGCCATCCGCGATAATATGATGCATATCTACCATCAACAAATGCTTGTTCTCTTCTTGTTTTAGTAAACCTACCCGCAGTAATGGCGCTTTCGACAGGTCGAAAACGCGGATAAAATGATTCGGTGTATTCATGAATGATGAATGATGAATTTTTTCTCCTTCGCGGTTCTTCGCGTCCTTCGCGGCTAAATCTAAATATTCGATTTGGAATTCCACATCTTCGTGGATTCGCTGCACCGGTTCTTCAGCCATGACATCGAAAGAAGTCCGCAAACTCTCATGCCTGGCGATAAGCTGTCTAAAAACATCCTGGAGTTTCTCCTTATCGAGCGCGCCTTCCATTTCCAGGATTCCATGTATATTGTAGGCTGTACAGCCTGGTTCCATTTGCTGCAAAACAAATAAACGCTTTTGCGCCGATGATAATGGGTAATATTCTCTATTTCCCACGGGAGGAATGTCTCCATACCGGCTCTCTTCTTTCTGACCGATATATGCCGCCAGTTCCCTCACCGTGGGACTGACGAAGATTCCTGTAAAAGGCACTTCTATATTCAACTCTTTGTGGATGCGCCCAATCAATGCCGTGACATTTAGCGAATGCCCACCCAATTCAAAAAAATCATCATCGATTCCTATCCCGGCCGAATCGATTCCCAGCACCCTGGCCCAAATATCCGCCAGCGCCTTTTCCCTATCATTTCCCGGCGCAATATAGCCCTTTGCCGGTGTGACGGCCGGGCCGGGTAAAGGTAAGGCGTTAAGGTCCACCTTGCCGTTGGGATTCAGCGGCATCTTTACCATTGGGATAAAATAAGCCGGTATCATATATTCGGGTAATCGCCCCGATAGGTATTCTTTTAAGGTATCCGATAGATAATAGAAGTATGGCGGGTGGGGTACGATGTAAGCGCAGAGATATTTATCGCCGTTCTTATGTTCCCTGGCGATAACCAACGCTTCTTTCACAACCTCGTGTTCCAATAAGCGGTTTTCAATCTCGCCGGGTTCGATCCTGAACCCCCTGATCTTGACCTGCTGATCGATGCGCCCCAAAAATTCCACGGTTCCGGCAGGCAGCCAGCGGGCCAAATCGCCGGTTTTGTAGAAAATATAGGTCCTATAGGACCTATAAGACCTATTAAACTTTTCAGCGGTCAGTTCCGGGTTGTTGAGATAACCGGCGGCAACCCCAGCGCCCCCGATATACAATTCCCCCGGTACGAAAAGCGGACAGGGGTGCATATGCCGGTCCAATATCGACAAAAAATTATTCCCCAGCGTTTTGCCGATAGGGACGCCGGATAATTCCCTGTAAAAGGATAGTTCCGGCTTATCGATTTCCAGTACAGCGGCCATTATCGTGGCTTCGGTGGGGCCGTACATATTAAATACCCGGCAATCTTCATGTATCCATGTATAACTTCGTTCTACCAGGTCACAGTTTAATTTTTCCGCGCCGATGCATAAGTACCTCAATGTCTTTAATCTCTGCCGCGGCGAGACATGGAGCATCGATTGAAAATGGGTGGGAGTGATATGTAAAACAGTAATGGCATGACGGCAAATAAAATCAAGATACCGTTCAGCATCCGGTACCACTTCCCCGGACACCATATAAAGACCGGCCCCGGAGGTCAGGGTGATGAATATTTCCCAAACGGACCAATCGAAAAAATAAGAAAGATTCTGCACGGTACGGTCATGCGGCGTAATACCCAGTTCCCGGTATCCCCAATGCAAGAGCGGCGATAAATTGGCGTGGGCGACGGGAACGCCTTTGGGCTGCCCCGTGGAACCGGAGGTGTAGATGATGTACGCGAGATTTGTGTTACAAGGGGGGCTTTTTTGTAAAATCGCCCCCCTTGACCCCCCAAAAAACTTTTCATCAACTAAAATCTTCACCGCGCTGTCTTTCAGCATATAATCGATGCGTTCTTGCGGGTAACCGGGATTGATGGGCAAGTATGCCCCGCCCGTCTTTAATATGCCCAGTATACCGATAATCAAATCGATGGACCGCTCCATCATAATGCCGACAATATTATCCGCCAGGACGCCTTTTTCGACTAATTGCCCGGCCAATCGACCGGATTGCTCATTCAATTCATTGTAGGACAGGCTGACTTGTCCGACGTGTCCGACGTGTCCGACAGAAAGAGCTATGCGATCGGGCGTCCGTCTGACCTGCTCTTCAAATAACTGTGGGATGGTCTTAGCCCAGGGAAACCCGGGGCCTATATCATTGAAATCAAATAACAACTGCTGTTTCTCTGCCAGGGACAACAGCTCCACTGCGGTGATTTCCTGGTCGGGATTTTTCAAAAAATTGTTTATCGCAGCATTATAATGCAGGGCCAACCGTTGGATGGCGTCGCTGTCAAATAACTCGCCGCGGTAATAAAAATCGATTCCCATACCCTCCCTATCATCCGGGAGTGTTACTCCAACAGTCAAATCATAATGCGTCCTTTCAAACACAGAATAAGAAACGGGAGATAACTCGTTACCCGGCTGTTTCAAGCGGCGGTCCAGGGGATAATTCTCGATTACCATGAGCGTATCGAACAATTCCGCGCTGCCTCCGGCGCCGCCATATTTTTTTATATCCACCAGGGAAGAGGTCTCATACTTTTCCCAAACTTGCAGCGACCGGTTTATGCGGGATAAAAACTCATGGACTTTTTCACCGGCGTGCGCCTGCGTTTCTACCTGGACTACCTGGGCGCGCAAGGGCAGGGTATTGATAAATAAACCCACCATCTCTTCGATGCCTTTAAGCGGGATATTTCTTCCCGAGATAGTGACGCCGAAAACCACATCATCGCTGTTATTATACCTTTGTAAAACAACCCCCCAGGCCCCATACAACAATGAGGCCGCGGTTATTTTATATTTTTTAAGGTAATGATCCAGGTGGGCCCCGGTATCTTTATCGATGCCGGTTTGATAATGCTTTACCGCGGGAACTTCGGTAATCTCTTTTTCGGCCCTCTTCTTTATCGAGAGTCCCGACGACGTATCAAAGCCTTGCAGGTAGTTTTTCCAGTATCTTTCTTCTTCTTCTTTATTCTTATCATGAATTCCGCGGACAAATTCCTTAAATTTCGTTTTCACCGGCCGGGCAGGAATTCGTTTATTTACCAGGTCTGAATAGGCGGTAAGTAATTCCTTTAAAATAATACCCGTGCTCCAACCGTCATATAGAATATGGTGATTGCTTATAATCAATTCATAACACCGGTCTTTCTTTTTGCACAGCGTGATGCGGAAGGGAACTTCGCGCAGGTCGAACTTTTCTTGCCTGTCGTTCATCCGTATATGGTCCACTTCCTCGCCGTCCCGGCTGCGGGCGTTGGAAAAGTCACGGTATCTTAATGTGAGCCTATGGTCTTTCAATACCACCTGTACCGGGTTATCCAATTTTTCCCAGCGGAACACGGTGCGCAGCATTTCATTGGTTTCGATTACCCGATTACAGGCTTGTTCGAAGCAATGGCGCTCGATCTTCCCCGATAACTCCACGCTCAACTGTTCAAAATAGAAATCGCTCCCGGGGTCTTTCAAATAATGATAGAGCATGCCCTCTTGCATCGGGGTTAAGGCAGCGATATCCTCCATCGATGCTTTATCTAATTTTTTCATTTCGTCCTGTATACAGGCAAGCTTCCGCCATTGGATATGGGTGGGCTCTTAAAAAGGAAATTCAGCCACAAGAAACACCTATAAACTGCGCCTGGAGGTAAGTCAAGTTTCAACAATGAGGTGATGACTGATATATGTCATCACTATATATAGATACCATAAATTGAAAATTTGTAAATCCTAAAAATTGTCCGCCTTCTTCAGTATTTTATAATCCCGGATGTTCCTTTAATAAAAGGTATTGAGAATAATGTCAAAGATTTCCCTTTTGCAAAACACGGTAAATGCGCTGTATTTTCCCCTGGGAATTCATGTGGACATTTTTTCGTGATACGAGTTTCGGAAGAAAAATAACTAATCCGGGTCAATATCGGAATATTTTAATGGTTCGGCTTTATGCGAATCCCCGGGGCGGACCCAAATACCGCTGTACCACTCACATATGGATATATTGGCGGTACCTGCCCGGGGTGGTCCCGAAATGTTCCTTAAATACCCTGATAAAATAATCGGCGCTGGAGAACCCCAATTTCCGGGATATCTTTTTTATGGTTATCAAGCTGTCTGTTTCCAGTAATACAGCCGAGCGGAGAATTTTTATCTTGCTCAAATATTGAGCCGGGGTCATGTTCATCTCGTCCCGGAAGGCATGATAAAAGTGAGACCGGCTTGTTTTTAAGATATATGTGGCCTTCTTGACGGTAAGTTCACCCAATTCATCGTCGCTGCGGCTCAATATAAACTTGACGACACTTTCAATAAATTTACTCTTTGCCATTTAAGTTCCTCAGCCTCCGGGTTTTATGTTCAAACCGACCCAGTATAACGCGTAATTTTTCACGCCTATAATTGTATCCAAACTCCGCACAAATTCAAACAAAAGATGAAGACAAAGAATTTGTTCCCGGATTGCCTTGACATTTTGCAAATAAAATAATATAAGATAGATTGCATAAAATCAAAAACAACCTAAAAACATAAAGAGGTATCACGATGTCGATTAATGGCTATGTGGATTACAAGCGCAGGGAATTCTGCAAGGATGTCAAATGCCGGGTCCAATTGGACCTGGACGCCCAAAAAGAGGGCTCCGAAGAGTACGAAAAAACAAGGAGTACCTGTAAAAACGATTGCAGATACACGACCTACCAATTTCACCATTGGTTGATAAACAAAGGTTATTTAATCGTCCGGCCGGAAACAGCCGGGTAATGGAGATAAAGGAGACAATTATAATGGATTATGGAATGAAAAACCGTTTGAGCCGGGTAATCAAACCCGATGGTCACTGTATGTTTATGCCCCTGGATCACGGCTATTTTTTAGGCCCCACCAGTCGCCTGGAGAAACCGGGGGAAACGGTCAAACCGCTTCTGCCTTACTGTGATGCGCTTTTCTTGACCCGGGGCGTCCTGCGCTCCTGCATCGATCCCGCCGTGGATAAACCGATTATTCTCAGGGTATCCGGCGGCCCCAGCATCGTGGGCGAGGACCTGGCCAACGAAGGCATTACTACTTCCATCGAAGAAATTATTCGCTTGAATGCCTCGGCCGTCGGCGTTTCTATTTTCGTGGGCACCCCTTACGAAACCCAGACGGTACTTAACCTGGCGGAACTGGTCAACCAGTGTGAAGATTTCGGTATCCCGGTGATGGCGGTAACGGCGGTGGGTAAGGAAACGGAGAAACGGGAAGCCCGGTTCCTGTCGTTAAGCTGCCGCATTGCCGCGGAAATGGGCGCAAAGGTAGTGAAGACCTACTGGTGCGCCAAAGATTTCGATAAAGTAATCGAAGGTTGTCCCGTCCCCGTGGTGATGGCCGGCGGTCCCAAATGCGACACCGAACGTGAAGTTTTCGATTTTGTCTATGACGGGATGCAAAAAGGCGCCATCGGCGTTAACCTGGGCAGGAATATCTGGCAAAGTCCTTACCCGGCGCCCATGGCCAGGGCTTTATACGCGGTTATTCATCAAAACGCCAAACCCAATGAAGCCGAAGATATGTTCAACGAATTTAAAAATAGCAAGTAAAGAAAAGGACTGGAAATCATCATGCGCGTAGGAATGTATTATAACAACCGGGATGTCCGGGTCGAAGAAACGCCGGTCCCGGAAATCGGCCCGGGCGAGGTACTGGTAAAAGTTCACGCCTCCGGTATTTGCGGCAGCGATGTCCTGGAATGGTACCGCATCAAAAAGGCCCCGCGGGTGCTGGGCCATGAAATCGCCGGCGAGATTGTCGAAGTGGGCAAGGGCGTAGACCGTTACAAGGTGGGCGACCGCGTGTTTGTCTCCCATCACATCCCCTGCAATACCTGTTATTATTGTCTGAAAGGCTATCACACCGCCTGTGAAACCCTGCATACCACCAACTTCGATCCCGGCGGGTTCTCCGAATACGTCCGGGCGCCCCGGTTGAATGTGGACCGCGGGGTATTTGTACTGCCGGATGAGGTTTCTTATGAAGAAGCAACCTTTGTCGAACCGTTGGGTTGTGTACTGCGGGGGCAGCGGCTGGTAAAGCTCCAACCCGGGGACAGCGTGTTGATCCTGGGGGCCGGCATCTCCGGGCTGCTGCACCTGGCCACGGCCCGCGCATTGGGGGCGGGCCGGGTAATGGCAACAGACATTAACGAATTCCGCTTGAAAGCGGCAAAAGACCTGGGCGCGGACGCCGTATGGCACGCCAAAGAAGATATCCCCGCCCTGGTTCGCCAGGTAAACAACAACCGCCTTGTGGACCTGGTCATCGTCTGTACCGGCGCCCTGTCTGCGTTTAAACAGGCGTTGAATTCCGTGGACCGCGGGGGAACCGTACTTTGTTTTGCCACTACTGAGCCGGGTGTGGATATTCCCGTGCCCATGAATGAGTTCTGGCGCAACGAGATCAAATTAATGCCTTCTTACGGCAACAGTCCTTACGACGCCGCTGTGGCCATCGAACTTATCCGGGCCAAGAAGATACCCTTACAGCTAATGATTACGCACCGGTTGCCCATGGAGCAAATCGGCCTCGGTTTCCAATTAGTGGCAGGGGCCGCGGATTCCATTAAAGTAATCATCGAACCCCATCGTTAAAATTACCTGGAAATTCCAACTTCCGATAACAAAAAGCTTTTGCGGGGGGCTATGGGGGGCAGTTTTCTCGAAAAGCGCCCCCCAATCAATAGCCGGGTTCCTGGAAAATAAATGGCTCATTGGAACCCGACATAAACCCGACAGACACGTGGAATGGCGGCATAAATTTTACTTTCCGAAGTTTTTGGTTTATAATATAATTCCTAAAGGAGAATAACGATGAATCGTTTTTTTAATACGGCCGGTCCAATCCGGCGTGATGACCATTATTATATCGAACCCCTGGACCGCTTTGACCTGCCGGAAATGCTCAACCTGATCGAGCAAAAGAAATACTTTGTGCTTCATGCGCCCAGGCAAACCGGTAAAACAACCTATATGCATGCGCTGACGGATTACTTGAATAAACAAGGGAAATACAAATGCTTATATATAAACGTCGAAGCAGCCCAGGCCGCCAGGGAAGATGCGCGGGAAGGAATCCGGACGATAATTATGATCCTGGCAAGTGAAGCATATCAAAATCTTAAAGACTCATTTTTAGAAGACCGCTGGGAAAAACTATTTGAAAAGAAAGGACCTTTCTTTGCGCTGCAAGACGCTTTAATGCAGTGGTGTAAGCAGAGTGAAAAACCGGTTGTGCTTTTTATCGATGAAGTTGATGCCCTGGTAGGGGACACTTTAATCGCGGTGCTGCGCCAGTTACGCAGCGGGTATGACAAACGGCCCGAGTTATTTCCACAAAGCATCGTTCTTTGCGGCGTCCGCGATGTCAAAGATTACCGTATGCATTCGGATAGAGAAAAAACGATTATCACCGGCGGCAGCGCCTTTAATATAAAAGCGGAATCATTAAGGCTGGGAAATTTTACTCCACTGGAAATAGAAAAACTGTACCGCCAACATACGGCAGAAACAGGCCAATCCTTTAATAAAGAAGTATTCCCCCTGGTATGGGAATTGACCGAAGGACAACCCTGGCTTGTAAATGCCCTGGCCTATGAAGCCTGTTTTAAAATGAAAGAAGGGAACGAGCGCGGCATTGAGATTACAGCGGATATGGTCGAACAGGCCAAAGAGAATCTCATTTTACGACGGCAAACCCATCTTGATCAATTGTCGGATAAATTGAAAGAAGAACGTGTGCGGCGCGTGCTGGAACCCCTATTATCATCTTCACAAGAAGCGGAAAGAATCCCGGAAGATGATGTGGATTATGTGGTTGACCTGGGGCTGGTAAAAATAGAAGGCAAGTTACGAATCGCCAACCGTATTTACAAAGAAATGATAGGTATCCTGGGAAGAGAAGATTTTCAAAAAGGAAAAAACTTTTAAGGACGGTTCAATTACCGTTTACGTGATGTAATAATTGGAAATTATAAATGGAAGTTATGCCCTTGCGGGCGTAATTTTTTTTTCCTCGCCGCAGGCGTTTAAAACTAACCCATCGGGTTCCGCTTCCATTTACCATTTATCATTTATCATTAATAATTTATAATTGTTGGATACTTGAAAATAAGAAGGAAATTCGGGGACAGGCAAAGTGCAGACCTTTTCAAGGATATGAAGCACTTCAAGAAAAAAGCCTTTTAAAGGCACTTCTTTTGTCCCTTCAGGTGATTTATCATGGTTATCCGGGGATTAGGATTCTAATGATCGTAATTCTTCTTCCAGGTCTTCTACCGCCGTAACCGCCAGATCCCAATCGAAGTAATCTTTTTCCATCTCGAACTTCATGTCGCTATTTTTGTGGGACGCTTCAAATGCATCAAAATCCAATTTGTATTTATTCTCAAAGTGCTTGAGCATTATCTTGTATCTCTTCATCTTCCGGGTAAGGTCATTTTTTAGAATTTCATTCAGACTTTCCGCCACATTGGTTTTCCGCGTATGTTTTATTAAAATGTTTCTAACATTATCATTGATTCGGATGACTTCTTCCATATTTATCTCTCCTTAATGATAAATGGAATACAACTAAATGTCAATTGTTTTTGTATCATTTGAAAAAAAACATTGCCTGTCCCCTACCAATTTGCGCTTGCCCCCAAACTCTGCCGCTGTGAACCTGAACTCGTGACAAATTGTCACGGGTTGAAACTCACATCCGCTGACGGGCGAAGGCGTCCCAACCGGGGGACAATTTGTCCCCCTTCGATTAAAAAATCGTTCCAATAATTATGGGAAACTTCGGGGACAGGCAAAATGCAGGCGCCAAAGTTTTTTTCTTCGCGGTCCTTCGCGTTCTTCGCGGCTATTTCCATGGGCTGGTTGACAGCACCTTTGAAAGTACATATAATATAACTTGAAAAACAAAAAA
>Ga0315278_10007245_pt1 | contig 10124 bp, 8 predicted proteins | sample YL17G06_0_MG_FD_203880 | JGI IMG/M metagenome (GOLD analysis project Ga0315278, IMG submission 203880) | Sediment microbial communities from Yellowstone Lake, YNP, Wyoming, USA - YL17G06_0 | ecosystem: Environmental > Aquatic > Freshwater > Lake > Sediment | place: USA: Wyoming | collected... | reverse complement strand
TGTCTAGTATAAGGGGTGCATGCCAAGCTCAATCACTCCTAAGGCAATTCCGTTTACGTAGAGCACAATATCCGGCCGTTTCGTACGGTTGCCGCGAACGGTCACCTCTTCGGCAATGGCGAAGTCGTTTTTCTCGGAATGCTCCCAATCGATCAGCTTGACGGTCTTGTATTGCTCTCCCAGCTCTTCACGTACTTTGATCCCGTACCGAAGTAGGCCGTACGTATCCTTATTAAGATCGTAGAGGCTGACGTTTGAGCGATTGGTGCAGCGCTTAAGCTCTTCGATAGCCTTTTTGATAAGCGTTTCGCTATAGCCTGAACGTGTCAGATAGGCACGCAGGTACTCCTCTTCGATATTGCTATTGCCTTCACGCTCTTCCCAGTTGCCCAAGTAGTCATACTTCAACCGGTCATGGAGAAGCGCTACGAGACGATTCTGCGTCTTGCGTTCAAGCTGGCCGACTTTGTTAATTGATTCTTTGCTCATAGTTATTTCGATGGTAATCTGATTTTGCCCGTTAGAAGTACCTGCATCATACCCAGCTCAATCAGTCTAGTCTTTGACAGCTTTTGTTCTAGCCCCTCGATCTCCGCGTCCATATCCGAAAGGACAACGGCTATAGCGGATTGTTCGGGGAGTTCTGGGCACGGAATCCGCAAGGCCTTCACTTCTTTACTGTTGATCGCTGGATAATTTGAACCAGTAAGCATTGATTCAATCTGCCGTTCAATGCCGCCGGCAAATAGATGGGCGTAAACAAAAGCTGGATCAGCAAGATTCGACTTGCATCGCACCACAGAGAATCCAGTAGAACAAACGGTATCTGTTACATCGTTTCGAACAAGTAGGTGCGACTTCAGATTTGGCCTGACTGTTGAGATTAGTATGTCGTATTGCTTGAGTTTTCTCCTAGCCCGGGATGGCGCTGTGCGGAAGACTTGATTTGAGTACCCCTGCAAGATGCCATTATTGACATCTTCGAGGGAAATGTACTTGAATGAATACTCCGGGCTTGTACGGCTGCTCAGATTCTCCGGGTCAATGTCGGCAATCTCTGTCAGCCGCCTCTCCTTCCATTCGCCTTGGAATCCCATTAGACGCCGCTTACCGGTGAGAAGTTCCTGCATCGCGCCCTGCTTTATCGCGCGCTTCTTGGCGATGAGCTTTTCGAGGCTCTCGATCAACGCTTCAGTATTTCGTAGAGCAGTAACGATTGCGGATTGTTCTACAATTGATGGCTTTGGAATTTGGACCAATTTCAAATTGTTCTTGGATATTCCATAGACCTTCAATCCAGTAGCGTATCTGTCGAGACTTGGTTTTACAAGCGGGTTAGAGCAAATATAGCCCTTGAATCCATCGACAAAATGATAGTCTTTGTCTCTAAGTAAGAAGGTGTGAAGCCCAGCGATTGCCTTCTGCAGACTCAAATTGGAAACTTCAACGCTCTTCCCAATACCTTCATAATCTTCCGAGGCATCAGCGATCACAAGGTCGCCGTCTTTCATTTGACTGTAGTTGGCAATCATCTCGCGACCGACCGTAGGAATACTCGATCTGGACATGTTCACGAAATGACTCCACTTCGTATGAATATCGCCATAATGGATGTATTTCACCTCTCCAGTAGATCCCAACTTATCCCGTGAGTAGGAAGCTGTGCGGAGAAATACGAACGCCTCATCAAAAGTTACCAATTCCCAATCCTTCGGAATCACCCCGATTTCCGTGTGCTTGTATCCTGCTGGTGCTTGCTGCTCGCGCTTGCTCGCTACCATATGAATCCCATTTTCTTAAGATGCGCATCAACTGTAGTGGCCAGAGTGTCCACTGACTTTGACAAGGCTGGCAAGGTATCAATATAACGATCAGCCAGCTGTTGGACGCGACCAGTGAGTGACTGCGCCAACCTGTCAACCTGGCCGACTATCACAATCTGAAGAGAATCTATCCATTTGCGTTCGACGACCAGAGTCTTAATTTCCTCAAGTGAGAGTATCGGATACCTGGCGAGTACTTTGTTTTCTAAGGCCTTTTCCTGCTCTTTGAGAGTCTTCTTGGTTTCAGCTTCCTTGTCAACCAGCGCCATGTATTGCTCAAGTACCTTGAGCTCATCGGTGTAATCCTTATCGGTTTTGATCTCCTTGATGCGCTTCTGCAACGCACCCTTGTTGATCTTGTCATTGTCGATCACTTCAGCGAGCAATCCTTCCTCGCCGCCATGTTCATCCTTGAGTTCGTCCATTTCCGCGGCGATTTGCTCCAATCGCGCGGATAACTCATCTAGTTCAGCCTGCTCCTTGCTGAAGTACGTCTTTATCATGAGAGATACGGGAATGAGTCTGCCCTCGAGACCTGGCAACCCCTCAATCTCCTTCTTCTTGCCTTTATTTTCGCGTTGCAAGCGAGTGACGACATTCCCCGCTTTCCATCCCTCAGTCGTGAGAATGTAGGCGTCATCTTGCATGACCTCTTCCCAATAGGTCATCAGGTGCTGGTAAACGTCATACTTGTCGATGAGATGCAGATTTGCACAAACGGAAAGCAGTTGGTCCGAAATAGTCTGAATGATTGCTTTGGGCCGATCTTTTGTTGAAATGTCCTTAAGAAGAACGGCGACCTTGGTCCGCCACGAGCCAACGATTTTGCGTACCTGTTTTCGGAATTCTTCAAATTCCGGGTGCAAAAGAATGGTGCTCCTAATCTCCGTAGACGCTATTGCCAGCTGGCTGTATCCTTTGCGACCTGACTTTGCAAAGAGGGAACTTCTGAGCGTAGGACAAACTTCCCAATATGCGGTCAGTGCTTCAACATCAGCATCGGGAAGTCCGCCCTTCAGGTGTGCCTCAATATCTTGTATATCCTCTGTGTCTTGTGTATCGATATAGCGCGGAAGGTTCAGGTTATACTGATTTGCCTCAGCGATTTCCTCATTAGGGACAAATCGTGAAAACTTGGGAATCTCGAGATGACCATCCCAGGTGTCGATGATTTTGCGAATGTCTTGCTCTCGAAGACGATTCTTATTCCCATCCTTCACAAACCCCTTCGATGCGTCGATCATGAATATCCCTTTGCGGCCCGCTGCTTCTTTCTTGTCGAGTACGATAATGCAAGCCGGGATACCTGTGCCGTAAAAGAGGTTGGCTGGCAAACTAATAATGCCTTTGATATATCCCCGCTTCACGATGTTTGTCCGAATCTCCGCTTCAGCGTTGCCTCGGAAAAGTACTCCGTGCGGCAAGATCACCGCACCAGTCCCAGTGCTCTTGAGAGACTTGAGGATATGCAAAAGAAATGCAAAGTCTCCACTCTTCTTGGGCGGGATACCGAAACCATCAAAACGACCAAAAGGATCGTTTTCAGGGTCAAAGCCTGTGCGCCATGCTTTATATGAAAAAGGTGGATTTGCTACTACGTAGTCAAAAGTCTTGAGTTCATTCCGTTCCGTAAAGAACGGGGTTGAGAGCGTGCTCTGACCTTTCTTAATCTCGGCGGTCGGCTCATTGTGAAGCCACATGTTTAAGATTGCAAGACCTGCCGTAGAGGTGTCGAGTTCTTGGCCATAAATCGCAATGCCTTTTGGTGTCTCGGCGGCTACTTTAAGGAGAAGTGATCCACTCCCGCAGGTGGGATCATAGACGGTCTGCTTTCTTCCTGTGGCGCTGTGGGCGTCAATTGCTTTTGCGATAATTCGCGAGACTTCTGCCGGAGTATAGAATTGGCCCTTGCTCTTACCGGAGTCGACAGCGAAGTGCTTCATCAGATACTCGTAAGCGTCACCCAGAAGATCATCACCCTCGGCCCGGTTCGTACTAAAATCGAGCTCGGGATTCTCGAAGATGGCAATGAGGTTGGAAAGGCGATCCTGCATATCCTTTCCTTTGCCAAGTTTCTCCTCATCATTGAAGTCAACAGCATTGATGACGCCCTGAAGTTCGTTCGCCTCAGCGAGAGTGCTCAGTACTTTGTTAATGCCCTCGCCGATATTTGGCTTGCCTTTGAGCCTGGCCAAATCGGCAAAACTGCCGCCGACCGGTACGTCTACAATGGCGTCCTTCTTACCTGCGTACTTGTCGGACACGTAACGAACGAAGAGAAGCACGAGGACGTAGTCCTTGTATTGAGACGCGTCCATGCCTCCGCGCAGCTCATCGCAGCCCTGCCAGATCGAGCTATAAAGTTGTGATTTCCTGATTGCCATAGTTATGTCAAGAGCACATTTCTAATTGTTGTTTCATTGCGATAGTAATTTTTGAATCCCGTCTCGCAGCGATTCAATTATCGTGGAAAAGCTTGGAAGATCATTCAACTGATGCGCAAGACCTCGCTCCCAGAACCGCTCAGCTTCAGCCAAGCGATCCTTCTCAAAAAAATCTCCTGCCCTCGGATCAGGGATTTCTTTGAAGCGGCATTTCTGGCTGAGAATCGCTTTTGTCTTTGGGTGATCGAAATCGTTGCCGAAGTCCTTGAGAAGCAGCCAAACGTCGTAGTAGTCCCTGCTCTTGCCTCGCTGGAGAATACTCCGGAGCTTTTCGGCAACTATTTCCTCAAGCGCGTACGTGGGAATCTCAGTTTCGATGTCGTCATTGAACTGCTGAAATATCTCTCGTGAGACCGACCCTGAAACTAACGTTTCATCGAAGGCGATATCAACGCGTACGTTATTCTTCTGGCTACTAGATTTACGCAAGGGACCGTCGTAGCCAAGCTTCAGTTGTGCGGTAGTAAGTTTTGTGCTGGTCTTTGGATACTGCGAGTACTCGGAGACTCGAAGCGACAACCCTGACTGCCTCGCGGCCACTTCGCACGCCTTCTCAAAAATGTTTTTCACTTCGCTTGGGCTGAGTGCTGTCTTGGACGTGAAATCAAGGTCTTCCGAGAATCGCCACTGGCGGTAATAGCACTTCTTGAGCGCTGTCCCGCCTTTGAATACCAGCCTGTTCCGGAATCCGTCGACTTGCGATAGAGCCATAAGTACTTTGGAAAGAACATAGTCCTTCTCGATGATGCCGGGGTCAAGTTTCTCCTTCGCGGCCATAGTGCGGATGATTGCGGCGTCTATCATAATCTAATGGGTAATCCACTCGGTAAGATTTTTGGGATTGACGTTGACGCGGAGATTCCAGTCGGCGCAAGCGAAACCGCTTTTCTCGGCCTCCGGGTCTAGCAGGACAACAGCTGTTGTGACCTGCTTCAATGCTTCTTTGCGGAGCTTAGCAGGCCAGAGTTCGAGCGTGTCCAAGAGAAAACCAAGACGCTTGATGATAGACGGATTCTTCATGCGCGCGCTATATTCCATCATCTTGGAAATACTGACATCTTTACGGCCATTGTAAAGCCCCTTAACAACCTCGACGATCTCTCCGGCGTAACGCGGCTGGTCTAAGCAATCGACAATCGCCTTTTCCTTTTCAGCCACGCTGATCTTCTGATTTCCTACCCAGTGATCTTCAAAACCGAAAAAGCGATACGGCCTTGTGCGGACAAAACGCACTGAGATTCCGTTCAGTTCAACGGATGCTTTCTGCTTCTGCACGGCGACGTAGATGGTGCGTGACGGCTGTTCTGTCCAACCGTAAAACTGAATCGCAGACCAGTAGCTCAGGTAGCAGGGCTTGGTCAGCTGTGACGCAATCAGAATTCCCTCCTCGGTGTACTCTCCACTTGACCAAGCTTCTGGAGGGATCACGAGATACTTGGCTTTTTCGATTCGGGTGAGTTTGCGTTTATTGAGTAGCCTGTGAACAAGCTGGGAAACCGTGGCGTTGCTATAGCCCAAAAGCTCGGCCGCCTCGGCCACAGAAAACACTCTCAGGCCTTTGCTGCCGATCATGGCAATCAGTTCCGCTTCTTTAGAGCCTAAACCGGTCATTTTTTTACGTATTATCATTATGGCCTCTACAGCAAGAATGATAACTCGACCATTTCACGCTTGTCAAGGACAATGTTCTCTTCGCAAAACAAAAAGAGGGCTTGAAAGCAATGTTTCAAACCCTCCGTAGCAATGGAAAAACTCTTTCCATTTGCTGTGGGTGAAAATGAACGATGTTAGGAATGCGATTCGGAAGATCAGGCAAGCAAGGCACCAGCCCTGCGCTCAAGGCCAACTCGCGTGTCGGTGTGTTTCAAGCCTCTGGCGTGAGCTGTCAGGCCTTGCAGCATGCCCCAAACCGTGGACGTGTCTTCGCCCTCGGTCTGGCCAGCCTGGTAGCCCGCGATCACCTCACGCTTCGTGAACGGCTTTGCTGCAAACCAGCCAAGGATTTCCTCTATGGACGTGCCGACTTTGGTTTGCATCGCCCGGCCGACTGCATCTTTGACCGATTCGGCCAGCGATCGATTTTCGACAAAGCGATTGAGGATCGGGATCGCGTCGCGGTAGAAGCGGTCGGGAGCTTTCAGCCGGTGCACGATTTTAAGCTCCTGCACTTGCTCCGCGCCCCAGACGATGTGATTCCCGCACACGTAGTTGTACAGGAACGTTGTCAGGCCGAAAGTCGCCGCGCCGGTCTCCGAGTTCCAGATGAAGAACCCACGTCCGAGCTTGGCATTGCCAACCTCGACTGGCTGCTCGTCGTTCACCAGGAAAGCGAACATGTCGCGGTCTGACGCGTACAGCCCCGAGCTTTCGGACCCGTGGGTTGGGATAGCCTCGGGGACGCGCCACGTGGTGCCAAGGATGGCCTGCGTCAGGCTCTCGATCACGTCGGCGTCCCAAATGCGGCCGTAGGCCGGGCCGGTGAAGGCACTCGCCCAGAGCTGCTCCCCAGAGCCGTTGGCAAAGGGGCTGGCTCTAATCATGACCTTGCATCGCTCGGCTGAGCGATGCAGACCGTAGGTCAGACAGTCCTTCACCATATCAGGCGGCAGCGTCCGCAAGTACCGCGCGGGAGCGCCAACCACGGTAGCCAATTGGCCGAAGGCCCAGTTGGTCAGGTGGGCCGGGGGCGTCTCCCCGTTCATCGCGACCGCGCCCTCCGGGGTGACAGTAAGCGCGACATGCTGCAGGCTGCGTACTTCCTCACTCGACTGCTCGCGGCGGGCTTTGGCGAAGTCGTACATGGCCGGAAGGCTGGCAAACCGCTCATCCGGCGGTCTCCGTGCCCACTGCCGGTGGGCATCGTACAGGTTGGTCATGTGCTATGTTCCTCCTTTTTAGGTTTTGGGTGTTTGGGCAGGGCTTGGAGCTTCCTTGACCAGGTGGTCAATGAGCTCGCTCGCCCGCTTCTTGGTGATCTTCTTGAGCGAATCAACCTCGGCGGCTTTGCAGAGCCATTCGTGGCCAGCCTCAATATCCATCCCGCGCTCTTTAAGGAGCTGAAATAGGTACTTCCGCTGGTAGTCGGTCATGGGTTTGTCGCCATCAGGCTGCCGACCATGGTGTGGTGGGCTGGACCCATTTGCGGCCGGGGAGCCTCCATTCCGGGTCCTGCCTCCGTTGCCGTTGGCGAATTCCTGGCCGAGTTCCTCCATCGACACCACCCCCACGTTGATGGCGTCTCGGAGCGCCCGGGCCTTGGCCCGAGTGACGGACATGCGGATGATGTGCGGGACAATCCGGCCGTTGACGTTCTGGGGGTTGGCATCCCCGTAGTCTCGGAACACCCCTTTGTCTGTCACTACTTCCGCCAGGGAAATCGCGGTCATTTCGTTCTCCACCGATGGGGTCTGCACCAGCCTAGTTCTTATCTGTTTCAGGCCTTCCTGGTGGGCGCGATTGAGCAGGCCAGCGTAGGTGACCACCTCCTTGGTCTCAACGACGCGCCCGTCGCTGTCCTTGATCTCGATGGTCTTCACCAGACCATTGCCGTCGTGCATTTGCGTCTCTCCTTTCGGTTGTGTATTGAGTTGGTAAGGTGCGTGCAGGTGCCCGGCATGAGTTTCAGGCCACTGCAAGTGCAAGCCTACCCGACTCGGAAATCCGCTCAATGGTCGAGGGGAACCACTTTGCCTCGGTGACTGTGGATAGCCAAGTGCGGTAGGCTGATTCCATGCAACAGGAGCAGCTTATTATCCTTGGACAGACGAACTACCGCAACGTCCGCCGGCGGTTTGGGATCAAGCCGGAGGACCGGCGCCGGCACACGTACATCGTGGGCAAGACCGGCATGGGCAAATCGACCCTGCTCCTGAACTGCATCGTGCAGGACCTTCGGTACGGGAACGGCGTGGCCGTGATTGACCCACACGGTGATTTGGTGGAACGTGTCCTGGACTACGTTCCACCCAGGCGAATCAATGAGACGATCTACTTCAACCCGGCGGATGCCGAGTATCCGATTGGCTTCAACGTGCTCTCCTGTCCGGACCCCGCCCAACGGCACCTGGTTGCCTCGGGCCTCGTGCAGGTCTTCAAGAAGATTTGGGCCGACTCCTGGGGCCCGCGGCTGGAGTACGTGCTGCGGAATGCCTTCCTCGCTCTGCTGGAGAAGCCCGGCAACACGCTCCTCGGGGTCCCGCGGCTCCTGGTCGACGACCGGTATAGGGCGAGAATCATGGCCGGAGTGAGGGACCCCATTGTCCGGCACTTCTGGACCGTGGAGTTTGCGCAGTACCCGAAAGTGTTTCGCACGGAGACAATCTCGCCGATCCAGAACAAGGTTGGCCAGTTCCTCACTAACCCGCTCATTCGAAATATCCTCGGACAGACGAGAACAAAGCTCGATCTGCTCGACATCATGGACTCAGGAAAGATTCTGCTCCTGAACCTCGCCAAGGGAAAGATCGGTGAAGACTGCTCGTCATTGCTCGGATCGCTGATGGTGACGCAGCTGTACCTGGCGGCGCTCCGTCGCTCGAACGTACCAGAGGAAATGCGCCGTGACTGTTATGTTTATATTGATGAGCTACAGTCCTTCACAACAGAGCACTTCCCATCAATCCTCTCCGAAGCCAGAAAGTATGGACTAAGCATCGCTGGCATGGCAAACCAGTTCATTTCGCAGCTGCCGCCGCGCTTCGCCTCTGCCATCCTCGGCAACGCCGGAACACTTGTGGCATTCGCCACCGGCTCGGAGGATGCAGACATCCTCAGCCGAGAATTCGCGCCGTCCTTCGGCGCGGTTGACCTGCAGAGCTTGCCGCAGTTCGCGACCTACGTGAAGCTGTCCATTGACGGCAGAACGTCGTCGCCATTCAGCGCGGAGACGCTACCCCCGCGTCCCGCGCCGACGCCCTCGCACCGGGCGGCGATAATCGCGCAGTCGCGCTTGCGCCACTGCCGGCCGAAGCACAGCATTGAGCGGAACATTCAGGGGTGGCTGAGTTGAAAAATGATCCAACCGGAAATTTGTCCTTGCTTTGACAAAAGAAATGCTGTAGACTTTATTTTGGGCACGGAGGTGCAATTGGATATTGTCATTGTAAGCGGAATACCCGGGACCGGGCTCGACGACTGCATCGAGGCAATAAAATATGAAGCCGCTTCGAGGAAACCACCAATTGATATTGTTGGGCCCGTTACCGTTGAGGATAAATTTGTCTTCTCTGCGGAACAGGACTTGAAACAGTACGTTACAATTCCCAATCGACCTTATAATTTTCGAGACTGTCTGCGGTTACCATTCGAGGAGTTTCTCAATAATGCTCGACGTGCATTTGCTGCGGCCGCGGAGTCACTAGCTAACCAAAAGGGTTCCCTCGGTTTCCTGACCCTCCATCCAGTCTACTTTCATCAAGTCTCCCGTGAATTTATCGCCCCATATTGCGCCAGTTCGATGGGAGAGACACTGGCTAAGCTCAAGTTGATTCCCAAGTTTGTCCTTTCTATACATGACGATATCTTTGATGTTCACGCTAATCTCATGCGGAATGGAGAGATGTTCTGTCCTGCAATCACCTACGATAGCGACAGAAAGAAGCGACGCAACGCAGAACATGATTTGTATGAGCAATTGTTGCTTTTATCGTGGAGGGACAGGGAACTCACTGCCGCCAGGTCAATGGGGAGCACATTGTCTGTAAAGCATTTCCTGTTCCACAAAAAGAGTCGAGCAAAGAGCCTCGTCGACGTGGTATGCGAGAATAAGAGATGCGTCTATTTCTCACATCCCATAAGCCAGCCGCGAAGGGACATTAATAATGATCCTGATCCCGTGAAGTGCCCCGAGCCTAATCTC
>Ga0315278_10007242_pt1 | contig 10129 bp, 9 predicted proteins | sample YL17G06_0_MG_FD_203880 | JGI IMG/M metagenome (GOLD analysis project Ga0315278, IMG submission 203880) | Sediment microbial communities from Yellowstone Lake, YNP, Wyoming, USA - YL17G06_0 | ecosystem: Environmental > Aquatic > Freshwater > Lake > Sediment | place: USA: Wyoming | collected... | reverse complement strand
TCCTATAATCAACCAGCCACGCGCCTTGCATCGGAGTCACCCATGCTCGCAAAGGTTCTGAGCGCTGCACTCGTTGGTATCGATGCGCATCTGATCGACGTGGACGTGGAAGTCGATATTGCCGGAGGGCTTCCACAATTCTCAGTCGTCGGTCTCCCCGATGCCACTGTACAGGAGAGCCGAGACCGCGTCCGCTCCGCTCTCAAGAATACGGGCATCCATTTCCCGGCCAAGAAAATCACCGTGAACCTCGCGCCAGCTGGGATTAAGAAGGAAGGGTCCGGGCTCGACCTGGCCATTGCCATTGGGATTCTCGTCGCGGAAGAAGTCGTTCCGCCCGAAACGGGATTCACACAAATGCCCAGTTGAAGCCGCGGCTCCTGAAGCGGTATTGTGGCCTGGAGACTCCGGCTCAGGATCTCCTGGAACAAGCGCTGACTAAACTAGGGTTGTCTGCTCGGGCCCATGGCCGAATCGTGCGGGCGGCGAGAACCATCGCCGATCTCGCAGGCTCTGATAAGATTGAGCTGGTGCATGTGGCGGGAGCAATTCAATACCGTAGTCTCGACCGTTGGATGGAGTTTTAAGGATTGATGGTGTCAACCATGAAAGTGTTTCTCTGGTGGTTTGTTGTCGGCTCGACCATGGCGTTGGCCGTGATCCTTCTGCAGGGCGGCCTTCGGGAAGTCATGCAAGCGCAGGGGTCTGTGTGGGAGCTCAAATTAGTTGAGCTGTTCACGACCATCATGGGAGGGGGACTGCTCGGCGGCTGTCTCGCATTGATCCTAGATCGAATCAAGAAGGCATAATCGATTCTTTCTCACATCGTAGGGAAATGAGGATAGATATGGATGTGGAAGTAGGTTCGAACCTGTATCGCAACACCGACGGCACGATTGAAGTCGAGGGGATCCCGCAGATTCAGATAGCCCTGAAACCGACCACGGGAGCCTTACTCGTGAACTTTGCTCTGTTCGATGCGGGCGGGAAGGTGACGGCCAAGCTCAACGATAGCACTCTGATGATCAACGAGAAACGCGCCTACGAAGTGAGTAAGACTCCGAAGAGTCTGGTGCTCACACATCTAGGATCGGGAAGCATTATCCTGAAAATAGAATTGAAGGCGTCCGACGTGGTGGCCTTCACGAAAGGGACGTTCTACACGATCAAGGGCCACGTGATCGAGGTGTCTCCCACTGAATGGAAAATCGCCAAGCTCCGTGCCAGCGGCACGACGCAAGATGTGAAGGGTGGATCCGTCGTCCTCGGTTGACGCAGGACGGCGAGCCTTATTCCGTGACCGTCGGCACGATGACGATGTGCTGGTCTTTCAGATCGACGGTCGCCGTATCTCCATCGCGCAATTCGCCCTTGATCAATTGACGCGCCATCGGCGTTTCCAGCTCCTGTTGGATCAATCGCTTCAAGGGTCTCGCCCCATAGACCGGATCGTAACCCCGTTCACCCAAGTGCCGTAAGGCGGCCGGTGTGATGGTGAGGGTGATCCGCCGCTCCGCTAAACGAGCCCGTAGCCGCTCAAGCTGAATCTCCGCGATCTTCCCAAGCTGCTCCGTTTCCAGAGGATGGAACACTACCGTCTCATCGACGCGGTTCAAGAATTCAGGACGGAAATGTTCTCGCAGTTCCACCATCACGAGGGAACAAACCTCGTCATAGGAGGCGTGCCGTTGCTGCGCCTCAAGGATCTGTGGGCTGCCGATGTTCGACGTCATGATCAAGACCGTGTTCTTGAAATCAACGGTCCGCCCCTGAGAGTCCGTCAGCCGTCCGTCATCCAAGACTTGAAGCAAGACATTGAAGACATCGTGATGGGCCTTTTCGATCTCATCCAACAGGATGACGGAGAAGGGACGCCGTCGAACCGCTTCCGTCAGTTGCCCACCCTCTTCATAGCCGATATAGCCAGGCGGGGCGCCAATCAGACGAGCCACCGTATGTTTTTCCATATACTCGGACATATCGATCCGAATCAGGTTGGCATCGTCATCGAAGAGTGTCGCGGCAAGAGTCCTCGCCAACTCGGTCTTGCCGACGCCGGTCGGGCCGAGAAAGAGGAACGAACCGATGGGCCGGTTCGGATCTTTGATGCCGGAACGCGCCCGGAGGACCGCATCGGCGACCGCCTCGACCGCTTCATTCTGACCGACCACGCGCTGATGCAGCAGTTCGCCCAGCTTTAAGAGTTTCTCCGTTTCACCTTCGACCAGGCGGGAGACGGGGATTCCCGTCCAGCGACTCACGATGGCTGCAATGTCGTCTTCATCAACCTCTTCTTTGAGCAACCGGCTTTCGCCTTGTTTCTTGCCGAGCTGTTCCTGCTCCAATGCCAGTTCCCGCTCAAGGCGAGGCAACTCTCCGTAGCGCAGCTCCGCCACGCGATTCAAATCGTAGGCCCGTTCCGCCCGCTCCATCGATTGCTTGACCTCTTCCATCGCTTCTCGCATTTTACGCAGCCGCGCCACCGAGGTTTTTTCAGAATCCCAGCGCGTCTTGAGTTCCTGCAGCTCTCCTTGTTTCTCGCCCAGCTCCAGCTCAAGTGTGGCCAGCCGCGCCTGACTGGCCTGATCCTTTTCTTTCCTTAAGGCCTCACGCTCGATCTCCAGCTGCATCACCTTGCGCGAAACTTCATCCAGTTCCGCCGGCAAACTATCGATTTCTGTACGCAGGCGGGCCGCCGACTCATCGACCAGATCGATGGCTTTGTCCGGGAGAAAGCGGTCGGCGATATACCGGTTCGAAAGTTTCGCCGCTGCGACCAGGGCTGCGTCTTTGATGCGCACCCCATGGTGCACTTCGTAGCGTTCCTTGAGTCCTCGCAGAATCGAGATGGTATCTTCCACCGACGGCTGATCGACCAGCACCGTCTGAAACCGCCGTTCCAACGCGGCATCCTTCTCGATATGTTTCCGGTATTCATCCAGTGTGGTTGCACCGATCAAATGCAATTCGCCGCGGGCCAACATGGGCTTGAGCAGATTGGCGGCGTCCATCGCCCCTTCCGCCGCGCCCGCTCCTACGACCGTGTGCAGCTCATCGATAAAGAGCAGAATTTGTCCCTCTGCAGTCTGCACCTCTTTGAGGACCGCCTTCAATCGTTCTTCGAACTCGCCGCGAAACTTTGCGCCGGCCACCAACGATCCCATGTCGAGGGTGATGACACGCTTCTTCTTCAGTCCTTCCGGCACGTCCCCTTTAATAATGCGAGAGGCCAGCCCTTCGACAATAGCGGTTTTCCCGACGCCAGGTTCGCCGATGAGTACAGGGTTATTTTTTGTGCGCCGCGAGAGAATCTGCACGACTCGACGAATTTCTTCATCGCGTCCAATGACGGGATCCAGTTTCCCTTGCCCCGCCAACTGGGTGAGGTCTCGGCCATACTTTTCCAATGCCTGGTAGGTGCCTTCCGGGTCCTGGCTCGTAACACGTTGCGACCCTCGTACCTGTTGCAGCGCGCCCAAGAGCCGTTCCTTCGTCAGGCCAAGTTTTTTGAAGACGCCTCCTTCTTGCACCATGGCGAGAATGACATGTTCGACACTGATATAATCGTCCTTCAATGCTCGCTGTTCGTCTTCGGCTTTGGCCAAGACCTGGCTGAGCCGCGATGCAACATGGAGTTGTCCTGGACTTGCCCCGGCGCCCTGGACTTGAGGCAACCTCGCCAGTGCCTGCTCCACAGCCTGGCGAACGGAGGGCACCGACAATCCTGCCTGTTCGAGGAGCGAGGACGCGAGACCTCTCTCCTGTTCGACGAACGCAAGCAGAAGATGCTCCACATCTATCCCTTGATGGCTCCTTCTCGTGGCATGGGATGACGCAGTCTGGAGCGCCTCTTGTAGCTTAATCGTCATACGATTCATGTCCATTGGATCACTCCTCTCCGCTCATCTGTGTGTACTGATACCACTTACATAATCATAGGATAGGGGAAGTCAACCTCCTGCGAGAAGGCGGGACGCGGCTTGACCAAAGAAGTTCTCACAGACTATTGTCTCTCATGTCGTGCATTCTAGCTGAAACACTCGCACTCTATCGGAACGCCTTCCGCAAAACCAGAGAATCCCTTGCCCGTGGCTGGATGACCATGGTGGCGGTGGTAGGATTTGGATTCCTGCTGGTCCTCGCCGCCCAGATTGCTTCGCCGCTCGGTATGGCCGGAGGCTTTCTGCTTGGCGCGGTGAATGCGCTTCTGGTTGGTGCCACACTAAGCCTGATTGAGCAATCGATTGCCCATGCCAGGATCCTCACCTTCCATGACATTCTCGACAGCGTGGGTCACTACTTTTGGGATGTGATCGGCATCGGATTTATCCTCTGGTTACCGCTCATGGCGCTCGATATGAGCATGCAGACGAATCCGTATGGACAGCTCCTGACGTACGCAGTCCTTCTCCTCCTCTTTCTCTTGCTGAACCCAGCCCCTGAGGTGATCTATCAGTTGCGCCATGATTCCCCGCTCGACGTGTTCAAAACCTCGTACGAGTTCGTTCTCGAAAATTGGATTGAATGGTTTCTCCCGTTTGCGCTGATCCTGATCCCCGTCGTCCTCTCGCCTATGGGACTACGATCGTTTTTCTCCCTCTCTAGTCGAGTGGGGAGGGGAGCGGGTTTGGATTTCTTCCAGCTCCTCGTGTTGCCCTTCACGATCCTCGGAAGCTGGCTGGACTATTTGGGGATCCCTTCCTCAATCAGCTGGTATCTCGGGATACTCTTCACGCCACCGCTTGCCGTGGCCATGTTGTTGTTTCGTGGTCATCTCTTTGCATTGTTACATGGGGTGTCGCGGCGCCAACGCCGATTTGCCTCACCATTCAAGTAGGGACGAGTCGTTGAGTAGTGTGGTGAAACGGGAGAGTTCGCGCCTCTCCTGATCAGACGCTGCTCAAATCTTCCTAGCCCTTTCGCCCTCCACAAGGACGGATGATACATATATGAGTAAATTTGCTAGATTCCTTGAGTGACACGGAAAAATAGTGTATGGAATTACCTACAGTTTCTACAGTTAAACTCATTTCTCACGGTCGAGAAAGAGCTTCGCTTGTGCGCTTGTCTATCTTCTGGCGCATCGTGCTCACCTCCCTCGTCATCATTGTGGTAATGGCAGGGGTGAATCTGTATGCCTTGTTTCAGCTGCGCCAGCTGACTGCGTTGAGTGCCAACATGGCCACTCATCATTATCCGGCGATCGAATCAGCCAAACATCTGCTCACCGTCCTCTATGCCCAACTCAATAGCGAAAAGAAGTATCTGGCCGTGCGCGATGCCACGTTTTTGGAACATTTTGATGAAGAGGTCGACGAATTCCATCGCGGTCTCCAGACCCTCGAAACACAGGAACTCACTCCCCAGGGCATTCAGTTACTCGAGGATACCAAACACCTGCAGCAAGAGCGACTCACGATTCTCAACACAGAATTGGAGCGCGTCCTGTCGTCTCGAGCGGCCCCGTCCGCGGATTATGAAGGTCGGCGAAACGCCTTGATGGACCGCATAACGACCACACTCCAACAGTTTATCGATCTTCACGAGACGGGTATCAGTGTTGGCGTCAGTCGGTCACGGGAGAGCTCGGCGCAAGCCGAAGCGGTGACGGAGCAACTTGTGTTGCTTGCGCTGGTGTTTGGCATAGCGCTCGCCGGCTTTGCCAGTTACACAGTCCTGCGCCCGCTCCGCCAATTACAGAGCCATATCAAACAGATCGGACAGGGCAATTTCCGCACATCGCTGAATATTCGAGCCCCCAGCGAGTTGCGAGACCTCGTCGACGCCGTGAATTGGATGGGCACAAAGCTACAAGAGCTGGACGATATGAAGGGGGAGTTTCTCGCCCACGTCTCCCATGAATTACGTACGCCCATGGCTTCGATCCAAGAAGGTACCCATTTACTGTTGGATGAAATTCCAGGCCCCTTGTCACAAGAACAACGCACGACCTTGAAGATCATGGCGGGCAGCAGCCGCCGACTCATCACCCTCATCTCCACCATCCTGGATCTCTCCAAGATGGACGCGGGGATGATGGAGTATCGAATCGTTCCGACAGACCTCAAGCGCGTCACAGATATGTCGGTCAACAAAGTCCGACTCCTCGCCGATGCCAAACATGTGCAGCTGTTGGTGGAGGCGCCTGCACAACGTGTGTGGGTCAAGGCGGATGCGCTTCGGATTGAACAGGTGCTCGACAATTTACTTTCAAACGCCTTGAAGTTCAGCACGGAAGGAGGCATTGTAAAGGTACTCATGAAGCCGGACCAGAAAGCGGGAGTCCTCGAAGTAAGCGTATCCGATGCAGGACCCGGCATTCAGGCCGAAGATCTGCCCTATATTTTCGAACGCTTCTATCAAGGACGCACCAAGACCAAACATGCTATGCCGGGGAGCGGCCTTGGGTTAGCACTGGCAAAAAAAGTGGTCGAAGCACACGGAGGACGGATTTGGATCGAAAGCGAAACGAAGAAGGGAGCGACGGTACGGTTTATCTTACGCCTAACGAAACCAGGAGAACCGGCATGAAGGCTGTCCACCAAGGCTTCACCTTGGGAGTCTTGTCCTGTCTATTCCTGGCTGGATGTGCGGCATGGTCGTCGCCCCCTCCATTATCTCAGCCCTATTTCATCGCCGATGCAGGAGAGGCCAAATCCCTTCATGCGTTATCGAAAAAACAGGAGGCGCTCGCCCCCAAATGTGTCGAGCACAATTCCTGCGACCATGTCTACTTTACGCGCGCCCTGCTGGGACTGTACGAAAGTCGAGAGAGCGCCTTGAAGTACTTCGAGCGAGTGATCGCCGTCGCACCCAAAAGCCAACTGGCCTCCTCCAGCAAACTCTGGTTGCAGCTGCTCCAGCATCATGCCGCTCCCGTTGAGCAATCCTGGTTCCAATCTGTCCTTGCGGCCCCAGCTATTTCGGAGAGTCAGGCGATCCTGGCCCAGGCCTCGGATCGGCTGGTGCGAGACTTGCTTGATAGAGATCTGATCATCCAGCAATTGCGGGCCATGAAGGATGCCGATTCCCAAACCCTGGAAAGCCTCCAGCGGGAATTAGCCGAGCGTGAACGGAAGATGGAGGCCTTAAGCGGCAAGAAAGACACCGAAAGAGGTTCGGCCGACACGGGCACCGTGCTGTTCCTTCAAAAACAAGTGACGGTTCGAGATAAGAAAATAGAGGAATTGACGAGCCAATTGGAGGCGTTAAAGCGCATCGACCAGGAAATGCGGGATAAGGTTCGCCCTATTCGTCCCCCATCGACGGTTGGACCGCCTCCGACTGCGCCGGAAACGATGACACCATAGAGGGAGTTTCATGGAAAAAGAACAGATTCTTGTAGTCGACGATGAAGAGGGACTGTTACATCTCGTGAAGATGCGGCTGACCGCCATGGGCTTTGCCGTCACAGGCTGCACCACCGGGCGTGAAGCCATCGCCGCAGCCAAGAATAAGCGGTTCGACCTCGCCATTACCGACCTCCGTCTGGGTAGCGAGGACGGATTAGATGTGACGGAGGAACTGCTGCGGATGCACCCAGGCCTTCCCGTAATCATCCTGACGGCCCATGGCAGTATTCCCAATGCCGTGGAAGCCATGCAGCGAGGGGCCTTCGGATATCTCACCAAACCGTTCGATGACAAGGAACTCAAGGCCAAGATAGAAGACGGGCTCTCCCCGCAACGGATGAGAGGAGAGATCCAGCGACTCAAGTCCCTCGTCAATGAATTGTATGGCATGGAAAACATCGTCGCACGGAGTCCTGCGATGCAGCGCTTACTCCAGCAAGTGGTGCAGGTGGCAGACTCAGACGCGACCATTCTCCTCTTCGGAGAAACCGGGACCGGCAAAGAAGTGTTCGCCCGCGTGATCCATTCGAACAGCCGACGAAGTAAAGGGCCGTTTGTCGCCCTCAATTGCGCGGCCATTCCCGAAACGCTCTTCGAGTCTGAACTTTTCGGACACGTGCGAGGCGCGTTTACCAGCGCCCATGGTGCCAAGCGAGGCCTATTTCAAAGCGCCAACGGAGGCACGCTCTTTCTCGACGAAATCGGCGAAATGCCGCTCTCGATGCAGGTCAAACTGTTACGGGCCGTGCAGGAACGAGAAGTCCGCGAAGTGGGTTCCGAAACCACAACCAAAATCGACGTGCGAATTATTGCCGCAACCAATAAAGACCTCGGCGAAGCGGTCAAGATCGGCTCATTCCGCAACGATCTGTTCTACCGCATCTCCGTCGTCCCACTGTTTATCCCTCCGCTGCGCGACCGCCGAGATGATATTCCCTTGATGGCCCAACACTTTCTAACCGCGAGTGCGAAACGGGCCAATAAAGATTTGCGCGGTTTTACACCGGCCGCCCTCAATCGGTTGATCACACATCCTTGGCCAGGAAATGTCCGCGAATTGGAGAATGTCATTGAAAAAGCCGCCGTCATGACGCGCCAAGACATGATTACACCGGACCTCCTGCCTTCCATGGGTACATCACTGGAGGCACCGCTCAAGCCGCTGACTGAAGCGAAGGAAGAGTTTGAGAAGACCTATCTCAAGAACGTACTGCAACTCACCGGTGGCAATATTTCACGCGCCGCCCAATTTGCCGGACGCTATCGGGCAGACTTCTACAAAATGCTCAGGAAGTATGGTCTCCATCCCTCAACCACGAAGGCGAAAGCGGAAGCCGATCTTGAAGAACTGGAAGAAGTAAGCAATCTCACGGAAGGGGAACGGTAGGTCGGTGTTTTGCTTCGTGGTGATCACGCGACGGGATCAGACAATATCGCCTCACGCGCCTAGCAAGGATGCTGAAAAAGTCTCCCAGCCTCTCAAGCAAGACGTCGCGCCTTTCCCGCTCGTCAAGTGTGCCAACATAATTTTTCCGCATCCTGCTATCGATTCAGCAGAATCAAACCATCCAGGCGCCGCCTGGCTCCATCTTTATGTTCTGAAGAACAACCGTGGGAGGCATTCGGTCGCCACGAGGTATCATACGAATTCCCGATCCTTGCAGAATCAAAACAAGAGGAACGACTGGCGGTATTCATCCGGCGGCATTAATACGATAGATCGATGAAGAGCCACCGATCGGTCAAGCCGGGTGTAGAGCTGGCGAGAGGAATTGAACCTCCAACCTGCGGTTTACAAAGACCAAATCAAGTGAATCCTACTGACGACGAAACCACGCCAGAATCAGCGGAAAGTAGCGATCAGCCTGTCTCCTAACCACTTGGCCACATTGCATCCCGTTGCATGGGGTGAGCGTAAGGAAGCACAGGAGGAGGCACACTGGCCGAGGCTGTTGCCCGTCTCTGTTTCAGAGAACCACACTGCCATAATCATTACAATCCAATAGAGTAGGGGGGCACTTGGCGCACACTCCCCAATCGATGCGCCTTTGGGACTCCTTTAAGGAACGAACCCGGTAGACAAAAGAGGGGTCTTGTTCGGTAGGAGGGGGCCTGTTTAGTGAACATGATGCCTAGCCATTAGCGTACGGGGCAGCACTAAGGGCCGCTGATCCACTATCAGCACATTGATTCTAACTCATTATTTAATTGCAGCTGTTTTGGTGTGGTGCCTGGGCTAGCGTGGTTGATTCGAAGGTTGGCAGGCCACGGGGGTAGCTCACTAGCTCCCCTTCCCGCACTCCCACGGTGGTATCAGATGCCTGTGGAGACAGCTTGAATTTAAGTTGTCAACGAATCCAAAATATGACGAGATTGATGAGAGACCACAGTATGCTAGACAAGCCAATTCCAACAATAAATCCCTTTGCGGGAGCAAGGGCATCAGCGTCAGAAGCCTCCTCCGTATTGTTCTGTACCACATCCGGCATGATCTGCTCCGACTATCGAAATAAGGATCTTGTGGATGGAACGGGGGAACCTTATAAGGTGAGCCAGGTATTGTCAAGCAGTTCTTAGATGGTCCATTTGAAAATGCGTGTATTTAGAGGGCCAGCAAGGTAGCAGCCCGCGGGCGATGGCCCAAGTCATTGGCGACGTGAGGAAGGCGGGAGTGACCAGCCGGGAGTTGTTGTACCACCTACCATGTTAGCCCTCAGCTCGCAAGCTGGATGGCTTCGGGGGCGGGTGGCTGCCCTCCAAGGCTGCTGTGTGGCCTG